>ENA-ORXU01000773-ORXU01000773.1-marine-metagenome-genome-assembly--contig:-NODE-773-length-33043-cov-4.099254_pt1 | contig 33043 bp, 33 predicted proteins | sample MGYA00237869_ERZ511484 | MGnify/ENA metagenome assembly ERZ511484 | reverse complement strand
TCCAGCGACATCGCCGACACCAACAACGCGCAGTCCAACCCCTATGCCGGGGCCAGCGTTGCGGGACTTTTCCTCGACAAATTCGTCGGTGATGGGATCGATTGGGCGCATTTCGATACATTTGCATGGCGCCCTTTCGCCAAACCGGGGCGGCCGAAGGGCGGCGGAGCGCTGGGTCTGCGCGCGGCATTTCATATGTTACGCGGGCGGTACGGCTGATGGCCCACTTGCCCGGTTGCAACGCTGCGTCTAAGCGCGTGGATTGCAATTGAAGACTACGTAAATTCTAAGGGTGGCTGATTGAGCCAAGCTGACACTTCAAACGGCGATAGCCACGTGCAAGGCCCGTTTGTTCTGGCCGGTGCAATCGCGCGTCCCGACCCCGGAAAAGATCCGGTCCGGGGCGATCTGGCTCATATTGCAATGGCAGGAAAACACTTCGTCCCGCATTACGCTGTGCCGCAGCCGCGCAGCGTGATGCCCGGAGGCGCGGCCTTGCTTGCCGACCCGCGCGACGATGCCGAAGAATTGTGCGTCCTGATGGAAGGGGACAGTTTCGAAGTATTGGACGAAGCTGGCAAATGGGCTTGGGGTTGCCTGTCAGTCGAAGGCCCGGTTGGCTATGTTCAAGCCGACCGGCTGGAACGTCTTAGCTGATGACGCACACGGTTTTTATTGATGGCGCCGAAGGCACCACAGGTCTGGAGATCATGGACCGGTTGGAAGGCCATGCGGATTTCGAGCTTCTCCGGCTGAGTGATGCAGAACGCAAAGACACAGAGTGTCGCCGTTCGGCTCTCAATTTTGCCGATTTCGCCATTTTGTGTCTGCCAGACGATGCCGCGCGAGAAGCTGTCGATCTGCTTGACGAAGATGCAGGCACCCGTGTGATTGACGCTTCTACAGCGCACAGGAATGCTTCAGGCTGGATTTATGGCTTCCCTGAATTGGTCGGCCCGAGCGTTATCGCCGGAGCCTCTCGGGTCGCCAATCCCGGTTGCTACCCCACAGGCTTTCTTGCCCTGATCGCGCCTCTGGTGCGCGCGCGCTTGTTGCCACGTGACTGGCCCTACACGGTACATGCCGTGTCAGGATATTCGGGCGGCGGCAAGTCGATGATCCAGCGGTTTGTTGACGAGCCGGATATTGCATACCGCGCTTATGGCATGTCGCTCGATCACAAACATCTGGAAGAAATGCAGCGCAAGGCGGGGCTGGAACACGCACCTGTCTTCTCGCCTGCCGTGGTCCCGGCGTTTCGCGGAATGCTTGTCGAAGTGCCCCTCTCTATCACCGCCATGCGATCTGCGGCAGAGCCCGGTAAATTGCGCGAAGAACTCACGCGTTACTTCGCTGAATCCGCTCTGATTACCGTCCATCAGGGTGATCCCCCGTCTGAAATGTTGCTGCGCACTGACGCTGCTCCATCAGACAGGCTCGACCTATGGGTTTTCGGTGATGCTGACGGCAATACTGCGCGGCTGGTCGCGCGATTGGACAATTTGGGCAAAGGTGCCAGCGGTGCCGCAGTGCAATCGCTCAACTTGATGGCAGGTTGCGACGAATTGGCAGGCCTGCGGGTCTAACAGCTGGTCACCCTGCCCAGCAATTGGGCAGACTTGCCCGCAAATTGACCACCGACACGCAACCCCGATAGCAGCTCCACGCACGATTGTTCTGCAAAACACCCGAACTGCGGTGATAATGTTGCGATTCCGCCCTTTCGCACGGTCCTGCGATTGTCTACGCCATGTGCTCGCGCTTTGGCATGATTCTTGAAGCTGGTTATGACAAGCATCGGGCTCAAAATCATGCGGACCGAATGGCGTACCCGCGCGTTAAGAGAGGTGGGGCGTCGGGGATGCTGACAGGGACGGTAACAACAACGTGAAAAAAATCGAAGCCATCATCAAGCCGTTCAAATTGGACGAAGTGAAAGACGCGCTACATGAAGTGGGCGTGTCCGGCATCACCGTGACAGAGGCCAAGGGTTTTGGCCGCCAGAAGGGTCACACAGAATTGTACCGCGGCGCTGAATATGTGGTCGATTTCCTGCCCAAGGTGAAGCTTGAGATTATCGTGCCCGACACCATGGCAGATCAAGTCGTCGAAGCGATTGCAGGCTCCGCCCAGACCGGGCGAATTGGCGACGGCAAGATTTTCGTATCCGACATCGCAACGGCGATCCGCATTCGTACCGGCGAACAGGATGACGCCGCGCTTTAGGTTCACAAGGACCGCTTAGAAAAATTCAACATCACAACAATTCAATCCCAGAAGGAAACGACAAAAATGGCCAGTGCAAAAGACATCGTAAAGCTCATCAAGGACGAAGAAATCGAATGGGTTGATGTGCGTTTCACTGACCCGAAGGGCAAATGGCAGCACCTTTCCATGTGCGCCGACGTCATTGACGAAGATGCCCTTGAAGAAGGCCTGATGTTCGACGGTTCGTCGATCGAAGGCTGGAAGGTCATCAACGAAAGCGACATGATCCTGAAGCCTGATCTGGACGCGACCTATATCGATCCGTTCAGCGCCACGCCGATGCTGATCATCGTGTGCAACATTGTCGAGCCAAGCGACGGCTCGCTGTACGGCCGCGATCCACGCTCCACTGCGAAACGCGCCGAAGATTATGTGAAGGCCAGCGGCCTTGGCGATACGATCTATGTCGGCCCGGAACCCGAATTCTTCATGTTCGACGATGTTCGCTTTGAAGATGGTTATGCCGGATCAGGCTACCAGATCGACGATATTGAGCTGCCAACCAACAGTGGCACCGAAATCGAAGGCGGTAATATGGGCCACCGTCCGCGCGCAAAGGGCGGCTATTTCCCCGCTGCGCCGGTCGATTCCGCGATGGATATTCGCGCCGAAATGGTCACGACCATGAAGGAAATGGGTCTGCCCATGGACAAGCAGCACCACGAGGTGGCCGCTGCCCAGCACGAACTCGGCATGACCTTCGGCACGCTGGTGGAAACCGCTGACCGCATTCAGGTGTACAAGTATGTCGTGCAGCAGGTTGCCCATGCCTACGGCAAGACAGCCACCTTTATGCCCAAGCCGATCAAGGATGATAACGGTTCCGGCATGCACACCCACATGTCGATCTGGAAAGACGGCAAGAACACTTTCGCAGGCAATGGCTATGCCGGTCTGTCGGAAGAATGCCTCTATTACATCGGCGGTGTGATCAAGCATGCCAAGGCCATCAACGCCTTCTCCAACCCCACCACCAACAGCTACAAGCGTCTGGTGCCGGGCTTTGAAGCGCCTGTGCTGCTCGCTTACTCGGCGCGCAATCGCTCCGCTTCTTGCCGTATTCCTTACGGCGCGGGCGAAAAGGCAAAGCGCGTTGAATTCCGCTTCCCCGATGCTCTGGCCAATCCGTATCTTTCCTGCGCAGCACTGCTGATGGCTGGTATCGACGGCATCAAGAACAAAATCCACCCGGGCGAAGCCATGGACAAGAACCTTTACGACCTGCCACCGGCAGAGCTCGCTGAAGTTCCGACCGTATGCGGGTCTTTGCGCGAAGCCCTCGAAGCACTTGAGGCCGATCATGAATTCCTGCTGGCTGGCGGTGTGTTCACCAAGGACCAGATCGATGCCTATATGGAATTGAAGTGGGAAGAAGTTTACCGCGTGGAAATGACGCCGACTGCAGTGGAATTCGACCTCTACTACAGCGCATAATTTGCAGCGCTAACGATCAAACAGATCACCAAGAGGGGCCGTTCGGGAAACCGGGCGGCCCTTTTTCGTGTGCGGTTGCGCGTCAACGCATCGCCAGCATACCGCGCTTTGCAGTCACAATGAACGCGGCAAGCAGCATAAATGCCCAGAACATTGTCAGCCAATCGAGCGGCGCAGGCCCACCGACGAAGCCGAGATGTGCCAGCAGCGCCCAAGTCCCGCCGAACAGGACAATCAGATAAAATGACATTGAGCCTGCTTCCTTGCCGACAGCCTGCATGAGTTCATCCTGCAATTTGTGGGATTTAACCGAAGTGACAACAGCCACAACGCTCAGCACGATATAGGCGATCAGTGCCGTCGTCGCATCAATCGGTCCACCAGTTCCAGCAAGCGCGACGATCAACAGTGCAAGCCCGGCAACGGCCATCCCGATCGTAGAATACAGAAGCATGCCGCGCTGCTCGTCCAGTTCCTCTGCATCTTCGACATTTAGGAACCGCGCACCGGCTTTCGGATTGACCAGACCGACGGCGATGGCGCCAGCAGTCAAAAGGTAGATGAGCGCCACAAGCGCTGCAATTTCGCGCGATGCGCCAAGTTCACCTAGCACGCCGGTGTCAATCAGCTTCATAAGGCCGAGTGCGCCGAGAAATCCCGACACACCGCCCAGTGCAAGCGCGACAATTGTCTTCTTCAGCTTGCGCTTCTTTTCGGTGGCTTCGATATTTGTATCAGTCATGCTTCCGGTTCCCAATCGTCAATGAAAAGCTCTGGAACGCTCACGCCGAACAGTTTGGCCATGCGCAACGCCAAGGGCAAAGATGGGTCATATTTGTCGGTTTCGACCGCGTTTACAGTCTGCCGCGACACGCCGAGACGCCGGGCGAGTTCGCCCTGGCTCCAGCCGTGTATTTCACGGTGTTCTTTCAAATGGTTTTTCACTCGCCCTCACCCCAATCAATCATCACTCTACAGCCCCTGCCAACGCGATGCGGCGACGGTGCCAAGCAAAGTGCTTGAGAAGATCAGATTGGCCCAGCCAAGCGGGGACAATGGCGCCACTACGCCCAAATGCGCAAGGAAAGCCCAAGCACCGCCGACCAGCAGCACCATGTAGAAGCCAATATTTCCGGCATTTTTTGACAGGTCGCGCCACAGCTCGTCCATTTGTGCCCATACTCGCCAGGTCGCGTATCCGCTGACGATCACCAGCAGGCCGCCCAGCATGATGGCCGAAGTGGAAGAGATGCGATCAAAGGGTTCGACCAAAAGCATGAGCGGAAGTATCGCGCCAAAGGCCATCAGGCCAACTGCGCTCCACCCTATCAAAGGTCGCTCGTCCTGCCACTCAACCTCATCCTCGTACATTTCCATATTGACGCCCGTTCTCGGCGACAGCGTTCCGAGCAAGGAAATAATCCCGATCAGCGCGTAGAAACACGAAATTGCAATGGCGATGACCGACGCGGTGCCAAGCCATTCCGGGAACCTAAAAGCTGCATTGGCCAACGATTTGCCGAGGAAATATCCTCCCACTGTACAAGCCGCGAGAAACGCCCAGAATTGCCAACCAATCTTCTTCTTAGTGCTGTCCATTGACCGTCTCCGGCTCCGTAAGAGTTCTAGGGTCCCTATGATCCGGGGTGACAAGAGCTCTTTACTGTAAAGACCTCTTGTCAGTCAAGAGTTCGGGGGACTATCCCCTTGCGACAAGTAAGGTTCTGTGCTACATAATGGTCATGCCAAAGGGACCTACACTTCGCCAATTCCAAGACCGCTTTCCAACCGAGGAAGCCTGTCTCGATCATCTTATGCGCACCCGTTATGGCGAGCGTCACGATTGCGAAGGTTGCGGCGTTTCTGCCAAGTTCTACCGCGTCAAAAAGCGCCGTTCATACGCTTGTGAGCATTGCGGCTTTCAAATCTACCCTACAGCGGGAACGCCCTTCCACCGCACCCGCACAAGCCTGCGTGACTGGTTCCATGTGATGTTCATGTTCACGACTTCGCGCAACGGCGTTGCTGCCAAGGAAGTGGAGCGCCAGATCGGCGTGACTTACAAAACCGCGTGGCGCATGTGCCACGAAATCCGCAAGTATATGGCGCAAGTGGATGGTGACGAGCCGCTTGGCGGCGAAGGTGTGGAAGTCGAAGTTGACGAAACTCTGATCGGCGGCGCGACTACTGGCAAAGGCCGTGGCAACTACCGCGTAAACAAGACAATCGTGGTCGGGATGGTGGAGCGCGGCGGCAAGGTTATGACAAAGATCATCCCAACCGTCCGCAAGCATGACCTTCTGCCAGTTGTGAAGGCTAACGTGATTGCCGGAACGCAGGTCCACACAGACCAGAACCATTCCTACCGCAACCTGCCTTCAATGGGCTTTCAGCATGGTTCGGTAAACCACAACCGCAACCAGTGGGTAAACGGTTCCAGCCATGTGCAGACGATTGAAGGCTTCTGGGCGCAGCTAAAGCGCGGCATTAACGGAACGCATATCCACGTTAGCGCGAAGCATCTCCCGAAGTATCTGGGTGAGTTTGAGTTTCGTCACAATCGCCGTGATCGCCCCGAGACGATGCTTTCGGAGTTGATGTTGGCTTTTGCGCGCTAGGTCCGGTCATCGCATTTAGAAGGCGGTCAAAGCGTGCCGTCCCATTTTCAATCTTCTTGGGCATTTTCTGGCTCGTCCTCTATTTTCACAAACAAATATTGAAACTCACAAATCCGTCGATCCAATTCTTCTAATTTCGTCTCAATTTCTTCCCGGTTATCGATGACAAAAGTTTGCGAAGCGAATGTCATTCTGTTGTCATCGTTTGCACGGATTAGAGCCTCAGAAAAGTCTCGCCCATAATTTCCTAATTGGAGCTGCATATCGGCAATTTCGCCAGTAAGTTTTTTGGTTTCCAAACTTGCCGCTTTCAATTTTTCAAAAGAGGTTTTGAGTAATTGAAATTCGCCCTCCATATCTGATTGATTTTTTGACACCCCGCTAAGCCAAGCGGAATTTCGTCGGCGTTCAGCCCACAAGATAATGGCGATTCCTGCCAGCACGATAAAGGCCTGAGCTGTGCTCATGCTAGCAGCACGACTTGCGACCGCGTCGCATTGCTCGTCCCGCAATACGGCGCGGCAAATGAAATCAAGATTTCCCAACCAACCCAAAATGTCGTCGGACCAACCAACAATAGCCCCACCGACTGCATAAAGAGGAGCTTGTTTGGTTGTTGGGTTGAGCCACTGCATCCCACCCCCATATCACCGCCCTCCCAGATTCGGGAGTCGCGATTTCTTGGCTCTGTGCATACGTGTCTCAAAGGGATAATCCCCAGAGCTCTTTACAGGCCTTTCCTACAGCATCCGCAGCGCCCTAGCGCAGCTGGTCACATCAGCGCAGGAACACACGCACCATGGAACGCAAGCCTCTCTTCGACACCGTCCGTCAGATCATTCGCCGCCCTTTTCGCCAGACAGAAGTGGCAGCGATAGATGCCGCGCTTGGCAGGGCCTACTCCGGATCTGATGCAAGACCTGACGACATGCCTGTGCCTTCTGCCCCGCCTTTGAATAAAGGCAGTCGCCAGATTGGCGCAGACGGGATTGCCCTGATCAAACGGTTTGAAGGTTGCGCCAAAAAGCGCAGCGATGGACGGATTGAAGCCTATCCTGATCCCGGCACCGGCGGTGATCCGTGGACCATCGGCTGGGGCGCGACCGGCAAAGGCATCCGTCCGGGTACGATCTGGACACAGGAGCAATGCGATGCCCGCCTGGAATCAGACCTTGTTCGCTATGCAAAGGATGTCGACCGCGCACTGGGCGATGCGCCAACCAGCCAATCGCAATTCGACGCTTTGGTCAGCTTTCACTACAACACTGGTGCGATCGGCAAGGCCACTTTGACACGCAAGCACAAGGCCGGTGATCTGGCCGGAGCTGCACGCGAATTTGACCGCTGGTGTTACGCCGGGGGCCGCGTGATGAAAGGTCTGGTGCGCCGCCGCGCAGCCGAAAGCGCGCTATACGGCGCAGGCTAGCGAAGCGACGCTAATAATCCCGCCGGTATTCCACGGCTGCGCTGTTGCGCCCGACTGTGCTGACTGTTGCCAGCAAGTTGATCCAGTTCGTTACACGGAATTCCAGATTGCTAGCCGAATAGCCTGCGCCATCAGTGATAATCTCGGCATAGAAGCGCCGGCCAAAGTTCTTGCCCAGCGCCACTGACGTACCACGATCAAGCGCGGGATCAGCCGCAACAAGACGCAGGCGATCAAGGCCAATTGCGTTGCGCAGTCGATTGATCGGGCCAACACCTGATCCGCCTCGCAAGCTGGCGACAGCTGCGCCCAATTGCAGGGCATCGGTCGCGGAAAGGGTTGTGATCGATCCGCCAAACAGCAGCCGCGCCAGCAGTTCTTCTTCTGGCAAGGCAGGAGTTGAGGAGAAGGTGATGTCCGGCTGGCTGGCATTGCCGCGCACGTTTACCGCCACAGACAATGCATCCACTTCAGTTTCCGCAACCAGATCAATGCGTGGATCGATCGGCACATTGGCGTCGAAGAAGATATCGCCTTGAGTGATTTCGAACCGTGTTCCCGCAAATGAATAGAAGCCTTGCCGCGGTACAACGTTCACTTCGCCGCCCAAACGCGGGTCATCAGTGGTCCCGCGTATCTGCAAGCTGTCTGTGCGCCATTCGCTTTCCAGCCCCATTCCGTCGACCTGAATGCCGCCCGGCGCGCGCACATCGATGAGATAGCGCCAAGGGCGAGTATTGACGGCAACGGGAGCGACATCAGCCGGCAGGTTGATTTCCCGCGTGTTCACGTTTGGCAATTCCGCAATCGCTTCGGCTGTCATGCCCAATTGCCAGCGCACATCATTGGCCCGCAACCGTCCGGCAATGGTGCCTCCTACGCCATTTGAGACAATTCGCATCGGCCCGGTGATCGTCGCACCCATATTGGCGATATCAAGGATCTGGGCATCGCTGGCGGCAAGGCGAATGTCCATGCTTGGCCCGCGTGATGCAGTGATGCCCGACAGGTCAATTAATCCGCTGCCGCTGACACGGCCACCATTGGGCGCCGTTCCGGCAAAGCGGGTGAGATTGAAGCGTGATCCATCGAACCGGCCGCGTGCACTTACGCCCGTCACATCGGTTCCGGTCAACCCGCTTCGCACGCGCAATGCATCGCCGGAAATGGAGCCGCGCACCTGCGGATCACCTAACGACCCGCGCAAATCAGCGGCCACTTCCAAATCGCCCGTCACATCCAGCAAATCGATTGCGGCCAACCGCCATAACGCCGCTGCATCACCGTTAAAGCGCAATTGCGCAAACAAATCGCCAGCGTACAGGCGCTGGATCAGGCTGCCTGTCTGCGGCAAATTGGCAATGCGTCCTTGCAAGCGTCCGTCTGCATTCCCGCCATCAGAGATAACCGAGCGCGCCTGCGCCAAAGTCTCGGATAAATCTGCAACCAGCGCGATATCCATCGGGCGCGATGTCAGAAGCGTGCTGGCGCGGGTGAGGTTTTCTATCATCAGGCGTGCCTGACCTGTCGGCAAGCCATTCGCGCCGCCAGTGATATCCAGTACCCCAGACACCGTCCCGCCAACGCCAAGCTCACCTGTCAGCACATCAGCAAGGCCAAGCGGCATGTTGGCCAGCGAAATGTTCCCCGACATTGGCGCGTCTCCGCCAACGCGTCCACTGGCAAGCACGTAGCCATTGCCGAACGATAATTGCGAACGCTGAAGCTGCCAACCGCCGTCTTCCAGACTGGTCAGCACAGCACGGCGCGGCATAGAGATATCACGTCCAGCGTAAGTACCGTCCACGGCCACGGCGATCCGCTCTGCTGTCGCGTTGCCATTGATCGCCAGTTCAAACCGGCTGCCACGCCTTCCCGTCAAAGAAGCGTCAAATCGGCCAACGCCGTCTGTCATCTGTGCCCGCGCTGCCAGCCGACCGATGAAGATATTGCCATAGGAAAGGCCCTGCAAATTGGCATTGCCGCTTACACTTGTACCGTCCGCGCCGATCAAGCCGGTGGCGTCAATTGTCCCGCGATTGATGGCGAGCGGCGTGTCTCCGGCGAAACGTGCATTGCGCGCTGTCACATCAATATCAAAACCTTGCCCGCCACTCAGCACAGCCAAACCGATGGTCCCGTCGATACCGCCGCGCGAAAGCGCCAAGTCGCCCGCAACGCCGCCTTCGATCAACTGCAACACGCCGGAAACGCGGGATTGCGCCACATCCAAACGGTTGATGTCGATGAATGTATCACCATTGTCCGCGATGTTCAGATTGAGCTGACCATCAAAAGCGCCAAGCAGCGATCCGCCCTGCGTATCAATTGCAAAGCCATTGTCCGTTGGGGCTAGCACCACTCGCACATTGCTCAGCCCTGCGGCGGGCAATGGATCGGCAAGTACCATCGCCACGCGCGGACCGTCGTCAGCCAGTGTTGCCTCAACCGTGAACGGTCCATAATCGACATGGCGGCCCGACCCGGCCAACACGGTGCCGCTTTCCTCCACGCGCCCGTCAAGTGTTGCCGACACCTTGCTGGCAGTGATCCGCATGTTATCGAAGGAGACGGGCACGCCGGACCCGAGCGACAGGCCTCCGGCGAAGCGGATATTGGTACCTGCAAGGTTTTCGAGCGTCGAATTGGTGATCCGGTCAACCCGGCCCTGCAGATCTGTATCAAGGCTCCATGGCGCACCGCCGCCAATGGCAAAGCGTATTTGCGCGCCTGCATCGATGGTTCCAATTCCGTCAAACGGCAAGTCGGCAAGGTTCACGGGGCCCGTGACCTGTGTAAGGCCGGTCGCAAAATTGCTGTTGAGGCCCAATTGCGCCTCCAGCCCCGGGAAATTCACACTCAGATCGTCGGATAAAAGCTCGTTGCCCGCATAAACCAGAGTCCCGCCGACAGTTCCGTTGACCAGCCTGGGATCGAACAAAGTTGCCCCGCTAACGATCCGCCCGATACCGGCGTCCACAGGCACAGTGAAGCGCGTGCCATCATAGGTGAGCGTGCCCTGTTGAGTGACGCCAGAGACGATAATGCCGCTCGCATCGATTTCCGCCACAGTCAGGCTGTGCGGTATCGCCAGTTCACGAAATGCGCCGTCCAGTGTCGCGTCAAGATTTGCTCCATTCAGCGCGACACCATCTGCAAACAGTGTGGGATCAAGCAATTGCGCCGCCACTTGGACGTTGTCGAAATTGTTGTTGGCGAGGTCAATTGCGCCTGCTCCGTCAGCGTTCACGCCGCGCGCCCGCAACACGAAATCGCCTTCCAACACGCTATCTTCCAGCGAGCCCGATGCGGTGAGCATGACTGTTTCGCCCAGTGCTCTCGCAGGCAGGCCTTCGACATAGGTTCCCGGACGCGCGCGGCCAACTATACGGTATTGGCCGCCATCATTGTAGATTTCAAAGTCGAGTAAGTCCGTACTGCCCTGCACCGCATCAAGCTCACCGACCCACGAAGTCCAGCTACCGTCGCCTTCGAGCTGCACCGAAAGGTCGCTTTGCGCGCCGACCATCGCGGCAAGGAAGCCGCCTTGCGGGGCCTGCCAGTCGAGATCGAGATCGAACCGATCACCGTCAGGCTCTGCGTGAACTAGCGCGGTAAATACATCGCCGCCGCCAAATTCGCCGCCTGCATCAAGGTAGACAAGACCATCGCGAATATTGGTTTCGGCGGCAAAATCGATCACTCGCGCTTCACCAAGCAAGCCTTCCGCAACCGTCAGATTGACAATAGCGAACCGGTCAATGCGGATGTCGAAGTCCGGCAGTACCGGCGCATCGGGGTCGCCAGCGATCAATTCCGGTGCGGCATAAAGCGTGCCATCCGTCAGCACCAAATGGCGCACATCCAGCCCGCTGGTGAACCACTTGAAGGGCCGCCAGTTGAGATCAATTGTGGGCACTTCAAGGAAAAGCGTGTCGTTCGCGTCACGGAACCTTACGTCCCTGAGCGTTGAGCTCCACAGGACGGAACCGTCAATTTCTCCAACTTCCACCGACAGTCCTGATGCCGGGGCAACTTCCGCAATCTGATCGACAATAAATTGCCGGCCCGGCGGCGTGTGCAGGAAGCCAACGAACAGCACCACCAAGGCTATTGCCGCGACGAGCAGCCAGAGAATAGCCTTAAGCGGTGTCGTTACAAAACGCCGCTTGCTTGCGGTCGCGGTGGTGGTTTCGTCGGAGACGGGAGCCTCTTCAGCAATCTTGTCATCGGCCATTAGAACGCCTGACCCAGCGCAACATAGACCGCGACCCAATTGTCGTTGGGGCCGGGATTGAGGGGGAAGGCGACGTCCAGCCGCAGCGGGCCAAACCCGGTTGCGTAGCGGAGGCCGACACCTGCGCCGAACTTGATGGAATCGAAGCCCGGAAGCGCATCCTCTCCAACCGAACCCGCATCCACAAACGGAACAACACTCACCGCGCCGTCCAGGAAATTGGTGCCGATGCGAGCCTCTGCCGAAAGCTCAATCGCGCTGCGTCCCCCAATCGGATTGCCTTCATCATTGCGCGGGCCGATCTCGCGGAAGCCATAACCGCGCACTGATCCGCCCCCGCCTGCATAGACCCGCCGTGACGGAGCTATCCCTGCGATTTCCGCGCCCGGAGTGCTCGCTACCCTTACCCGGCCCGCCAGCACGGTATTCTCACCAATCGACTGATAGTAGGACGCATCGACCTGACTACGCAGATAAAAGCTCTGCACTCCGTCATTGTCGGAGATTTCGGGCGAAAGGTTGCCAGACAAGCGCCAGCCGCTGGTCGGGTCGAGCAAACTGTCAGATGTGTCGAGCTGCGCAAATAGCGGCAAGGCGGCTACGAAATAGGTTTCGCGCTCAAGCGCGTTCCCGTCGCTGTCGAGTTCGCTTTCCTGTGTCGCAACCAATTCCACACCAACAGACCAGCTCAGCCGTTTTTGGAACAAGATCGTGCTGACGCGCTCGAACGTGCCGATGGCGGAAATGGTCCGCGCATCATAAGCGTCGTAATCGATGGTACTGGCATAGGCATCCAGCGTCAGAATGCGGTCGCGGCCGGTGAAATTGTTCTTGCGAACCGTCACACCAAGAAGTTGCTCCTGCGTGCCGACTGTACCGCGCACTCGCAACATGCCTTCAGAAGGGAAGAAATTGCGATGCTCCCACGATCCATCAACGCGAATGCCGGTTTCTGTGCCGTAACCGATACCGCCTGTCAGGGTGCGGAGCGGCCCGGGTTCAAGCGAGGCAGCCATATTGACCAAGCCGGGCTGGTCGCCAACGGGTTCTTCCACCACAACCGGAGTAAGCGCGACCGAGCCGACCAGACCGGTGGCCAAAATTGCGCGGCGCAAATCCATTTCATCGCTGCGGCGGTAAAGATCGCCGGAATCCCAGCGGGCGATTTGCGTCAGGTGCTCACCCGAAAGGAAATCGGGCAGATCGCTAGTGACGACGCCCAGATTATATTGCCCACCCGGCTCCACCGGCATGGTCAAATCACCTTCGACGCGGTCGTGATCAATCAGCAAGTCAGGTTCTGCGATAGCTGCAAACGGGAATCCCGTTTCACCCAGCGCAGTGTCCAGATCAGCCTGCTCCATCTCAATCGCATCGAGTGAAATGGGATCGCCGGGATAAATCTCGAACGTGGCGCGCAATGCTTCAAAATCATCGCCCGTTGCCGAAAGATTGCCGAGATCGACGGTGTCAAATTTGTATCGGACACCCGGAATAACGTCGAACCGAGCCGCAGGCTGCTGGAGATCAGCCTCAACCTCTTCATCGACCTCCCCGACCGAGCGGATTACCTGTGCATCATAATAGCCGTACACGCGCAGCATTTGCTGAAGCAGCGCCTCATCATTGCGCGCCTGCACTCTCAAGCGAGCGAGATTTCCTTCATCGTCCAATTGCTCGATGGTCGATAACGACTTGAACCGGTCAAGGAATTCGTCACGCTCGGGAAACAGTGTTGTGTCTGAAGGAAAGACCAGCACCAACTCTTCAGAAATGCGCTCTTCGCTACCGAGAGGGATAGGCGGGATCTGCTCTTCAAAACTCGCAAATACAATCGGCTCTTCAGGCTCAAGCGGAGCGAGCTGCGGCAATTCGACCTGATCCGGCCATGGAATGGTCACCTGAGGCATTTCCGCAAGGGGCGCGGCAGGATCAAGCGGGAGCGGCGTATTTTCTTGCTCAGCCGCTTCTGAAGTGACGCCGTCCTGCGCCCATTCCTCTGGGTTATCGACGGCTGAATCCGGGATCAGGTCTTCCAGACTTGGCGCATCTTGCGCGAATACCGGCTGCGCGGCGAGCGCAAGCGCCGCCGCCAGCGCGGACGTGACCCTGGTTAAAGCTGAGGTGGTATCAGGCGAGTTTGTATTCGCGCTGCAAGCCCGGCGTATTGTCTTTGGTACCGCCATCAGGTGCTGGTGCTCTTTCTCCGCCCCCGGAAGTAACCCGTTCAATAAGGTCGCGCTGTTCGATGTCGGACAGGCGGTGCCAGCCGTCAGGTGCAAGCAATTCAAGCGGACGGAAGCGTACCTTATACTGCATCCGGTCCGATCCTTCGACCCAGTAGCCAAGGTAGACATACGGTAGGTCATGCTCTGCAGCCCGGCGAATATGATCAAGAATGACATATGTACCAAGCCCGCTACGGTCCTCGTGTTCTGGATCATAGAAACTATAAATCATTGAAAGTCCATCGCCCTGCCTATCCATCAGGCAGGCAGCGACAAGTCGACCGGGCGTGTCGTTATCAGTGGGTTCTCTGTACTCAACGACAAAACTCGAAACGCTAGTGTGCTCCACCATGTCGGCAAAATCGACCTCGTCCATAGCAGCCATGCCGCCGCCGGGGTGGCGATGTTCGAGGTAGCGTTGCAGCAGGTCGAATTGTTCGGTGGTGGCCCACGGACGGCATTCCGTGGAAACCAGATCTGAATTTCGCTTCAGATTGCGCTTCTGCGAATTGGATACCCGGAAATCCTGTGCTGCCACGCGGATCGAAACGCAGGCGCGGCAGTCCACGCAGGAAGGGCGATAGGCAACGGTCTGGCTGCGGCGAAACCCAATACGGCCGAGCGCATCGTTGAGCTGTTCGGCATGCGGTCCCTTCAGCTCCGTAAAGACTTTCCGCTCTGTCTTGCCCGCAAGATAGGGGCATGGCGCAGGGCTGGTCACGAAAAAGCGGGGGAAGCGAACGGGAGCCGTCACGGGCGGGAAAATTCCTCTTGCCAAATAATCAGTCACACAGTTGTCCGTGCGGCGAACATCCGTCTTGCACGCGGGAATCGCGTAGGAGAACCATGTTAACCATAAAACCTGGTCTGTGCAGTGATAATTTCCACAATCGACTGACCAGCGCCGACAAGCGCCCCGTAACGGGTCAGTTCAATTCCACTTGGCTTACATGGTAACCCTTTTCGGCCAATGATTTGACCAAAGCTTCCAATTGCTGCCGGTCGCGCGCTTCGCATTCAATATCGGTTACCAGACCTTTTGCCGGCAAATTGGTGAAGATGCGCTGGTGATAGATTTCAATGATATTGACGTTGTGCGCGTCAAACTCACTCATAACCTTGAATAGCGCGCCGGGGCGATCCTGCAACGTGATCTGAAGCCGTGCCAACCTGCCGGAACGGGCAAGGTCGCGCAGCAAAACATTCGCCAGCAGCCGCGTATCAATATTACCACCGCACAGTATCAGACCGATGTTCTTTCCCTTGAACCGTTCAGGACTGGATAGGATCGCTGCAAGCCCCGCGGCACCCGCGCCTTCCACAACGGTTTTTTCGATCTGCAACAGCAGGCTGACCGCCATTTCCAGATGCCGTTCGTCCACCAGCATAATATCATCGACCAGCCGGTTGATGATCGCTTGGGTAAACTTGCCCGGCTCTTTCACCGCGATGCCTTCAGCCAGCGTGTCTCCGCCGCTCGGCAAGCTCTGACCCTTGAAGGCGTTATAGGATGACGGGAACAGCCGTGCTTCCACGCCAACAACTTCCAGCGGCGGGTCCATCTGTTTGGCAACGGTTGCCATGCCAGAAATAAGTCCGCCGCCACCGATCGGGGTGACGATGCAATCGAGCTCGGGCGCATCTTCAAACAATTCCAGTGCCGCAGTGCCCTGACCTGCCGCGACATGCGGATCATCGAAAGGGTGCACAAAGGTAAGCGCACGTTCTTTTTCCAACATGCGGGCATGGGCCTGCGCCTCGTCGAAAGTCTCCCCTTCCAGCACCACATTGCCGCCCACTGCCTCTGTCTGCATGACTTTCACCACCGGAGTCGTGCGCGGCATAACAATGGTAACGGGCACGCCCAGACGGGTGCCGTGATAGGAAAGCCCTTGCGAATGGTTTCCGGCAGAGGCCGCAATCACGCCGCGTGTCCGCTGTTCATCCGTCAGCTGCAACAATGCGTTAAGCGCGCCGCGCTCTTTATAGGCTGCGGTAAATTGCAGGTTTTCAAACTTCAGCCAGATATTCGCGCCGGTAATACTGGACAGCGTCTGCGAATGCATGGTGGGTGTGCGCACCACTGCGCCTTCGATACGCTTTGCGGCTTCACGGATTTCGGCGAGCGTCAGTGTGGCTTCGGTCATGGCAGCATCGCCTAGCCAAATGCAGTCCCTAGGGGAATAGGCGCGGGGAATTCCACGCACAAACTTTGACCCCATACAAACTTTGCCTTTCCCGGATTGCGTCTTGGGCGCGAACACGGCATCCACGCATCCCATGACAAAGATTGCATTTCTGGGCCTTGGCGTGATGGGCGCGCCGATGGCCGGCCACCTCGCCCGCGCTGGTCACGACGTGACCGGATATAACCGCACCCTCGCCCGCGCTGAGGTGTGGCAGCAGGAACTTGTTGTCGGCGGAGTGAACGCAACAATCGCTGCGACTCCGGCAGAAGCGGTGGCGGATAAGGACGTGGTCCTTGCTTGCCTTGGTGATGACGATGATGTGGCGAAGGTCATGTTGGGCGATGATGGAGCGCTCGCTTCAATGCGAAGCGGTGCAGCCTTTGTAGATCATACCACAGTGTCCCCCGCCCTCGCCCGCCGCCTTGCAGACGAATGCGAGCGGCTCGGCCTGCACGCGGTCGATGCACCGGTTTCAGGCGGACAAGCGGGTGCGGAAAATGGCAAGCTTGCCATCATGTGCGGCGGATCGGACGATGCGATGACCGCAGCGACGCCAATGATGGAGATCTACGCCGCGCGTATTGTCCATATCGGCGGTCCGGGTGCGGGTCAGGCTTGCAAGGCGGTGAACCAGGTTTGCATTGCAGGCGTGCTGGCTGGCCTTTCCGAAGGCGTGCGGCTGGCGCAAGCCACCGGTGTCGACACGGACAAGGTGCTCGAAGCGATTTCCGGCGGTGCCGCGCAAAGCTGGCAGATGGAAAACCGCTGGCAGACCATGGTCCAGGGTGAATTTGATTTCGGCTTCGCCATTGATTGGATGCGCAAAGACCTAGCGATTGCACTGGGCGAGGCGAAGGCTGAAGGCGTTTCGCTGCCCATTGCTGCGCTGGTCGATCAATTTTACGCTCAGGTACAGGCTGCGGGGGGTTCGCGGCAGGATACCAGCGCCCTTATTCGTCACCTTCCGGAGATCAAATGATGATTGCCCGTTTTGCAGCCACACTGGCGCTGCTGTGTGTTTCTTCGACGGCGCTCGCCGATACGTGGGTCGACAACGTCAACGGTATCTCGGTCAACAGGGACGGATCAGTTGACCGCTTCGCTGGACTGGTGATCGACGAGGACGGGCGCATTTCCGAATTGCTCGACTTTGGCGACCGTCCGACGCGCGAAATTGATTACCGCGTGGACGGCGAAGGGCGCGTCATGGTCCCCGGCTTTATCGACGGTCATGCGCATCTCATGGATCTGGGTCTGGGAACGCTGGTGCTCGACCTGTCGACAACCGAATCGCTGGACGAAGCTCTCAGCCGTATCGAAGCCTATGCCGCCGCCAATCCGGAGCGGCCGTGGATTATTGGACGCGGCTGGAACCAGGAACGCTGGGGCCTTGGTCGCTTTCCCACTGCTGCAGAGCTTGATGAGATCGTTTCCGATCGCCCCGTCTGGCTGGAACGCGCCGATAATCATGCGCACTGGGGCAACTCAATGGCTCTGGCGATGGGCAATGTGACCGCAGAAACGCGCGATCCGGCAGGCGGCCGGATTGAGCGGTTGGCAAACGGTGCGCCAGCAGGCGTCCTGATCGACAATGCGACAGATATTGTCACATCGCAGGTTCCCCCGCCCTTGCCCGAAGACCGCGATCTTGCGCTCTACAATGCGCAACAAATGCTGCTCAGCCACGGCATCACGGCAATGGCGGATATGGGGACGACAGTTGAAGACTGGATGACCATTCGCCGCGCAGGCGATGCGGGATGGCTGCAAATTCGCGTGATGGCCTATGCTGATTCGATAGAAAGCATGTTGCTGATCGGCGGCCCCGCGCCGACGCAGTGGCTGTATGAGGATCGCCTGCGACTGAACGGTGTAAAGCTGTATCTTGATGGTGCGCTCGGTTCGCGTGGGGCCCTGCTGAAAGAAGACTACGAAGATGACCACGGCAATCGCGGTCTCCCGCTGCTGAACGGCACGCAATTGCGTAACATGATAAGCCGCGCCTCACTCGACAATTTTCAGATCGCCGTCCACGCGATCGGCGATGCCGCCAATGCTGAAGCTCTTTACGCCATTCAGGAATTGGCGGGCGATTACACGGGGGACAGGCGCTGGCGGATCGAACATGCTCAAATTGTTGACCCTGCCGATATCGCAGTCTTTGGCCAGCACGGCATCATCGCCAGCATGCAGCCGGTTCACCAGACCAGCGATATGTTTATGGCCGAAGCGCGGCTGGGCGCTAATCGGCTCGACGGCGCCTATGCTTGGCGGACCATTCTGGAAGAGGGCGGCACGCTGGCTTTCGGAACCGATGCGCCGGTGGAACCGGTTGATCCGCTGTCCGGTCTGGCCGCGGCAATCAGCCGCACGAATGCCGAAGGCGAGCCTTTTGGCGGATGGCTCTCGGAACAGACGATCAGCCGCGAACAGGCGCTTGCCGCCTACACCGCCAATGCCGCCTATGCCGGCTTTGCCGACGGGCGCTTCGGCCGGTTGGCTCCGGGCGAGAGAGCTGACTTTGTATTCCTCTCCGCTGATCCGTTGCTTGCAAGCCCAGAACAAATCCGCGACGTTCAGATTATGGAAACATGGATTGCTGGACAGCGCGTTTATGACGCGGAAGTTCAAAACCCGTTGACTGAAGGTCCAAGGGGGGCCGAAACAATTGGACGATAAGCCAAGATTTTTTCTCGCCTTTGTCATAAAAGCGCGCTAAGAGAAGGCTTACGAATTTTTACAAGAGGATCAGGATCCCATGAACGCCAAGACGTTTACGACTGCCGCCGCCGCCATCGCGCTCACCGCAACACCTGTGTTGGCACAGGAAGCGTCGATTGATCGCATGCCCGCTCCAGTGGATGCACAGGGCGAACAGCTTGGTGATGAGGATCGGGGCCCAGGTCTCCTTCTCGCTATTCTCGCAGTCGCAGCTATTGCTGCCGGCATCTATATCGCGCTTGACGATGATGAAGATACGCTGCCGACCAGCCCATAAGCTGATCGCAACATAGAATTTTGAAAGCGGGGTCCTGAGTGGCCCCGTTTTTTTGCCGAATCGGCAAAGCCTCCGGATCGCGGGTGGCAACAAGCAGCGTTACAAACTTGGTGAGGTGAGGTCGCCGAAAGCGACTGCCCTGCCCTTATTCTGCTGGGTCTTCAGCCTTCTTCACCACCGCTGTGGTTTCCTCCGCTTCGCTTTCCTTGGCTTCCCTGTCGCGCTTTTCGGTAAAGCGCATCAACAGAAGTGATCCTTCAAAAAGCAGGATGAGCGGGGCCGCCAACATAATTTGAGTGACCGGATCGGGCGGCGTAATGATGGCTGCGACTGCGAATACCGCCACGATCACATATTTGCGCGCGGCAACCAGTTGATCGCGTGACACAAGGCCCGCGCGATTGAGCAGCATCAGCAATACGGGAAGCAAGAAGCTCACTCCGAAAGCAAGGATGAAGCGCATCACCAGATCAAGGTAATCGCCCATCGCTGGCAGCGCCTGTGCCTCCAACCCTCCCGAATTGCCCTGGAATCCCAAGAACCAGGTGAACGCGAGCGGCATCACCACGAAATAGGCAAGCGATCCTCCCAATGTAAACAAAACGGGGGTCGCGATGATGAAAGGCAGAAACGCCTTCTTTTCGCGCGCATACAGCCCTGGCGCGACAAATGCCCAAAGCTGATTGGCGATGATCGGGAAAGCGATGAAGAAGGCCGCAAACAGTGCCACCTTAATCTCGACGAAAAAGGCTTCGTACAGCCGTGTGTAAATCAGCTGTCCCTGTCCTTCGGGAAAGGCGCTGGTCAAAGGCAGGACAAGGAAACCGAATATCTTGTCAGCGAAATAGAAGCATACGGCGAAGGCCACGCCTAAAGCGGCAACGGCCCGAACAAGCCTTCCGCGCAGCTCAATCAGATGATCGAGCAGCGGTGCCTGCGAATCGTCCAGATCTTTCAGTTTCAGCGCCATCGCCTAGGCTTCCTTTGCCGGGCTAGAGGGCGAGGATGTGTCAGCATCGCCCGCCTCTTCAGGCGCAACTGCAAGCTTGCTTTCGGCATTGGCTGCAGGTGCATTTTCTACTGCTGCAGCTGCCTCCTTGGCTGCGATAATGGGCTGCTTTTCCTTGGCGGCAATCACAGCCTGCTCGCCTTCTTCCTCTTTCAGCTTGCGCATTTCCTCTGCCTTTTCAGGCGGCAAATCAGACGGATAGGCCCCGGTCGGTTCCATTTCTGCAGGAACGCCGTCGGGATGTTCGCGCATGATCTTCTCGTTCTGCGCTTTCCACTTCTGCTCCATGTCATCCAGCTCGGCTTCGCGCACGATGCTGTCGAAGCCATTGCGGAATTGGGCAGACATCTTGCGGAATTTGCCGACCCACTTGCCCGCTGTACGCAGCGCAAGCGGCATATCCTTTGGGCCGATCACGAGAATCGCCACCACTACCAGAAGTAGCAATTCAGTTGCGCCGATATCGAACATGGCTGCGGCGCTCTTCCTAGGGGGTTAAGACGCGGGCTTGTCGGAAGTAGATTCGGTTGTTTCGGTTGCAGCAGGCGTTGGCGCAGGCGCTTCAATTTGCGCGCTGGCCTCGGAAGACTCACGGTTTTCTTCCGTCATGCCCTGCTTGAAGCTGCTGATACCTTTACCAAAATCGCCCATCATTTCCGAAATACGGCCGCGCCCAAACAGGACGAGAACAACGATGGCGACAATCAAAATCTGCCAAATACCTGGCTGCATGAGACTTTCCTTAAGGTAACGCTATTGCACCCATTTAGGCGCTTTCGTCGCGGTTTTCCAGCATTGCTGCATGTTCCACGTCAAAATTATCATCTTCGCTGTCATCGGGCTGCGCTTCTTGGGCAGCGAGCTGTTCTTCTTTCTGTGCCACCATGTCTTCGTAGGTGTCGTCCACCGGATCAAGAAGTCCAGCAGCTTTAAGCTCATCCAGCCCCGGCAAATCCTTGCGAGACTCCAGACCGAAATGACTCAGGAATTCAGCGGTCGTTGCGTAAATAACCGGACGGCCCGGCACGTCGCGGCGGCCAGCGGCGCGCACCCAGCCTGCTTCCATCAGCACATCCAGCGTACCGCTGCTGGTCTGAACGCCGCGGATCGCTTCGATTTCCGCGCGGCTAACAGGCTCATGGTAAGCGATAATTGCCAAAACCTCTGTCGCGGCGCGAGACAGGCGGCGCAATTGTTCCTTTTCACGCCGCAGCAGGTGAGCAAGATCGGGTGCGGTCTGGAACTGCCAGTGCTTTCCGCGCTCTACCAGAACCACGCCGCGCCCCTGATACAGCGCCTGCAATTCTTGCAAGGCTTCGCGAACATCGGCGTCGCCCAAATGCGCACCGATCTGTTGATGTGTCATCGGTTCTTCGGCGGCGAACAGGCATGCCTCTACTGCGCGGGCAAGATCGGATGGCTGATCGCTCATGCCGAAATCCGGCGTAAATGTAGCGGCCCGAACACGTCCGTCTGCCGCAGTTCCGCCTTGCCCGTGCGTGCCAGTTCCAGCGCAGCGACAAAGCTTGAGGCGAGCGAAGACCGTTTCAAGCGAGGTTCGGCGTCAGTTGGAAGGAAAGAGCGGATTTCCATCCAGTCAACACTGACGCCTAGCATTGCGGATACACGGCTAAGCGCGGAATCCAGCGTCATCACAGGGCGTTCGGCCACCATGTGCACCACAGGCTCCGTGCGCAGCTTTACCTGCCCATAGGCATGGACGAGGCTGTACCAATCGCATTGCCACGCGTTTTTGCGCAATACCTTCAGCCCTTCGGGCGTGCCGCGCGCGAAGACATCTCGGCCCAGCCGGTCCCGCCCCATCAACCGCGCGCCCGCCTCTCGCATTGCCCCAAGCCGCTGGAGACGCAGCTGCAATTTCAAAGCCAATTCTTCGGGGCTCGGATCTTCCTGCTCTTCCTTCGGCAGCAGCATCCCTGATTTGAGATAAGCCAGCCACGCGGCCATCACGAGGTAATCGGCGGCAATTTCCAGCTTCAGCGCCTCGGCCCGCTCAATATAGGCAATATATTGGTCAACCAGCGCAAGGATCGAAATCGACTTAAGATCGACCTTTTGCCGCCGCGCAAGGTCCAGCAACAGATCAAGCGGGCCTTCCCAGCCATCAAGCTCCAGATACAGCGCATCATCGTCATCAGCGGCAGGCGCGCCGATCCCATCCCAATCATCGCTGCTTTGGCTTGCAGCCGCATCTGCGAAGAGATTGTCAGTGCTCATGCAGCAGCCTTGGCAATGGCAAGAAGATTGCCCCGGGTCTCCAGCAACTGCTCCCGCGAAGAAGCATCACTGACCGTGCCGACATGCTTTAAGGCGCGCTCAAGCCTTGCTGTAACCATTTCGGACATCGCAGGTAGCGCCGCGACAATGCCGGTCATATCTGGCTGTTTCGCCCAGCAATTCAGCACAATATCGCAGCCCGCCGCAATCGCGCGAGCAGAGCGTTCAGGAACTGTGCCGTCCAACGCTTCCATATCAATATCATCGGTCAACAGCAGGCCGTCAAAGCCAATGCGCTGGCGGATGATCTTCTCGATGACATATTCGGATTGCGTCGCTGGGCGGTCCTCATCCCACGCAGTGAAACGGATATGCGCTGTCATCGCCATGGGCGCCTCGGTCAGGCTGGCGAAGGGTGCGATATCGGTTTCAAGTTCCTCAGCGGAAGCGGTAACAAGCGGCAAATCCTTATGACTATCCACCGTTGCCCGGCCATGGCCAGGCATGTGCTTGATGCATCCGGCAACGCCGCCGCGCGCCAGCCCGTCCAGCACCGCACGGCCCAGCGCGGCGACCTGCATGGGTTCATGGCCCATTGCCCGGTCACCAATCACATCATGCGCGCCCTTTACGGGCACATCGAGCAATGGGAGATAATCAACCGTGATGCCCGCTTCGGTGAGGTCCAGCGCCAGCAGATGCGCATTGGCGCGGGCGGCCTGAATGGCGCTGGCGGGCGCGATATCGTAAAGCAGCGCAAACGCGCCCTGCGGTGGATACTTGTCCCATTCGGGCGGCTTCATCCGCACAACGCGCCCACCCTCCTGATCGATGGAGATCAGCAGGCGGTCGCGCCCGTGAATGCTGCGCAATTCATCGGTCAAAGCCCGCAACTGTTGGCGGTTTTCACAATTGCGCGCAAACAGGATGTAGCCCGCCGGATCGACCTCCTTGAAGAAGGCGCGTTCATCATCGGTCAGCTTGGAGCCGGACAGGCCAAAGATAGCAGGCGTCATACAGCTAGTTTACGCCTTAAACCCGCGCATCACGCAAGCATTTTGGCGAAGCCTTTGGGGGAAAACACCCTCCACCGGCCGCGCCATGGGCCGACCACTAGCGAATGTAGCAATCTCCGCCCGCATTGCGGATGGCGCGGCAGGTCGAATCTGCGCTAGAGCGATTCGAGGTGATGACCTGCAAGCGATAGACCTTTGCTCCATTCACATCAGCCTCCACCACACGGTGGCGCATACCGGAAAGGACACTGTAGCGGCCCACGGCACTGTTCCACGCCGTGTCTGCATCGGACTGGCTGCCAAACGCACCAATCTGGACATAGACCGAACCGCTGCTGCTAGCCGCCGAAGCTTCTTCAGAAGAATCGCTGTCAGCACTGCTGCTGTCGCTTTGTTCGCGATCAATGGCTGGGCGGGCTTCGCCGCTGCCTTCGTCGCCATCGGAAATGCGTCCACGCGTGCCTTCGCCTTCGGCTACTTCGAACGCCTGATCGCCGGTTCCAGCGACTTGCGTGCCACCCGGATCGTCCGGGCGCTGCTTATACGCGCCTTCAGGAGCTTCGATTGTGCTGCCATCAGCAACCAGTTCAGGGTCGGGACGGTCACGGGTGAAGAACCAGATCGCGGCGAGCAACGCGCCAACTACTGCGAGGCCGAGCAAGGCATAGACGAGAAGACGCCAGTCAAAGCCGGCCTCCTCTTCATATTCGTCCGCTTCGAGCCAAGGCAGGTCTTCATCCTCGTCGGCGAGAGCAAGCTGCTCTTCCTCCTCCCAAGATTCCTCAACAGCGTCACCCAGATCGTTTTCCAGGTCGTTTTCTTCGTCGCCCGGATAGGCCATGCTCACAACTCCTCGACCGCCTCAACACCCAACAGGGCTAGGCCGTTTCGAATCACTTGCCCGATTTGGGACGCGAGAAAAAGCCTTGCAGCGGACAGCGCAGGGCTCTGTGCCACAATGAAGCGTTTTTCCGCATCATCATTGCCCATATTCCACAGAGCGTGAAATTCTGCCGCAAGTTCATAAAGGTAAAAGGCAATCCGGTGCGCTTCGCGGGCGCGCGCTGCGGCCTCTACCTCGCGCGGGAACTGTGCGGCCTGTTTGATGACCGCCAAATCATGCTCACCCAGCAGATCAAGCCCGTCAGCAGAGGGCGTGATGCCTTCTTCCGCAGCCTTGCGCAGGATCGAACTGATCCGCGCATGGGCATATTGGACGTAAAAGACGGGATTGTCCTTGGACTGTTCCACCACCTTGGCAAAGTCGAAGTCCATTTGCGCTTCGGGCTTGCGGGTCAGCATGGAGAAACGCACCACATCTTTGCCAACTTCCTCCACCATATCGGCAATGGTGACGAAATTGCCTGAGCGTTTGGACATCTTTACCGGCTCTCCGCCGCGCAAAAGCTGGACCATCTGGACAAGCTTCACGTCAAACGGGATCGGCTGGCCTTGCCCTTCGGAAAGCGCCGCAACTGCCGCCCTGATCCGCTTCACAGTGCCTGAATGGTCCGCACCCCAAATATCAATCAGCGCGTCGGCGTTCTCGGCCTTTTGCATATGATAGGCCAGATCGGCACCGAAATAGGTCCATTTGCCGTCCGACTTTTTGATCGGGCGATCCTGATCGTCACCAAATTTCGTGCTGCGGAACAACGGCAGCTCAACCGCTTCCCAGTCTTCAGGCGGAGCCTTGCCCTTCGGTGCTTCCAGCACGCCGTCATAAACAAGATCATGCTCGCGCAACCATGCCTCGGCAGCTTCGGGCTTCTTCGCCGCCTGCAACGCTGCTTCGGATGAAAAGACATCGTGCTTGATGCCAAGCAGGGTGAGGTCGGATTTGATGAGGTCCATCATCCGCTCCACCGCAAACGCTCGGAAGATCGGCAGCCATTCGCTTTCCGGCTCGGTCTGAAAACGGTCGCCAAATTCGTCTGCTGCGGCCTTGCCGACGGGCACCAGATATTCGCCCGGATACAGCCCCTCTGGAATAGCGCCCACATCCTCGCCCAAGGCTTCGCGGTAACGCAGATGCGCAGAGCGGGCGAGTGTATCGACTTGGCCGCCTGCATCATTGACGTAATATTCGCGGGTGACCTGATGGCCGGCAAATTCCAGCAAAGAAGCCAGCGCATCACCCACAACCGCGCCGCGGCAATGGCCCATATGCATCGGGCCAGTCGGATTGGCGGAAACATATTCCACGTTGACGCGGATGCCCGAACCCAAGGTGGATTTTCCGTAATCATCGCGCAGCTCAGCAATTGCGGCCAGTTCTGCAATCCAGTTCTGCCGCGCAAGGCGCAGATTGATGAAGCCGGGCCCGGCAATTTCCGCGCTTTCGATCAACGGATCACGCGAAAGGTGTGCGATGATCTTTTCCGCCAAGCTACGCGGATTGGACTTTGCAGGTTTGGCCAGCACCATCGCGGCATTGGTCGAAAGGTCGCCATGCGAACGGTCTCGCGGCGGCTCCACGCTGACATTGGCGCGCGATGTGCCGGGCGGAAGGTCACCTTCCATTTCAAGAGCAGCGAGAACGGCATCGATCCGGGCCGAAAAGGCGGCGTACAAAGTTTTGGTCTGCGTATCGGTCATAGACTTCGTGAGCTCCTGCGAAGGCAGAAGCCCTCCCCAAACAGTTCCCGACATTTGCCGGGACTCACATCAATTTCAAGAACGCTCTTAACGAGTCGCGTTATAGGCCAGCTGTTCTTCATCCAGCTGAAAACCGATCAGCAGTTCGAACGTCGCACGGGCCACGGCGGCGCGCACATCGGGTTCGGACAATGGATCAACCGCAGCGGATTGGTCGCCTGCCCGTCGTCGGCGTGTAATCCGCTCTCGGATATCTTCCGGCAAAGTCGCGGCAGCCCGGTCTACGTAAGAACCGGCGGTGCCGCTGCCCTGCGCGCGCTCCTGCCCATCGGCAAAGTTCAGTGTCACGGTGCCAATCCGCTTGGCAACCACCGAAGTTCCGCCGCGCGTCACGGTGGAGAAGTAAGGCAATTGCACCGTACGCGCACCGCGCACATCGCGGCGCGAGGCGACAACATCAAAGGTCGCGCTGGTGTAAACCTGTTCGCCCGTTTCGTTGCACGTGCTGCGCACATTGGTGATGGCTGCGGTCACATCCAGCGCATCAGCAGTGCGCGCCCCTGGGCGGGAAAACAGCGTCACATCGCCAGTGTAGTCCGGCACACCCACGGCGGGGCAGACAGAACGCAGCGCGGTGATGCCCACGCCTTGGTCAACAACAATATCGCCATCCGAGGTGCAGCCTGCAAGCAGGGCGGCGGGTGCGGCGAGTGCAATAAGGGCGGATCGAAACTGCATATGCGTCCTTGATAATGGCGAGAACAGTGCGAGATAGGCTCCGTTCAAACGAACAGGCTCCTAGCCCTTTCACGGGAGCCCGACAACCGCTAGAGACTGCACTATGAACGCCCCCTTTCAAGAAACGCCCGCAGATGTCGCCGCCGCCAAGGGCAAATTGCCCCTGAAGGTGCTAATCGCTGCCCCGCGCGGCTTTTGCGCCGGTGTGGACCGCGCGATTGAGATCGTGGAGAAATCCATCGAGCGCTTTGGCGCGCCGGTCTATGTCCGCCACGAAATCGTGCACAATCGCTACGTCGTTGAAGGCTTGCGCGAAAAGGGCGCGATTTTCGTCGAGGAACTGGACGAGGTGCCGGATGATGCCCCGGTCGTGTTCAGTGCGCACGGCGTGCCGAAGTCTGTGCCGGCAGAGGCTGAGCGGCGCGAGATGATCTATCTCGATGCGACTTGCCCATTGGTCAGCAAGGTCCACCGTCAGGCAGAGCGGCAGATTGAAAAAGGTCAACATATTATTTTCATCGGTCATGAAGGCCATCCCGAAGTCATTGGCACGATGGGACAGGTTCCCGAAGGGCGCATGACCTTGGTGGAAACCGTCGCTGATGTCGCTGAATTGCCGTTCACGACTGAAGACAGTCTGTCATTTCTCACCCAGACCACGCTTTCGGTTGATGATACAGCTGAAGTCATCGCGGCTCTGAAAGACCGCTATCCGCAGATCGTCGCGCCCCGCGCTGAAGATATTTGCTACGCCACTTCCAACCGTCAGGCCGCGGTGAAAACGATTGCCGCTTCATGTGATTTGCTGCTGGTCATTGGCGCGCCGAATTCGTCAAATTCGCTCCGGTTGGTCGAAGTATCCGAACGGCTGGGCACCAGTTCAAAGCTGATCCAGCGCGCCAGCGAAATCGATCCAGAATGGCTGGAGGGCGTAGGGACGCTTGGGCTGACGGCAGGGGCTTCCGCGCCAGAAGTGCTGGTCCGCGAAGTTGTCGACAGGCTGTCCGAAATGCGGGACGTTGAAGAAGAAAAAGTACGCACAATGGACGAGAAGATGGTCTTCAAACTGCCCCGCGAACTGACCGAATAGGTGCGCAGATGGCTGTTTACACTCAGCTGTCCGCTGAAACCCTTAGCGAGCTGATCGCCCATTACGATGTCGGCGATCTTGTATCCGCAAAAGGCATTGCTGAGGGCGTTTCCAATTCCAACTGGCTGATCGAGACGACAGGCAGCGCGGCAAACGGCACGCGTTTCATTCTGACGATGTACGAACGCCGTATCGACATCGCTGAATTGCCTTTCTTCCTCGGCCTGCTGGACCACCTTTCAGAACAGAATGCGCCGGTTCCGCGCACCATCCATGACCGTGCTGGCAGCGCATCACGTAAAATTGATGGCAAAGCGGTGGCGCTCATCGAATTCCTTCCCGGCGTCTCGGTCGACAGACCAACACCCGGCCAAGCGCACAACGTGGGCGCCGTGCTTGCGCAAATGCACATGGCTGCGCGCGACTATGGCGTGCAACGATCCAATGATCTTGGGCCGGATGCATCTCTGCGTGTCTTGTCCGAATGCGGCGCAGATGCGCTGGCCTCCATCAATCCGGCGCTCCCCATTGCAATTCCGCAAACCCAGCGTGTGGTGCAGCATTGGCCGCAGGACTTGCCGCTCTCCATTATCCATTCGGACTTGTTTCCCGACAATGTGCTGATGCTGGGCGACGAGGTAAGCGGCCTGATCGATTTCTACTTCGCTTGCCATGATGCAATGGCCTATGATCTCGCCGTGACCCATGCCGCGTGGAGCTTTGTTGACGCGGGGCGAACATATCGCCCCGAAATCGGACAGGCCTTGCTGACTGGTTATGAATCAGTCCGCCCTCTGGCAAAGGCAGAACGGCGCGCTCTGCCTGTATTGGCGCAGGGGGCTGCCATGCGTTTCGTATCCAGCCGCGCGCAGGACTGGATTGAAACACCGGCAGATGCGCTTGTTACACGCAAGGATCCCATGGATTTCATGCGCCGATTTGATTTTTATGCGCGCGATGGGGAAGAGGTGTTCGGATGAAGCACGTCGAAATTTTCACCGATGGTGCCTGCAAAGGCAATCCCGGCCCGGGCGGCTGGGGCGCTCTGCTGCGGATGGGCCGCCACGAAAAGGAATTGTGCGGCGGAGAGCCGGACACTACCAACAATCGAATGGAAATGACTGCGGCCATCCGCGCACTGAAGGCCCTGATCGAACCCTGCGAGGTCACGCTGCACACAGATAGCCGTTATCTGATCGACGGCATGACCAAATGGATTGACGGCTGGCAGAGAAAAGGCTGGGTCAACGCCAGCAAGAAGCCGGTTCGCAATGAAGACCTATGGCACGAACTGATTGAAGCCGCTGCGCCGCATACGATTGAGTGGCGATGGGTAAAGGGCCATTCGGGCCACCCGGAGAACGACCGCGTCGACAAGCTCGCGAGCGATGCTGCCGAAGAAATCGCAGCAGGCTAAGCCGCCGTCACAGATTACGTTGCGCATGCAAAAAGGCCGGCCCTGCGAGGGTCCGGCCTTTTTTCTAGCTTGAGCTTTTGAGCTTAGCTGTTGTCGACAGTGTTGGCGCCTGGACCGTTCTTCTGGATCGACGCAATCGCGTTTTTCGCGCTTGCTTTGGAGGAGTAACCTTGGGTCGAGAACATGACCTCATCATTGTAGCTAAAGCGCACGCGGAACTCGCCGGCTTTGTCTTTGTAAATCTCGAAATGATGACCCATCAGAAACTCCTCTTGTTGCAGTTGGGGCGCAGCATAACAAATGTGTGCCTCTTGGCTAGGCCGTGACAGGGTCGAACCGCGCTGGCTCATACAATTTTACATTCAAGTCAGCGGTCATCGTGTCGCGCGGACGGTCTGCCAACACTTGTGCGCCTAGCCTTGCGGCAGCGGGAGCGGTCTGAATTCCGTAACCGCCTTGGCCCGCAAACCAGAAGAACGCCGGCACTCGCGCATCAAAACCATAAACGGGGCGCCTGTCAGGGGTGAAGCTGCGCAGCCCTGCCCATTTGTGCTCAACCGCTTCGATGCGCCAGTCCAGCACTTGCTCCAACCGAGCAATCGCCAGCGCAATGTCCATTTCCGCTGGTGCGGCATCGCAGGGTTCAGACGGTATTTCGTCATGCGGACTTAGCCACAAGCTGCCATTTTCCGGACGAAAGTAGAAACCACCCGAGATATCAAGGCACAGGGGCATGTTGGCAGGCGGCGCGGGATCAGTACGCAATTGCACAACCGTGCGGCGATAGGGTTGGATGCCCACCGCCTTCGCGCCAGCCATTTGCGCCACATGATCAGCCCAAGCTCCGGCAGCATTGACCAGAACATTGGCGCAAACCCTTTCGCCATTGCCCAATTGCAACTGCCATTCGCCGTCTTCGCGCTGAGCCGAAATCAGACGTGCGCGGCAGCGCAGCTGAGCACCATAGCCGCGTGCCACGCCGAGATAATGTTCATGCACACCCGCCACATTGATGTCGGCACAGCGCGGCTGGTGGATCGCCCTGTCCCATGTCGGAAGGATGCCGGGCACCAGCGTTGCCAGCCGCTCACGCCCGATCCGGCTCGGGTCAGCGCCAGTCCCGGCAAAGGCGCGGAAGAAATCCTCGATTAAAGGCTCGTCTTCTTCCCGCGCAAGATAAAGCGCGCCGCGCCCTTCCAGAAAGCCATGATCCTGCAACCACGGCCCCGATGCGCTGGTGAGGGGTACAATGTCCGGTCCGCCATAGCATTCTTCCCAAAACGCGGCCGAACGTCCCGTCGCATGATAGCCGGGCCGATCTTCGGCCTCCAGCATGACCACTCGCCTGTCAGAACCGATTTCAGCAGCAAGGCTGGCTCCGGCCATGCCTGCGCCGACAATCGCAACATCATAATGGTCAGCCATCCGGCGCGGTCTTCCGTTCCAGAAATTCGTCAATCGCCGCTAGCGCACGGAGGCGCACGCCGTCTTCCTCGCGCAGGATTTCATGGCGCGCCTCTTGCCCCATGATCAACGATTCGACTTGTGGGATGCGCGCGATCGCGCTGCGAATGGCAGAGGGACTGACCAGCTTGTCAGCATTGGTACCCAGAATGAACACCGGCACGTCCACGCTTTCCAAAGCGTCGCGGCGGAACAAGGCGGAGGAACTTTCCATCGCGCCATTAACCCAGCCCCAGCTTCCCGGACCAAGCTCCAGCTCAGGGCGGTGGCTGCGCCACCACAGCTCATCCTCATACCGCGCCACATCATGCGTCAGCAGCGTTTGGCGCAGACCGGGCTTGGCTCCAGGTTTCTCGCTCATCTTCCACGCTGGGCGCTTGGGATCACCCAATTTCAGCATGAGCTTCGCAAAGCCGCGCTTGATCGGAAGCGGCACGGTTTCCGGAAAGGTGTCGAGCATCGGTGCGGACAGCACCAGCGCATCCGGCGCAGGATCGAGAACTTTCTCCATGACCGCGCGCAGCGTCAAATGACCGCCCATCGAATGCCCGACCAGCACCAGCGGCCCCTTTCGGCCTTCAGCCCAGCCGCGCCAGTAATCGGCAAGGTCAGCAACCCACAGGGCGAAATCGTCTATGTGACCGGTCGCCTGATCATTGCCCAGACGGCCCGATCCCCCCTGCCCGCGCCAGTCTGCCGCGCTGACTTGCCAGCCCTGCTGACGCCAATGTTCAAAGCTTTCGAGATATTTTTCATAGGCGTCACCGCGCCCGGGCATGAAGAGCATGGACCCGCGCGGCGTCGCGTTCGCAGGAGGGTGCGGCCACTCTATCGAGCGTATCCGATGCCCGTCAGCGGCATGCCAAATCCCTTCCGACGCAGCGGCAGGAATGGCGCGGCGGTCGAATGGTTTGGCGGCTAACTTTGCAACTTGGCTAATTCTAACCTCCTGCCCGTGGTTACTTTTTGGTAAGTGATAGGCGCTAGCACAAGCCTTCACGAGACACCTGAGGGCTATATGCTAGACGATCCAATCAAATACGCACTGCTGGCCGCGCTTGCAATCGCGCTGGTCACCGCTGCGTTTACCGATCTTAAAAGTCGCCGTATCGCCAATTGGCTCAACGCGACCATAGCGCTTGGCGCGCCATTGTTCTGGCTGGCCAGCGGAATGGCACTGTGGCCCGATATTGCGATGCAGATCGGCCTCGCGGTCGCGACCTTTGCAGTCCTTTCAATCCTGTTCGCACTGCGCGCCATGGGCGGCGGAGATGTGAAGCTGCTGACAGCGTTGGCGCTTTGGATACAGCCGCTGATCTTCGTGAAACTCCTTATCATGATGGCGCTGCTTGGCGGCGTGCTGACCATTGGTTTTGGCATGTGGCACGTTGCTCGCCGCCAGAAGGACAAACTCGCAATCCCTTACGGCGTGGCCATCGCAGCCGCCGGATTGTGGACCATCGGCACATTTTATCTTCCGGCAACAGCTGTCGCAGCCGTCACGCAATGAACCTGATTTTAACCATTGCTGGGCTATCCGGCACAAACGTTATTCCAAGATCCAACTAAGGGGGCTTGAAGCACCATGGACAAGAAGAAGCTCATCCTGCTGGTAGGGGCACTGATCGTAGCGATCGGTACTGCTCTTGCTGCGCGGAGCATGTTCGCAGGCGCCGCGGCTCCTGAAGTTGAAGCTGCTGCACCGGAGCCGGAAGGCCCCAAGGTATTGGTTGCCAAGCGCAGCCTGCCAGTCGGCACAATCGTGACAGCTGATGCTGTCGCGTATCAGCTCTGGCCGCAAGAACTGGTGCAAGACGCCTATTTCATAGACGGCGAAGCCGACATGGATCAGCTGCTTGGTACAGTCGTGCGCAACCCCATGACAGCGGGTGAGCCCGTTACACAGGGTTCACTTGTTGCTCCTGGTGATCGCGGCTTCTTGGCTGCAGCGCTCGGCCCTGGCATGCGCGCTATTACAGTGCCTGTTTCGGCCCGTACCGGTGTTGGCGGCTTCGTTTTCCCGGGTGACCGGGTGGACATGATGCTAACGCAGTCGGTTCAGGGTGAAGGCGGCG
>ENA-ORXU01000772-ORXU01000772.1-marine-metagenome-genome-assembly--contig:-NODE-772-length-33065-cov-4.306233_pt1 | contig 33065 bp, 33 predicted proteins | sample MGYA00237869_ERZ511484 | MGnify/ENA metagenome assembly ERZ511484 | reverse complement strand
CGCTGGCGTGGCCCCTCCTCGCAGCCAGCGCGGCTTCCGTGGCGCAGGCTCAGCCCAACACCTCAGCACATCACCACGACGCACCAGAGACGACGAGGCTTGCATGTCGTACTCTTGGAGCACCGATTTGGTCATGCTGGGGTCCACTGTGGATGGGTCCAGCAGCGGCACCTCCAGCAGGTCGAAGCCTGCATGCACATAGGCCCAGCGCCTCGCAGGCACGCAATCGCCATCACTCCCTGATTTGGCTCACGGCCGTTGTTCGGCAAGGCAGCATGCCACCTTCGAAGGCCGGCTGGCAAGCGAGCAGCACGTGAAAAGAGGTGCATGGTAGCAATTATGCCAGCACCAGGGCCCCACCGGCTTGCTTGGCGCCCTTGACAGCCCTCGTGCAAGATTTTTCACTCCAGTCGCCTGCAGATCATCACATCAGAACCTGGGATCAGTTGCATCCACGCGCCGCATGTTGCATGTGCATGCCTGGACGGTCATGGGCGGACGATGCGTCTGTGCGCCGGGTTGCAAACGTACCACCGACGGACGGCGAGCTGCTGTGGAGGGTGCAAGCATGTTCGAGGCGAACGCAGGGCGTCGCGCGCGTGCGGCGGCATGCTAGACTGCTCGTCTGTAGCAGCTCAGGGTTCGGTCCCACTCGCTTCCGCTCGCAATTGCGCGTCCGCGGCAAGTGTGCTCGGCTTGGCGCTCTGCGCGTCAGGACTCCGGCGCAGCTCACAAGGCAGGTGTGCGCTGCGCTTGCCCGCATGCATTCGAGGTGCGCACCTGCGAAAACGAGGGCGTGCACGCCAACAGGATTCTGCGCTCTGCATAAGGCTGCGTCCGCCGCGAAAGCCGACGACTTCCGCTGCCGGGGCGGGTTCTGCGCCAGCTGTTTGCGCGCGGCATAAAGTACCAATCGGAGCGTTCAGTCCGCTGACCTCGATCATGCTGCTGTCACAGCTGACGATGCGGCCCATCGGAACTGGCCCGAGGTGAGGCGAAGCTTGGCGCATACTGGCCAGCTTGCTTTCGAGCAGATCTATCACAGGCCCGCAGCCTTGAGCCCCAAAGCTTCACGCAAGGCGCTGCGCCATTCTTCCGGCCCGTCGCGCACTGCGCCTTCGGGCATGTCGAATACTATCGTGCCGCGTTCAAGCTCGGTGTCCTGAACCAAGTGCCAGGTTGCAGCAAAAGCGGGATCGAGCAGCGCAATATCGTCCGGATGCATGCGCAAGCTCGCGTCGATTATGCCTTCGCCAACTGCACCAGCGGCGGCAATGCAGCGGCGCTGCAAGGCATCGGGATCGGTCGTTAACGGAACCAGCGTCGCTTCGCATAAGGCGAGCACTGTTTGGGAAAGGCGTTCTGAAAGGCGTTCGGTGAATGCGCTATCGAAATCGGCCAAGGCTGATTTCAGCCTGCCATGAGCGCTGGCCTGTTGCTCGATCTCTGCCAGAGCGGCGGCACGTCCAGCGCGCTCTCCTTCGGCATAGGAGCCGCCATGCTGTGACTGCTCCTGTCCAGCTGACGGCGGCACGTTTCCCACTGGCGCTCCCGGCGCAAAGCCGCGCTGCTGCGAGACACTTGCAAGCCAGCCCGGAACAGTTTGCGGTGCTGTCTCAGCATTTGTGTAAAGTGGCTCAAACAAACTCGCCATCATCATTCCCCAAACTGATTTCCCCCGCATCGGCAAGCTCGCGGGCTTTGGCGACGATGGTCTTTTGCGCGGCCTTCACATCGTCCAGACGAATGCGTCCGCGCAGCTCAATTTCATCCTTCACCCCGTCAGCGGCGCGGCTGGACATGGAGGCGAAGAAGGGATCGCGCCCCGGCCCTTCCAAACCCTTCAGCGCATCGACCAGCACTTCGCTTTCAATGTCGCGCAGCAAGCGGCCCATCGCCATCGGCTCCAGAGCGAACAGCATTTCGAAGGTGAACAATTCTGCTTCGATGGCGTTGGCGAGCTCGGCATCGCGGGCGGTAATCGCAGGGATCACATGCTTGCCCACATGGCCTTCCGACAAGTTGATAAGCTCTGCCGCTTCGGACGCGCCGCCAAGTTCCAGCGGGGCCGTGCCAAAGCTGCCGGCAATCCGCGCGGTCAACATTTCATCCAGCATGGCCATCGCTTGCGTGGACACTTTGCGCATGCGCGCGATGCGCTCAATCACGTCTGGCTGTTGATCCGTCGGTAGCAAGCTGAGCAATTTTGCGGCAGGCTCTGCTTCCAACAGCAAAAGCAGGACGGCAACGGCTTGAGGATGTTCGCCCTCAATCAATCCCAGCAGCACCGGAGGAGCCAGCCAGCGCGCGATTTCCAGCGAACGCGGGCGGGCTTCAGGCGCGATCCTTTGCATGATCGACTGTGCCTTCACGTCGCCCAGCGCCAGATTCATACGCTGGTGCAATTGCTGTGATCTGTCAGCTGAGCCCAGCGTGTCGCTCTGCGCATTGCGCACGAAGCCTTCGATAGCGCTGGCAATGCCATGTGCGCCGACATCGCCCAATGCGAGCATCTTTTCACCCAGCCGCTGAAGCTCGTGCGGCTCCAATTGCTGCAACAACTGTGCAGCCCCGGCATCATCCATCAGCATGAGGATGATAGCAGCGCGTTCGACTTCGCTGACCGGTTCAGCATGTGAGGGGGAGGTAATGTCTGTCATGGCTAGCCGCGCGCGGGCTCTGCCAGCATTCGCCGGAGCGCGGCGGCGGCGCGGTCAGGCTGTTCGGCAGCCAGACGGCGGGCCAGTTCGACCTGCTCCTGCAAATCTTGCGAAGAGACACCCGCTTGCCCTGAGGAGTCTGGCAGTCCGGCGGCGCTTGCGTCCGGATCTGTCACGCTGTTATCTTCACCGTCCTCTTCGCTCTGTTCAGCGGCAGCTGGGCGCAGTCCCTTCATGATCGGGCGCACCACGAACAGCAGACCCAGCAGCGCCACAATCAGCCCCACGCCGTAGCGCAAGGCGAGGCTGAACCAGCCTTCTTCGTAAAACGGAGTGGGGATGTCCTCAACGACTTCAAATGCGCCAGAGATGACAGTCACCTGATCGCCGCGCTGTGCATCTGCGCCAACGGCGGCGCTGACCAGTTCTTGCACTTGCTCTGCTGTGGCAGGCGCAATCGCTTCCAATGCCTCTGCGCTCAGCGCAACGGCAACGGATATGCGCTGCACGCCGCCAGGCCGAGTGCTGGAAACCGCGACTTCACGGCCAAGTTCATAGGTGCGGTCAGAGCTTCGCTGGCCATCGGTGGGCGTAGTGTTGGCAGTGGCTGGATCGGCCTCTCCATCGGGCGGGCCGTCTTCCAGCTCTGCAGGAGGCGGCGGCGTGTTCGCCAGCACGCCGGGAACGCCGCCCGCTATCGTTTCGCCGCCTTGCGATGATGTGCTTTCGCTGATCCGCCGGACCACGCCTTCATTGTCATAGCTTTCGCGGGCCTGCGTCACTTCGGTCATGTCCAGATCGACCTGAACCTCGGTTGAGAAATTGCCTTCGCCCAGCATGGGGGTAAGCAATTGCGCGATTTGCAGGCGCAGCTTGTCTTCAAATTCGCGCTGCAATTCAAACGCGCCAGCTTGCGGATTGCCGGGGTCTGACAACAGGCGGCCCTGCTGATCCACGACGCGCACGGATTCTACAGAAAGACCCGGCACCGATCCTGCGACCAGATTGCCAATCGCTTGCACTTGATCCGGCGAAAGCGACCGTCCGCGCGTCAGGCGGAGCATGACAGAGGCGGTTGGCTGCGCATTGTCGCGCACAAAGACTGAGCGTTCGGGGGACGCGAGGTGGACGCGGACCGATTCCACGCCATTGATTTCCTCGATTGTGCGCATCAGTTCGCGTTCCCGCACATTGCGCAGCCGTTCACCTTCCAGGGTTCGGCTGGCGCCCAGCGGGATGGAGTCGAGCAATTCAATCGTGTTGTCCGGGCTGGCGATGCTGCTGTCTGAAGCGACCAGCATGCGGGCGCGGTACAGATCATCTTCGGATACGCTCAACGCTCCGGAATTGGGGTCTGTTGAATAGGAGATGCCGCCTGTTTCCAGCGCGGCCACGACCCCTGCACGCTCAGCATCGGAAAGGCTGGCATACAGTATCCGTTCCGGCCCGCTCGACAAAGCAAGGTAGGCTCCGCCCACCAAGGCAAGCGCGCCAAGCCCGGCGATACCGGGAAGTGCACGGCGAATGGCAGGCTGGGCAAGGAGGCTGGAGAACCGTTCCCCGAAACCGCCAGCACCCGGCACTGCCTGGGAGCCCGGCATCGTGGTTAGCGGAGAAGCCGCTGCGGGAAGATCACCATCAGCCATCTATCACACTCCCATCCGCATGATTTCTTGATACGCTGTCAGCAGCTTGTTGCGCACTTGCAGCGTCGCTTCAAAAGCCACGCTGGATTCTTGGCGCGCCAGCATCACTTGCGCGATGTCGGTCACTTCGCCGCGTTCATAGGCGGATGTCATTTCGGAAGAGCGGGCCTGCGACGCGCTCACCTGATCAATGGTTGATTGCAGCGTGTCGGCAAAGCCGCCACCGATGGGCGTGGTGGCTCCGGCTTCTTGTACTGCTCTTTGCGGGCTGACAGGCGAAGTGCTCGCATCCTGCAAACCGCGCAGCGCATCCGACTGGTCCATGATTTGACGGCGCAGCGCCATCACTTCTTGCAAACCGCCGCCTGCCGCGCCCGTGGGGCCAATCGTGCTCATCGGGAGCCTCCGGCAGCCATCAGGCCGGCTTCACGCATACTGGCGAGGCGGTAGCGCAGCGTGCGTTCCGAAATGCCGAGTGCGCGAGCCGTCGCCTGTCTGTTGCCGCTATTGTCATCCAGCGTATCAAGAATGACCTGCGCTTCGGAGCGGCGCACTATGGCTGAAAGATTGTCCCCGCCCTTGCGCGTTTCGGCAGATGGGGACGCCTCGAATGCCGACAGCCCGGAATCGACCGGGCGAGCGGTTTGATCAAACACAATCGCAGCCGCATCAATGATCTGCGCGCCATCTGACAACAGCACAGCGCGCCGGATGACATTCTCCAGCTCTCGCACGTTACCAGGCCACGGGTGGCTCTTCAGCTTCGCCAAGGCCTCTGCCGAAAGCCACGCGATGTTTTCCGGATCAGGCGCGTGACGCAGCAGCATGGTATAGGCCAGCGGAGCAATATCACCGCGCCGTTCGCACAAGGCGCTGAGGCTGAGCGGGAAGACATTGAGGCGGAAGTAGAGATCTTCGCGGAAGCGTCCGGCGGCGATTTCAGTGGCGAGATCGCGATTGGTGCAAGCAATGATGCGCACATCGACTGGAACGGGCTGTGTTGCCCCAAGCGGCACGACTTCACCTTCTTGCAAGGCGCGCAGCAGTTTTGCTTGCAAGCCAAGTGGCATTTCGCCCAGCTCGTCGAGCAGCAGCGTGCCATTGTTGGCCGCGCGGAAGAAGCCTTCGCCAGCCTCGCTCGCCCCGGTAAAGGCGCCCTTGCGGTGTCCGAACAACAAGGCTTCCAGCATCGCTTCGGGCATGGCGGCGCAATTAATCGCCACAAATGGCCCATCTGCCCGGTCGCTGGCAGAATGGATGAAGCGGGCAAGCACTTCCTTGCCGGTGCCGGTCGGGCCTTGGATCAGCACGGGGATATCGCTCTTGCCGACTCTTTCTGCAAGATTGAGCATGGCAATGGTTTCGGGATCGGCAGCCACCGGTTCACCTGGCACGACAGCACCTGCGACCATGGCCGCTCTGGCGCTTTCGCATCCCTCTTCGCAGTAAGTGATGCGGATACTGTTTGCGCCAAGCCTTTGCAGCGATGGCTGCTGCGCCTGTGCAAGAGAGACAAGGCGATCATCCCGCTTGCGAGTGCCAGCGTCATCGCCTGCCTCGCATAGGGTGACGCCGCCGTTTCCAGGCAGTGAATTGATGATCGCAGCAGCATGTGCCGCCACGCTCCCATGTTTTTTTTGCAGTTCTTGCGTGCTCGAAACCCGTGTCATCGCAGTGCCCTCGTTAACCTTGTGTGAGACGTGCAATCGCGCCCTAACGGCCAAGAAAGCGCAAACTTAAGCCCCCGGGAAAACACCTATGCCAGATCAGCCCCCGGCCATGATCGGCGGCTTAAACTTTTTCAGCGGGGGTCGCTCTTGTTGGTGGCAGCCGCGCTTTTGCTTCCTTCACAAGGGATCGGAGCGATAGCGGCAGCGAGTATCGAAGGTTTAGAATTTACCGCATTATTTCAGGAGACTACAATGGCCGTTATCAATACAAACATCAGCGCCCTTCGCGCTTCAAACGCATCCAGCATGGCTGACAAAATGATGGGCACAGCGATGGAACGCCTGTCCACCGGCAAGCGCATCAACGGCGCAAAAGACGACGCCGCTGGCCTCGCCATCGCCACCACCATGACATCTGACATCCGCGCGATGAAGCAGGGCACACGCAACGCCAACGATGGTATTGCCCTGGCCCAGACAGCTGAAGGCGCGCTGGACGAAGTATCCAACATGCTGCAGCGCGTTCGTGAACTGGCCGTGCAGTCCAAGACGGAAACCTATTCCGATACGGACCGCGGTTATATGGATGCAGAAGTCAACGAACTGCAGGCGCAGATCACGGATATTCTCGGCAACACTGAATTCAACGGCGTAACATTGTTCAGCACGACTGCCGGTACGGACGTGACCGTTGATATTGCGACCGACGCCACCAACACGGTGACGCTGACCAGTTCCGCGATTGATGGCACCAATGTTGCTGGCGCTGCGCTTGACGTGTCGACCGCTGTGCTTGCTGATACCACGATCACGAATGTCGACAATGCGCTGGACGATATCAGTGCAACCCGCGCTACGCTGGGTGCCGGCCAGAACCGTCTGGAATCAGCCATCGCCAACTTGACGACCAACTCCACCAACCTGTCCGACGCACGTTCGCGGATTGTGGACACCGATTATTCGGCAGAAACAACCGCTCTCGCCAAGGCACAGATCCTCAGCCAGGCATCGACCGCGATGCTTGCTCAGGCGAACCAGAGCCAGCAGAACGTCCTTTCACTGCTGCGTTAATCTGACCAACAGGGGGCAAATCCCCATGCACCCCCGGCGGCTCGGAACTTCACAGTTCCGGGCCGTTTGGCGTTTGGGGGAAATTGCAGGGTGTGGTGGATTGAGGGTGACAAAGGTTACACTGTGTAACGCGCGCTTTTAGGGGTAAAAACTCTTAATCTAAGGGACTTACACCGATTTTCGGCAGGGTGACACTCTTGCAGGCAAACGTAGGTTTTGGGCCTGGGCCGATGAAGTGCAGAAACCAACGAAGGGAAAGAGCCTGCCCCTGCGCAAAAAGGGGCGAGGCGATTGTGGAGGCGGCGCTGGGTGTAGGAAAATCAATCAAGAGAATTTCGACAGGGCACGCTGAACAGCCAGCCCCATGCTGCTGGCGCGTGCACGCGGAGCAGAAGCCACTTCTTACCGCACCAGGTTCTAGGTGTTCATTCTAACGCCCCTTGCCTTTGGAAAGCTGCTAGTGAGGTGCGCAGCTATTCAACCCTGCCATAAAGAGTCGCAACCCCCTCTGTTTGGCACTAAGATAAAATGCCAACCGGGTATTTCTCGCAACCTAGTCAAGTATTTGCAGGAGCCGCACATGCGCATCGCAGTTGCCGATGATGAACCGGACATCCTGCACCAGATGGTCAGCGCGCTTGATAGGGCAGGCCATAATTGTGACGGCTTTGCCGACGGGCATGACTTACTGGCCGCGCTTCAGCGTGATACCTATGACGTTGTCTTGCTTGATTGGAACATGCCAAGAGCAAGCGGCATGGAGGTGCTTGAATGGAGCAAGGCTTCATTGGAAAACCCGCCAGCTTTTGTGCTGATAACCAGCCGGTCGGATCAAGCAGATGTTATCAGCGCGTTGCAGCATGGCGCGACCGACTACTTGGTAAAGCCGCAGCCTGACAACGTGGTGGTTGCGCGGACCGAAGCGGCGGCAAAATCAGCCAATGCCTTGGGAAGAGGTCGCTCCAGCAAAATTGGCGTGTTTGAATTCGATCACCAAAAGATGATTGTGTCGGTTGGTGACAAGAGAGTGCAGCTGACCAGCGAGGAATTCAATCTCGCCAAAGCGCTCTTTGGCAATGTCAATCGACCTGTGTCGCGCCACTATCTGACGCTTGAAGTGTGGGGCAAAGCTGGCAAGCCGGAGCCCAAGGATCTTGATCGCCTGGTGTCCAGTCTGCGTCACAAGGCGTCCATCAGGCCCGCTAATGGCTTTGCGATTTCTACCATCTTTGGCTTTGGCTACCGCATGGATCCGGTTGACTAGGTTTCCAGCCGGGTTAGCGCCCGAAGACCTTTCGAGGCTAAATGGCGCCGATTGTCTGGACGCGATCGGGAAGGCTGAGGGTGTTGCTCCAATAATCGGTAATCCCTCGGACCAATGCGAGCAGATCGTGATAATTGTCTGGCTTGCGAACATAACCGCTGGCCTGCAAATCATAGCACTTGGCAATATCCCGCTTATCGTCAGAGCTCGACAGCATGATCACGGGAATCTTGCGCAATTCGGAGTGCGCTTTTACCTTTTCAAGCAATTCGATGCCCGAAACGCCCGGCATATTAATGTCAAAGATGCACAGGCTGGGGCGATAGATAAGCTTGCCATTTTCCTGTTCGGTCAATCGCTTCAATGCATGCTGACCATTCGCGGCAAAACTCAGATCAACAGCGATTTGTGAATCTGTGAAAGCCTCTGCAATGAGCTGCCGATCGACGGGATCATCGTCAACGACCAACACTTTCAGAGGCGATATCTTGCGGGGCATTTATGCACCTTAGGGCAAATCCATCGACGCAGGTGCAAAAATAAACCGGCTGCCACCCCTATAGCCGGGATCCAATGCCAATTGGGAGTTGTGCATCTCTGCAATTTTCCGACACGTCGTCAGCCCAATGCCAAGTCCCGAATACTCGCCATCAGAATGCAGTCTTTTGAAAAGGTTGAAAATATTCTCACGAAAATCTGAGTCAATTCCAATACCGTTATCAGAAACGCTGACAATTAACTGATCGCTACGCTCCTTTATATCGATTTCGATTTCTGGGTTCACGCCCTTGCTTACATATTTAATTGAATTGCTGATCAGATTTTGAAAAAGGCTGACGAGTAAATCTGCGTTTCCTTGCATTTTTCCAGACCCTGTTACGTTCACAGTGGCTGTGCTGCTGTTTATTTCTGCGGAAAGGTTTTCCTGCGCCTGGGTTATGATGCTGCCGAGATCACATTCATCCATCGGCGCTTCGCTCAGGCCAATCCGCGCATAATTGAGCAGGCCGCTGACCATATTGGATAGGTTGCGGGCGCTGGATGCGATAATTTGCGAGTGCTTTCTGATCTCATCGGCCTGCAATTCTTCCGACTTCGTGCCGAGGATATCCGAGAAAGCTGTAATGTGGCGCAAGGGCGCCCTTAAATCGTGCGCGACGGCCGTGGTAAATTGCTCCAAATCGCGGTTTGAACTGGCCAGCTTGTTGGACCGTTCGCGCAAATCTCTGATTGTCTTCTGCTTGGATTCGTTGCGATTGACCCGCACCGATACGATCGAATGATCACTGCCGGATTCGTAAGTTTCCAGCTCTATATCGGACACCCAGGTCTTTTTGGCTTCGCCGAAGACGACCATATCATCCAGAACCAAAGAGCCTTGACGACCCAATCGGGCTAGGAATTCCAACCAGCGCGCTTCACCGCATTCGGGCGTCAACCGAGAGATGCTGAATTTGCTGTCGGAAAATTCGTCATTGGCCAGGCCCAAGGCTTTTTCAGCGCTCTGGTTGGCGTAGAGAATGCGCCCGTCCGATTGATTCACCAGCATCATCGGCGAGACCAAGCGCCGGGTTGCCGCCATGACCAAGCGATCTGTGTATGCGAACTTCTCCGCATAATCAGCAACCTCAGAAATGTTCACCCCGTCAAACACAAATCCGATCACTTGCCCGCCATCTTCGACTGGCCGGTAACGTGCCGAAAGCAAGACCTGCTCGCCGCCGATCATCACTTCGCTTACTGTTTCCTTGGCCTCGCCATTCAGCGCAGCAACGATGTCGTCTTGGGTTTGGGCGTAAAGCTGCGGAGGCATGACTTCACCCAGTCCGCGGTCGATCACGTCTTCAATCTTCCTGTCGAGGAAAGCGCAATAGGCAGGGTTGGCGAAGCCGTAGATACCGTTCTTGTTGATGAAGGCCGTATAGGACCGGCTTGAGGTGAGCATCGCTTCAAGAATGGCGCGTTGTTCATGCAGTGCAATTTCGGTGCGGTATATCTCGTCCACATCATTGGCGACGACTTGCCATGTCGTGTTTTCCTGCCTCTGGCCGATAACCCTGACATACCGGTATTCACCCGTGGGCAGGGAAAACACCCGGAAGATCAGTTCAAAATCGTCCATATCCGGTCGGATTCTGCCGAGTAGCTTCTTCACCTTCTCAAGATCATCGTCATGGACAATATCGAGGGTCAGCTCATAGGGCAGTTGCAGATTTTCAAGGCCGGTGAATTCGTCATAGCCGACCTGGCTGATGACAGTTTTGAACTCTGCATCGCACACCAGAATGAACGCGTTGGTGACCGTGCGGATACCATGCAGCATGGAGTGCGTTTCGCGCAGCTCCAGCTCCGCGCCGCGCAGTTCGCCAATATCGATGAATGCCAGAACAACGCCGAAATTCGCATCGTCACTGACAATTCTGATCAGCCATGGGCTGCCGTTGCGATCAATCGTTTCGTGCTCAACAACGGAGCCGCGACCGGGAATTTCTGAAAAGACGTTCTCAAAGTCGAAATTGGCGAAGGGCGAATTGAAGTTGGAAACCGGCCGGCCAATGTCGTTTTCTTCAAGCTTGAACAGCGCTTTTGCAAGGCCTGTGAAGCGGGTGATATTGCCGTCGTCATCTAGGAACAGCACACCGATTTGGGTGGCGTTCAGCAGCAGATCGAAATCATTGGTAAGCCGGCTAAGGTCGTCATTCTGGCGGTGATATTCGGCATTGACCGAATACAGCTCTTCATTGACGGAGCTCAGCTCCTCATTCGTCGATTGCAGCTCCTCATTGGCAGACATCAGCTCTTCATTGGATGCCTGCAATTCCTCGTTTGCAGTCTCGTTTTCCTCAATCGTCGATTGCAGCGCCTCGCGGGTGCGAGTGAGCTCCAATTCAAGATCAGAATTGCGCCCGGCGATCAGTTTATCTGCTTCGATTGACGGGATTTCCTCGGGGGCGGTGCCTTCATGGTCTTTGCGTTCAGCCAAGATAGCGAGAAAGTACCGCTGTGATTCTTCGTCCACCGTATCGAGCGGTTGCAACGTCAAATCGACAACCAGCCCCTTCTGTTGCTCCGATTGCAGCGAAATTTTGCTGAACGTCATCGGACCGTCTTCACGGTTCGCGCGCTCTATCGCGGCGATGAGCGGCGTCTTGAGAGCCGGATCGACCATTTCGGCTGTGTCCATCTGGACCATGCCTTCCGGAGGACGCAGGAATTTGCTCGCATCGCCAAACGTATGGAGCAATTCGCGATCCTCTGAGATCAACAAGGATGCAGGCGCGAACTGTGCCAGCAAAGCGGCATAGGCGGGCTGCAGCTCTGTAACCCGCAGTCTGGTGCTTTTGCGCGGCGCAGGATTGGTCGAAGGTGAAATGGGGAACAATTCACGCGCACCCGTCAACGCCCGGGCTGGCGCAATGGTTAGCGTGCGCCTGAACACGCGGTTGCGGGCATCGACAAATTCGAACACGTCGCGCTGGCCGCCAACCGTCTCGCTCGATCCGAGAAACAGAAAACCCTTTTGGCGAAGACCAAAGGCGAAACCGCCCAGAATCCGTTGCTGGGCCTCAACCGAAAAATAGATCAGGACATTGCGGCAGCAAACCAGATCCAGTTTCGTGAATGGCGGGTCGGACAGCAAATCGTGCGGTGCAAACACGATCATTTTGCGCAGACGCTGGATTGCGACCCAATTGCCGCTTTCCGCGTCCTTTTCAAAATACCTCTCCAGCAAGGGGCGAGGTATTCCCGACACGCGATCAGGCGAATAAGAGCCTCTGGTCGCCTCTGCGAGATGCTTTTTGCTGACATCAGTGGCGAATATCTGGACGTCAATTTCAAAGGGGTTGTCGCGCAAGGCTTCGCGAAACAGCATGGCAATTGAATAGACTTCCTCGCCCGTCGCGCAGCCTGCCACCCAGATCCGCACCGCCCGATTTTCTTCGTGCGCGACCTTGATGATTTCGGGCACGATTTGGCGTGAGATAACCTTGTAAGGCGCGGAATCGCGGAAGAAGTCCGTCACCCCGATGAGCAGCTCCTGGCTCAATTTCTGGGCTTCTGAAGGGTCGCTGGTAACCTTGTCTGCATATTCGGCCAGATCATTATATCTGAGCGCCATCATCCGGCGGCTTACTCGCCGTTCGAATGTGGAATGCTTGTATTCCCTTGCCTTTATCGTCGAGGAGCCGATGACCGCATCGACAATCTTCCCCATCGCATTGTCATGATCCGATGCAATCGGAGACTGGGGTGCGACCGTGGGTGTCAGCAATCCGTCGATCACCGTTTGTCCCAGCTGATCGGGAGATTCCACGGCATTGACGCATTCCGTTCCGATTGCGGCAATCGGCATGGGGTCGAATTTCGCAGTTTCTGGCGATTGAGCGCAGGTAAAGCCGCCCGCCTTCTGGACGGCCACAATGCCTTTTGCGCCATCGGAACCAGAGCCTGAAAGGACCACCGCAGCGCCCTTTTTGCCCCAAGTCTTGGCGATGGAATTGAACATCACATCCACGGCCGTGGCCACACCTGACGGATCGACGTCTGGCCTGGCTTCGACAATCAGTTTTGTCGCACCAACTTCGATGAAGGTTTTGGGCTGGATCACATAGACAGTGTCAGCTTCGAACTTGATCCCGTTTTCGGCTGGCTTGACCGCCATATCGGTGTGCCGTGCCAACAATTCATCGAGCATGCTTTTGAAGTCGCGAGACAGATGCATCACGACGAAAAAGGCGGCTCCTGATTGGGTCGGTGCATGATCCAGGAATGTCTCAAGCGCATCGAGCCCGCCTGCCGAAGCGCCAAGCCCAACGACAAATCTGGGCACTGTATTTTTTGGCGGTGTATTCTTGGGTGCGTTGCCCCCGTTTGCCTTATTCGCGCCTGACTTATTCGAGCCTGACTTATTGGCGTTTGCCTTGTCCTCCGACGCCGTGCTTTTTGAAGCTGCGCTTTTTGCCATGGAATTCTACTTTCAAAATGGTTTGCCGGGCGCGCAGCGCCGCTTGTCCTTCGCAACACTCAAGCTTTTTGGGCCGCAAGCTTCGCGCCGAAAACTGGCGCGGTCACGCGATCCAAGATTTCTCGATGGTGATGGTTTGCATTGAACCGCGTGACAGCAGAGTGATGTCGGGCTGTTCAACCTCAAGCAGCATCATGGCCACTGTCAGCGCAACGGTTGGATTAAACTGCGCCACATCCGTTGGCACCTGCCGATTGTTCGCATCTGCCAAGTTGAAAGCGAAGGCTTCATGCGAAGAGATCGTAAGGCGCATGCCAGCAGGAGTTGGAACGCCGCTAAACGCCAAGGTGTTGCCTTGTGAAGACCCGACAATTGCAGAGTACAAAAAGTAGCGGATACCTTGGTATATGCGGTCCAGATTAGGTGCGCCTTCTACGGCGTCGACACCCATCTGAAACACAAACTGAGCTCCGCGTTGCTTGGCGGCAGCCAAAGCGGCAGTCTGCGCCGCCCTGAGCCCGACCGGGACAGGACGTTTTGGCATTGTCTGCCGGCTGGCTGCTGGAATTGGCGCGATAAACAGGCGCAGGCTGGCGGTGGCTTCCTGTAACAGGCCAGCAGCGGAACGCAGGTCCGCCTCATCGCCGTCCAGATTGGCGATCCCGCCCAAGACTTCGCGGATGTATGAAAAGGCAATGCCTGTTTCGGCCTGATCCGGTGCCTGAATGTCGGCAATGTCTGATGGTGCAATCAGCTGATGGTCGCCAGTGTCGGGCTGCTCCTGTCTGCCGCGCTCTTCAACCACCAGTGCGAGCGTTGATTGCAGGGATTGGACTGAGAGACTGTCCTTTTCGATCACCGCCTGACCGCCTGCCAGAATGGCCTGCTTACGATAATATTTCGCCTCATCACCAGTAATGAAAATGATAGGCGCGCTCGAACTCTCTCTGATCCTTGCAACGTCTTTTTCGAGTGAGCGCGAATCTGGTCTGTTAATGTCCAGAAGGACGAAATCCACGTCACTGGGTGTTACCCAATCTGCGAAATCATCAAGCGATTTGCTGGTTGTCATGGCAAGGTTCCCCTCACCATTAATCAATCCCATCAGGGAAAATGCATCCAGCGCATCGTCCTCAATGTAATGTCCTATCATGTGCGCCCCGATCTACCCAATTTTTGGGCAATTCGGTAGCTAACTAGGTTAACAGAATTTACAGAGTAAACTTCAGTAAAATTGGCCCGAATTGCCAGATGGCGATCTTACGCGCGGGGAATGGTCGTGGAATAGGTCAGAATACCTAGCTGGATTGGCGCTTGAAGACCGAAAGCGGATGCGATTGGGTTAAGCCGATAGCAAAAGGGCCTCTCACCCGTTGATCATCACTGCTGTCACGGGCAAGAGCGGCAGCCATGACGAAGTACCGCAGCAATTGATGGACGACAGCGCGCCTACAGCCATTTGGCGACAAGGTCTGAAAGGTTTGGTGGCCATTGCGGCCACGCTGGCGCTGTTCGCCGCAGTAGCCTTTGGTTTTGATGCAAGCGCGGTGCGTGTGTTCCTTGGCCTCACGCCGCCACTGGATGTGCCCTATGTCGCCACGCGCTCTGCCACGGTGGATGCGATGCTAGACATGGCGGAGGTTGGCACTGGCGATTACGTTATTGATCTGGGTACGGGAGACGGGCGCATCCTGATTGCCGCCGCGCGGGACAGGGGCGCGAACGGGCTAGGCGTGGATCTGGATGCAGCGCTGATCGATGATGCCAATGATGAGGCGGAAAGCCTTGGCCTGACAGACCGGGTGGCTTTCCGCGTGCAGGATCTGTTCGATACGCCGCTGGAAGATGCGGATGTGGTGGCGATGTTCCTGCTGCCCGAAGTGAATTTGCGTCTGCGGCCACGAATTCTTGAACTGACGCCGGGCACGCGCATTGTCAGCAATCGCTTCGATATGGGCGAATGGCGCGCTGATGATCAGCGCCAGGTTCGCGGATACCCCGTCTATATGTGGACCGTGCCAGCTGACGCTGCTGGCACATGGCAACTGGAATTCGACGGCAGGTCCATCCCGTTGACACTCGAACAGAGCTTTCAGGACGTTACGGGAACAGCCGTGATCGGCGGAGAAGTGCAAGCGATCACCGCCGTCCTAGATGGCGACGCCATGCGCTTTGGCCTTGAATTGGCAGACGGCAGGCGGGTTTTTGAAGGCATCCTTCAAGAAGGCCGCTTTGTGCCGAAAGATGATGCCAATTGGCAGGCGTTGCGGATTGATCCGGAAGGCTAATCCAGCAGCAGAATGGAAATGCGCCGGTTCCTTGGGTCGGAGGGATTGTCGCGCACCAGCAGCTCGCGGTCAGCAACACCTTCGATCCGGTCGAAACGGCTTTCGGTAATTCCATTCAGCAGCATCGACTGGCGCGTAGCCTCTGCCCGGCCTGTCGAAAGCGACCAATTGTTTGCCGCCACGCCGGCACGCCAGGGCAGCGCATCGGTATGGCCGCGAATGATCAGCTGGCGATTTTCCGGCGCAACAGCTTCCGCAATCACGCCCAGCAATTCGCGCGCTTCCGGCACCAGTACGGTGCTGGACATGTGAAACATCGAGAAGTCCGCATCATCCACCAGATCAATGCGAATGCCTTCGGGCGTGCGCATCACGCGCACCTGACGGACCAGTCGGCGCAGGTTTTCCTGCTGTTGCAGCCGTTCGGCAATGCGCTCTTCTATATCCTGACGCCGCCGTTCAGCCTCTTCAGCGCCGCCTTCGGTCGGGCCGCCTTTGGCTCCGCGCGGAATGGTGATGGCCTGCGTGCCCGTTTGCCCGGCTGCATGCGGATAATTGTCCGGGTCGATCAGCGATGATCCGCCCAGCATTCCGTCTGATCCGGCGGAGTTTTCGCGCATTTTGACCAGCGTTGGCGTGAAATAGTCAGCCAGACCTTTGCGCTGATCCTCCGTCGTTGCGCCCAGCAGCCAAAGCAGCAGGAAAAACGCCATCATCGCGGTCACGAAATCGGCATAGGCGACTTTCCACGCGCCACCGTGATGGCCATCGCCGCCGCTGACGATTACCTTTTTGACGATGATGGGAGCAAGAGGCTGAGGGGCCTCTTCAGCGGGCATAGGTGCAAGTTGGCTGGCCATTTTACTTGCCCCGCAGGCTGTCGAGCAATTCGGTCAGCGCAGGCCTGTGTGCCGGTGCCAGACCAGAGCGCGCGCTTTCGATCACGAGCGGCTGCGGATAACCGTGCAGCGATGCAATCAGCACTTGTTTTACCGAATGCATAATCTGCGCATCGTGCGCATTGATCTGCTTCAGCCGCGATGCCATCGGGCCGACGAAGCCGTAAGCCAGCAGCACGCCGAGGAAGGTTCCGACCAGGGCCGCGCCGATCATGCCGCCCAGCACCGATGGCGGCTCGTCAATAGAGCCCATGGTTTTGATAATGCCCAGAACAGCGGCCACAATGCCCAGTGCGGGCAGGCCATCCGCCAGTGTTTGCAGCGCATGGGCAGGCTCTTCCATTTCGTGCAGCTGGCTTTTGATGGAATTGTCCATCACATCCTCGACAGCGTGCGTATCGAGCGAACCGGAGGAGACCACGATAAGGGTCAGCGTGTCGCAAATCAGATCGGTCAGCCCTTTGTCAGCCAGCAGCGCTGGATATTCCGCGAAGATAGAGGATTCCGATGGATTGGTGACGTGCGCCTCCAGCGCCACCGGGCCTTCGGTCTTCATCATCCGCATCAGCTTGCTGGTCAGCGCGATGGCGTCGACATGATCCTGATCCGAATATTTCGGCCCTTTGAACACCTTCTTGGTTCCGCCGGCGAGCAGTTTGAGCTCGTGCTTGGAATTGCCGATCATCGTGGCGCCAATCGCCGCGCCGCCGATAATCATCATTTCCAGCGGCAAGGCGGCAAGGATCGAACCCATGTTGCCGCCGGCAATCATAAAGCCGCCAAACACCATCACCAGCAGGACAATAATCCCGATTGCTGCAAACATTTTAGGTCCCCAATTGTGTCGATTGCCGTCAGATCTGGTTGAACAGACTGAGGTTGGATAGGCGCGAGAAGCCCGCTTGGCTGGCTTCGAGTACGGTTAGAACTTCCTGCAATTCCGCTATCGCAGAGGCGAATTCCACGCCGCCCGTGTCAGCGATCTGGCGCGAGCGTGTGAGTGACTGGTCGACGTGGCGATCCTGCACGATATCCAGCCATGCGATACGTGATCCGGTAACGGTCTGGTTGCGCGTGACGGTGTCCAGTGCTTCGTCGAAGCCTGTCAGGGCGTCACGTGCGGCGGCAGTGGGATCACCGCCCGCAGCGCGCAATGCTGCCGTAAGCGCGGCAACTTGCGCAAAGATATCGGTCGGCCCTGCTCCTGCGTCGTAATTCAGGACTTCCGGCCCGGTCAGCCCGCGCGTGATGCTTTGCCCGCCGCCCAGATCAAGCGTGCCGCTGCTGGCGGCCCCGACATAGGTAACGGTGCCGCCGGCATCGATTGCATAGGCGCGTCCGCTGCCTTCGCCGCCCAGCAAGGCATTGCCGCTGGAATCGAGGCTGTTGGCATTGCCGAGAATGCGCAGGCGCAATTCATCAAGCTCTGCGGCGATGGCATTGCGTTCGGTTTCGCCAGTTGTGTCACTGGCAGCATACAGAGCCAGTTCGCGGGCGCGGATCAGATCATCGGCAATCGCTTCCAGCGTGCTGCCGGTCAATTGCAAGTCTTCACTGGCGCGGCTCGCATTGCTGGCGTTGATTTCGCCAAGCTGTTCCTGCCGAGCCAGCATCCGCAGGCGCGATGCTGCTACCGGATCGTCGGACGAGCGCGACAGCCGTTCTCCGCTGGACAGCTGGCTTTGCAAATTTTCCGCCTCAGCACGCAGAGTGCCGAATTGAAGCTGCGAGCGGCCATAAAACGCCTGGGTGGAATTGCTGATGCTGGTCATGGCCTTATCCAATGCCCAGCAAGGTGTCGAAAATGTCAGCTGCGGCCTGAATGACCCTGCTATTGGCTTGAAACGCCTGCTGATACCGCAGCAGATTGGTCGCTTCCTGATCCAGATCGACGCCGGTTTCCGAAGTAAGCGCAATTTGTGCAGTATCGGAAATCGTCTGCAAGGCATCACGGGTTACGCTCCGCGCGCTGATGGCGCTCGACAGGTTGAACAGCAAAGTATCGGCTTCGCTGGCAGGGCCACCATTGGATAATGCATCACGCAGAGCCTGAAGATTGGAAATATCGCGGCTGCCTGCTGGCGATCCGGCGGCGGCGGTCGCAATCTGGTTGGTGTTGGTCAGCGCTACGGAGATATCGCGCGCACCCGTTCCGGTGAGGAAGGGCTGACCTGCACTGCCGTCAGCGGCGCTGCCAGAGGCCTGTGCGGCATTGAGAGTGGTGATGACGGATGCGGCAAGCGTATCGAGCTCCCCGCGCAAATCGGTCAAAGCCTGATTGGCCTGCGAACGCCCGAGAATACTTCCCGAAGCCAGAGCCACATCCGTGCCATTGACGCTCAGCGTGAAACTGCCATCGGGATTGTCCGCCAGCGCGATCACCCCTGCCTGTGCGCCCGAAACCAGCGGTTGCCCATCAAGCTGGACGGAAACCCGGCCCAGTCCATCGAAACTGGCATTTGTGCCGACCACGCCCGAAAGGTCACGCAGCAGCGCATCGCGCTGATCGTGCAGCACAGCCATCTGGCTGCTGCCTGACTTGCTGCGCGCAATACTGACATTGGTGCGTGCCAGTTCAGCTGCGATGAGATTGGCCTGATCAACGCCTGCTACGGCTTGAAAGCGCAGGTCGCCGGTCGCGACATCCAGCCCATCGCTGGCGATACGGAATGTCTGCGAAAGGCGGTCTGCATCTTCCAGCACCGCAGCGCGCAAAGGGCCGCTGAGCGGATCGGATGCAAGGCGCGACAGGCTGGCTTCAAGATCGACGATAGCGGGATAAATGCCTGCCTGTTCCACCGCGCTTTCGGCATTGGTCAAGCCGACCAGCTCTGCCTGCGCGCGGGCAAGGTCGCCCGACGTGCGGCGAGCTTCGTTTTGCAGGAATACCGATTGTGTACGCAGCACAGAATCGGGCCGCACACCTGAAAGCACGCCGCCCGGTTCAAATCCGATGCTGCCGCGCGATGCCACCTCTTCCAGGCTCAGCGAACGCCGGGCGTAGTCCGGGTTGGACGCATTGGCGATGTTCTGCGCTGTCAATTCGAGCGCCGAACGCGCCGCCATGGCGCCGCTTTTGCCGATCTGGATGAGGCTGCTGGTCATGGCGTTCTATTCCGTGATTGCCGGTTGGGGATTGGCGGGCTGCACGAATGCGCTAAGCTGCCGCTCAATCGCATCGGCAAGGCCGAACATGCTTTGCGACGAAGCAATTTCGGCGAAATGTTCATCGCGCATGGCTTCAAATTGTTCGAGGCCGGGGCCGCCGAACAGATCTTCACCACCAAAATCGGCCGCGCGGGCGCTGGCGAGCAATTGGCGCAGGAAAATCGCTTCAAACGCCTGTGCTGCTTCGCGCAGCTCACTCGTGCCGCCAGTCGGGGCGTTGAGCGGCGTGGAAACAGGACCGGCAGAAATGGACGGAGGCAGGATCGTGGTCACAAGATCACCATCTCGGCCTGCAAAGCGCCTGCCTGCTTCAAGGCTTCAAGGATCACGACCAGATCAGCCGCACCCACGCCAAGCATGTTGAGCGCATCGACAACTTCGGAAAGGTTGGCGCCGCGATCCAGCATCGCGATGCGGCGGTCCTCCGCTTCGATGGTGATGTTGCTGGCCTGCTCCACTGCCGTCACGCCGTCACTGAACGGGGCGGGCTGCACAACGCGCGGCTGTTCTTCGATGCGCACTACAAGGCGGCCATGGCTGACCGCGGCAGGGGAAAGGCGCACGGCGGAATTGATCACCACTGTGCCGGTGCGGCTGTTGACGATGACGCGCGCTGGCGTTTCAGCCGGTGTCACTTCGATCATCTCGATCTCGGCAATCATCTGCGCGCGCACATCGCTGCCGAAAGGCATCACGATGGCCAAAGTCACCCCGTCCACCACGCGCGCCGCGCCGGGGAATTGGCGGTTGATCGCATCGCGCATCCGTGCGGCTGTCTGAAAGTCGGCATTGTGGAGATTGAAACGCAGTTCCGCCTCGCTATCGAAGCCTGTCGCGACTTCGCGCTCTACGGTGGCACCGTCGGCGATCCGGCCCACTGTGGGCACGTTGACCGTCAATTGCGAACCATCGCGCCCGGACACGCCAAGCCCGCCAACCGCAAGATTGCCCTGCGCCATGGCGTAGACTTGTCCGTCTGCACCAAGGAGCGGGGACAGCACCAGCGTGCCTCCGCGCAGCGATGTGGCACGGCCCATGGTGGATACGGTAATGTCGATTGTCTGCCCTTCCTTGGAAAAGGCGGGCAGTTCTGCGGTAATAATCACAGCGGCGGCGTTTTTCAGCCCGGGCGAGACACCGGCTGGCAAAGTCAGGCCAAGACGGCCCGACACGCCCAGCATCCCTTCGGTAAGGTATGCAAAATTGTCATCGCCGGTGCCATCAAGGCCCACGACAATGCCATATCCGGTAAGCTGGTTGGGGCGCACGCCTTCGAACGTCCCCAGATCGCGCACGCGTTCAGCCGCAGCAGGAACGGGCACGAGCAAAGCCAGCAGAATGAGCAGGAGAGTGAAATATCGCATGGGTACCTCCCTCCTCACAGCGGGCTGATCATATTGAAGAACCGGCCCAGCCAGCCCGGCCTGCTGGCCTGCTGGATAGCGCCCTGTCCGCCATAAATGATCTGCGCATCGGCAATGCGGGAGGAGACAATGCGGTTGGCGCTGTCGACATCAGCTAGGCGCAGGATGCCGCTAAATTGCACCCATTCATCTCCCTGGCTCAGGCGCATGTGACGCTCTCCGACAATCAGCGCGGTTCCGTTGGGCCGAACCTCCGCAATGGTGACTGCGATGGCGCCATTAAGCGTGCTGCGCTGGCTCGCACGTCCTGATCCATTGAACGACGATTGCGCTTCAGCATTAAGGGCATCGGGGTTGAGGAAGTTGAGCGGACCGGCGGTGGGCGGTGTCAATCCGATGGACCCGCTGCGTCCCGTGGTGGCGCTTGTGTCTTTCGATGTGTCGAAGGATTCCACCAATACTACAGTGACCAGATCACCCACACGGCGGGCCCGGTTGCCTTCGTGCAGTGCGGCATAGCCATCGGCAGCCTGATAGATCGCGCCGTTGCGCGGCGAAGCGGCGGGAGGTGGCGGCGGAAGCGCAGCGTTGAAACCCGCGCGCGGGCTGCCGCCTTCCATGCCGCAACCGGCCAGAAGCAGCGCGCAGCTGGTCGCTGCAAATATGGGAGGAAGAGTTCTCATGATGGTTCTCACAATGTCTGATTGGCGTTGCGCAGCATTTCATCGACTGCGCTGATCATCTTGGAATTGATTTCGTAGGCACGCTGCGCCTCGATCATCTCGACCAGCTCCTCCACGACGTTGACGTTGGAAGACTCCAGCATGCCCTGCCGGATTTGCCCCCGGCCGTTCTCTCCTGCAGCGCCGACATCAGCCGCACCGCTGGCAGCCGTTTCGCGCAGCAGGTTATCGCCCGTCGCCTGGAGACCGGCGGGATTGACGAAGCTGGCAATGGTGATCTGGCCCAGTTCCGCAGGCGCAGCATCGCCGTCGATCAGCGCCGTCACAGTGCCATCTGGTCCGATGGATACCGATTGCGCACCGGCGGGCACGGTAATGCCCGGCTGCAAGGCAAAGCCCTGCGCGGTCACCAACTGGCCCTCTGCTGAAAGCGTGAAATTGCCAGCTCTGGTATAGGCCGTTTGCCCGCCCGCCGTTTCGATAACGAAGAACCCGTCGCCATCCAAAGCGACATCCAGCGGATTGCTGGTGGTGCTGAGCGTCCCTTGCGTATCGATGCGGGTCGTGCCCTGCACCGAAACGCCGGTGCCAAGGTTCAGCCCGATGGCATAGGCAGTTTCGCCAGTAGAGCGTTGCCCGGCCACGCGCGCATCGACGTAAGACAGCGTTTCAAAATCGGCGCGATCCCGTTTGAAGCCGGTGGTGCCGATATTGGCGAGGTTGTGTGCGATAACGCGCATGCGCGTATCTTGCGCTTCAAGCCCGGTGCGGGCGACTTGCAATGCGGAAGTGGGCATGGCGGTGTCCTTTCTTGGCTTAGCTGAGCGACATCAGGCGACTGGAAGCCTGATCGAGCTGTTCGGCGGTGGAAATCATCTTCACCCGGTTTTCAAAAGCGCGCTGGGCTTCAATCATTTCGACCAGCGTTCCCGCGCTATCGACATTGCTTTGCTCAAGCGCGCCGGGTGTGATCTGCGCTTCGATATCGGCAGGCAGAACGCCGCCGCCGATCACGCGCAATTGGTTGTCCAAATCCTTGGCAACTGCGCTTCCCACAGCGCTGGCGAGCTTGATCTGGCCGATATTCTGCGGCTCTGCATCGGGCGCGGCAGGATCGGCAGCGAAGACGGTGCCGTCTGTGCCGAAAGACACATCCCAGCCGGGCGGAACGGAGATTGGGCCGGCACTTCCCATCACTTGCAGGCCTTCGCCATTCAGCAACAGGCCCGCTGGCGTGATCGATAAATCGCCGCGCCGGGAATAGACTTCCTCCCCCGCCGCATTCTGGAACGCCATCAGTGCCGTGCCGCTGACCGCGACATCCAGGCTGCGCCCGGTGTTCACGGTCGTGCCCGGTGACAAATCCGCCCCGCGCACTGCTCCTTGCGCCAATCCGCGCACATCGAAGGTGGCTCCATCCACATGCATGGGCAATGAGGCAAAGGTCTCCGCGCGGAAGCCGGGCGTGTTGGCATTGGCAAGATTGCTGGCAATGGCGCGCTGGCGCGTCATTGCGGCATCCATGCCGGTGAGTGCAGTGTAAATCATGCGGTCCATCAGGCTGTTTCCTTTGCGGTGTGTTCGGTCAGATCAGGAAAGGCGCGGATCAGCTGCGCAGGTTGATGATCGTCTGCGAGAACTGCGTTGCGGTATCGATGGCCTTGGCATTCGCCTGGAAATTGCGCTGCGCGGTAATCAGGCCGACCATTTCTTCTGCCAGATCGACATTGGATTTCTCCAGCGCGCCAGCCAGCAGCTGTCCGTTGCGGCCATTGCCGGGCAATTCATATTCAGGCGCGCCGGAAAAGCCGGTCGCTTCCCAATTGGTTGATCCGACAGGTTGCAGGCCCGTAGGCGCGACAAAGGTGGCAAGCGCAACGCGGCCAACTGTGCTGGTGCTACCATCGGAATAGGCCGCCAGAATATCGCCGTTCTTTTCGATCTGGATGCTGGAAAGATCTGCGCCTGCGCCATTGGTGATGGGCACAACGGAATCGATAGTGGTGCCCGGATTGACCACTGCACCGCTTGCATCCACTTCAAACATTTGCAGGTTCTTGCCCGAAAAATCGGTGACATTGCCAAGCGCGTCGACTTGGAAATTGCCGTTGCGGGTGAATTGCACTTGTCCGCTTTCCGCGTTGCGCATGGCGAAGAAGCCATCGCCGTCGATCGCAATGTCCAGACTGCGGCCGGTCTGCTCAATCGCGCCGAGGCCGAAATTCTGGTTGATGCCTGCCACTGTGGCGCCAAGCCCTTGTGTCGTGCGCGGATTGGCGGCCGAGCCATTGGCCACGATGTCGGCGAATTCCACGCTGCTTTTCTTGAAGCCGGTGGTTTCCGCATTGGCGATATTGTGGGCGATGGTGCTGAGATCGGTCTGCGAATTTTTCAGGCCATTCAGCGAGGTGTAGAAAGAGGTCATGGCAGTAGCGCTCCTTTAGCTATCGGTATCTGTTGTGGTGGGTGTTGTTTGCGCGGCGAGCGCGGCCTTCTGCGCATCAATCAGCGCGTCGAGCTTGCCGGCGATATTGCTGAGCGCCGTATTGGTTTCGGCAGAACCGGCCAGCGCGGAAAACTGCGCCATTTGTGCCAGCATGTCTTTGTTATCGACTGGCTCGAACGGGTCTTGCGATTGCAGCTGTGTCATCAGCAATCGCAGGAAATCGCTCTGGTCCAGTTCGCTGGCGCTATTGGCCGCGATGCCTGACGAAAGATCGCCATTGATGGATTGTAAATTGGGGGTCAGCTGGGTGAGTAGATTATCGGTCATCACTTGCTCCTGATTGTTTCGAGCATCAATTGTTTCGCGGTTTGCATCGCCTCGACCAGGTTCTGGTACTGGCGCGCGCTTTCCATGATCTCGACCATTTCTGCGCTCTCATTGACCGGCGCTTCCCACACATCGCCATTGGCATCGGCCAGCGGATGATCGGGATCGTGGCGGCGGGTGGCTGCCGTGTCAGACTGGCGCACCTCGGCCACGCGCACGCTGGACAGGCCGCTTGCGCGGTCGAGCTCCTGTTCGAAAACGGGCCGCAAGGGACGGTAAGCTCCCTCTTGCGTGCTCGATACTGAACCGGAATTGGCAAGATTGGATGCGGCGGTGTTCATGCGGATCATCTGCGCGGACATGCCGCGTTGGACGATGCTGAACAGGCCTGACTGATTACTCATTTTCTTGTCCTATCGCTGCGCTAGTTGAGGGCGCTTTTTGGCCTAACGCTTCGCTATTTGAGGGCATGGTTCTACTCCCCCTTCAGCGCGCGCTTGATGGTGTTTACCCGGCCAGTGAGGAATGTGAGCGTGGCGGAATAGGCGACGGCGTTTTCGGAAAAGGCCATCTGTTCATTTGCCAGTTCCACCGTATTGCCATCGAGCGACGGCATGGTGGGCACGCGGTATCGCGTCGCGCTGGCAATTGCTCCATCGCGCCCGGCACCATTGGTGCGTGCATCAAGCGCGGCTGAGAAATCGATATCGCGCGCCTGGTATCCCGGTGTCGCGGCATTGGCGATGTTCGATGTGATCATGCCCATTCGGTGCGAGCGCAGTTCCAGCGCGGCGCCGTGAATGCCAAATAATCTGTCGCTCATACTGCCTCCTGGACTTGGGCTTGCTTATCGGTCGGGGCGGACAGGCCGCTCGCGTGCTAAGGGGTTTCGCAAGAGCCGTGCCAAATGCGCCGCCGGGGCAGGCCCTCTCCGGAGACGGTAGGAGGAGCGGCAAAGGCTTGCCGCCTTCGGCAGAATGTTGCCGCCGCCTAAAGAAGTGCGGCGGCTGACCGTTCTGGCCAATAGACACTCTCACTTGACCCTCGCTCCGGACCCGAAAGACGCCTCATGAACTTTGCCGCTCTGCTGGACCCCACAGGGGCTGCCATTGTGCTTGGCGGAACTGTGCTCGCGACGCTGCTGGGCAGTGGCCGCGGCGAATTGATGGCGATGCTGGCTGATTTAGTGAGGTTGCTGCGCCGCCCTTTCGATTTTGAACAGAGCCGCGCCGAAATTGCCCGCGATGTTGAGGCGATCCGCCGAGATGGTTTGCTACGCGCACAGCCCTGCCATTCTTCGGACAAGGATATTGCTGCAGCAACGGACGCTCTGGTGCATGATCGGTCTGCGCAATCATTGGTGGCGACGTATGAGACTTTGCTGGCGAAACGTATCGCTGCGCGCGAGCGCGGCCTGCGTCCGCTGCGACTGGCGGCTGAACTTGCGCCGGTGTTTGGTATGGCGGGCACGCTGTTCGCGCTGAGCCAGATGCAGACCGCTGCGGGTATCGACGGCGCGCTGCTGGTTGATATTGGCATGGCCATTCTCACCACGCTTTACGGCCTGCTGATGGCGCATCTGGTGCTGAACCCGCTGGTGCGCATGATTGAGCGGCGCGGCGCCAGCGAGGATGACGACCGCAGGCAATTGATAGGCTGGCTGGCTCGGCAAATTGCGCCTGCGCAGCCATCCCAAAGCATGTCCGGCAAATATGATCAGCGAGCAGAAGGCGCTGTAGGAGAAGCCGCGTGATCGGCAGCAACTCTGCTCCCGGGCAAGCGTGGCTGGTGCCATTTGCCGACATGGCGCTGATCCTGTTCGTTATCACTGCTGCGGGTTTGGCCACTGCTCCGGATGCCAGCTCATCCGCGCAGAATGCCTTGGACGGCGACGCGCCCTCGCAAGGGCTGGGTGAAGGTGTGGCCTCTGCCGTGTTTGTCGACAGCGCGCAGGGCCCGCCGCTTGGCCCATGGCTGGCCAGTCATCCCTTGGCGCAGGGCGAGCAGTTGACCATCATGTGCCAATATACGGACGCTGAAACGCGCAGCAGCGTCGCCGCACGGTGTGAGGCACTTGCCGCTGAAGCCATGACGCAGGGCAAGCCGCCGCGCGTGATTGTGCAGGAAGGCCCCGCCCAGCAAGTGATTGCCTATTTCGCGGCTGACCTAGACCCATTGCTGGCACGCAACTTGCTAACCGAAGGGCAGACCTAGCGGGCAGACATTTTCGTCGAACAGCCCGCGCCACCGGGAGTATTGACGATGACACATTCCAGTTTGCGCCTCGACGCTTTGTTCTGGGCCAGAGCCGCGCCGGGCCTGGCATTGGCTCTCAGCCTGTCAGCGCCCGGTGCCGCGGTGGCACAGGACGCACGCTTCACCGACCTTGCCGCGATTGACGCCGAACTAACCGCGTTCACCGGCGCGCCAGTGGGCACCCCCGGCGGTGCGCGTCACCCAGTTGATCGGCGATTGCGGTTAGCAGCTTGCGGCCAGCCGCTTGATCTGGCGTGGCATGGCAGACGGGCGGATATGATCCGTGTGGAATGCAATGCAGGCTCTGGCTGGCGCATATTCGTCCCCATCAATTCTGGCGGAGAAACGGCTGCCGTATCTGCAGCGCCGCAAGTGCCGGTTACCGTTGTGGAGCGAGGCCAGATAATCTCCATTGCCATTGAAGGGCGCGGGTTCTCTATCGCCCAGCAAGGCGAAGCACTGGAAGATGGCGCTATCGGGGCATGGATCCGCATTCGTCCAGAAGGCAACCGGGAGGCATTGCGCGCCCGTATCGTGACGCCGGGACGGGCCGTCATTCCGATCGGCTGACCGCGATCACAAAATTTCTTCTTAAGAATGTGCGCACGCCGCCGTTCTGCCCATCGAAGGTATTAGAGAAAGGCCGGCCATGTCGCCCTATGACGTAACCAAATTAACAGGCGTTGGCGCACCGCGCAGCGCCACGCATGACACTGCGAAGCCCGCTGTACCACAGCGTGACGCGCCGCAAGGCGGCAGCGCCGACAAGGGCGTTGCTGTGCAAACTGGCGTGCGCGTTTCGGCGGGGGAAGTTCCAATGAACAGTGAGCGCGTATCTGAAATTCGCAGAGCCCTGCGCGATGGCAGCTATCCCATCGTGCCCGCTGAAATCACCGATGCGATCATTGCTGCACGCCTCATGCTGAGTGTGGGCCAATGACCGGTTCAATTGCACAAGCAGATGGCTTGGCGGACAAGTTGCGGCAAATGCTTGCCGTTCTGGAAGAAGAGCGGCAATCGCTTGCCGGGCTTGATGTGGATGCGCTGGTGCTTGCGACATCGGGAAAGCAGGCCTTGTGCGATGATCTGGAATCCAGAGATACGCCGATTGACAGCGAATGCCGCGGATTGCTGGAAGCAGCTCACCACCAGAACGAAGTCAATCGCCGCCTGCGCAATCTGCTGGCCGCCAATGTTGCGGCGCGTCTGGATGCGCTGACACAATCCCCCGGCCTTTATTCCCGCCCTGCCATGCGCCAAGCTTGATTGGGCTGGCACGCTTCTTGCTGAATTCCATGCATGTAATTGCAGCAAGGAATTCAGCAGATGAGCGACCAGCCCATCACGACACAATCCGCCGGTTCTCAGGCCACTGCGGTCTCGACCAGGCAGTCCCGCACGCAGCAGGCCATTGCCGATGCGGCGGACCGGACCGGTGTCGATTTTTCTTATCTGTTGGCGCAGGCGCGCATGGAATCGGGTCTGGACCCGATGGCAGAGGCGCGCACATCCAGCGCCACCGGCTTGTTCCAGTTCATTGATCAGACCTGGCTTGCCACGCTTGACCGGCACGGTGATGCGCTGGGCTACAGCGGCATGGCAGACGCCATCGAAATGCGCGGCGGGCGCGCACGGATTACCGATCCGGCGATGCGCGACAGCATTATGGCGCTGCGCTTTGATCCGCAGGCTTCTTCGTTGATGGCGGGCGCTTTGGCAGGAGATAATCGTGCCGCGCTGATGCCGGTGCTTGGGCGAGAGCCTGATGCCAGCGAGCTGTACATGGCCCATTTCCTGGGTTCTGGCGGTGCACGGCGTTTTCTTGGCACACTGGCCAGCGCGCCAGACACCCCTGCAGCCTCTATCCTTCCAGCGGCGGCGCGCGCCAACCGGCCGATTTTTTACGAACGATCCGGTGCAGCGCGTTCGGTTGCGGATGTGATGGCTTTGGTGCGGATGCGGGTGGACCGCGCGATGGAAGCTGGTCCGGCCAATCCGCCGCCTGCATCTTGGGCGCAGCAATCCGCTTCCCCTGTTCCTAACATGTCGGCACCTGCTGCAGCTTCAGCTTCGCCATCAACGCCCTATCAGCACGTCAATGTCGCGCGTGCCGCGTGGCAGGGTTCGGCTGCCCGGCCATCCATGGCGCAGACTTTGCAATCCAGCTTCTCGCTAACCGGCGTCGACTTGGGCGCCCAACTTAGCGCGCCCGGACAAGCGCATGTGCGGAGCGCTTATGCGAAGCTGGAGGCATTTGGGCTGTGATCAAGAAACTCCCCTTCTCGCCCGCCACGCTGGCCTTGCCTGCTGGCATTCTTGCGCTGATCGCCATGATGGTGCTGCCCATCCCGACGGTGATGCTGGATGCGTTTTTCGTATTCAACATCGCGCTGTCCATCGGCGTGCTTATGGCAGCGCTGAACGCGGGCAAGCCGCTCGACTTCTCCTCTTTCCCGACAATCCTGTTGTTCGCGACCTTGCTTCGTCTTGCTCTCAACGTAGCCTCGACACGCATCGTGCTGGTCAACGGCCATGAAGGCGGCGCTGCGGCGGGGCAGGTGATCGAAAGTTTCGGAGCGTTTCTGGTCGGCGGAAACTTCGCAGTTGGCCTGTTCGTCTTCGTCATTCTGCTGATCATCAACATGGTCGTGATCACCAAAGGTGCAGGCCGCGTATCTGAGGTTTCTGCGCGCTTCACGCTTGATGCGCTGCCGGGCAAGCAAATGGCAATCGACGCCGATATCGCGGCTGGTTTGATGACCGGAGACGAGGCCAAGGCGCGCCGCGCCGAGGTCGCGACGGAAGCGGATTTCTACGGCGCTATGGATGGTGCATCCAAATTCGTAAAAGGCGATGCGATTGCCGCGCTGTTAATTCTGGCGGTCAATGTCATCGGCGGTTTTGCCCTTGGCATGATCACCCACGATCTGTCTGCGGCGGATGCAGCTGAGTATTATGTCACGCTGGCCGTGGGTGATGCGCTGGTCGCACAAGTGCCTGGCCTGCTGCTGTCTATCGCGGCTGCTGCCATTGTGACGCGCGTATCGGACAAAAGCGATCTTGTCGGTCAAATCGGGCGGCAGTTTGGCAATCCGGCCAGCTGGCTGCCTGTGGCGCTGGTGCTGGGCGCAATTGGCCTGATCCCCGCCATGCCGCAGATGGTTTTCCTGCCTGCCGCTGCACTCGCATTTTGGCTTTACCGCACGCTGAAGAAGAAGCTTGAACTGGCGTCCGTGCCAGTGGCCGAAGTGGCGGATGAGAAGCCAAAAGGCATCGCCATTGCCGATGTTAGTGACCGCACTCTGGTCTCGCTGGAGCTGGGTTACGGGTTGGTCCATCTGGTAGAGGAAAGCCGTGGCTCTCCGCTCGTCACTCGCATAACTGGCGTGCGCAAGCAGCTGAGCGAGACCTTCGGTTTCGTAGTGCCGCAATTCCGCATTCGCGATTCACTCGATCTGCCGGCCAATGTCTGGCGAGTGATGCTGGGCGGTGTGGAACTGGCCCGGTCAGAGGCGCAGCCACAATGCCTGCTGGCCATTGATACAGGCGGGCTTGGAAAAAGCCACGGATTGATCGGTGATGAAACCCGCGATCCCAGTTTTGATTGCCCGGCTTTGTGGATTCGGGCGGCTGACCGCGATCAGGCCATTGCCGAGGGCTTTCTGGCAGTGGATGTGCCCACCGTTATTGCGACCCATGTAAACCAGTTGCTTTCTGGCAGAGGCGACGAACTGCTCGGCCCTGAAGAGGTGCGAAGCATTCTTGATGCGCTGCGAGAGGAATCGCCCGGTCTGGTCGAGGCCATTCATCCCGATCCGCTGTCTCTGGCTGCAATCACGCGCATGCTGCGAGCGCTGCTGGCTGACGGCATATCGCTAGCCCATCCCTTGCCGATCCTGTCCAGCCTCGCGCTTGGACTGCAAAGGACCACCGATTTTGATGCGCTGGTCGATCATGTCCGCGCTGATCTTGGCGGCTGGATTGTCGGGCAAGTGTGTCCGCCGTCACAATCGCTGGGCGTGCTGACGCTGGATGCTTCGCTGGAAGGCGCAATCCTTGGCGGCATTCGCGATCCGGCGACAGGGCAGCCTGTTATTGAACCCGATTGTGCGCGCATGATTGGCGAAAAGGTCAGCGCCTTCATCGCAGAACAAGGCAAGGAGCGCGGCCTTGCCCTGATCGTGCAGCCACCCGCGCGGCGCGCGCTGGCAGCATTGCTGCGCCAACGCGCCCCGTCCTGCCTTGTCCTATCCATCGCCGAATTGCCGCCGCATCAACCCGTGGATGTGGTGGGCGTTATTGGCGGTGATCAACCATCCGATGCGCCTGCCGCTCCTGCTGGAGCGCTGGCCTATAACTCACAGGAGATAGCGGCATGAAGCATGATCACTCCGCATTCGCTGCCTACGGCGCGCAGGATCTGGTCGCAGACCGCGTGCGCCGCTTTGTCCCTATGGTGCGTAAAGCCGCCTGGCACATTTACGGCGCGGGCCGTGATGGGCTGGAAGTCGATGATTTGATGCAGGCCGGGTTCATCGCGCTGACCGAATGCGCTCGCGCGCATGAAGGGCCGGTCGAGGATGGCTTTGCCGCTTATGCCAAAATCCGCGTGCGCGGGGCGATGTTTGATGTGATCCGCAAGATGATGCCGGAAACCCGCACCACGGTGCAGCGCAGGCGGCAAGCGGAAGCGGCTCGCGACACTCTGCGGCAGGAATTGGGCAGGGAACCCGGCGCCCATGAACTGGCAGGCGCTTTGGGTATTTCCACTGGCGATCTGGCGAGCTTTGTCGGCGAAGAAATCCAGATCACCTCAATCGATGTCGCCTATGACGAAAGCAGTGCGGATTTCGCCACTGACATCCCCGATCCCTTTGCGGTTCTGTGCCAGCTGCAAGATGGTGAACGACTGGGCGTCGCCATGGAAAAGCTGTCAGACAGGCTGAAACTGGTGCTGCAATTGTTCTTTGTGGAAGAGCTGAACCTGACCGAAATCGCCGAGGTTCTGGAAGTCAGCGTGCCGCGTGTGCATCAGCTGAAATCCGAAGCACTGGTGAAGCTGCGCGATATTATGGCGCAGGGCTGAGGTGCAGCAGACGTTTGAAGCCTTATTGGTCCGGGTTGGTTCCATCGGAGTTTGGCCAGGACATGCTTTGAAGAGAGAAAATGATCCGCTCGACGTAAACATCGGCGGCTGGCTCGTCGCTGAAATCGAGAGCTGGTTCGAATTCGCCATGGTCGCGCATCACCTCACATGCCGCTTCGCGCAGCGCACGCGCAGTGAGATAGCTTGCCACATGACAGTGCATCACAGAGCCATCGGGGCCTACAATAACACGGATAAGGACAGGGCCCTGCTGTCCATCGCGCCGCGCTGCCCTAGGATAGCTGGCGCCAAGATGTGCCGACACTTCTTGAACGTTCTGCAAGCTGGAGCGGCGCAGCATCGAGCCTAGTGCGCCGACATCAACACCCAGCTCTACAAGGTTATCTGTGGCGCATTCCGCAAGATTGTTAAGCGGCCCACGCATAGGCCCGGTGCGCAAGATTATGGGGTCGGCCTCTTCCCCCTGAATGACATAGAATTCCGCCATCGGACTGAGCGCGCGCTCATCCGGGCGGCTCTCGCCTTGCGGAGAGGGGAAGGGAAAACCTGCGTAAACAAACCCATCGCGCTCTCCAATCGAGGCGCGAGACAGCCGTGTATACCGTGCCAGACCGCTTCCGGGAACGAACCCTGCCTCTACCGGCTCACCTGCCGAAAACTCCGTTCCGAAAAGTGCATATTGGATCGGCATTCCTGGTTGCAATCGCCGCATGCTGAGAGTGACGCGTTCGTCACCGAGCGTGAAGTCGCGCCGGACAGAGCAGCCGTGTTGAGAGCTTCGAAGCCGCCAGTCGCCTTGCGGCAAATACGCCTCCTCCGCCGCGATCAGAGCCTGCGTTTCTTCCGAGGTTTCGACAATATCGGGATAAGTCTGCGCATGAGCCGGAAAAGCTGCGGCCAGCGCGAGTAGAGCGGTGCAATAGCGAAATACCACGAAAAAAGCCCTCCTGCCGCGGCAGCCTAACATAGGCCGCGCGGCAGGCAAGTGCTTATATCATCACAGCTTTTCGGTCAGTTCCGGCACGGCGTTGAACAAATCTGCCACCAGACCAATGTCCGCCACTTGGAAGATCGGCGCATCGGGGTCCTTGTTGATCGCAACGATCACCTTGGAATCCTTCATGCCCGCCAAATGCTGGATCGCGCCGGAAATACCGACGGCGATGTACAGGTCTGGCGCAACGATCTTGCCGGTCTGGCCGACTTGATAATCATTGGGCACATAGCCTGCATCAACGGCAGCACGGCTT
>ENA-ORXU01000770-ORXU01000770.1-marine-metagenome-genome-assembly--contig:-NODE-770-length-33172-cov-3.679529_pt1 | contig 33172 bp, 34 predicted proteins | sample MGYA00237869_ERZ511484 | MGnify/ENA metagenome assembly ERZ511484 | reverse complement strand
GCGACGAGTACAAAATAGCGATACACATATAGACAAAACAAAAGCCCCGACGATTCGCAAATCGTCGGGGCTTTTGTGCTGCGGGGTTACAATCAGATCCCCCACTTGTCCGCAACACTCGCAGTCCGCTGGCTGGCCTCCACATCAACCTCAGCCAACTTCACATATTTCTGCAACATCTTGATGTCCGAATGACCCATCATCCGCTGCAGCGTAAGCACATCCGCCCCGTTGCGCAGAAAATTAACCGCAAACGTATGCCGAAACCGATGGGTATGAACATTGCCGACACCAGCTCTCTCGCCAGCTTGAACAAGAATTGAGTACAAATCTTTTTGTTCGAGCCTCTTTCCGCTGTGGTGCCTCACAAAAAGAGGCTGATCCATATCTGCCCCCTCGCGCGTGGCCAGATATCGCCAAACCCGAAACCGTGCATTTTTCCCTAAAAACACGGTCCTATCCTTGGCCCCCTTGCCCTTGACTACATGTATCCTCCCTGTGTCGGGAGTATAATTGCGCACATCCAGGTTGCAAAGCTCTGCTGCTCGCAACCCCACATCCAGCAGCACGGCCACCATAGCCAAATCGCGCACAGCAGTCCTCCTATCGACCCTAACCTGCCGCCCATTATATCCGCGGTGAAAATAACTCAACGCAGAAACAACATTGCGCACCTCAATCTCAGTCAAAGGCAGCACCTCCTTCTGCTCCCGAATGCGCGGCGTAGCAATCTTGAGCGTCGGGTTATCAACCTCAAGCTCATCAGCCGCCCAGGTCAGCACCTTCTTTAACACTACAAATCGTAACACGACAGTTGCATCCGCATACAACCGCGACTGCTCATTCAAAAACTCACGCACCTGCATCCGCGTCACAGAGCTAACATCCACATCACCCGCAAACGTCAAAAACGCATCTAGCATCGATTTATATGCTTTCACAGTATGCGGCGAATACTGCCTCTCCTGATCCAACCAAAACCCCCTGAAAACATCACTCAACTTCATATTCATTATTCCCCCAAAGTTATCACCCTGTCACGAAAACCCGAAACCCAAAACAATTACTCTAAGTAATTTATGCACACTATTTTAAGAATCACAACCAATAAATCAACAAAAAATCACTTAAAGTAACCATCTTAAACTAGTGTAACATATTATTATGTGAGGGTATTTCCCACCTAAACGAGGTGTTAACCCCTTTGTGCATAACATTAAAACCGCTTTATGCATTCTTGCATTATCAACCTCCCGATGCCATAAATCTAGAGACAAAAATAGACGTATCCAAAGATACGTCCTAATTCTAAATTTTTACAAGTTAACACCGTTACAAGCAAAAACTATCGCGTATAATTACCTTTATCACCGATAACCCTTATTTTTCTTCTCCTAGCTCCTCCAGCCCCCGCAGAAAATCAAGTGCCAAAGATCGCTTTTTCGGCTCCATTTTTGACACAGTATCCAGCAGCAAACCGACATCCTCGCGCGCCTCATCATCCACAAAATAAACAATACCGTTTTCGGCTCTCTTCCAAACCTCAAATGGATTCGGATCATCAGAACGACCAACCAGGTAGTCGATTGATGTGTTGAAAAAATCTGCCATCAGAATTAACGTTTCATACTGTGGAAATCGTTGCCCCGACTCGTACTGGCTAATGATAGACGGATAGTTGATCGGAGCGCCACGCTCTTGCAAAGCAACCAGAAGTTCTTGCCCGCTTAACATTTCTCTTTTTCTAAGATTCTTTAGTCGATGCTGAAAATCTGCCATAATTTTTATTGTATCCTCGATTTGGGGGTTGACAAAATAAACAACGCAGTGTATTATCACTTAAAGTAACTTTTATACTAAAACATTAACACGGAGTAACCATGAGCAAACATAAAGACAAAACCATCGTAAGCAACGTAAAGCGGCCTGTACTGCGCGAACTAGAAAAAATTGTCGGCCTTATCTGTTACCACAGAGAGTTGACTGTGCCTAGCAATCATGCCGACAGGCTTGAACTTTTGGCCGAGCAGCTACCCAGTTACATGCCCAAAATTGTAGAACAGCCAACCCAATGAGTAATTTAACAGTTACCCAACCAACCGGCATCGAGGCCGTTTACGCACCGCCAACCATATCTCGAAACCCATTTAACGATCTGTGGAGCCACAACGACTCCAGCGCTTATGCAAAAAATGAATGGAATCGAAAATGGGAGGCAGCAAAAGAGCAGTGGCTTACTAAAGGCCGCATCCGTAGCCTACACACACGCCGAGCCTATCGCCTGAACTTGTCGCAATTCATGGACTACATGGCAGACTACGCGATCTATTACCCCTGGCAGGTAACGGCAACCGAGGTCGCTAACTGGATCCACTGGATGGAGGATTCCGGTGAATACAAGAAACGATCTATTGCTCAAAAAGTTGCCAGCGTCAGCAGCTACTATCGGTACTGCGCAAACGTCACCGAAATCATTGACGGCATCCAGTACAGCCTGCTCTGCCAGGCTGACGGCACGCCCCTGCGCTCACCATTCGACAACGCAATCGTCAGCCGCCCACAGGTGATCAGCTTCTCAGAGTCGAAGGCTGTCCCCCCAGCCGCATTCCAATGGATCATCCAAGACTTAGGCGATCGAGAGCAGCAGACTGTCGCCAACCTGCGCGACATAGCACTGCTGCTCATGTTCGGGCTAAATGGCTGGCGATCAGCCGAAGTGCTGAGCATGACTTGGGGGAAAATAACCGAAACCGAAGAGGGGTACACCTACGCCTGGACAGGCAAAGCCCGTGACGGTGAGATTGAAAAGCGCCCTCTGCCAAATGCAAATTTCAACGCAATTGTCGCCTATCTAAAAGCGGCCAACCGCCACGCAGACATTACCGACGACTCATACATATGGACCTCGACACGGCAGCACTGTAATTTGCCAGGGAAAAAAGTTAGATCAAACAAACCGATCTCGCCTTCGACAGCCAATGCCATCCTGTACCGTGGCCTCTTCCGCTATTACAAATCCTACTACCGCATCCAAGGCTTATCCATCAAAGAAGCCCGGACCGCAGCACAGAAAAAAGCTAGCGGATTTAGCATCCATTGCTTGCGTCACATGTTTGCTCGGAGCCTGTATGAGGGGACAGGCAACGATTCGAAAAAGGTGCAAAACATGCTTGGCCACAAATCGCTTGCTACAACACAAGCCTATCTCGAAAATATGCAAACGCCCGTGGATGATCATAGCGAAATTATGGCACGCCAGCTAGGATTACAATTCTAAAAAGAGCGCAGGGTAACCAGCCCCGCGCTCCCAACCACCCAACCAGAGAAATTTAAACACGCCGCAAGGAGGACGTCAACCGATATCTACCGCAGTTCTACCGTATGTATTACATAAGGAATATTTAAATGAATCAGTTGCAAAAAATACTTACCCAGCTTCTTTCCGCACAACCAAAGCGCAAAAAAATGCGCTCATCAGAGTCAATCATCGCAAGCAATATAAGGAACGTGAGACGAAGAAATGTCAAACCCAAAAAAGCCCCAACTAAACAAAAGTAAACATAAAAGGTTGGTAACTCAAGCAGAAGAAAAAATCCTTGACATGGCCGATGTTTCGGATCATCTACTCAAGGCCATGCAGGGAATGCGAGCATCAGCATCGGCAAAATACGATGTACTTTTTGAGCATTTAGCCGTTCTCACCACACATCTCAACGAGCTGAATACAATTAATCACGAGCAACAGACTTTGATATACGATGCACCTACACCAGTAGAACCAGAAGCTATAATCGATGTGAAGGACCGCATCGAAGCACTTGAAAAATTTTTACCGGACAACCTTACTTTAAGTAACTAAACTTAGAATGACTACCATTTATCTATTCATAAACCATAAATACTATGCCTGCACAGCATAATGGCATGGACCAACCGAGGAGTAGCACCATGGCAACAGCAGCAAGAACCGTCCAAAGCATGACAAAGCAAGATTACATCGATCTACATATAGTCAACACAATCAAACGTCAAAGACAACTGGAGGGACACAGAAAATGGCTGCTAGGCAAAGCCGATGGCGCAGAGCCGCCGCCATCATCATCGACCGAGTCAAAAAGGATAACCCCACGGCAACCCAAACCGAACTCAAAAGGCTTGTATCCCAAGCCTACCCATGGGGAGAGAGAAGAGGCCACCCTTATAAAATGTGGCTAAAAGAGGTCAAGGCCGCTGGCCTAAGCCGAAGCACCCTCAAACCAAAACCAACCCCCATGGATATCAAATTCCATTGGGTAAAAAAACTGTAGACGATAAGTGACGTTATTCGCGATAATCAACCAACCAACTGATACAAGCAGGTAAACAGTGACTGAAACAACTATTACAGATAACAGTAACGACCGATCCTATTTCGTGATGATTCCACGAATCGTTAGCGTTAAAACCAGGAATCCATACGACTTCAAACTTTGGACTGTAATTAAAGAGATTGCAGGTGATAACGGTGAATGCAGTCTCTCAACCGAGAAATTGGCAGTCCTGTGCTCCATGAGTGTTGGCAAGGTCTCCGAATGCCGACAGTATCTAATTGAATGCGGATTGCTAGAAGGAGAACTGAAAAGGAAGAAGTTTGGTGAAAAAGAAACCAAGCCCCTTTGGCACATCACAATACCAGACCTTTGGGAAGAGAACACCCAAGTGTCCAAAGAGCTTCGAACTTTATCTAGCCGTTTAGAGCAAAAACGGCTTCAAAAGAAAGGAAGTTTGCCTTCACCACATGAAGGAAGTTTGCCTTCACCACATGAAGGAAGTTTGCCTTCACCACATGAAGGAAGTTTGCCTTCACCACATGAATCTATTAAAGATCCATGTTCTTTAAAAGAAGATCCATGTTCTTTAGAAGAAGATCCAAAAACAACAACTACTAAGAAGAGCGATAATGGTGGTGGTTTTGACGGATCGGAACTGGAGGAAGTCTTTTCTTTCTATGCCAACAATTTCAATCCCTTATACGGACCATTTGAAAAAGATAGCTTAGACGACCTTTGCCGCGAGTACGGCCCAAAGCCAACTATCAACGCCATGCATGTCGCTGTTTCAGCGAATGTAAAAAGCATTCGCTACGTTCAAGGCATCTTAAAAAATCAACGCAATGCAGTCAATCATCAATCCAAACAAAAGACCGAAGAAGATTCGTATGCCAACCATATTGGCACACCACTATCCAAAGAATTACAGGATGAAGTTGACAGTCTATTTGCCGCAGCCGAAAACAGGGGTAATACATGATTCCGCTTAGCGAAATAATTGGTAAATCTTCGGGAATAACATTACCCCACAGACCCATGGGCTGTACAGACTGCAACAGCAGAAAAACACCGGGCTTTATTGAAAAAAATACTCCCTACAGCTTGGCCCATAGTTCGGTAGAATCAACCCTAAACAATAATTTTTTTTGCACCTGTGCAACCGGGCAACGCCTGGAACTACGCTGCAAAGAGTTATTAGGCACAGATCCAGAACTGATCAATGAGATAAAGAAACGCTCTTCCATGAGAAGGGCAATACAATATAATTTTAACGACTCGCGTGGGTTCGAAATACCACCCAGCTTCCAAAGGCTAGGGTTAATTGAATGGAAAATGAAATTTGGACGCAACCCAACACATTCCGATTTTTTGAAGGCACTAAGCAACCATGAAAAATCCAACCGTGTAGAGACCGGAGCAGGGCAGTGGAGTGGAATATTTACATTTGGTAAAGCGGGAACAGGGAAAACTGGTGGACTAACGGCTCTTTTGGCTTACTACATTCAGAAAGGGGAACCATGCCTTTGGCTAACACTTCAAGACATGCTCAATATGTGTAAATGGGATGAGCCAGAAATCATCAAGAAACGAATGAGACTTATATCTCAAGTCCCATATTTAATGATTGATGAATTTATTCACCCCGGCGAAAAGATTACCGATCACGAAAGGGATCGCATCATCTTCCCGATCATTGATCGCCGCTATCAATCGGACCTAACAACACTTTGCACTAGTAACTCAACACACTCTGACATAAAATCCAAAGTTGGTGAGGCCACTTGGGACAGGCTCCTAACACTTTGCGCATTCATTCATTGTGGTGGTTCTAGCGTTAGAACACAAGTAACCAACGCCTATGCAGCACCAGCGAATTGAGAAACCCAACAATGAAAGAAAAACCAATCCTATTCAGCGCAGACATGATCCGCGCAATCCTCGACGGGCGCAAGACCCAAACCCGCCGCGTAATCAAACTGCCCCCAAGCTCATCCTATCTGGGAATCATAGAAGAGCGACAAACATACTGGTTTGGCACCCCTGAAAACCCAAAGGGAGTAGCGTCGATGGAAAAACGCTGCCCCTATGGCGCACGCGGCGATCAACTGTGGGTCCGCGAGACCGCCTACATCTCACCACCAAATTTCTGCAAACGATACGAAGCCACACACATCGACCCAGACGGCGCTCCCCGCGTCGTAGACTATGCGGCCAGTATGGATGCGGACGCTGTACGAGCAGCTGAGGATTACGGCATAAAAAAAACACCGTCCATCTTCATGCCGCGCTGGGCCTCTCGCACACAGCTGAAAGTCAAGAGCATTGGGGTTGATCGGTTGCAGAATATATCGGAAGATGACGCTCACGCAGAAGGAATCCCAAGACGGAAAGGCCCATACATTTTGGATTTTGCAAAACTATGGGACGAGATTAACGGGAAGCGTGGATATAGTTGGCGGTCAGACCCACTTGTCTGGGTAGTGAAATTCGAGCGAGAAGGAGAATAAACCAACCAATGAGCAAAACAACCAAACTCGACCACAAAGGCATCATCATCTCATCCGGCTTCGGTCACCGTACACAAGAACCCTACGTCCAGCTCCTAGAGCACGAACAAGATTGGATGATTCAAATACCCGCAAGCGATGCCGCAAAACTAGGCATCGAGCTAATCAAAGCATCCGAATGCGCACTCACAGACGGCCTAATAATGGGGTTCGCCACCGAAATCGCAGACCTAACATTCGAAGATGCCGCAGGCCTGCTTATCCACATGCGCGAATACCGCCAAAAGAAAGATAGCGAAACAGGATGAGCGAAAGACTCATAGGCATCATAGAAGAGCGAGAAACGAAATAATATGACAACAGATCAGGATCCAACTGAAATAGACATCGATGATCTCATGACTCAACTTGCGGATGCACACTTCAATCTGGTCATGGCGAGAAATGAAGTTGATGAGCTAGAAATAGAGGTCAGAAAACTAAACAAGCAGATTGAAGAATATCGGAGACGAAACCAAAGCATATGACAACAACACAAATCACAATCGCAAAAGCATCCCCCGAAGAAGTGGATGCGATGCGTGGCAGACTGGGTTGATGATGATGGCGATGAAGTCGCTGACTATATCTATAAAACCCTCGTCGAGACCAGACCGTTTTCAATCGAACGGATTCTGCTGGGCTACGAAACGCTCGTTCACAATTTTTGTGACCCAGATGTTAGTCACCTAGCAATCAAGAGAAATCTCGAATAAAAGACTAGTTCAACCTATCGCGTATAAAGCTTATTATCAACGAGAGAAATTTATGAAAGACCAAATACGAAACTACTGGCTTAAAGACCAAGGTGGTATGGGCAACTACATCATTGCCAATACCACCAAGACAGAACAACCCGAAAGAACCTTCATCGATCCCGATTGGGAAGAAATAGAAGAACCCGAAATAATAGAATCGGTAATCCTAAACAATGGCACATCCGTAGAAAAACAAAGCGACGGACAAATATTCATCAGCCACCCGACAGGCGTCCCGCCTGAAACGCTCGCAGCACTGGGCCTAACATCCTTAGCGTCATCCTTGGAAAAAGCAAAAGCAAGAAGCGCCACCCACTCCGCACCCGAGCACGCCGATCAGCCACCGCCTTCAAAAACACAGGAGCCAACTCAGCGCACCGATCCGCCTCATGCACCGCCGCATGGCACTCCTTGCACAGAATAACCAGATTCTCTAAATTATCGCTCCCACCCTCAGCCCGCGGGCGGATGTGATGCGCTTCCAGCGACCGCTTCCGCCTGCACCCCGCCATTCGGCAGCGCCACCCATCCCGAGCCATCGCCCGCCGCTTCTGATTCTGCATCCCCGTGCTGCCAAGCCTGTGGCCGGAAGGCCACACAGGAACCTCTATCTTTAATATCTCATAGCCAATCGGTCTTACTTCTAAGGCGCTATTATGTTTCCGCATAATTAAACTCCCAATAAAAAACATCGCCCGATGTCCGAGGGTGCGGAAACATTTCACCTCAACAGAAGGCAAGCCTACTGGGAAGTCCCTCAGACATCGGGCGATGTCTACGAATTAATTGTATCACAAAGTGGCCCACGCCAAAGCGTATGAGCCTGCTGTTTGAAGTAAATGTTTCCGCATTTCTTCGTAGAAACAACATACCACGGCTTTCACGCGCGCGCAAGACCCAAAAATCACCGAATGTTACATAAAGTCATAACGCGCAACAAATTACTTGACAATATTACTTTATGTGATAAAATTGCATCTGACGTTTCTGAATTCGACTCTCGACTCTCGTCTTCATGAATATCTCCTTCGCTGCACATAATTTTTCAGTTGGGTAATGGGTTGAGGCGCTTCTAGCGCCAATAAAAAAACAGGGACTATGTCAATTGACATAGTCCCTGTTTTTTTTTGCCCAAAAATAAACCACCCAGCAAAAGGCAGAGCCTTGCAAATCGAAGTTTTCGGGGTACCCGAAGCGCTAGCCAAACTCACGCCGCTCGAACAAACAGCCTTCCTCGAAGGCACACTCTTTCGAGCCGCCACCATCATCCAAGGCGAGCTGGCCCAATACCCATCGCAGCCATCCGGCACAACCTACCGCCGCACCGGTACACTAGGCCGCCGCTGGACATCACGCAAAGACACCGGCGGCGACCAAATAGCCGTCGAAGTTGGCAACAACACAGAATACGCACCCTACGTCATGGGCCAAGGCACCCAAGCCCGCTGGAACAGCCACTGGCAAACCGACGCCCAAATCGCCGAATCAGCACTCCCAACCATCCAAACCATGATTCAGGCCCAAATAAACGCAATCACATGATTGAATTCCCGACAACACTCCCCTCGCTTAGCAGGGGAGGGCTAGGGAGGGGTAAAAAGATACACCTCTCCACACCAACCGAGCAACGCCGCCAACTCCGTCTCCAAACCGGCGAACTCCGCGCCCTCGCCACCAGCGACAGCACCAACCGCGTCTACGACGTAATCCTGCTCCGCAGCGGAACATGGAAAGGTTGGGGCATCAACTGCCCACCCACAGCACTCGCCAACACAGACGTAAACATATTTAATGGCAAGCTCAGCTTCCTAAACCCGCCCAAACATGGTGATTACGCCAACCACGGCTCGCCATCGCTCGACCTAATGCTCGGCACAATCTGCAACGCCCGCTACGACAGCACCGAGCAGGCCATCGTTGGCCAACTCGCCCTAGCCGAAGGCACACCCAACGCACAGTGGGTCCAAAATCTGCTAGACGGCGTCATCCAAGCCCGCGACAACGGCGAACAAATCCCCAATTTAGGCATGTCGTCCGTCGTCTGGATAGACATCGAAGAAGAAACCGACGCAGTCGGCAACTACGTCGTCCGCAGCCTGCTCGAATGCGAACAAGTGGATCTAGTCCACAACCCAGCCGCGGGCGGCGAAATCATGCGCATCGCCAACAGCATCGGCCCCGCGCCCTGGCAAAACCAAAGCGACACCGACCAAATTGAGGTCAACAACTCCACATCTACCGAGGCTAACGAAATGTTACTCCAACAACTAATCAACATCGTACTGGCATCCCAAATAGCAGCCGGTGCCAAAAACGGACTCATCGAGCGCCTATGCGCCAACCCAGACGAATGGACTGAGGATAAGGTAAAAAGCGAACTAACCCAGCTCGCCGCGCGTGGCCCCGACCCTGCGCCCCAAAACCCACCCGCCCAATCCACTGGCAACGGTCAACCCGCCAACCTAAACACACCCGCCCCCACGCCCCAACCCGCAGGGGCACCGCCTGCACCAACCCCTCCTCCGGGGCAGCCAGGCAACGAGCAGCAACCTGTCGGTGATAACACCGATTATGCGCGACAGCTTCAAACCCAACTCGCTGTCACTCAAAGCGAGCTCGAAGCCGCCCGCCAAGTGCAGGCCAGCTTTCTCGCATCTAGCCGCGAGCACATGCTGGTAACCCAGCTTTCCGCCAGCTCACTCCCAAGCGTCATGCGCCAAGCAGTCCGTGACACACTCCCAGACGCTTGGACACCAGAGCAGCTCACAGCCGCAATCGAAAACCAGCGAACCATGCTTGGCGCACTCCGCGACGACAACGTCATCAGCGGCTTTGGCCTGCCACACACCACCAGCGCCGACGATCAGCAGCTCACCAGCATGGACCAAATAGAACTCGCCACCAACGCGCTCTTCGAAGGTGGCCGTCCGGGTGAAGGCGTCCACAGCCTAACCGGTATCAAAGAGCTATACATGCTGCTCTCCGGAGATCGTGAAATGCATGGCGTATTTAATCGCCAAAATGTTTACCTCAACGGCAACATCAACACAGGCACATTCGCCGGGCTAATCTCACGCTGCTATCACACGCAGGTATACGACAAATTTCAGGAGTATACAAAGTGGTGGGAAAAACTAGTTTGCGAAGAAGACTACAACTGCCTCAAGCCAATCGAGCATTGGACAATGGGCGACGTGGTCGGCGACCTGCCCAAAGTCAACGAGGCACAGCCATATAAGGAACTCAACTTCAAAGGCAACAAGAAGGAGAAGACCGAATGGTGCAAGCGCGGTGGCTTCATCGGCATCACGCTCGAAACCATCGACTGTGACGACATGCAGTTCGTGCGCCGCATCCCGCGGCAGCTAGCACGCACAGCCGCCGAAACACTCGGCAACAGCATCGTCCAAATGCTCGAATACGGCCACATCAGCCCCGTACTCGACAGCACGCAGCAACCAATCTTCTCGGATCAGCAGCCAGGCTACAACGGAGAAATCGTCTCCAACTACGGCGACCTACCGCTCAGTGTCGATAGCTGGGAACAGGTCAGCGTCGAAATGGAGACGCGCATGAACGAGCAAGGCAAATGCGTCGGCATGGAGCCAGAATGCATGATCGTCCATCCATCCATGTACATGGCCGCACTGCGCGTACTCGCCTCCATCGGCTGCTGCGACAACGAGAATCCATTCGCGGCCACACCCGGCGCAACCATCGACGACGTCGGCGCACGCTTTGCAATGGCCCGCACCAAGGTTATCAAAAGCAAGTATCTCAAAAACCGCAAACGCTGGTACGCCCTAACAAACAAAGAAGACTGCTGCTCATTCACCATCGGTTACCGCTTTGGTCGCACGCCAGAAATCTTCTCGCTCCCAATGTCCAACCCAATGGATCAGACATACGGCCTCATGTTCCAAGAGGACGTCTTACCCGTCAAGGTGCGGTGGTTCTACGCACTCGGCGCAGTCGATTGGCACGGCATCTACGCCAACGACCCAATGAAAGGAATGCCAGCCACACCGTAACAAAGAATATTCCGTGAAAGCTCCCTCTCCTTCACGCTGCGCGAGGAGAGGGCTGGGGTGAGGTTAAACCATGTCCAAAAAGCTAACCTGTCTAAAAGACTACCAAAACCGAATAAAGCAACAACTCGGCGCATACCTAGACATTAGCAAATGGACCGCCTACACCATCGACGCCGGACTCCGTGAAGCACTTCGAGCCGCCAACCAGCACATCGAGCCGCTAGAAGTAAAGCTCGACGTAGCCCAAGGCCTCGACGAAAACGGATGCCCAATTCCAAACACCGGCGTCATCGACGTTTCCGAACTCTGCTACTTCGACATCTGCGCAGTAGCAACCCGAAACAGCAGCGGCCAATGCTGTTTCGATAGCAGCCAAGTTAACTTTCGTACATCGCTCGACGACAAACTCTACTTAGGCTGCTGTAGCTGCATCGGGACAACCGTCTGCATTCGCTACACGCCAATACTCTGCATATGCGACTTAGACGGAGCAACCGAAACAGACCATAACGTACCAAGTCGCTATGCAGATACCATTGCCAAAGGCGCAATCGCCTACGCACTACGCATCAGGGCACGCCAGCTCAGCGAATCACGCAACGAGCAAGACAAAGCCAAGCAAGAGAGCACGCACGCCAAAACGCTCCTAGACATGGCCCAACTCTACCTCGAAGAATTCGAAGAGATGTGCGTTCGCCAATCAATGCCACAAGAAACAATCGTCTGGAACATCGACATCGGCGACCGCCAATGCAAAGACATGAAACTCTGCTAGAGAGTTACCCGTTAAAGCACCCTCTCCTAGCGTAAAGGAGAGGGATGGGGTGAGGTTATGTGTAAACAGCAATACATCTCAATTGCCCACCTGCGCCAATACCAAGGCATAGACAGCAGTTGCGACGACGCACTACTAGTAGAAATCGCCTGTAGAGCCTCAGAACTAATCCAGCTCTACACCCGCACTGGCGGCGAGCACCACCCGGGCACCGCCCGACACGCCGATTGCGGATGGGCCTTCTGCGCCTGTCACGAACGCAGGTACTACACCTGCGATCAAACCATCCTGGAAGAACTATTCCTCCAAGACGGCATCGTCGAAATTACGCAGATCACAAATGGCGACGGAACCATAATCACAGACGGGCATATCACCCAGACCCTCTACGACACAAACGGACCATGGTGGTCCATCTGCCTCACACAAGGCGAATGGACAGACAAGCCAAACCCAATCTGCATCGAAGGTTGGTTTGGCTACAGCAAAGAACCACCACAGGACATCATCCATGCCACCCTCAGAATGGCGGCATACATATATAGACAAAAAGACGCCCAAGTCTTCGACACAACAGCAATCCCAGAAATGGGCATTATCCAGATACCACCAGGTATCCCGTCAGACGTCCGCGAAATAATCGCACGCTACCGAAACAAACGCAACGCATTCGTCCGCTAAATAACACCCGAGACTATCGCGTATAACCGCAATTATCACCTACAGAAAAAACCGTTCATCTGAGGTAACAAACCAATGGCAATCCAAAACGAACCACCCGTACTACACCCAACACCCGAATGCTGCGAAGGCCACAACAGCACCGGCAGCCCACAAGCAATGCCTTTCAGCTACACCGATCCATTGCAGCCAGATAAACACTGGCAAACAATCGAAGAATTCCACGCCACCAAATCAGCCTGCGCAGGTGTATTCTACTGCGACTGCACCAACGACGTACTCTACGTTGGCACAAAAGACGGCTGCCTAAATGACCTCTCCGGCAACCCACCAGCAGGCGACGGCTCGGGCAACGGCCCCGGCGCAGGCACCGGTCCTGCCAGCGTAGATGGCGAGAATTGCACCTACATCTACATTACAGATGAAAACGCGCTCGATGAACCAACGCCAACGACCGAGCAGTGTGACGCATGGCTCGCAGCATTTGACCCAACCCAATACAGTGGGTACGACCCAGCCGCCAACAACAAATTTACGGTCGAATTTAACGACGGCGGGCAAATTGTATTCCTAGTCAACGAAGATGGCTCAATCAAGCTCGATAAAGATGCACCGCTTGGACCGCTTGGACCGCTGGCCAGCATGACAGAGGAAGAGCTAAAAGCCTACATCCAAGACTGCATCGGCGACCCACCAACCCCGACAACAGCCGAGGATGACAGTTACACCGGCACCGAAGGCGAGGCCTTCAGCGAGGACATCACAACCAACGACGTCCCAAGTGACGAGCTGGCCAGCATCACAAAAGACAGCGGCTCCCTGCCAGCAGGCTTGACGCTAGATACAGCCACTGGCGCAATCACCGGCACGCCAACCGAATCAGGCACATTCACCTGTGATTACACGCTCGTTAGCACATCCGGTTCCACCGACACCGCCACCATCACCATCGTCATCGAAGAAGCTGCGCAGGATCCGACAACAGCCGAGGATGACAGTTACACCGGCACCGAAGGCGAGGCCTTCAGCGAGGACATCACAACCAACGACGTCCCAAGTGACGAGCTGGCCAGCATCACAAAAGACAGCGGCTCCCTGCCAGCAGGCTTGACGCTAGATACAGCCACTGGCGCAATCACCGGCACGCCAACCGAATCAGGCACATTCACCTGTGATTACACGCTCGTTAGCACATCCGGTTCCACCGACACCGCCACCATCACCATCGTCGTTGAGCCTGCCGCAGCAGGGTGTGTAAAACGAGAAGTCTGTGGCGTAATGAAGTCAGCGGTCTTCTCGCAAGCAACAGCGGTTCTACAGGGAGGTACTTCGGTCGGAGCAACCCAGGGTGTATGGGATCTGACTTGGCCAAGCGGCATGGAGGGGCGGGTCACAATTGACTTTATTGCTGGTAGCAACAATCTAGTTGAGCTTGACGACACAGGTGGACTAGTCCTTGTCAAAATGGAGGATCCAACTGCCTCCTCAGTGCAAACATCTTACAGTTACAAGAACGAGATCAGGAAAGCCGCACCAGAGCTAGATGGATGTTTGGGTCGAATGCGCTTATACCAAAGATTGCTGGATGGAGATAACCGCACATGTTTTAAGGCGGCTACAGTGACTGACTCTAGCGGTGTCGACAATCAGCCTGATTCGGAGACTTATTGCGCTAGCGTGGATGTAGATAACGCAGACCTTTACATTGATAACAACCTGCTTTCTGGGTTGGTAACTGTAGGAACAATCTGGGAGGGTGAAATTATTTTTGCTGGAGCGAATACAATTCAGAGTGGATCGGATTGGGTGAACTTCTCCTTCAATGAGGGCTGGCAGGCTCCTGTCAAAGTTACTGTAGAGGATTGCCCGGGGAAAGAACCCGCCTTTGTTTCAGCAGTAGACGTAGATGGCAATTCGGTTGCTGAAGGAGAAGTCAACTTCACCCCATGAAGAAGAATTTAAGCCTTATCTTGCTGTTGTGGATGGCAATAACAATAATGCCATCCACAACAGCGTTGGCCTCTACACCAACCCCAACTCCTGTTCCAAGCAGGGTTTTCTATGTTTCGAATCAGGGTATCGACTCGAATAGTGGCACATCCGCTGGTTCGCCTTGGGCTACCATAGCCAAGGTGAACGCTCAAACATTTCAGCCAGGAGATCACATCCTGTTTGAGCGTGGTGATACATGGACGGGATCGGGCGTCATAGTGGATGCGGCAGGTGTCGCAGGTGCGCCTATTGTGTACGGCGCATATGGATCAGGATCAAAGCCAAAAATAAATGGTGGTACTTCTGCAGCCAACGCAATAGGCACGGCATTCAGCATCGATAATCAGCCATACATTACGATTGAAAATATCGAGATGGCCTATTGGCGATCTGGCATTCATTGCCGACGCAACGCAACCAACCAAATATACCGCGACAACTACCTGCGCGACTTTCAGCGTGTGACCAGTTTTGGATTGCAATTTAATACATATTCGGATGGTGTTTATCGTTGCCAACAAGACGGTACATTCCAGCGCAATCTAATCGAAGATGTAGACTTTCCGATTTACATGGAAAACTGGTCGGGGCAATTTTCGAATTGGACAAATCCATACGAAAACACAAATGTTTTGATTCAAGACAATGTTGTTAACTGCCATACATTCGACAATGGTCAACCCTATGGCACCACTCAAAACAAGCCCAGTCGCGTGTCGTCTCACGGTATGGATATCAAAGGCACACAAGTTCATCTGGTTGGGAATGCGATTCTGAATTGTGGGAATGCCAACGGCTTACATGGCGTGTACCTTGGTACGCAAGGGGCGGGGAAATCCGTAGTTGAAAACAACCACTTCCAAAGCAACAGTTCGCTTGGTTTGAAAGTGGCAGATATGGATAATGTCACCGTTCGTAATAACACGTTCCTTTGGAACGGTCAAGCCTCAATGAATATTGAAGCTGCTAGCCATAATATTTATGTTGGTTGCAACACTTTTTTGGACAATGGCACAGTTACCGATAGTGGGCATCGAAGCAATGGGCTATTTGTGCGCGGCACGAACAACGAAGCTGCGCTATGGAATGCGTTCCCGCCACCAAACTACCAACATGGGCCCAATACGGATATCACCCATGAGTACAATCTCAACTATACGACTAGTGCATACCCCAACAGATCATTTATCTATGCCTACACGTACGTCAATAGTGGCACGATCTGGAATTCTACGTCTAATCCAGTTGCGGCACCACCGGCGAACACATCAGACGCAATTACATCATTTGCGTCTGATAGCAACCAGTACTTTGCGGAGTCTGGAAGCTACAATTACAAATGGCCTGTTGGTATTTTCGATACATCACTAGCTAACTGGCAAGCAGGCACAGTGCATGACACTAACAGTGTGTACAGTAATCCTGGATTTTCCGCACCTGGAACGACAAACATGGCATACAGTGGCACAACGTATGGTCACCAGTCTAGTAATTGTCCGCTAGAGCCAACAAGTGCAACCGTTGTGCGAGCTGACGTCGCCGCCTGTCTTTACGTAAATGAGCCAGCAACACCAACGCCTACCAATACACCAACGCCTACCGCCACGGCCACGAGCACACCGACACCAACCAACGAACCAGTCATCACACCAACGCCTACCGCCACGGCCACGAGCACACCGACACCAACCAACGAACCAGTCATCACAGACACACCAACGCCAACTCCTGCCGACACCACACCCATACCAGGGCTCACACAAGTCCCCGCATTTAAATGCACAGACTGTGAAATCATCCGTCCGCAGTCGGCACCAGCACCATTCGTAGATCCAGAACGTGGCAACGACCTCGACATCTGGCAATGGCTGCTCAACCTAATCCGTAACCTAGAACTATAGACAATAAACATCATTATCACCGATAGAATTTCACCCCACAACAGTTCCTCCCCAAGGGGAGGCTAGGAGGGGGCCAAGTATGCCTACCGCACTAAAAGAAGCAACCACAACCGAACCCGGCGTCAAGGACATCGGCAACATGCGCCACTTTCCTAATGGCGACATAGGTATTCGCGACCCGCAGTCAGGTATATACAAACTCTGGAAGAAAACACCAGAAGGCGAAACCGATCCCTGCAAAGTCGCCTACGTCCCGTGTTACTGCATCGTCAGTGATGACGATGCAGTCAGCGGTGGAACGAATGGCAGCGGATCTGGTGACGGAAGCAACACTAACTCTACCAGTGGCGATGTTGGCTCGGGCGGTGAAATCACTCAAATTGCACAACTAATAGAAACATTAAACCAATTTATGGAACAACAGGCCCCTATAATATTTGCAGGGAACTACTGTTACAGGAGCACAAATGACAATTAAAAACGCAGCCAAATTTTTTGATCCCGTGTCGGGAAAATTCCTCGCTTTCGATTGCGAGACAGGCGATCCTGTGCCCGTCGAAGGGCTAAAGGATTGTCCTGAAAAAGAAATCGATTGGGAAGAAGTCTGTATCCAGAAGCAAGGCAACACTGATCCAGCCAATGTAGTAAAAGGCTGGCTAGTAACCGTCTCTTACATGGATCCATTTACAGACACTCTAGTCGTCGAAAGCACCCAGATCTTTGATCAAGGGCGTGAAAATGACCTAACCGCCGATTACGAAGTAACCGAATGTGTGAGCACTAATCTCATCCCAGTCGGTCAATCCTGCTATAACGACGGCAAAAAATAGTTTAAAACATTTGTGAGGATATGTGGCAGCAATCTGCCCCATATCCTCACCGGACCGCACCAGTGAAATTATGGTAAATGCAGTCAAAGTCCTAAACCAGCTTACAAACAAATACGAATGGCGCACCTGCCCGGAAAATCAGCCTATTACTGATCCGGATATTATTGCTCAGTTGGAAAGTTGCCTCACAAACCCACTTAAAAACACTCATCTGATAGAGGGTTGCATAGAATCGGAAAACGGAGAAAGAATTTCAGCATTCACTATCGTTGACAATGCAGGCGCACCACTATTCGCACCCAAGCCATTAACTGATCTTGGGTTTGTGGAGTGCTGTGATGCCTAAAAAAACCTGTATAAAACAGCCTGTATATACTCAGCCTCAACAGCCGCGCGGCTTCACCTGGGAAACGTGGGCCCCGGGTGCCGGAGGTAGCAACAGCGCAATAGCTGGCTTCGAACAGGCATGGAGCGGCCCACCTTTAAACGGTGTACCAACACACGCAAACGGCGCACCAACAACCTCTGGCATCGAAACAGATGTCCGATTTGCGCAAAGCGAACGAGGGCAAGATGAACACAAGCTCTGCTTTTGGATTTGGAACGACAGCTCAGCGGCGATCGAACTATCCGACTCAGACATGCGCGCCGAATCAGTACGCGTATACGCAGGCTGCGATTGCTCATACAGATTGGTACACGAACGCTATCAATCCGGGGGTGGGCCATACAATTCACAAGGATCGTTCTTAACCTTGCCAGCCGGTGCAATAACCAAACTGACGGTCCTAATCCACGACCCGGGGGCAGATTTCTCTGGCTTTTGGCTACGAGCAAACACGGTCGGCAGCGAAACACTATTCGATCCAGTTACATTCCAAGAAAAGCCGACTGTCGAATGCGAAATAAAGTGCGCCTGCAAACTAGCGGAAAATCAAACGCTCAAGCCAATCACGCTCCAATGCTTTGATTGCAGCAGCGTCAATGCAGCAGTCGCAATTCCAGACCAAGAAATCTGTACGGACATCCGTACTCCCTACGTCAGCAACCGCACAAGCTGGTGGGGCGGCTGGACAGCGGTGGCCACCGCCAACGTAGCGCGTGAGATTGTTGTCCCGTGGCGTCAAATCGCCACACGCACCAACACAACGGGTAAAACAGTAGACATTCGCGTCGAAGTGGACTGGGGTGATCACCTCACCTACCTACGCCGCGCCCGCATGTATCTCTGGACAGAATGGCGAGTACTCATCAACGGAACTGTCGTCATGACACGTACCTACGACGACTACTTATATATAGACAAGCGCAACGACACGAATCCAGATGTCGTCCGACCACAGCTATACGAGATCCAGCCGATGGGGGTGTCAATGTACCACCGCTACAATGCCCCAGTCGCAGCCGTCATCTCAGTCGAAGTCCAAAGCCGTTGGCAAGTGGCCGCTGCCCAAACATCTGCCTACGCCCGCTACATCGGCGGTCTGCGCAGCCAAGCCAGCATCGACCTATTCCTGCAAAATTTAGTAGTCGGGAGGATTTAATGGAACTAACACCATTCGAAGACGGGGTCAAAGAAATGGTCGCAGACGGTACCATCACACAGGACGAAGCAGACGAACTAATCGCCGTAGCAGAACAAGGGGAAGACTTCGAGCTACCCTATGGCAAAGAACCCTGGGCAGAGCAGGAAGAAAAGCCAGAACCAGAAATCTTGATCCGTCACCAAGCATTCAACGGCATGGGGCCTGCCATGCTCAAACGCCTAAAAGAAGCCGACATCCGCTATGTAGAGCAGCTCGCTGAGCTCGGGAAACAAGGCATCAACGACCTTCCCGTTTCAGGCATCGGTCCAGAAAAAGCAGACTCATGGTATGCCCAAGCCTGCAAAATAATGGCCAAACATTCTATCGACGATAACTAACCTTATACGCGATAAAAATGAGGTGAGGTTATGCCAGCAATAATGCAACCAAGCGTCTGCGCCTACAACGGAATCCACAACGGCAGCCTGCTCCAAGCCATGCCGTTCGACGACCAGCCAGGTGACCCAGCACGACCGGGCATACCAGTTCAGACAATCCTGAACTATCACACAATACCAGATCCAGAAATAAAGGGCAGCGTCGGCAGCGCTTGCCCAGGCATTCCATACATGGACTGCACAAACGGAATCCTATACCACGGTCAACCAGACGGCACACTACGTGCCGCAGATGGCTCAACACCAATATGAACCTGCTAAACATTCTGACTGGTTTTCAGCATATACATCAGCAGCTACCATTAATCAATAAGGCTGCGCTGCATCCCGCACCACAGGTCTTCACAGCTACGGCCCCGCTCATCTTCACCCGCGTCGGGCCAATCGTAGCGGCAAATGGATTCAAGCCAAATCAGCAGTCAACTAAGCGCAATGTAACGTACCGCCAATTTTTTGTTGAATGCTGGGTGAAGCCAGTTGCGCAGGGCAAACTGTTCGATGGGTATGACAAAGCTATCCCAATTCTGGCAATGCTCTACGATGCCTATGCCCTAAATCCCAATCTGCTTGGCACCGTAACTGGCATCGAAAGCATCACAGATACTGGCATCGTAGTCATAAACGAAAACAGCGACATAGCCCACCATGGATTCCGTATGACCGTAACCGTCAAAGCAGCCGGATACAAACCATGCAGCGCCGGGCAAGCCTGCTGCGTCAACGTCCCTCAAATGATCTGTATGGATCGAGACTTTACAGACTGCACCGGTTGTGGACACAAACCAGATCCAGAAGAGCAAGCTGAGCGACCAGTCCGCACGCAGGCCGAAGCACAGGCAATCTTCGACGACATCTACGGGGCACATGATGACAGTACCAACGCTTGAAAAATGCACCGACCTGCCATCATGGCCACAAGTAGACGACATATACATAGCACGCGGCAGCACATGGCCAATCACATTCGAGCACCAACTGCCAGACAATTGCATCATCGAATCCGCTCGCTTCTCAATCCGGCGCTTCGACCAGGGCCAACTAATGCTCGCCACCAGCAGCATCGACAACTCTGATCAGTGGCAGATTGAAGACGTAACCACAGCAGCAGGCCAACCGGGCATAAAGCTCACGCTCACCAAAGAGCAAACCGAATGCCTGCCTGAAGGCCGCTGGTGCTACAGCATCGACGTCCAGTGCGAAAATGGCGACTGCTACACAATCAAATATGGCCGAGTCACAATCATCGGTCACCAAACTGGGGACTACAACCCCCGCGGGCTATTCATCAAATGTGAGCTCAAATCACATTGCAAATGCGAACCAATAACAGATGAGCTAACGTACTCGGTCACGGCTCACAGCTAAACTATCGACAATAACGCCATTTATCACCGATAGTTTTTTAAGGACGGGTATTACTTAAAGTGAAAATTTTCAACTTAATCTTCAGGGAAAAACCAGCCAACCGCTTCGAGCAGATATTCCTATTCATCCTCGCAGCCCTGGCAATCATCCGCCTAGCCGACGACATCACATCGCCTGACCTAGCCGGGCCATTCGACATCTACAAGCGCACCCGCAAAGCAGTAGACCAATCGCCCGCACCCAACTGGGTCAAAGATGGAATTCGATGCAGATGGTGCGCATCATTCGACCTCGGCCTAATATTCGACCTCGGCCTAATATTCGGCCTAATCCTGCCAGCCCGCAACTGGCGCGAAAAGCTATTCACCATGATCGGACTATCCGGGCTCTACAACATCTATTTCCGCTACACCTACGGCTGGCCCGAACTAATCAAACGCCACTAAGAAACACCGACCTTTAACAGTCCCCTCCCTTATCAGGGGAGGGCTAGGGTGGGGTTAACATCCCACCAGTCTCACGATATAGGAGCGCACCATGCCACCAGCAACACAAGCAGACCAAACCGGCCCCATCTCACACACGCAAAAAATTCGCTACACAGGCACACACTGGATGCCGCGCCGCTTCGCAGTCTCCAACGACGCAGGCCAAACGCTACGCGACTATGTTTTTGGTGCCACATCAGGCAAACAAGTCCAGTCTGTATCAACCAACGACGCGCCGCTCTTCCTGAAAGCCAACGCAGATCGCATCACAGGCATTGGGCCCAATGACAAATGGGAAGCAGTAAAAGAAGAAGCGGTTGACGCAGATGAAATCTTGGCCGACATCCTCGGCATCGAGCCACCAGCTGCAGAAGAACCAGCACAGCCCGCTGCGCCCACAAAAACAGTACCACCAAAATCAGACACAAAGACCGATACAAAGCCAAACTAAGCACAATTAATCACTCCCCACGAGGGAGGTAGGAGGGGCAATGAGCTGCAAAGATTGCGGTGATTTACAAGCCTTAACACAAGAACAAATCCGGGCCCACATCCAACCTTGTGGGGCAGGGAAAAACAATCCGATCTTCTTCGCTGGCATCGACTACGACGAAGTTCAGATAACTGACTCCACAGACTTTCTTTCGGGCACGCGCGAGGCCATCCGCCGCCACGACCCACGCCGAACAGGACAATATTACAAGAAGGGTGAGCGCACCACGCCTCCAGGCGATAACACCATCACCGTCGAATTCGCCGAATGCTGTGGCGATATCCCGCGCCACGAGCTGATCAAAGACAGCATGACTCTCTACGAGATGAATGTCTGCTGCAACACCGATCCAACCGATCTAGTAAATGGCTGGGTAGGCGGAAACCTAACGGTCTACCCAAATATTCGGCTTAGCGAGCGCCGTCGCAACGCGCGTGTCAGCTTTGGCGACAGCAATGATGTAACGGCAACCTACAGCGGAACGATGGATCAGTCGTACAAAATCGGCGAAATGAAATTCGTCGATATTGCAGACGGCCTCGGAGCAGACCGCATCCGCGATGCCATCATGATCGGCAACGACTCCTGTGGTGGTGGCGACTGTGGCGAAACAGCCGAAAGCTGCACGGACCGGATCTATGCCGTTGACCGCGCAGGTAATTTTATCTGCAAAATAGCCGACAGCCCCGCTGTAATAACGGCTATCCCCGGCATAGTCAGCCCCGTTTCTGTCATCAACGAAGGTAATTATATTTATGTATTGGACATCGGTGGCAGCTACTTTTTCACAAACCTAGACAGCGCTGGCAAGCCAACTACATGGAACCAATCTGCTGATCCGGTGGGAACCCATCGTCATTTCATAAATTGTGAACGCGGAGTGATTTCAGTTGGTGACATATCTGGGGACGCAGCTATTTGGAAAATCACCGGGACAGGGGCCAGACCATCACTTGTCTACAACGCAGATACAAATGCAGGGCTAATCAGAGCTGACTGCTGCGGGAAAACCGTTATATCGGTTGGCTTTAGTGGCCTAATTATCACCAGTAACGATTACGGTAGCACATTCGGCCCGGCACCAACCTCACCAACAACCGACACAATCACAGCCATCCATGTCCACGACGAAAACAGTTGGGATATCGGTACCGCTACTGGAGAGTACTGGTGTACGCGCGACGGTGGCTCCACCTGGCAGCAGACAAATTACGGCGCACCACTGGCAAACATAACCGATATCTGTTATGCCAACAGCGAGGTCGGCATGATCGTCGGCACAGGCGGCCTATACACAACATTCACCGGTGGCGAACTAAACACCTGGGCATCAGACGAGAGCGCCCGCATTCCGCAGGCAATCAACAGCAACCTGGTCAAATGTCACTGGCCCTGCTGCGGCAACAAGACGTGCCAAGTCAACAATGTCCTAATCGCCGGATTCACTGGCGTAACCGGAGAACTCTGGGTAGGACAACCAAGCTAAAACCAACAAACAAAAAGGACGGGTATCCCAAATGAACAACTTAACTTTCACATTCCGATCAGGCTACACAATCAAGCGCAATCCCCGCTACCACCGCATGACGCTCTTCGCCGTCATGCAGGCCTGGGAGGACAACCCAAAAAATGCACTACCGGGGCCTCCCACCAAAACACACACGCAGCCCAACGGCGAAACGCGCGACATAGTCCTAGAGGACAGCCAAGTCTATCTGGCATCCATCGGTCTACACAACCGAAAGCGCCAACGAGCAGAAGAACGATACAAAATACGATTAGGCTTCGACAAGAACAGCATCGATCACAAACTCGTCGCAGATCACAATGCCGAAATGGAAGCGCTAGAAATTCCAACCCTCGACAACGACGTCGAACAATATCTAATGCTTGTCAGCGAGCCAGCAGTCACCGGCCCCCTGATCGGTAAAAACGGCAAACCTGAGAAAGACAAAGCCGGCAACGAGATTATCGGAGTCGTTCAACAATCCGAAATACAGGATCTCTTTGACTGGCTCGACAACAGCACCGGCAACCAGTCCGCAGTAATGCAACGCCACCTGCCCCAAGCGAGGGCCACCTTTCCACCAAATAACGTGGAAGGGCAGCAGCATCTGGGATCTACCAACCAGCAGCCGCAAGGCCAGCAAATCCCCATCACTCAGCCAACCAACGGAACTGACGGAGATGGAAGCGGCCAACCACTTCCAACTGTCACCAACCTGGTCGGTAATGAGTGGTCAGGATAGGGCGCACTGGTACGCCGCATACGAGGCAGTCACACAGCGAGACGCTGTGATTGCATGGGATACCCGTCCCAGAAAGAAAGGCGAGGACTAGTCCTCGCCTTTCTCATACAAATATAAAATAACCCGTTCCACGCAGTCGATCCTAACCGTCGACCAACCGGGCACGCGACCGGAATATACACCACCTCAAACGTCGCTACTTCAGAATTTTGATGTCTCACCATCATCTTACTCCATATAAAAATAGCACAACCGAGTACCCAAGGTGATGGTGAGACATCTTCACGCTGGCAAGCCGTTGTGAGGAACCTTGAGCACTCGGTTGTGCTATCGAATTTATTGTAACACAAATCAGCCCCGCGCAAGACGCGCAAAGGGCCAGCATTCACGAAGTCTGTCTCACCATCATTCGTAAATGCCACCATATCACAAAAAAAACCTTTGTCAAGCGCAATATTACTTTAAGTAATTTATCCACGAAACTGGTCCAATTCTTCACTTTAAGTTATGGCATTAGCAACCGTAGGCGTCCGATTAACAGCAGACAACCTTGGCGCATTCCGCAACCAAATGCGCCAAGCCGGTTCATCGATCAACGAATTTGGTGCTAGTGCTAAGCGCGTCCAAACCCAAACCCGCGGCATAACAGGCTCACTTGCCGGAGCCGGAGCAGGACTAGCTGGCGCACTAGGCCCAGTCGCAGGCGTTACCCTTGGCTTGGCCGGTGCAGGCGCTGCGCTCAAGTCCGTCGTTAGCACCGGGGCCGACTTCGAACAGGCCATGTCCAACGTCGGCGCAATCAGCCGCGCCACTGCCGACGAACAACGCCAACTCACCCAGGCATCGCTAGATCTAGGCGCGACCACAGCCTTCAGCGCAACCCAAGTCGCAGACGGCCAAAAATTCCTAGCCCAAGCAGGCTTCGAAGTCAACGAAACCCTGCAAGCCATGCCCGGGCTGCTCAGCGTAGCCTCCGCCGCGCAAACCGATCTGGGCACCACATCAGATTTAACCTCCAACATTCTAGGTCAATTCAACCTAGAAGCCAGCGAAACCGGCAAACTTGGCAACACCCTCACATCCGTCTTCACCGGTGCCAATACCGATTTAGTTCAATTGGGCACAGCCCTTAGCTTCGGTGGTGCATCATTCGGTGCGCTGGGCGGCTCCGTCGAAGAAGCTGCTGTAGCGGTCGGTCTCTTCTCCGATGCAGGCGTGCAAGCATCGCGCGCGGGTACTGGTCTGCGTGCCATCGGCGCATCACTCGCCGCGCCCACAGCCGAAGCAGCCAAAGAGATGGCCCGCCTTGGTGTAGACGCATTCGACACAGAAGGCAACTTCATCGGCTTGGCCAACGTAGTCGACAACCTCAACGCCTCACTATCCGGCCTATCCGATCAGCAGCGTGTCCAATCCATCGACACCATCTTTGGCCGCGTCGCAACACCCGCCGCCCTAGCCCTCCTCGATGCCGGTGGCGACGAAATCCGCAAGCGCCTCGCCGACGTCGACACCGCCCAACAAGAAGGTCTCTCTGATCTTGTTGCAGCAGAGCAGCTCGACAACCTGCGCGGCGACATCACCCTACTCAGCAGCGCTTGGGAAGGGCTTTCTATCACGCTATCTGGTGCAGTCAACCCCGCCCTGCGCACCATTACCCAAGGCTTGACGGGCACAATCCAAGCAACAAACTCATTCATAACCGGCATCCAGTCTGGCCAAGGCGTGCTGGCCAGCTTCAGCACCAGCTTCGCCAGCCTAACACCCAACCTGTCAGCAGTCGCAACCGGCCTAGACAGCGCACTCGCCACCATCAGCGCCGGGCTATCACAAATAAACCTGCCCGAAATCGACTTCAGCCAGGTATTCGCCAACTACGACACCAGCGGCATCACCCTGCCCACGCTCAGCGGCACGCTCGATTTCTTAGTCACAAACATAAACACACTCTTTGGTACAGAACTCTCTACCAGCGATTTCGCCCTGCCCACGCTTAGCGGAGCAGTAGACTTTGTCGTAAATGCAATCAACGCCGTCCTGCCCGAAACAATCACAATTCCAGCCCTGCCCGCCGTCGACACACTCTTCGACGACATCAACAATCTTGTCCCATCCGACTTCACCCTACCAACACTACCCGACATCAGCACACTGCTCAACGACATCACCAATCTTGTTCCGACAGGATTCACATTACCAACCCTGCCCGACCTCTCTACAATCACAACAGCACTAAGCAGCATAGACCTATCATTCGGTGGCCTGTCAACCACAATCGATACATTTGACACATCACTTTCATCACTCAGCGACGGTGGGCTATCGACAATAACTGGCATTATCACCGACACAATCGGCGGCATCAGCACAGCGCTCGAAGGCGTAGACATCGGCACCGCAGGCCAAACCTTCAGCGACATAATCGCCAGCACGCTCGGCGTGGTCGAAACCCTAAACGGTTTAGGCACAGAAACGTCGACCGCCGCTGTGGAATCACTCAACGGCCTAGCCATCGGCGTCGCCAACTTTGCTACCAACCTAACCGAATCTATTGACGCAGATCTGCTCGGCACCGCCGCGACTGGAGTGATCACCTCATTTGTCGATCGCTTCACCGCTACTGCATCATCTGTCGATTTACCTGGCATATCAGAAGCAGCAACAGCCTTCTACGCGACTTACACCCAAAAGCTGGGAGAGTTTGCTAGCGGCGACAACATCGCAGGCATTGCAGAAAGCGTAGGCGGCTTTGCATCAACAATCGTCAGCCAAATCGGCAGCACACTCGCATCACCCGAGGTTGGCGAAAATGTTGGACTAGCAGTCGGTAACGTAGCAGACACAATCCTGCAAGCCATCACCAGCACCTTCTCTGGTCTAAGCGAAACCCTAGCCGAAACCGACACAGATGCTCTGGTGGCCGGTACTGTTGCCATTGCCAAAAACATCGTCACCGCCATTACAACAGCATTCGGCCAAATCGACTTCGGTGCGCTGCTAACAGACATAGAAGACTACGGCGAAAACGTAGCTACATTTGTCACAAACCTCGGTGGCTCAATCACCAGCGCCATCAGTGGATCAAACCTAACCTTCGACAGCCTAAAAGACTCCATCACCACCGCATTCGACAGCCTAAAGGAATCCATTCGGATCGCCATCGATGGCCTGCTAGTTGGCGCTGCAGAGTTTTTGCCCGGCGCAAGCGGACTACCAGCCGTACAAGACGCGCAAGGTCGCCTAGATCAAGCTGCGGCAGAACAACAAGCAGTCGAAGTTAAAGCATCATTTGTGCTATCCGCAGACGCGCGCGCACAACTCCTAGGCGACATGGGCGAAGTCGACATCCCGGCCACAGTCACCGTCGTCGACGGTGTGGCCACCACAATCCAAGGCGTAATCGACGGCCAACCATACACCGTGGATATTGCCAGCTTCAACACACCAACCATATCTGGCGAGCAATTGGTTGTCTCAGGATCGCCAAGCGTAGGCATGAACTATGTCACCCTCACGCAAGAGCAAGCCGAAAATGGGCAGGCAAGCGTCTACTACACCCTCGGCGGCCAAGCCGGGCCAAAGGACAAAACCGCGCGCGTCACCTATGTAACCAACATACTCTCCGACGTTCAAAACGCAGCTGGCACAACGTTGGCCAATGCCAGCGGTACACCAAACTTCCCGGGTGGCACCACTTCCATCGCTGAGCTTGGCCCCGAGCTTGCCCTCTTGCCCAACGGTCAGGCCCTGCTCTTCAGCGGTCGCCAGCTCGCCAACCTGCCACCGCACACCCAAATTCTACCCGCCGACATCACCCGCCAAGTCCAGCGTGGCCAGCAGGTCAGCTCGCCAACATTCCGCGGCGCAAACCGCATCGAAACCCAAAACGCCATCCAGCAAAGCATCATCAACAGCACAACCAACAACGCAGGCAGCAACACAACCAGCAACACCAACCACTACAACCTATCCGTCAGCGCCCAACAGTCGTCAGGCAACATCGAAGACGATTTTGAGCACATGATAGCCCGCTCCGGCGGCTACTAAAATCTATAGCTGATAATAACCGTTATACGCGAGAAAAAACCATGCGAAACAACATCCTATCCATCCTGCTATTAGCCGCAGTACTCGGCTTAATAAGCCAATGCCAACCACAGCCAGCCATGCAGGTCGGCCCACAGCCAGCCATGCAGGTCGGCCCACAGCCAGCCTTCACGGTCTATCCTAATGGATCCAACCCCTGCCCGGATGGATCATTCGAAGATATAACCGGCAGCGGTAGCTGTACGCCACTCATGCACCCGGGGCGCGGCTTCGATCAAGCGCAATTCAATGCAGCCTTGCCCAGCGCGTCTGTAACGGTGACAAGCTGTACACAATCAGCCGTACAGGCGGGGCTAAATACCATTAGCTCTGGTGGAACGATAAATTTGCCAGCCTGTACGATCAACCTATCCAGCAGCCTCAACATCCCCAGCAACACGATTTTTAACGGTGCTGGAGCCGGGCAAACACAGTTCATTTGCGGAACAATAAGCAACTGTCTACGGATGAAAAACAGGCAAAACATAATCATACAGGATGTATCCGTTGATGGGCTTGGTACCTCGCCAGCAAATGGAGCCGCAATCCTGGCATGGTATACCAATAATATATTGGTGCAAAGAACGGAAACCGAACGGACAGATCAGGGCATCGTATTCCGCTATTCGTCACAAATAACCGCTAGATACAATCACACACATAATCACTTTACAAATCACGGCATAGCGTCCAAGGATTGCTTCAGCACATCCTTGGCTTCCTGCCAATCTGCATTTAATGGCAGCAGCACAGGCACGACACATGGCACGCTATGGTCGAATGACATTTCAATCTACAGCAACGAATCATACGGAAACGCTTTATACGGCATAGACATGCATGGCGATGTTTTTGAGATGGCAGGCAATAACATCTATGGAAACAGGCATGGAATCAAACTGCCAGACGCGCACACGGGTAAGATTTGGCACAACAAAATCGCAAGCGGCCCAACATCAAACCTAGGTTGTATCTGGACATATGACACACTAGGCGGGAATATCGCCAGCCAAATCCCGCATGATTTAATTTTCTTTGAAAATGATATAGGCGGATGTACGCCGGACGCGTTTGAAATAAAAAATGGAGCCTATGATATCCAGCTGCTCTGCAACAGCTACAGCGGCAGCGGCCAAAGCCTTGATATACACGCGGGTACAAGTGTCAGCACAAACTTGGGCTCTCAAGACAGCACCCTCCCAGGTGGCACAGGTCTGCCAACAAACGCGCCAGATTCGGCTCTGTGCGAAGATATTCCAACCCCAACACCAACCGATACCAGCACCCCAACCAACACACCAACCCCGATCGACAACGGCGGATCCTGCGCCCTTTCTTGCCCTGATCCAACACCAACCGTCACAGGCGCACGAGAATGGCTAGTTTCAAACACGGACCCAGCAAGCGACTTCAACGAGCTCAACGCCATCGACTGGTCACTCATCGACCCCGGCGACATCGTGCGCCTCAAAGATGGCGATACATTCAACACCCAGCTTACAATCACAACCGTAGGTGGAACCGCTGCTGCGCCAATAACAATCACCGGCAATGCCACAATCGACGGTGGGCGCACCGCGCCCATGCCCGTCTGTGGTCAAGCAAACTGGACAGAACCAACTGGCATGTTGACTCAAGGCATATTCGTGAATCAACCTTGGATCGTCATTGATGGCCTCACCATCCAAAACACTGGTGGATACGGCATCCGAATGGAGCCAAACGCCGCCAACGTAACCATACGCAACAATACAATTCGCAACACCGGTCGCATCGATCCAACAGACTGGTTTGGTGGAGCCGAGCCAAATGGAGCATCCATCTGGCTGTCAGGGGCCAACCCCATCATCGAAGGCAATCAGCTAATCGATCCCGGCGAAGATGGGATCCAAACTCGCTTTGGCAACAACAACCTTTCAAATCCCATCATTCGAAACAATGCCATATATAACACGTACAACGCGCCCAACGGTCAAAACTTTAACTGGTGTAAGCACGCAGACGGGATCCATTTTTATGCAGGTGGCAATATCTCACCAGTCACCATTGAAGGCAACTGGATTGTCAACGTAACCAATGGCCTAATCCTCGGGCAGACACCAACCGGCACCGATGTTGCCAACGTCAGCAACGTCACGATCGAGCACAACTACATTGGCACCTGTCACGACAACGCGGTCCTATCATATGGTGGCACCACAAACACCAACTGGCATCTGATAGCCAATACATTTGAGTGCCCAACCCTAGCTGGACCGAATGGAAACTCAGTGCTCATCCAACTTCAAGGCAGCAGCAACGAGCTAACCGACAACATCTTCATCGGCAACTCCAACCGCGTCGACGACTACATCAACAGCAGCGGCGCGACCACGTCCGGCAACTGCCAACAAGACATCGAATTCGAAGTATTCGACTCGCTCGGTCCCAGCTGCACAGGCAGCTCCATCACATCCAAAGAAAACGCGTTGGCAATCAATGCAGATTGTGATATCTGCACACCTACACCTACATCAACGCCAACGAACACGCCAACGAACACACCAACGCCAACACCTACCAATACATCAACGCCTACCGCCACGAGCACACCGACACCAACCAACGAACCAGTCATCACGAACACGCCTACCGCCACGGCCACAAACACACCAACGCCAACCAACGAACCAGTCATCACAGACACACCTACCGCCACGGCCACGAGCACACCAACGCCAACCAACGAACCAGTCATCACGGACACGCCGACAGCTACGGCCACAAGCACATCGACGCCAACCAACGAACCAGCAATCACAGACACGCCGACAGCTACGGCCACAAGCACACCGACGCCAACCAACGAACCAGCAATCACAGACACGCCAACACCAGCAATCAACGTGACGGATGTCCCGTTCTACACTTGCCCAGGATGCAGATTAAGCCCATGATAAAACTATCGCGAATAATGCCCATTATCATCGTGACATTTCTTGCCTTCGCTGTTAACAACACAGCCAAAGCTCAAGGAATTGGTGGCACGAACCTTGTAAACGAAAATTTCAGCAGCAACTCACTACCAAGTGGCTGGAGCACCAACGGTGGGCCAGTCACCTTTAGTGCTGGCACCGCCATGATCACCGGCAGCGCCGGGCGACTCTATACCGACTGCTACCCCATTTCTGCGGGTGACGTCGTCGTATTCGATGCAGATATCACACTAGATAATATTGCAGACGTCGACCAGTTTGGCGACTTCGAAATTGCGTGGGTGCTGCGCCCCTCTTCTCCCGAGTATAAACGCGTCGCAGCTGGCACACAGGGCAGCTTTGGCCCAGCCCAAATGAATGGTGAATACACCATCACAAATGCAGATGCCAGCAGCTACAATTGTATCGAGCTGCTAATCAAAACTGCCACAGGCACAAGCGGAAAGGCCACAATCGACAACCTCGAAATCAACCGCTACCGCGAACCGGTCTACAATCCAAACAGCGTTGAAGGGAAATACACCTATGATGTTTTGGATACAATCGACTGTAGCGGAGCCGCTCTTGATCTGCGCGGCATCATTCTGGCAGGTGCCTGGCTAGGTAATCTCTCAGAAGTTGAATCACGCATGAAGGAGAATTGCTACAACTTCACGTGGACGCAAGGCTCAGCGTACAACCAGGCGATAAAATACAATTGGCGCGACCCGTTGCCCGGTGGCAATGCAGCACAAATCAGCTCATGGCAATCAACCTGCTCAGCCAACGGATGGGATTGCTATGTTTCAGTCTCGCCCAGGGGCCAAGCGGGAAACCATGCGTATACAACATGGGGCAGCGCTAGCGAGTGCAACGAAATGGTCGGGAAGTTTCAGGATCTATATAACGCTGGCGTCAGAAACTTCGGCCTCAGCTATGACGATCTGCGCTTCGATGATAATGACGATCTATACGGCAGCGATATTGCGCAATTTAGCGGATTCGCATCCCCGATCGGGGAAGCCAACCGCTATTTTACCCAGTGCGTATATGACAATTTTATAGCATCGAGGCCAGACACAAATCTCGCTATCGTCCCGCTCTATTATGATGGCGTCAGCAATCTGGCAACGCTAGATCAAGAATACCTTTTCACTATGGGCCAACTCCCCGACGCCATAGACGTGCTGGCCACTATCATCGACGATGAGGATCGGGCTATGTTCGATCTAACCATGGGCACAGGCCGAGACTACTGGCTATGGGACAATCAGTATGCCTACATGTATGAAGCCAGTGTCTCACCAGCCATCCCAAATCCACTTTGGAGACCCGATCTAACCGACTTATCTCTGATAGATGGCTTTGCACTCTTACCGCTACAGCCATCACGCGAAGACACAGACGGCGCAATCAGCTGGTGTACATCCTCACACTTCGCCTACAATCCATCAAACTACGACCCGGTCGACTCATACAATATCTGTCGAGCCAAAGCTTATGATCCAGCTGCATACGAGGCCATTTGCGAGAGAACGAGAGATGTTACTCCAGAACCGAATACACCGACGCCGGAGCCAAACACACCAACGCCGGAGCCAGATACACCGACTCCAGAACCGGATACACCAACGCCGGAGCCAGATACACCGACGCCAGAACCGGATACACCGACGCCAGAACCGGATACACCAACGCCGGAGCCAGATACACCGACGCCGGAGCCAGA
>ENA-ORXU01000769-ORXU01000769.1-marine-metagenome-genome-assembly--contig:-NODE-769-length-33191-cov-3.405569_pt1 | contig 33191 bp, 32 predicted proteins | sample MGYA00237869_ERZ511484 | MGnify/ENA metagenome assembly ERZ511484 | reverse complement strand
CGACACTGGCAGTGATTACAACTTCAGCGGCTACTCGCTGATTTGCGCTGCGGCAGCATCTGCTTCCACCAATGCGGCTGCCTTGTCTGCAGCTTCCCGGATCGAAAGCGCCTCGGCCTGCGCCTCTGGGGTAAGCGGCGCAGCGCCTGCGTCAGTGGTGGTTTCTTCAGCCGTATTGACCACCGGCGGTGCAGTTGACGCGGCAGGTTCAGCCGCATCTTCCGGCCCGTCAGAACAAGCTGCAAGCGCCGATAACGCAAGGATCAAGCAGACGAAGGGCGATGCCTTCACGGCTTCAACACTCCCGGATAGTTTGCTACTTCACCCAGCACCACAGTCCAAGCCGCGACATTCTGCCGCAGCTGGGCTTTATCGACCTTGTCGAGCGTATCATTCGCGTTGTGATGCAAATCGAAATAGCGGGTGCCATCCTGCTGCAAATCAATCACCGCCAGCTTTTGCGACACAATAACCGGCCCGATATCTGCGCCGCCGCCTGCGACAATATTGCTCGGCACCACGCCGAACCGCGCGAGCGAGGCGTTGATCTTGTTCTCCAGCGGCTTGGCGCTTTCGTGTAGCCGGTATTCGGCGCGCCATACACGGTCTGCGCCGAAATCGGATTCCATCGCAAGTGCATGCGGCACATCACGGTTGGCTTTGCTATAGGACGCGCCGCCCCAAACACCGACTTCCTCTGCGCCCGCCCATAGGATACGGATCGTGCGCAGCGGCTGTTCATCCTTTGTAGCATACAGCGCCGCCGCGGTTACAATGCCGCAGCCCGAGGCGTCGTCGATCGCGCCGGTTCCAAGATCCCAGCTATCAAGATGGCACGCAACAAGAATGAGCGGTAACGAGCGATCGCGCCCCGGAATTTCGGCAATGATATTGCCCGATATCTGTTCACCGATGAAACGCGGTGTCAGTTTCAACTTAATCCGGATCGCACTGCGCGCGCGTTCAACCATGCGGCGCAGATTATCGGCATCAGGCGCCGATAGTGCAGCAGCAGGAATGGGCGTTTCGCCATCGGCAAAGCTGGTGTTGCCGGTATGCCCGACGCGGTCGTGGCTGGTGCCTATTGATCGCACGATAATTGCCGCCGCGCCCTTTTTGGAGGCGACTGCCGGCCCGCGAAACCGCGCCATGCCAGCCGACATATAATGCGATCCGTCCTGCGTGGGCTGCATGTAGTTATCGACGAAAACGATCTTGCCCTTCACGCTGCCCGCCGGCACAGCAACCAGATCGTCATAGCTGGCGAAATATACCATCTCGGCCTCGATGCCTGCCGCGCCGGTCGATCCACTATTGCCCAGTGCGGTGAGCACCAACGGCTGCGGATAGGGCACGGTGATTTGCGCTTTTTCCTCGCCGCGTATCCAGGTGGGCATTTTGAATGCTTCCTCGCGCACATTTTTCAGGCCCAGCGAGCGCAGCTTTGCAAGCGCCCATACGCGCGCACGCGCCTCTGCCGCAGTACCGGGCATACGCGGGCCGATCTCTGTGGTCAGCCCCTCGGTTATATCCCACGCAATCTCGTCGGAACGCAGCGCCTGTTCCGCGCGGTCAGCGGGCGGCGGCGATTCCGCGATTGCAGGGGCGCAAATAAGGGCAGGGCAAAGCGCAAGCGCGGCGGCAGACAATAGCAGTTTTTTCATAGTGTGAACTGATAGCGCGCACACCGCGCCTTGCCAATAGCATCTTGCTAATCACGTCTTGCGGCGCTGCGGCGATATAGCTAGGGAGGCGGCCAAATCTCATTTATACAAAACACGCAGGAAACCGACAGTATGGCCGCACAATATAGCTACGTGATGAAGGGGATGACAAAGACCTTCCCCGGCGCTCCAAAGCCCGTACTCGACGGTATCCATCTGCAATTCTATCCCGATGCGAAGATCGGCATCGTTGGCCCCAACGGCACCGGCAAATCGACGCTGATGAAAATCATGGCGGGTATCGATACCGAATTTACCGGCGAGGCATGGCCGGGCGAGGGGATTACTGTGGGCTATCTGGCGCAGGAGCCGGAGCTGGACGAAAGCCGGACCGTTAAGGAGAACGTGATGGACGGCGCGCGCGAGACCGCCAATCTGGTCCAGCGGTTCAACGAGATTTCGAATATCATGGGCGACCCGCCAGAGGATGCCGATTTCGATGCGCTGATGGAAGAAATGGGCACGCTTCAGGAAAAGATCGATGCAGTCGATGGCTGGACGCTCGATAACCAGCTGGAGATTGCGATGGAGGCGCTGCGCTGCCCGCCGGGTGACAGCGGCGTTGATAAATTATCAGGCGGCGAAAAACGCCGTGTTGCTCTAACGCGGCTGCTGCTGGAAAAGCCCGATATTCTGCTGCTCGATGAACCGACCAACCATCTCGATGCTGAAAGCGTCGCGTGGCTTGAGAAGCATTTGGTCGATTATAAAGGCAACGTCATCCTTGTGACGCATGACCGGTATTTTCTCGACAACGTCGTGGGCTGGATTCTGGAACTCGATCGCAGCCGATACTTTGTTTATGAGGGCAATTACTCCACCTATCTCGATAAGAAGGCCAGCCGCTTGCAACAAGAAGCGCGCGAAGATAAGGGCCGCCAGAAGGCCATTCGCGATGAGCTGGAATGGATAAAGCAATCCCCCAAGGCGCGGCAGACCAAATCAAAAGCACGTATCAAAAGTTTTGACCAGCTGGTGGAGGCGCAGGAAAATCGCACTCCGGGCAAAGCGCAGATTGTTATCCAGACGCCAGAGAGGCTGGGCAGCAAAGTTATTGAAGTACAGAATGTTACCAAGGCTTTCGGCGACAAGCTGTTGTTTGAAAATTTATCCTTCTCGGTTCCTCCCGGCGGGATCGTTGGCGTAATCGGGCCGAACGGCGCGGGTAAAACCACCCTGTTTAAGATGATTACCGGGCAGGAAACACCCGATAGCGGCGTGGTTGAAATCGGCGATACCGTAAAAATGGGCTTCGTCGATCAAAGCCGCGATGATCTTGATCCAGACAAAAATGTCTGGGAGGAAATCTCCGGTGGCCATGACTATATGACGCTGGGCAAGCATGAAACGCCGACGCGCGCCTATGTTGGCGCATTTAATTTCAAGGGCGGGGATCAGCAGAAAAAGGTCGGCCAGCTATCGGGCGGTGAACGCAACCGCGTGCATATGGCGAAAATGTTGAAAGAAGGCGGCAACGTGCTGCTGCTTGATGAGCCGACGAACGATCTGGACGTTGAGACTTTGTCTGCGCTGGAGGAAGCGCTGGAAAGTTTCGCCGGATGCGCGGTCGTCATTTCGCATGACCGCTTCTTTCTCGACAGGCTGGCGACGCATATTCTGGCGTTTGAAGGTGACAGCCATGTCGAATGGTTTGAAGGTAACTTCGAAAGTTACGAAGAGGATAAAGTGCGCCGTTTGGGCGAGGATGCCTTGAAGCCGGGGCGGACGAGTTACAAAAAACTGACGCGGTAAAGCTGCGTGGCTGCGGCTATCACTGCGGTTCAGAAATCACCTGATGCGTTTGACGAATATGCCTGCGCCATCGCGGCGTTCGCTTTGGAAAATATCAATCTCGTCAATCATCTCGGATAGGCTGCTGAACCCGTAATTGCGGACGTCGAATGACGAACGGTTTCCGGCCAGCTGTCCAACCTGGCTAAGCGCCGCGAACCCGTTATCGTCGCGCTTCGCCGCGTCATAGGCATCGATCAGCAGATCAATCAATTCGCTCGTCACGCTTACATCGCTATCATCAGGCGAGGTGTTGCTTGCTGCCTTGTTCTTCGCCTGCGCAGATGAAGCATTTTTCGCAGCCGATTTTCCGCTGCCGCCATTTTCTTTCTGATGCGTGCGGATCAACGCGTCCACATCGATGAAGCGTGAACAGGCCTGACGGAATCCTTCGGGTGTTTTATGCGCGCTGCCAAATCCGTAAACAGGATGCCCATGCTGTTTCAGCCGCGTCACCAGCGGCATGAAATCGCTGTCGGAGCTCATGATTCCGAAACCTTCGACATTGTCGCTATGCAGCAGATCCATCGCATCGATTGTCATCTTCATATCGGTCGCGTTCTTGCCTTTGGTAATGTCGAATTGCTGCTGCGGTTCGATACCATAGCGGTGGATCTTATCCTCCCACCCTTTCAGCAAAGGATTTTTCCAGTTGCCATAGGCGCGCCGGATATTCACTGCGCCCAATTCGGCCAGCACCGTGAGCACCGGATCAATCCCGACATGGCTGGCATTGTCCGCGTCGATCAACAGCGCGATATTTGCTGGTCTTTTGTCCGCCAATGAAACTTCCTTTTGTAACGGGTTATTATTATGCAGCTGCCGGGCGCCTATGGCACAAGCCACGTCGATCGCCAGATATCCGACGCCGTATCACGAATAAAGCGCGCGCGGCGATGGCCGGTATTTGCGAGATACAGCCATTCGATGCTATCCACAGCTATCAGCAGTATCGCAAAATTCTCGCGTGCGGGGGCGACATCATCTTCGTCTGGCATCGCGCCTTCCATGTCGGGTGCCAGCCCCGATGCCGGTTCTGCGCTCGCGCTGCCGGGTGCAGGGTCCGCCAAATAGCAACGGCGCGCAAACAGGGTGCTGTCATGCCAAGCGGTGTCGGTTTCATCCTTGCCGCCGATCCGTGCTGTTCCTTGCAGACGCAACTGTATTTTGCGCGGCTCATCATAAATCAAAAGCGATGATCGCGCGTTGGCCGCCACCTCAGCCACTTTCATGCTGCGCGCGTCGGTATGAAATCGCAGTTCGCTATTTTCCCAGTCTGCTGCACGCAATATCATCACGCGTTGCTGCGGCTGTCCGTGCGCGTCGACCGTGCTTACCACTGGATGATGCGCAGGGCTGCGGCGGTCTTTTGCGCCGTGCGATATGATCGTTTTTGCGGCGGCAAGGCTGCCGTCCAAATCATCGTAATAATCAGGTGGAGTTTGCGACATGCGTCTGTGGTAGCGAGGATTTCACGCCGGTGCAAACGCGCCGGTAGCCTCATCAAGTACGTGCAACGTACCTTCGGAAATGGCAAACCATGTGCCGTGCAGTTTCAGTTCGCCCGCATCTTCAAGCTCCTTGATAAACGGGAAGCTGCGCAGATTTTTGAGACTGACTTTAACCGATTCCATCTCTAGCGCGCGTTGCGGATCGGCATGGTCACCAGCGACAATTTCGTCACGCGCTTCCTTAACGATCGCCATCCAGTCATCAATAAAGCTTGGGCCCGGTAGTCCCAGATTTCCGCCCTGTAACGCGGCGCTGATCCCGCCGCATTTGCCGTGCCCCATCACCACGATATGTTTGACGTGCAAGCCGGTTACGCCAAATTCAATCGCTGCCGATGCGCCATGAAGCCCGCCGCCCGTTTCATATGGCGGCACCAGATTGGCAACATTGCGCAGCGCGAACACTTGCCCCGGGACGGTGTTGAACACGGTGGCGGGATCAACGCGGCTGTCACAGCAGCTGATAATCATGATTGGCGGTGCCTGCCCCTCGGTGGCAAGCGTATCGTAGCGCGCCTTTTCGCGGCTGTAGCTTTCCCCGCGAAACCGCTGATACCCTTCAAGCAGATGCGCAAATTCCGGCACGGCTAGAATTTATCTCCGCGAATGACCTCGACATTGCCGACCAGCAACAATAGCCCGTGCGATTCCAGTATCGGTTCGATCGCATCGGTTAATGCTTTGGCCTTTGTTTCATTGGCCACGGCGAGCAATATCGATTTTGCTGCAGCGCCGGTCACGTCATCATGCTGCCAGCTGCCGTCGCGCCCGCCGCCGCTGTCGACATGCAGCACGCTCCAGCCCGAAATATCGACAGAGCGGATCAGATCAACGATACGCGGCAGCAAAGGCGTATCCACAAGTATCTCGATACGTTTTCTGATTACGGTATCAACCATGATTGGCTCCCTGCAAAAGACGATATAGCACTAAACGATATTGCACTAGATCATAGCCTGCGCAATTGCAGCGAAAAGGCTGATCCCGATGATTATATTGAATGGGAAGGTTATTCCAAGCGACATCGACAGATACACTCCCGGATCAGCCTCCGGCACAGCAAGCCGCATTGCAGCGGGCACAGCGATGTAGGATGCGCTTGCCGCCAACACACCCAAAATGGCTGCAGACCCCGCATCCAGACCGATGAACACGCCAAGCACCGTGCCAATCGTGCCGTTGACGATTGGCAGCAGCAATCCGATAAAGATCAGCGGGACCGTCAACTTGCGCGATTGGATAAGCCGCCGCGCCGCGACCAGCCCCATATCGAGCAAGAAGAGGCACAGCACGCCGGTAAAGCCTATTTTAAACAATGGGCTAACCGGTTCAAAGCCATCCTTGCCGATCACGATCCCGATAATAAAGGCCCCGATCAACAGAACGACCGATCCATTGGAAAAGACTTCATGCAGCATCTTGCCTGTGTTGCGCTGCCCGGCATCATCAGACATGCCGCGACGGGCCAGCAGCAGCCCCGAAATAATCGCCGGCGTTTCCATCAACGCCATCACGGCAACCATATATCCCGCCGGGCCCAAGCCATTATCGGTAAATATTTCCTGCGCGGTAACGAATGTCACCACACTTACCGATCCGTAATGCGCAGATACCGCACCGGCATCTATCGCGCTTAACTTGCCCAGTTTGCGCAATAGAAAATAGGCGGGCAGGGGGAGTATGAAGCTGAGCCCGATACCGGCAAGCGCAGCGACCATCAATTCGTTGGTAAACCCGGCATCCGCGACTTCGATACCGCCTTTAAGGCCAATCGCCGCCATCAGGTAAATCGACATCGCTTTGCCAAATGCTTCCGGAATCGACAAGTCAGAGCGGATTAATGCGGCGAGGAAGCCCAGCACAAAAAACAGGATGACCGGAGACGTCAAGGTATCGGCTATCATGATGCTCTTTCGCTAATGTGAAGCTGTGTAACGGCATTAGCATCGCGGCAGGCATTGGCAATAGAGCAAAGCATCGCTATCTACCCAGTGATGAACCAGGTTACACCCATTGCCGTGAATGAAGGCGAGACACCGAGCAAGCGCAAGCCCGACTGGATTCGCGTAAAAGCACCAACATCACAAGGCTTTGCCGAAACGCGCCAGTTGATGCGCGATTTGAATCTCAACACAGTTTGCGAAGAAGCGGCCTGCCCGAACATCGGTGAATGCTGGACAAAAAAACATGCGACCGTCATGATTTTGGGCGATGTGTGCACGCGCGCCTGTGCTTTTTGCAATGTAAAAACGGGAATGCCGCGTATTGTTGACCCGCTGGAGCCTGAGCATGTCGCGACCGCGGCGGCCAAACTCGGCCTTGAACATATCGTTATTACATCGGTGGACCGCGATGATCTGCCAGATGGCGGCGCGGATCAATTTGTGAAGGTGATAGAGGCGTTGCGCCGGAATACGCCGTCGACAACGATTGAGATATTGACGCCCGATTTCCGCAACAAAGCGCAGGCGGCGGTTGAAAAAATCGTTGAGGCCGGGCCGGATGTCTACAATCACAATCTGGAAACGGTGCCGCGGCTATACCCCACAATCCGCCCCGGCGCGCGTTATTATGCGTCGCTGCGCCTGCTCGAAAGCGTGAAGCGCCACAGCCCATCGATCTTCACCAAATCGGGTGTAATGGTCGGCTTGGGCGAACAGAGGCTGGAAGTGCATCAGGTGATGGATGACATGCGCAGCGCCGAGATCGATTTCCTGACGATGGGCCAATATCTGCAACCAACGCCCAAACACGCCAAGGTTATGGATTTCGTCACTCCGGATGCGTTCGGCGGTTATGCCGCCATTGCGCGCGCGAAAGGCTTTCTGCTCGTGGCGGCGTCTCCGCTCACGCGGTCAAGCTATCACGCCGGGGATGATTTTGAAAAAATGCGTGCCGCCCGTGAAGCGCAGCTGGCCAAACAGAGGCAATAGGAGCCGGGCAGGGGCATGGCACACCATCATGAAAGACGCGAACTGCCATTTTCTGCGCAGCAAATGTATGAACTGGTCGCCGACGTTGATCGCTATCCCGAATTTCTGCCGTGGGTGATCGGCACACGGATCAGATCGAATAGCGACACTGAAATGCTCGCCGATATGATTGTCGGATTTCGCAACCTTCGCGAAACTTTCAGCTCGCGTGTCCAAAAAACGCCGGGTGAACGGATCGAGGTTGATTATCTTGATGGCCCGTTGAAAGAGCTCAACAATATATGGATATTCGAAGAGGCGCCAACCGGCGGTTGCATCGTCGATTTCACTGTCGATTTCACATTTCGCAACCGCGTATTCCAAACCATTGCCGGACAGTTTTTCGATAAGGCCCTGCGCAAGATGACCGATGCGTTTATTGTGCGGGCCGAGGCGCTTTACGGCAGCAGCAATTCCAACGCATAGATAGACGCGGCAGCACGTATTTCCGCGCGGCTTTTATCCGCTCCGAATTGTTTGCGGTAGCTTTGCATCGTTGCGTTGCCGGATTTACCGCCGTGAAATATGCCGCCATGAAATATGCCGAACGTGACAGTGCCGACGGGTTTGTCCGCGCTGCCCCCACCGGGACCGGCAACACCGCTGATAGATACAGCAACATCGCTGCCGCTGTTCATCGCCGCGCCGCGTGCCATCGCTTCGGCCACTTCGCACGAAACCGCACCATGCTCTTCAATCAAGCCGGAATCGACGCCAAGCATCGCGGCCTTGGCATCATTCGAGTAGGTGACATATCCGGCCAGAAAAACCGCGCTGCTGCCCGCAATTTCGGTCAGTGCGGCGCTCACCAACCCGCCGGTGCAGCTTTCCGCCACAGCCAATGTACGGCCCTGCGCCATATTTTCGCGCACGACGCCTTCAGCCAAAGCGGCAATATCAGCAGGCAGCAGATGCGAAGCGGCCAACTGTCAGTCTTCGGTTGTCAACGTGAAGGGACAGACCGAAACATTTCCGAATGAACGATTGCGCTTGCCCTTGGTCCCGCTCTTTTCATCCTGCATCGCAGCCAAGACAACCGACGCTGCCAGATCGCCCATTTGTGCAGGTGCAAGCGCAGACAGCGAACCCCAGATATTGTTGATCGCCTGACAGTCTTTCTTCTTTAGACTGGCGCCGATACCGGAAATCAGAAACGCATCAACCATCGCAAGCGCCAGATCGCCCTCAACACCGCGCAGCATTCTGGAGTTCATATATTGGGTAACAGTGACACCCGCATCAGCCTTGGCCGCTAACGAGGCCGCTTCATATTCGGGCATTTTTTTGGGGCCAGCGGTCATCAGCAATGCGTTGGCTGGCAAATGCGTGCGACAGCCGGTCAATGCCTGCTTTGCGATGCTGGGCAGCATATAAGTCGCCAGTCCGGATACGGCGCTGCGTTCGATACACCGGTCCTGCTCGGCCGCGATGGCCTGTGCGGGCAAAGCAGCGGCGGCCACTATAGCAGCTATTATCTTTAAACTCTTCATGGTGTTAATCCCCGATCATCGTTAGTTCCCACAGAGCGCGACGCTGGCCTGCGCTGCGATGCCTTCTTGACGTCCGGCGAAGCCCAACCGTTCTGTTGTCGTTGCCTTAACCGATATGTCGCCGAGCTGAACAGTCAGAATCTCTGCAAGCCGCTGGCGCATGGCCAGCTTATGCGGCCCGATTTTCGGTGCTTCACAGATGATGGTGATATCCGCATTCGCCAGTTCAAAACCCGCAGCGCGGGCCAGCCCGATTGCATGCACCAGAAACTGATCGGAGGAGGCTCCGCGCCATTGCGGATCCGACGGCGGAAAATGATCGCCGATATCGCCCAGTGCCGCGGCGCCCAATATGGCATCGACAAGCGCGTGGATCGCGACATCGGCATCGCTATGGCCTGACAGACCATGCGTGGGTTCGATATTCACACCGCAGAGCCAAAGCTGCTCGCCTCGTTCCAGACGGTGAACGTCGAATCCATTTCCGGTACGCACCATCGTCTGGTCCCTTTTGTGAGTCAGGTCGCTTTCAAATGTATATTTGGCCAATGCTTCGTCACCGGCGACTATAGCGACCTGATATCCTGCCGCCATTGCCATTCGCGCGTCATCGGTAGCCTCACGCTTACTGTCCCACTGCGCATGTGCGGCCATGATTGCGCCGAGCCGAAATGCCTGCGGTGTTTGAACACGCCACAGATTTTCTCGCGGCACAGTTTCGCTGAGCGTTGCCTCACCGCGCGAAAGGCTATCCACAATTGGCAGCGCGGGCACTGCGCCGTCATGATCGGTCAACGCGGACAGCAGCCGATCTATCACGCTTGCCTTCAGGAAGGGCCGGGCGGCGTCGTGGATCAGCAGATGATCAACTTGCCCCAATTTCTGCACGGCGTTCAGGCCGTTCCTAACGCTGTCCCGCCGGGATATACCGCCGATGACTATGTCCGATACTGGCAGGTCTTCGATAGCCTGTGCCGCGAGCTCCTCTTGCCCTTCGCCGATGACGACCACAATTTCAGTGACGGACGGATGCGCTGCAAACGCTGCAACGCTATGGCGCAGCATAGGGGAACCCTGCACTGTCAGATATTGTTTCGGGATCGCGCTACCCATCCGGATCCCGCTTCCCGCAGCAACGATGATAGCAGCAATTTTTGGGGCAGCAGCAGGCATGGACCGTTCCTAGACAAAGCACCCTTGCCCGCCAAGTCGGAAAAGGATAAAGCCCTGCCTAAATTTTAGGCAGACATGATGAGCAGACTTCAACCCATAAAGATCGGGCCGATCACGATTGACAATCCCGTGGTGCTCGCGCCGATGACGGGCGTGACCGACCGGCCATTCCGCACGCTCGTGCGCCGTTTCGGTTCCGGCCTGAATGTGACAGAGATGATCGCCAGCCAGGCGATGATACGCGAGACTCGCCAATCGCTGCAGAAAGCAGCCTGGGATCCAGTGGAGGAACCGGTCTCTATGCAGCTTGCAGGCTGCGACCCTGTGTCCATGGCAGAGGCGGCGAAACTGAATGAGGATCGCGGGGCAGCTATCATTGATATCAACATGGGCTGCCCGGTTAAGAAAATTGTCAACGGCGATGCTGGCAGCGCGTTGATGCGTGATTTGCCGCTGGCCGCCAGCTTGATTGACGCCACGGTGAAGGCTGTGTCTGTGCCAGTGACCGTGAAAATGCGGATGGGCTGGGATCATGCCAGCCTGAATGCGCCGGAGCTCGCCCATATTGCGGAGGATCTGGGCGCGAAGCTAGTGACCGTTCATGGCCGCACGCGTAATCAAATGTACAGGGGCAGCGCCGATTGGGCCTTTGTTCGCAAGGTGAAAGAGGCCGTGAAACTGCCGTTGATTGTTAACGGCGATATCTGTTCAATCGCCGATGCCGAGGCTGCGCTCGATCAATCGGGGGCGGATGGCGTTATGATCGGCAGGGGCGCTTACGGAAAGCCGTGGCTGCTGGGCCAAGTCATGCAAAGCTTTGCCAGCGGCGCGAATGTGAGCGATCCTACAATTGAACAGCAATATGAGCTGATCATCGAACATTACAAAGCGATGCTGGAACATTATGGCACGAATGTCGGGCTGCATTGTGCGCGTAAGCATATTGGCTGGTATACCAAAGGTCTGCCCGGTTCCGCCGAGTTTCGCAACGGCGTAAACCGGTTGGAAGACCCCGAACAGGTGATGGGCGAACTTGCCCGGTTCTACGCACCTTTCATCCGCGACATGGCTGCATAAGGCCATGGCGGCTGCGCCTGATAACCCGCATATCGCGGACAGTTGGGCGATATTGGCCAATCTGCCCGCGCCGGTTGTTCTATATGGGCAGGATGACCGCGTTATCTACACGAACGAGGCTTGCGAAATCTTTCTGGGCCGCGCCAAAAGCCGGATAGAAGGCGAGCTGATTTCAGATATTCTGCGCTTCCAAAGCGTCCGGATGAACGACGCGCTAATTAAAGGAAGCGATGATTTGATCGCGCAAGATATGACGCTGCTGAACAACGGTCACGCGCATAATGTCGACATCAACTTTTCGGCCTTTGCAGTGGCGGGGCAACAACACCGCCTGGTAATGCTGACACCGCGCAACGGCGGGCATGGGTATATCAGTGATCGCAGCGACGATGGCGCTCAGCAGGCGGTCGGTGCGCCTGCCATATTGAGCCACGAGATAAAAAACCCCTTGGCCGGCATAAGGGGCGCGGCGCAGCTGCTTGCCAAATCAGGACAGCCGGAACTGAAACCGCTGACCGATCTGATTGTAAACGAGGTCGATCGTATCGCGCGCTTGCTGGATTTGATGCAGGATCTGGGCGGGACACAACCGCGAGAGGGCCGTGCGGAAAATATACATTTGCTGATCGAAAAGGCGATCCGCTCCATACGCGCAGCCAATGATGTTCTGCCCGATATATCAATCAATTATGATCCATCCCTGCCAGATGTTCTGATCCAGTCGGATGGCATGGTCCAGATATTGATCAATCTACTGCAGAACGCGATTGACGCGGTTGCCGGCAAACATGGCGCGCAAATCGGTGTCACAACCCGCTATGTGATGAGCGGTGCGCTACATGAAGCCCCTACCGATAATCGCGACGGCACAACATGGAAACTTCCGGTCGAAGTGACGATTTCGGATAACGGACCCGGCGTGCCCGCGCATATTGCAAAAGAGCTGTTCTCTCCCTTTGTTACGACGAAACGTGACGGGCAGGGGCTGGGGCTGGCGATCGTGCGAAAATTGGCGCAGCAGATGCGCAGCAGGATACTTTATGAACGCAATGAACCGCAAGGATTGTCGCAGTTCAAACTCTATTTGCCAGTCGCAATCAATCCGGAAAAGCCAGCATGACCGAAGGTAGAGTTCTGATCGTTGAAGACGACAATTCCATTGGGGTTGTGGTGCGCTCCGCGCTGACCGCAGAGGGTATCGACAGCGAAATCTGTGACAGCGCGCTGGCCCGTGACAGCATTCTGGCGCAGCAGGCATTCGACGTCATGATCACCGATGTGATGCTGCGCGACAGCGATGGGCTGGACGGTATCGGAACGACAATCGAACAATATCCAGAAATGCCGATCATCGTTATTTCTGCGCAAAACACGTTGGATACAGCGGTGCGCGCAAGTGAGATTGAGGCGTTTGAATATTTTCCCAAGCCCTTCGATCTCGACGATCTGGTCACGGCGGTTAAGCAAGGTATCGCAAAGCGGCAGCAGACGAAACGCGGCGTAGGTGAACCCGATAGCCTGGCCGTCAACCTGCCAATGGTGGGGCGCAGCGCGGCGATGCAGGATGTGTACCGCATGGTGGCCCGGCTGCTTCGTAACGATTTATCGGTGCTGATCCTTGGCGAATCAGGGACCGGGAAAGAGCTTGTGGCAGAAGCTATTCACACGCTGGGCCAACGCAAAAGCGGCCCGTTCATTGCCGTAAACATGGCCGCCATCCCCGCGGATCTTATAGAAGCCGAACTGTTTGGACATGAGAAAGGCGCGTTTACCGGGGCGGTTGGCCAATCCATCGGGCGATTTGAACAGGCACAGGGCGGGACATTGTTTCTCGATGAAATCGGCGACATGCCCTATCAGGCGCAAACCCGCCTGCTGCGCGCGTTGCAAAGCGGAACGATCAGCCGTGTGGGCGGTAAGGCCGCCATCCGTCTCGACGTCCGGATCGTTGCAGCGACCAACCAGAATCTGGAAAAGATCATCGAGGAAGGGAAATTTCGCGAAGATTTATATTACCGGTTGAATGTAGTGCCAATAACCATCCCTCCTTTGCGCGAAAGACCCGAAGATGTTGGGCTGCTCGCGCGGCATTTCCTGACGATGGCGGCCACCGAAGGGCTGCCTGCGCGCGAAATCGACGACGACGCCATATCCTATCTCGGGCAGCTTCCGTGGCGTGGCAACGTGCGCGAGTTGAAAAACATGATGTACAGGCTTGCGCTGATAAGCCGTGAAGATGTGATTACCGAATTGGCGCTGCAAAGCGATATCAGCCATGAAGACGGACGCGAGCTATCGGTTGAAGGTTGCTCTTTCGATGCGGCAGTGGCCCAGTTCCTGCGGCAGAATCCCAAAACACCCGGCGCGCCGGAGAAAATTTACGAACGAGCATTGGCAGCGTTTGAAATTCCGCTGTTGAACCGCGTAATGAAACAGGCCCGTGGCAACCAGTTAAAAGCAGCGGCACTGCTGGGCATCAATCGAAACACTTTGCGCAAAAAGCTGAATGCCTACCGGATTGGCGCAGGGAAATAACGCCCACCGCGCAGTTTTATGGCCCACCCCGCGACCGGCTGCCGCTGGCGCCCGCCAAACCGAAGCCGCCGATGACAGTTTGTGCTTTTCACGCAACGCGTAGCCTGTAATAGTGACTTTATGGCAACAGTCCATCATTCAGGCGATATAGCCACGCCAATCGAGGATGAACCGTCTCTGGGCGCGGGATCGATATGGGCTGAAAAAGGGCGCTCGTTAAAATGGGTTGAATTAATCGCAGGCGCGACTGCGCTCGCCGTGGCAATTTTCACGGCCTCTATCCTGCTCGCGCAAGGGCCTGAATCCGAACCGCTGCGCCCGCATGAGGCAGCGATGCTTCTGGTGGCCAATCTTTTGCCGGCTACTGCCATATTGGTTTTGATCGGCCGGCGGTTTGCGCTGCGCCGGGCGCTGGAAAACGCCATTAAAAGCCGTGAGATGATCCACGTCCGGTTGGTCGCAATCTTCTCGCTCATCGCTGCTGTTCCAACGCTGCTGCTGGTCATCTTCGCATCGTTCCTGTTTCAATCGGGGGTTCAATTCTGGTTTTCCGATTCGGCGCGCGGCATGCTGGAAAATGCAGGGGCGTTGGCCGAGGGATATTACCGCGAAAAGCTGGACGACGTCGGATCGGAAACCGTTACGATGGCAAGCGATTTGCGTTTTTTCCTTACCCAAACCAACACTGACGATCCCGATTTTCTCGATGCCTATTTCAAACAGGTGTTAAGCCGGAAGCTGAGCGAATCTGCTATTGTGACGATTGGCGAAGATGGCGCGCAGCAGACGACGGCGTTGGTGTCACCCGATGAAACGCGGCCGGATAACTGGATAGACGCCGATACGTTGAGCCAGTTAGAGGGCGATAAGGATCTGGTCGTATCGGTCAAAGGCGACGGCATCGTTGCGGTGACGCGGCTTTATGAAACGCCGGCGCAGACCTATCTTTATACCAAGCGAACAGGCGATGTGCCTAGCTTTGCCCTTGGCGGAAAAGCGCAATCCGTGCTGCGCGATTATCAGGATATGGTGAACCGATCACAGAACCTGCAATTTCAGTTCAACATTGCGTTATATTTCGTCTCGCTGCTTATTATTGCCACGGCCGTATGGGTGGCGTTGCAAGTGGCGGACAGGCTGATTAAACCCGTAAATAGCCTGGTCGATGCAGCGCAGAGAATTGCGGAGGGCGATCTTTCCGCGCGAGTGCAGGAGGAGGCCGACCGGCGTGATGAGGTCGCAATCCTCGGGCGCTCCTTTAACCAGATGACGCAGCGGTTGGAAACGCAGACCGATACTTTGCTGCAAGCCAATCAGGCACTCGATGAAAGACGCGCATTTACCGAGGCCGTGCTCGAATCGGTTTCGTCCGGCGTGATCAGCACCGATCATGATTTGAATGTCACACTTGGAAATTCACAAGCCGAAATGCTGTTAGGGGAGGGGCGCAGCATCGTGGGGCGCCGCCTTTCCCATATTGCGCCGCGCTTCGTTGATCTGATCACCGACGAACAACGGCGCGGCGTTGTCCAGCTATCCGATGGCCCCGATGCGCTGACATTGGCTGTGCAGATATCGAAAGCGCCCAGCGGGGCCGTGATTACATTTGAGGATATCAGCCAGCAACTCGCCGATCAGCGCCGCGCCGCGTGGTCAGATGTCGCTCGGCGGATTGCGCATGAGATTAAAAATCCACTGACCCCCATACAGCTTGCGGCCGAGCGTTTGCAGCGCCGGTTTGCAAAGGAAATATCTGACGAGAAAGACAGCAAGGCGGTGTTTGAACAGCTGACGCAGACGATCGTCCGGCAGGTTGGCGATTTGCGCAAGATCGCGGATGAATTTTCATCTTTTGCCCGTATGCCGCAACCCGTTTTTCGGGAAGAGAATTTCACTGATATTGTGCGGCAGGCCGTGTTTCTGTTCGAAGTCGGCCATAGCGATATCGAATTTTCTTTCGACAGCGGATTGCCGCAAGTCGATATGGTGTGCGACCGGCGGCAGATTGCGCAGACGGTGACAAATCTGCTGAAAAACGCAGCAGAGGCTATCGGCGAGACCTGCGGAGAAGTTGGCGGAGAAGCTGGCGGAGAAACTGGCGGAGAAACCAGCGACGCGGCAGGCAGCAACTATAGCGGGCGAATATCGGTGCAGCTGGCCGAAAACGATCATCAGGTAACGCTTCAGATAACTGATAACGGCCCCGGCTTCCCGGAACAACGTGACCGCGTGCTGGAACCTTATTTCACCGGCAAGCAAGCCGGGACGGGACTTGGACTGGCGATTGTTAAAAAAATTGTCGAAGAGCATTATGGCGAGATCGACCTTTGCGACAGCAATGATGGCGGGGCCTGCGTCCGGCTGATATTCAACAGCGCGAAACTGGCAGCGCATGGCCGCAGTATAACTGCCACTGGCGAATTGCCGCAGCAGTCACCGAGTTAAAGGACAAACCATGGCACTCGACGTTTTGATAGTTGATGACGAAAAAGACATTCGCGATCTGGTCGCCGGCGTCTTGAGCGACGAAGGGTATGAAACGCGCACTGCGGCTTCTTCGGAAGAGGCGCTTGCGGAATTGGACGAAAGACTGCCTTCGCTTATCATGCTGGATGTGTGGCTGCGCGGGTCGGCGATGGACGGGCTGGAGATGCTCAAGGCCATAAAAGAACGCGATCACAGTATCCCCGTCATCGTGTTTTCGGGGCATGGCAATATCGACACCGCTGTCGCTGCGATATCCGAAGGCGCGGTGGATTTTCTTGAAAAACCGTTTGAGGCGGCAAAGCTGCTTCATCTTGTTTCAAAGGCAACCGAGACGGACCGGCTTCGCCAGGAAAATGCTTCGCTTCGTGCTGTGTTGGGCCATGCAGAGGAATTGACCGGCAATTCGGCGCCCATCAACGCGGCGCGCGCTACCATCAAAAAGGTTGCGAACAGCGGCAGCCGCTTATTCATCACCGGCCCGGCAGGCGTAGGCAAAGAAGTCGCAGCGCGCTTGCTGCACAGTTGGAGCAATCGCAGTGAAGGGCCGTTCGTGTCGGTCAGTTCTGCGCGTCTTGCCGCAGACCGGTTTGAAGAGGAACTGTTCGGGATCGAGCAGAACGGCAAGGTAATGCAGGCCGGGATGCTGGAAAAAGCACATGGCGGCACATTGTTCCTCGATGAGGTCGCCGATATGCCGCTTACCACTCAAGCAAAGATACTGCGCGTGCTGACCGATCAAAGCTTCATCCGTGTGGGCGGTGACCGGCAAATCCGCGTCGATGTCCGCTTCGTATCCGCCACGTCGCGTGATTTGCCCGAAGCGATTGCAGGCGGCAGTTTTCGCGAAGACCTGTTCTACCGTTTGAACGTAGTGCCGGTGGCGATCCCCCCGCTGTCTGCACGTCTTGAAGATATTCCCGATCTGGCCATCCATTATGCTGCGCGTTTTTCGGCAGAACAACGGATCAAGCCGCCCGCGATCATGCCCGATGCGCTGGCCGCATTGCAAGCCTGCGAATGGCCCGGCAATGTCCGGCAATTGCGCAACATCATTGAACGCACCATCATATTGGCACCGGCAAACCGGCTGGGCAAAATAGAGGCCGATATGCTGCCTGCGGAAATTCTTGGCCGGTTTGACGAAGGGCAGGCCGGGTCTTCGGCGTTGATGGGCGCGCCACTGCGTGAAGCGCGTGAGGCGTTTGAACGTGAATATCTTCAGGTCCAAATAAAGCGTTTCTCTGGCAACATATCACGCACCGCAGAATTTGTCGGGATGGAACGGTCCGCTTTGCACCGGAAACTGAAATTGCTCGGGATCGTCGTGCGCAAGAAAAACGTCGGAGATGAGAGTTGAACCTCGAGTGATTGCGCTTATCCGCTGGTTGATGTAACAAGACATCAGGGGTAGCAAAATTCATCCTACGCGACTGCTCCCCTTTTAAAACCCGTGCTATAATAAAAATATACGGAGCGGTTTCATGGCGGATAAAAATAACGGATTGCAGGATCTTTTCCTTAACGAAGTTCGCAAGGCAAAAACGCCGGTTGTTATGTTTCTTGTCAAAGGCGTAAAGCTGCAGGGTGTGGTAACATGGTTTGATAATTTCAGCGTGCTGCTGCGCCGTGATGGGCAATCACAGCTTGTGTATAAACACAGTATCTCCACCATTATGCCATCGTCATCGCCGGACATTGAAAAATTCGTAACGTTAATGGGCGGCGGCAAATACCGTGCCGGCGTGCTGCAGGATGTATTCCTGCATGCCATGTGTGACCGCGAAGAACCGTTGACGACATTTCTGGTGAACGGCGTAATGCTGCAGGGCGTGATCGCCGCATATGACCTGTTCTCGCTTTTGCTGGAACGCGACGGCGTGATCCAACTGGTTTACAAACATGCGGTGTCGACCATACAACCGGCACGTCCGGTAGATTTGGCCGCATATAATGACAGCGAAGACGAGGATACCGATTGAGCGTTTTTAACCGTGACGAGGCTGATGATTTTTCGCGCGGCGCGCGCAGCCTTATCATCTTTCCGCAGATAGGCATCACGTCGCTTTCGCCGGAACACCGGCTGGAAGAGGCGAGGGGGCTGGCGAATGCGATTGGCCTGCATGTCGTGGAGGCAAAGCATTACCGTGTGCGTTCGCCCAAAGCCGCGACTTTGCTTGGCGGCGGGCAAGTGCAGGAAATCGCAGAGACAATCGAGCGCGATAAAATTGAACTGCTGATTATCGACGGCAGCCTTTCGGCGATACAGCAGCGCAATCTGGAGGAGAAAACCGGGGCCAAAACGATTGACCGCACCGGGCTGATCCTAGAGATATTCGGCGAGCGCGCGGCAACTGCAGAGGGGCGCTTGCAAGTGGAACTGGCGCATCTTGACTATCAGGCAGGTCGGCTGGTGCGCAGCTGGACACATCTGGAGCGGCAGCGCGGCGGTTTCGGGTTTCTGGGCGGCCCCGGCGAAACACAGATCGAGGCGGATCGCCGCATGATCCGCGACCGAATGGCAAAGCTGCGCCGCGAGCTTTCAGAAGTCAAGCGCACGCGCAGCCTGCACCGTGACCGGCGCCAACGCGCACCATGGCCGACAATCGCGCTTGTGGGATATACCAATGCCGGCAAATCAACGCTGTTCAACCGGTTAACGCTGGGCGATGTGATGGCGGAGGATATGCTGTTTGCAACACTCGACCCTACGATGCGCGAGATTGAACTGCCGGGGATAGAAAAGGCCATTCTGTCCGATACGGTGGGCTTTGTATCTGATTTGCCGACGCAGCTTGTCGCGGCCTTCCGCGCTACGTTGGAGGAGGTAATATCTGCCGACCTGATCCTGCATGTCCGCGATATTGCGCATCCGGCAACCGATGAACAGCGCAAGGACGTGTTGACGATTATGGAGGAGTTGCTGGGCCATGAAGGCTCAGATAGCGATCCTGTAAACGGCACGGCAATCGGCGGGCGCAGGATTATTGAGCTGTGGAACAAGATTGATCTGCTGCCCGCACAACGGCGAGAGGAACTGTCTGATATCGTCAGTCAGAACGATCATATCCATATGCTGTCTGCCCATTCCGGCGAAGGCTGTGATGCCCTGCGCGACTTACTATCGGCGCAGTTGAAGCGCGAGAATATCGAACGCGCGCTAACGCTGCCCGTATCTGCTGGCGCAGCAATCGCATGGCTCCATCAAAAAGGCGATGTGATCGGTATCGAGGAACGAGGCGAAAGCGTTTTGCTTCGCGCATCATTAAGCCTGCAGGCGTGGGGGCAGTTCGACAAACAATTCGCTGCGTTTCCCGCGACCGAATAGCGCACGAAAATTCAGTCCTTTGCCGTTTTTCGTTCTAATTTGGCGGCCCTCCATAGTTCCTCTTTTTCATCGATCGTAAGGCGCGCAAAGCCTGCGCCAGCTTTTGCAGATCGTTCCATATGGCGGAAACGATTTTCGAATTTGGCACTGCCTTTTCGCAAGGCGGCTTCGGCATCGACACCTGAATGCCGCGCATAATTTACCGCCGCAAACAGCAGATCGCCAATCTCTTCCTCAATCTCGGCCGCCGTTCCGGCAGCCTCAACCTCGGCTATCTCTTCAAATATCTTCGCCTTGGCGCCTTCTGCGTCCGGCCAGTCAAATCCGGAACGTGCCGCGCGTTTTTGTAATTTCTGCGCGCGCAACAACGCGGGCAGGGCAATCGCGACACCGTCCATCTCGCTTCCGTCACGCTGCGCTGCGCGGGATTTGCCTGCCCGTTCGCTTGCTTTGATATCCTCCCAATTACCAGCGACCTGCGCTGCATTCGTAGCATCTTGCGTCTGCAAGCTATCAGTAGGGAACACATGTGGATGACGGCGGCGCATCTTATCGCAGATGGAAAGGATGACATCGTTAAGATCGAACAGCCCGGCATCGTCGGCCATCTGGCTATGAAATATGACCTGAAGCAGCAAATCACCAAGCTCGTCGCGCAATTCATCCATATCACCGCGCTCGATCGCGTCGGCAACCTCATACGCCTCCTCAATGGTATAAGGCGCGATCGACGCGAAATTTTGGGCAATATCCCAAGGGCATCCGGTTTCCGGATCGCGTAATGCGCGCATTATATCGGTGAGCGGTTTTATGTCAGGTTGCTGCATATGGTTTGGGTTCCCTGTGCGATTCTTCGTAACGATCCGCCATACCTATCAGAAATTTCGCTGCGCTGCGGCATTTGTCGTTTTTATACGCCAGCCTGTAGCGCGCCGAAATGCGCGCGATTGGCGTTTACCCACATGATTTCCACATGCTGATCTGATCTTACATGCTTGACGTGCAGACTTTTTCGTAAGAAAACATCGTCATTCATCGTTGATTGACTGGGAGAGCCCAGATCAGCTGGCGCCGAAGGAGCAACTTCCCGGAAACTCTCAGGCACCCGAACCGGTCAGTCATTGGATATCTGGAGAGTGGTAGCTGTTGCTGCCCGCCGAAGGAGAAAGCGCCGCCATGAACCGCAGCGTGAAACTCTCAGGCTTCTGACAGATGGGAAAGCGCGGCTTTGCGGTCGCATCTGAACCATAGCGTGCCGTTTGGCACAATTGTTGGAAGGTTGAAGAAATGGCAGATATCGCGATTATTGGCGCTGGCGTCACCGGGATCACTACAGCGTATGAATTGCAGCAGCAGGGGCATCAGGTCACTGTATATGATCGGCATCGCTATGCCGCGATGGAGACGTCTTTTGCCAATGGCGGCCAGCTATCGGCCAGCAATGCCGAGGTTTGGAACAGCTGGTCGACGATAGGCAAGGGGATGAAGTGGCTGCTGAAAAACGATGCGCCGCTGCTGTTTAATATGTCGCCAAGCTGGCACAAATACAGCTGGATTGCCGAGTTTGTAGCAGCGACGCGGCACTACCGCGAAAATACGATGGATACGGTCCGGCTGGCATTGATGTCACGCGCGCGGTTGTTTGACATTGCCGAACGCGAACAGTTCAACTTTCAGCATGAAAAGCGGGGCATTCTACATTTCTATAAAAACGCCGCTGCGCTGGAAAAGGCCGGACGGGTAAATGATCTGCTGAATGAAGCGGGACTGGACAGGCATGCAATTGATGTGCCCGAAATAAACCGGCTGGAACCCTCCTTGCACACAAGCGGCGTTGCAGGCGGGTATTTCACCCCGGGCGATTCAACGGGCGACATTCATCAATTTACCCGCGGCCTTGCCGACGTATGCCGCGCGAAGGGCGTGCAATTCCAGCTGGGTGCCCATATCGACGATTGCCATGCCTCCACGGATTTCGTCAAGATCGACTGGACGTCGCTCGATTGTAGCGAGAAACGCAGCACCCGGCATGATGGCATCGTCGTATGTGCCGGCGTATCGAGCCGCGAGTTTGCCCGAAAGCTTGGTGACCGGGTGAATGTATATCCGGTGAAGGGATATTCGATCACGGTTCCTGTGGCCGATGATGCGTCCCGCGATACAGCGCCATGGGTCAGCCTGCTGGATGAAGACGCGAAAATTGTGACGAGCCGGCTCGGCCCAAATAGGTACCGCGTGGCGGGCACTGCCGAAATCAACGGGCGCAATTATGATATCCGTGCCAACCGGGTAAAGCCTTTGGTTGAATGGGTGGAAAAACATCATCCCTTGCTCGATACGTCTGGCAGTGTGCCATGGGCTGGGCTAAGGCCGATGATGCCTGATATGATGCCGCGCGTCACCGGTGGGCGTAATGACCGGGTGTTCTATAATACCGGCCACGGCCATCTGGGATGGACCCTTTCGGCAGGTACAGCATCTATCGTTAGCGCGCTGGTTCAAGAACGCTTCGTGAATGAAGCGCGCGATATGGTGCATCTCGCAGCTTAGAATTACTATATATAACAGGGAATTACAATGTTAACTTTAGGTCAGTCTGAAACTATAATAGATACCGCATTTGCATATGGGCAGCAGGAAGGTTTCAAGCCGCTTTGCGTGGTCGTTGTCGACGCTGGAGGGCATATGATGGCCATGAGGCGAAGCGAAAAAGCCTCAATCTATCGCCCGCAAATTGCAATGGGAAAAGCATCTGCCTGTATCGGTTTGGGGCTTGGCGGCAAAACCGTTCAAAGCATGGGAGAGGATCGGCCAGTGTTTTTCCAAAGCCTGTCGCAAACATTCCCCAACGGCTGCGTGCCAGTGCAGGGCGGAGTGCTGATCCGGTGCGGCGAGGGCCACATCATCGGTGCGGTTGGCGTAACAGGTGATCTGTCGCCAAATGATGAAGCATGCGCCGTGGCCGGAATTAAAGCTGCGAAGCTAACCGCAGACTGCGGCTAAGCCGGGTTCGGTCAGCGCGCCTCCCCAAAATGGCTTTCGATCAAGGCGCGAATATCGATTTTCGCGCCTAGCTTTGCCGCGAGCAGGGCGGTGCCGCTGATCTTGCGCTGAACAAACAGCATCTGCGTGGGCGGAATATGCCAGGACTGTTTGTCCGCAGCGATCTCCATGCCTTGCTGACGGAATATATCAACAAACGCCCGGTCGCCAAAATCAAACTTGCCGGGCCGGTTCAATTCGTCCAGCAGCGCCCCTATCATCATGTTGATTTGCGCGGTGAATTTCTGCGCTGCCGCTGCACCGATGAAGCCTGCAGCGACAGCCTCTTCGCGAACGGCCTCGATGTCTCCGCGAAATGCGTTAGTGATTAAGGCTCTATACGCGGCTGCCACGGACGGTTCAACGGGGCAGGCAGCGCCGAAATCGAGGAGGATAAGTTCGCCGGTTTCAGCGCGATATCTGTAGTTGGCAAAGTTTGGATCCGATTGGATAATACCAAACTCGAATATCTCCCGCAGCACCAGCTCAAACACCGAATGCATCACGGAATTGCGCGTTTCCTGAGAAGCCTCGGTCAACGTCTCGATCGCCTTGCCGTCCATAAATTCCATGGCCAGAACCTGATCGGTCGAGAATTCTTCGTTGAACGCAGGCACGAGATAGCCGGGCGCATCCGCCATCAGTTCGCCGAATTGAACAAGATAATGCGCTTCACGCACATAATCGGCTTCGTCATGCAGCTGCTTCTTGGCCTCTGCCAACAAAGGAGCAATATCAAGATCGCGCGGCAAAATATTGGAAACACGTAACAAAGTCGCTACGTTATCTACATCAGAATCGATACTTTCGCGCACTCCGGGATATTGCACCTTCACGGCCAGTGTTTCGCCAGCATGGGTCGTTGCCCGGTGCACCTGACCGATGGATGCAGCAGCGATAGGCGCCGCGCCGAAATGCCCGAAGCGGCGGCGCCAGTTTTCGCCCCATTGCTGCGCCAAGATTTTCTGCAACTGCCGCGGCGGCATCCGATACGCGTTTTGACGCAAGCGAGCCATAATCAAGGTAAGCTCCTTGGGCAACATATCGCCAGCATCCATCGATATCATCTGGCCCAGCTTCATCGCCGCACCGCGCAGATGCGACAAACGATCAGCAACGCGCGTTACATTTTTGCGGGTAAGCAACATATCACGCAGAGCAGGGCGTTCGCCTTTGGCCAATCTGCGCGCGCCTTCTGCCATCATGCCGCCAGCAACACCGCCAGCCAGCTTGCCAAATTGGCCTATACGCGCGGCCCGGCCACTGGGAACGGAGCGGCTTTCTTGTTCCTCTTCTTCGTGATTTGGTTCGTCAGGCATAATGTGCGTTAGCGCGCGGCGCGCATGGTTTTCAATACCGCTGAAAGGATAGCGGCAAGCTACGAATGCTGTATAGATCGAATTGTTCGATAATATATATTATGTTAAATAAATCGCGATGTCCAGCTCGGACGTTACGGCTGTAACGTCATTTCGTTCCCCGTTACCGAGTAGCTCGACAAACCGTCTAGAAAATTCATACCCAACAGATTTACATCGCCCAGATTATCGCTGACCAGAACATCGTGATCGTCGACTGTGATATTGCCAACCTCGAAGCTGGCGATCCGCCCGCGCCATGCTTTAACACTGCCGTTTGCGGTCGACACGATAACAGGAAATGAAGCGCGATCAAACTCGACCCCGACATCTGTAGCGGTCTTGCCCGACATGCTGGTAATCGATGCGCCGCTATCGACAAGAAAGTCAGCCGGTTCGCCATTAACGCTGGCGCGCACCGAAAAATGCCCGTTATCGCCGCGCGTCAATATAAGGGCATCGCCAGATATCTGCTGGTTTGCGGTGCCGGAAAATTCAGAGCTGACGCGTTGCCAGATCATACCAAATTCGGTGCGAAAGCTGAACAGAACAAATAGCCCGGCAAATATTGCGATCCAGGCAAGAACCATTTTCATCACCTGCCCCAATGGCAAACGCCGCGCCGCAAGCGATCCGATCAGTAAGACCGCCATGGTCACGCCCCAGATCAGCGATGTGCCGTCATCCGCATTCATCGCTGCGCCTTTGCGAACAGAGCGTAGAAATTGTCGGCCGTAAACTGCCGTAATCTGGCGGCATCTTCACCGCGCAATTCGGCTATAAAATCCGCAGTATCGGCAACAAAGGCTGGTTCGCCCGTTTTGCCGCGATGCGGAACCGGGGCGAGAAAGGGGCTGTCCGTTTCCACCAGCATCCGGCTTTCAGGTAGCCATTTTGCGACGTCTTGCAGATCCTTTGCGTTTTTGAAAGTAACAATGCCCGACAGTGAAATGTAAAATCCCAGATCGAGCGCGATCTTCGCAAAATCGGCGCTGGCAGTGAAGCAATGGATCACTCCGGGGAAAGCCCCCTGCTCCATTTCCTCGCATAATATGCGCGCGGTGTCTTCCTCGGCATCGCGCGTGTGCACGATCAACGGCAGCCCGGTTTCGCGCGAGGCCGCGATATGCGCTCGAAAGGATGTCTGCTGGTTATCGCGGTCGCTATGTTCGTAGAAATAATCGAGGCCAGTCTCCCCGATTGCGACAACGCGCGGGTTTTCCGCCCGCTCCAACAGCTTCGCCGTATCGACATCCGGATGCGCGTCCGCCTCATGCGGATGGATACCAACGCTGGCCCAGATATGCGGCTTTGCTTCGGCCAGCCCGACAACATCATCCCATTCGCTTTCGCGCGTTGATATATTCAGCATCGCAGTGACGCCTGCGTCGGCCGCGCGCTGCAACACGTCATCCTGTTGCTCGACAATGCCCTTGTAATTGAGGTGACAGTGCGAATCGACCAGCATCAAACGCTTCCCTCCCCGATGTCAGCAGGAACCTCTATTCGCGGAAACGCGCCCTGCGGTTTTTCCAATGTGAAGCCGTCGGCAACGCAGTTTGCGAACCAATTATCATCCGCCAGATCGCTGTAATTGCGGGCCGATTTCGGAACGCCCAGCTGGTCCAATATCGCATCAGCCGCGGTGGGCGTAACGGGCCGGATGGCAATCGCGAGCATACGAACAGCCTTCACCAGCGTCATCAACACCGCAGCCATCCGCGCCGGATCGGTTTTCTTCAGCGCCCACGGGGCTTGATCATCCACATACTGATTGCAAGCGAAAACGGCGCGCATCCAGCTTTCAATCCCGCGCGAAAAATCAAACCGTTCGAACGCATCCGGCAATTCCTTATCGGCCGCACCGCGTATCGCGGACAACAGCACCTCGTCATCGTCATTATGCTGGGCGGCCTCAAATTTACCGTCCATATTTTTGAATATCATCGATAGGCTGCGTTGCACAAGATTGCCGAAACTATTCGCCAGATCGGCGTTGGCCTTCGTCGCGATCGCTTCTGCTGAATAGCTGCCATCCTTGCCGAAAACGACATCCGCCATCAGAAAGTAGCGCAGTTGATCCGCGCCGAACTGCTCTGCGAGCGCAATCGGATCAACGACGTTGCCGGTGGATTTCGACATCTTCTCCCCGCGATTGAGCAAGAAGCCGTGACCGAAAATCTTCGCTGGCACGGGCAGCTTCGCGCTCATCAAAAACGCGGGCCAGTACACGCTATGAAACCGAACAATATCCTTGCCGATCAAATGCAGGTTGGCCGGCCAGTATTTCGCCATATCACCGTCTTGATCCGGATAGCCCAGCCCCGTTAGATAGTTGGTCAGCGCATCGACCCAGACATACATGACATGATCGTCCGATCCCGGCACCTTCACGCCCCAATCAAAGCTGGTACGCGATATGCTGAGGTCTTTGAGGCCGCCTTCGACGAAGCGCATAATTTCGTTGCGGCGGCTTTCGGGTTGCAGAAAATCGGGCTGATCGCGCAACAGTGCGAGTAAAGGTTCCTGATATTTGGACAGCCGGAAAAACCAGCTTTCCTCCGCCGTCCATTCCACCGGCGTGCCTTGCGGCGAAAGTTTTATCTCATCGCCCTGCTCGCCTTGTGCTGCGATCAACTCGCTTTCGTCATAATATGCTTCATCGCGAACCGAATACCAGCCTTCATAACGATCAAGATACAGATCATCATTCGCCGCCATCGCCTGCCAGATTGCGCGGCTTGCGGCATGATGATCATCCTCTACCGTGCGGATAAACCGATCATATGAAATATTGAGCATGTCGCACATAGCGATGAAATGCGCGGACATTTCGTCGGACAGCGCCCGCGGGCTTACCCCCATCTCGCGCGCTTTTTGCGCCATTTTCAGCCCATGTTCGTCGGTGCCGGTCTGGAACCGGACATCGCGCCCCATTGCGCGTTGAAATCTGGCAATAACGTCAGCAGCAATCGCTTCATAAGCATGGCCAATATGCGGCGGGCCGTTGGGATAGCTGATGGCGGTGGTGATATAATAGGGATCGGCGGTCATGTGCGTTCCGGGAAAAACAAGGAATGTGTCGGCGGCTATCAGGCAGCTTGCTTATGCGCATTCAGCCCGGCCAGCAAGCTTCCCATTTCGACCACAACTGATTTCTTATCGAGCGAAAGGCCAGTGGCACGCGCAGCAAGCTCGCTTGCTCGGTGCCACGTTTCAACCGCGGGCAATGCGGATTCTGCTGACAATTGCCGGGCGTGATCCGCGATGATTGCAGGCACCCGGCGCAAAAATGCCTCATAGCGTTTACCCGCATGTTTCAACGATAGCTTCGCCGCCATGGCCAAACGGATGGCATTATCCCGGTCACCGCCGTCAATGATCGCGCGGGCCTGCCTTTCTATCTCGCCAATGTCCAACCCGGCAAATTCCAGCGCCTGTCCCGGTGAACCCTGCCCAGCTCGCACCAAGGCAGCGCGTTCTTCACCGGTCAAGTCCGGCGCCTCACGTTCGACAATCTGCGCCGACTGCTGATCTGTCAGCCTATCGAAATGCAATATCTGACACCGCGACCGAACGGTTGGCAGCAATCGGTCGCTGGAATGGCTGATAAGAAAAAAGTGACTTCCGCTTGGCGGTTCTTCAAGCAATTTCAGCAGCGCGTTGCTCGATGATTTTTCAAATTCATCTATGCTGTCGATGATGATCACGCGGTTTTTCGACATCGCTGGGTTCTGCGATAACGTCGCTTGCAACCGGCGGATCTGATCCACCCCTACCGAGCGTTTCAACTCATCATCGGGGTGACGGGTTTGCCCTTCCTCCAACACGTGTTTGAACAAGCGTTCAACCGTAATGCTGTCAGGGTGCGTTCCGGCACGCAGCAGCGCGCTGTATGCCCCGTCAGGATCAACCATCCGGGCAGCAAATTCATGCGCGAAACTGGCTTTGCCGATCCCGCGCTGGCCGGCAAAGATAATCGCATGATGCAGCTTACCCGCAGCCAACGCCTTTTGCAGCTGATGCTGCTGCGCCTCATGCCCGATAATCGGCGTCATGATAGCAGGTCCGAAATATGTTCCCACATCCTGCGATGCACGTCGGCCTTGCTCCCTGCCGCGTCTATGATCCGGATGCGCTGCGGCTCTTGCTTGGCAAAGTTGGCGAACGCCCGGTGCACCGCACTGTGAAAATTGTCGTTGCGTGATTGTATTCTGTCGCTGCGTCCGCCATCCCTGCCCCGCGCGCGCGCGGTGGCCTCTGCTTCATTCAGCGCCAGAATTAAGGTGCGGTCCGGCAGCAAAGCGCCGCATCCGATTCGATGCAGCTCCATTATATCGTCATCCGGCAATGCGTCATTTTCACTGCCCTGCCCCTGATAGGCACGGCTGCTGTCAATAAACCGGTCGGATATCACCCATTTTCCGGCGGCGAGCGCAGGCCGGATATGCTGCGCCACATGATCGCTGCGCGCTGCAGCAAATAGCAAAGCCTCTGCGCGCACATTCCAGCGATCATCACTGCCATCGAGCAGCAATTTGCGAATGGCCTCCGCACCCGGAGTGCCGCCGGGTTCACGCGTGGTCACAACGTCAATGCCGCGCGCACGAAGCGCATCAGCCAACGCGATCACCTGCGTGGATTTGCCAACACCCTCGCCGCCTTCGATTGAGATGAACCGGCCTGGCGCGGAGCCATCACTGCCATTACGTTGCGTCACGCGGCACCGACCAGCGATTTCAGCCCGTTCCAAGCGCGGCCGAAAAATCCGGCAGCGGCAACATCATTCGCAGCCACCAGCGGCGTCGTCTGTTCACTGCCGTCCGCCATCGTCACAACCAACGTCGCCACCCGCTGACCTTTAGCAACCGGCGCTTTCACTGGTCCCGAATAACGAATGGCAAGGTCATACGTATCTGCAGTCTCTTTCGGCAAAGTTGCAGCAATATTGTTCGGTGCGGCCAAAGCAACGCTCGTCTGCTCGCCAAGCTGGACCTGAGCCTTGCCAACAATGGCTGATGTTTCAAACAAAGCTTCGGACCGCCATGCGCCAAACCCCCACGACATGAACTTCACCGATTCAGTTATCCGGCTGTCATAGCTTGGCAAACCCGCCACCACCATTACGATCCGCCGGCCATTCTGCTGCGCACTGCCCGTCAAGCAATAGCCCGCCGCATTTGTGTGGCCGGTTTTCAAACCATCTGCGCCTGCAACCTTGCCAAGCAGCGGGTTGCGATCCATCTGCGTCACATTGTTCCACGTAAACTTCTTATTCGCATAGAACTGTTTGTAATATTGCGGATAATCCGCCATTGTGCGCTGCGCCAGCACGGCCAGATCGCGCGCCGTTACCAATGTTCGGCCTTCGTCGGGCCAGCCATTTGATGTGCCAAAACGGCTATTTTCCAAACCGATCTCGCCTGCCTTCTGGTTCATGAGCGTAATAAAGGCGCGTTCTGATCCGGCAATTCCATCGGCCAGCGCAACTGCCGCATCATTGCCTGACACTGTGATCAGGCCATGCAGCAAATTTTCCACCGAAACTTTTTGTCCGCCGCGCAGGAACATGGTCGAACCGCGGCCGCTCCATTTCTGCGCCGTCTTCGCGCCGATCGTGAACGTATCATCCAATGCAAGTTCGCCGGATCCCAACCGGTCAAACACGACATAGGCCGTCATCATCTTTGTCATGGATGCAGGCGGAATACGTTTTTCTGAATTTTTGTCGTAAAGCACGGCGCCCGATGACATATCGAGCATATACGCAATCGGCGCGGCGCTTTCATAAGATGATGCGCGCACGGGAAGCGCGGTGAACACCAACAATATTATCAAGCCGAAGATCCGCGTCGCCATATCTACCCCGGTATACGTCACTGCCGATCCACCGAGCAGCCTGCTGCGTTAGATTAGCAGCACCGATTCACTGGCGGAATATTCTGGCATTGCGATAGCCGCGTTGCCGCGCTGTTGCCAGCCCTCTTTCGGCTTCACTCGCGCTGCGATATGGCCCATAACGCACACGGAACAGGTTGCCATCGGGACTGGTTTGCACATTAGCCCCCAATTTACGCGCCAGTGCATCGGCGCGCGATTTCGATCCGAACGAGGCAAGTTGCACAACATAGCCTGACGCTGCACCGGGATTGTTTGATCGCACGACGGCACCGCTGCCTTCGCGCACAAATCCATCGGACCCGCGCTGGGCTGCTGTATTACGCGGCGCTGCTGGCGCTGGCGTGGTGGCGGGGCGAGGCGCAGCACCTTCCCGAATGAACCGCCCTGACGCCGCTGGCGCAGCAGGCATGGGCATATCGGCGGCCACGGCAGTCGGCGCAGAAGCGCGCGCGGCGGGCTTTGGCATTTTGGCCAGCTTTTCGCGTAACACCACGAGCAGACTGTCTGGCGTGTCGATCCGATCTATCGCCAGTCGCCCCTGCCGCAGCACGGATTTTTCCTGATCCGGCGGATTAACCTTGCGAACGCGTACACCGGCAACGCCGTCAGCGGTTATGCCAAGCTGCTGCGCTGCGCCCTTTGACAAATCAATCAACCGGTCATCAACAAACGGACCGCGATCGTTCACGCGCACCAATATCGTTTTGCCGGTCGAAAGCGCAGTGACTTCAAGATAGCTGGGCATGGGAAGCGTTTTATGCGCAGCGGTTGCGCCAGCGGGGTTGAACATCTCGCCATTGGCTGTTGGCCGTCCAGCCAGTTCCTGACCGTAGAAACTGGCATAGCCCACCTCGTCATAATCCATTGAATCCGCGGGAGTGTAAGTCTTGCCGCCGATTTTATATGGTTCACCGATCTTGACGGGAAAATCGCTGACCCCGCCGCTGGCGGGCCGCGATGCTGCGCCAGTGTCGATGCCATCAGCGCCGCCATCATTGCCGTCAAAACTGCCGCAAGCGGACAGCAAGCTTGCCGCGCCTGCTGCTAATAATATTCTATCTGCGTATTTCATCCGCCAAAAGCCCCACTGATAATGCGTAAAAGTTCGAACAGTTATAGTCCAATATCACGCGATAATTGCTACCAAGTAAATATGCGGTATTTCCCTGGCCATCAGGCTCCAGCAAGGTGAGCAACATATTTTTGTCACGCGGCCAATATCCGCGTTGGGGCCGAATGCCGAGCCGTTGCCATTCCGAAATCGTTTTCCATGCGCTATGCCGCTCAAATACGCGCTTGCAACGGGTGGGCGTGATATTTGATCGCACCGAAGACCGGCTGAGCGAGGATGGCACATTAACGGCAAAGCCCCATTCCTGCCCGCGCCGCCAACCGGAATTGACGAAATAATTCGCTATGGATGCCATGGCATCGGCTTCGCTGCGCCAGATATCGGCATAGCCATCGCCGTCGCCATCACGCGCCAACCGCAAATATACGGACGGCAGGAATTGCGGCTTGCCAAGCGCCCCGGCCCAGCTGCCGGTTATCGCATATTGCGGAACGCCCTGGTCTATCATCTTCAAAACCGCAATCAATTCGCCTTCAAATAAAGAGCGGCGGCGACCTTCATAGGCCAGCGATGCCAACGCCTCAGGCGCGTTGAAGTTACCGGTATAGCTGCCATAATTTGTTTCGTGACCATAGATGGCAATCATCATTTCTTCTGGAACGCCGGTCTGGTCCTCGACTGATTTTAGCAACGGGCGCAATTCTTTATATTTCGCACGGCCACCGTTTATCCGCGCAGCATCGACATGGCGGCGTTTATAGGGCGCAAAGGGCGGTATCTTCGTGCTTCCCGGAGCGCCGCCGGGTTGTTTGCGGTCCAGCCTGACAACCCGGTCGTTGTAACGCAGGCCCGACAGCACACGGTTCGCGGTCGCCGGGCTAACACCCTGTGCAATGGCGCGCGTTTTCACCTGATCCAGATAGCCCTGAAACGAAGTGGCACTTTGCGCATGTGCCGGGGTGGGGAAAGCGACTGTGGTCGCGCCGAAAAATGCAGTTGCAAAGGCGACGGTTGCCATCGCTGGCTTCAAAATATTGCTGATAATCATATGGTACCTTAGCTAAACTAACTGAACCTGTCATTACATAGAAGCAGTTCGCTGTGAATCCTTCTTGTCGCGGCCCTGCCCCGTTTTGTCGCGGCGCGTCACAATAATTTACGTTAAGCCGGGCGGCCTGCCATCATTTTGTCTGATACCGCTGCTTTTTAACTTGCATGAAAGGCTTGGTGCGTTATCCACCCTGCCACGGCGGGACAGGTGGCAGAGTGGTCGAATGCACCGGTCTTGAAAACCGGCGAGGGTTTAGGCTCTCCGTGGGTTCGAATCCCACCCTGTCCGCCAATAGCTATTGAAAAAAAGCATTTTACTGAATTTCATGGCACTCACCCATCGTGAAACCCATCAATATTCTTGCGGCTGAATCGTTGATTGTTTTTGGGCAGAATTTTTTTATTTTTTTGCCCAAAAGCTTCGATACAGAGCGGCTTTTTATTGCCTACTTCATGATTGCGACCACATGGAGTAGCAAGAAATGTCAAAAAAATCATTGTCAGCATCGTTGCCTGAAATCGGATTCGTTCGCCAAGCGCAGCTAATTCCCGCGATTGTTCCTTTTAGCACTGCGACACTTTGGCGAAAAGTGAAGGACGGGACGTTTCCCGCCCCTGTCAAGCTTTCTGAAAGAGTGACGGCTTGGGACGTTTCCAAAGTTAGAGCTTGGATTGAGGCGCAT
>ENA-ORXU01000768-ORXU01000768.1-marine-metagenome-genome-assembly--contig:-NODE-768-length-33201-cov-8.363241_pt1 | contig 33201 bp, 31 predicted proteins | sample MGYA00237869_ERZ511484 | MGnify/ENA metagenome assembly ERZ511484 | reverse complement strand
ACTTCACATACTCTGCCTTGTCTAAATATCAAACACCTTGCTGTAAAAATAACCTCGAAAGATCAACAGACCCTAGTCTCATTGCTTTTCTTTTATGGCTATTATTTCTTTATTAATTAGCTCTGCTTCGTAGGTTAGTTCCGAATAACCTTTTATGTCACCTTTTCTTTGTGCATGCATCGCTTGCTCTAATTTACTCTCATATTGCTTATTTAATTTTTTAGTAGGATCTGACTTAAATATAGAAAACATATATAGGTTGCCGTTAAATAGTTATTGTTGTAGGTAGTTGATACGTAACTCAGAAAAGTTTCGATTACTTATCATGTAAATAACTTAAATCCACGGGTGTTACGTGATTTACATTATTCGATAAAATAGATATTCCACATGCTTTATGTGCCATATTGCAAATAATACTTGTTTATAAAATGTTCGTACTATATAGTCCTCCAACTTCATTTGGTTTTGTACATTACTTAAACCATAAAGAAAGTATTTATGAATATCCTATTGCTCTGCCTTTCCTTGATCACGTCAGCTATCTTTAGATTTTTTTACTTAATTATTGTTTAGTTTTCAACGTTTAATATTCAACACTATTCCAACGAATTATTTTACTGTAAATCTTAATATTTGAACCAAAAACAATAATAACATTTTGTATTTGTTAAGTGACTTATCCTTTAACTGAATACGCATATATTAGAGTTTTATTATGTCTTACAATTATAACGGACAACAGATCCGTGTAATGCAACCAGTGCATTCAATTTCTGTTAATCAAAATCGCATGGCAATTAAAGATGAACATGGCTTAAGTTATGTTACTTTTTCAAGTTCTTCAGATCTTAAGCAATTTATTTCTTGGTTATCTAAAAACTAATCAATTCTTGATAAAATCTACTACCCATTAATGTATTATTTTTAATATTCTTGGTTGTAAACTTCTGCTAGAAAATAATTTATTCTTTTTACAACTTCAATTCATTGAATATTTGATGAGTTGATGTTGTCTTATCTTAAATCTAATTATAGGTAGTTGCAGGCGATCATTAACGTAAGTATATTGCTTCAACTATATATTTTTAATACTTATCCACAATTCAGCTTGCTTACATTATCATCATAATTTGATTAAACAGGAACACGCTCTACACCATGTTTTCAGTCGACGATTTACATAATATCAATGAGCAATTACAGCCTCTAAAGGTTTTGGCAGACAGGGAGTTACGATCTATTTATGGCTTGTCTGGAATGTTATATACGCCGCATATTGATGCATATAATGACGTATGTATGCAAAAGGCTAAGATCTTACTCACATTAAAAAAAAATAAATTAATACCTTTTACTCAAGTAGAAATAATTACTGAAAAATTAAAGGTTGTGCATTTACGCGCTAAAAATCATCAAATTATAGAATTTGAGGGATCGACTTATGAGTGTTTATTTTCGCCATTAAAATTAAGTAAATCAGGTAAGAGTGTGAGTAAATGGGCAAAATATTGGGTTAAAAAGCTACCCAACGGTGAAAAAGATGTAGATTGGGAGCGTCAGTTAAAAGAAATTTGGCCAGAAAACTTTATTATTAAGTCGGCCAATTTTTAATTATTACGTGGCTATGTATGCGCTATGTGCATAGTCGAGTTCCTAATCAAATGCCCAACCAAAACGTTCCTCTAAGCACATTATGAATTGACTATTTAAACGACTATAACTGATCAATCGATTATTGCGGTTGGTATTTCATCATTAAAAAAAGACCTGCCGCTTTCACAACAAGTCTTTTATAGGTACTTTTTTTATCTTAAAGCTTATTTAAAACTATTATTCTAACCTGTATTTCTCATACCTGTTGCGATACCAGCCATCGTGATCATTAATAATTGTTCGTTATCAGGGTGTTCAGGTTGTTTGCGTAAACGTTTTAATGCTTCGATTTGTATTAAATGCAGCGGTGCTAAGTAACCTCTACGTAATTCAAACGAACTAAAATTCCATTGATCGTTTTGCAATAATGTTTCTTGGTTTAGTAAATCCAATAAGGTTTTTTTATCGCTTGCTAGCTGCTCACGTAAATCTACACCCATGTATTTCAAGTCTTCATCAACTAACGCTTCATCGTACAATGCTGATACTTGTTCATCAGATTTTGTGTAGAGCATTTCTGTTAAAGAAATTCTGGCTTTAAAATAAGGCCAGCTTTGTAACATGTCATGAATAGTTTTTGAATTATCTGCATAGGCTGCTTTAATTGCGCCACCTAAACCTAACCAACTAGGCACCACTAAACGGTTTTGACTCCATGCAAAAATCCATGGAATAGCACGAAGAGATTCAATACCACCGTCTGATTTTCGTTTACTTGGACGAGAACCTAACGGTAATGAAGCGAGTTCTTGCTCAGGAGTTGCCTGTCTAAAGTACTTAACAAAGTTTTTGTTAGTTTGTACATAAGAGCGATAAATATCGCAGCTATTATTCGCCATTTTATCCATTAAACTACGCCATTCTGCTTTAGGGGCAGGAGGTGGAGTCACTAAACATTCTAAAATAGCTGAGGCATATAAATGTAAACTTCGGGTTGCTAAGTTAGGTAAACCAAATTTATATCGTATAGTTTCGCCTTGTTCAGTTACACGTAAACCGCCATCTAAAGAACCCGGAGGTTGAGAGGCTATTGCTGCATGTGCAGGTCCGCCGCCACGTCCGATTGTTCCGCCACGACCATGAAATAATTTTAGCTTTATATCTTTTTCAGCAAATACTTCAACCAGTTTTTCCTGACATTGATATTGACCCCAAGTTGCGGCTAGTACGCCAGCATCTTTAGCGGAGTCACTGTAGCCAATCATTACGTGGTGTTGTTTTTCGCAGTACTCTTTGTAACTTTTAATTGTAAATAGGTCGGTCATTACCTCAGGAGCATTATTTAAATCGTCTAAAGTTTCAAATAAAGGCGCTATTGGCATTTTCCAGCTAACACCTGATGCTTTTAAGAGTAAGTTTACTGTTAAAATATCACTAACTTTACTTGCCATTGAGATGATATAAATACCAAATAATTCGGCAGGCTGTTTTGCGATCATCGTGTAAGTGTCTAACACTTCTTGAGTATCTTCAGACCATTGTTTTTGTGGTAATAATGGACGAGGGTTTTGTATTTCTTCAACTAAAAATTCTTGGCGTTTTTTCTCATCCCAAGCAGCAAAGTCACCCATATTTAAAGATTGTGTTATTTCCGCTACAGCACCTTCATGGCGTTCGCTGTGTTGACGTATATCAAGTTTGACGAGTGATATGCCAAAACAATTAACTTTTCGAATCATATCTACGACTAATGAATTAGCCACACTTTTTAAACCAGACTCTAATAAGCTATTTCTACAAGCAATTAAGGGTGTTCTTAACTGATCTGAACTACTTAAAATATCTTTTGTTTCACCCTGATTTAGTTGTTCAATACTAAATTTTAGTAAGGCGATAACAGGTTTTAATTGATTTCGGTATGGTCCTACAGAATTTACGTCATCTTCAATAAGTGTTGCAGTTGCTTTACGCATTGAAAGCTCTAAATATAAACGCTCAAAATCGGCGAGGTATAATTTAGCCGCTATTAGCCTTGCATTAAGCAGGGCTTGCTCACTTAATTTAGCCGTTACAAACGGGTTTCCGTCTCTATCGCCTGCCATCCAGCTTGCCATGGTTATAGGGTTATAATCAATCGGCAGGTCTTGCTCAGTCATGTCTAGGCTTAACTGATTTAATTCTTTTAAAAATTTAGGTACAGCAAACCAAAAACTATTAGCAATAGTATTTAAACCCCAGCGCGATTCATCTAATGGTGTTGGGCGTTGCTGACGAATTTCATCTGTGTACCAAGCTTGCTCAACCAATTCGGCGACACGAGAGGAGGATGCGTCGTTGTTATGATCAAGTTCATTAGCAATTTGATTATATTTATGTATAAAAGTACGTCGATTAACTTCTGTTGGGTGAGCGGTTAATACAAGTTCAATGTGCAGTTTTTCAAGTGCTTTAGTAAACTTTTCAGCAGAAACATTACCAAGCTTTTCTTTTAAATCTTCTAATGGGTGAGCTAACTCTAATTCTTCTAAACCTTGTGGGCTAGTTGTATATTGCTGCTCTGCTACGTTGGCTAAGTTTAAAAATTGGCTAAAAGCACGCGCATAAATGAGTAAGTCTGCTTCTGAGCAGGTAGATATTTTTTGTTGCAGTTGTTCAACAATTGAAGTATCACCAGCCGTAATATCACGACCTTGTAAGCGCATTTTTTCAATATTTTCAAGCCACTGAGCACCTTGCTCGTCAGCTATTGTTTGCCCTAGTAATGTACCTAATTCGCGCACATTTTGTTGAATATTCTCTAGCATGTGACCTCTCTAAGTGTTTAAATAAATCTTTAATATAAGTGTTTAATATACGTATTTTTTAAATTTGTACATAGTCGTTAACGTGATTAAATACAGTATTTATAATGATGTAACAAAGTAAGCGGCTTTGGTATACCACTCAATCCCCCATATAACATTAAAACTAAAGCTTATCGCTAATGAAGCAAATAAAGCCTGAGCGACATTCGCTTCTGGGTGAGCTTGTTCGAATACCGCAGGAACAGCAATGTAAGATGCACTAGCACCTAATATAGCAAGCAAAGCCGTACCACCATGACTCAAGCCAATTAACCAAGCTGTCAGTAAGCCAATACCAGCACCTATTATTGGCATAGCAATACCAAAACTAATAATAAAATATTTGTTAGGACCCATGTCAGACATTTTACTACCTGCCAATGCACCCATGTGTACTAAATATAAAGCAAGCATAACACTAAACATAGGTTTTAAATTTTCTGTCATCGGTTTAGATACATCGCCATACAGTGCACCAATAACCATACCTATAACTATGAGTACTAAGCTTTTGTGAGCTAAAATAGTTTTTACATCTAATTTATTTTGTTTGTCACTTAAAAGGTAAAGCCCCAAAATGATGGCAGGCAACTCGAGTAAAGCAACAAATAGGTTTAGAGTTAACTCGTAGCTAATACCTTGCATTTCTAAAAAGCTTACTGCAACAGCAAAAGTACCTACACTTACCGAGCCGTAATGAGCTGCTAAGGTTACAGAGTCTGACTTATTGAGTTTTGAGCCTACTTTAATAAACGAAAGAGCAACTAACGTAACCGCCAATCCCATAATTATAATTAATGTGCTTTCACCAACTAAAGCTAAACTGGCATTTGATGAAATTGCTTGACCACCTTTTAAACCGATTGTGATCAATAAAATATAAGTAATAAGTTGGTAAGCCGCATCAGGTAGCCTTAAATCAACAGATAAACGTTGAGCAACGAGTGCGGCTATAAAAAATAATGCGAGTATATCGGGTAAAAATTCAGCCATAATTAATATTTCGGTTGGTTAAACAATATATCCATAGTAATAAGCTTTAGTAATAATGAAAAATATATATTTTTTATATTTACTATATATATTTGTATATACTTTACGTTAATAACGTAATTTTAGTAATATTTTGTGTATATATTTTGTAATGGCAGCAGTTAACGACACGTTTATGCTATTTATCGCCTGATTTAAAATACGCCAATCTAGGGTCTGTTGATCTTTCAGGGTTAAATCTTATTCAATTTAAAACGAATTTAATCGCGATGTGAGCTTTGTCTAATAGTTATTCTATTAAAGAAGCGAACAGCAATGAGTAAATTCGTTTTAAATGAACCCAGAGGGCAATACCTGTTTGAAATTTATACGTCGTTATCGTATGTTCGAGTAGCTAGCTACACTTCATGTACTCTGCCTTGTCTAAATATCAAACACCTTGCTGTAAAAATAACCTCGAAAGATCAACAGACCCTAGTATCTTCTAAATAAAAATCGACTCATTTTAAAGGAACATAACGTATGTTAAATAGAATGCCAACATTAAGGCAGCTACAAATATTTATAGCGTTAGCAGAGTATAAAAATATTTCGCGAGTGGCAGAAGCATTACATATTTCGCAACCGTCTGTATCCATTCAATTAAAAAACTTAACAGAAGTTTTTGATATTCAATTATATCAAGTTAATGGCCGAAGTATTGAACTTACCGAAGCCGGTGAAGCGGCACTTCAAACGGCAAATGAGATGTTTTTTGGCTTGAATAAATTACAAATTGAACTGGATAATTTTAAGGGTGTAAAAACTGGTATATTAAGGTTAGGTGTTGTGTCTACAGCTAAATACTTTTTACCTATTTTGCTCGGCCAATTTTGCAAACGCTATCCGCTCATAGATGTTGAGCTTAATGTTGGTAATAGGCAGCAAATTATTAAACGCTTTAATCAAAATAAAGATGATTATTATGTTTTTAGTAAATGCCCAGAATCAGATAACATAATAGCAGAGCCTTTTTTAGATAATCCATTAGTAGTGGTTGCACCTGCGAATCATGAATTGACTAAAAAAATGCCTATTAGCCTTAACCGTTTATCTCACTATCCTTTTTTACTAAGAGAAATAGGTTCAGGCACACGACGTTGTATTGATGAATTCTGTAAGCAACACAAGCTAAAACTCAATACTAAAATGACCATTGAGAGCAATGAGGCAATAAAACACTCGGTTGCTGCTGAGCTTGGTTTAGCTATTTTAAGTAGTCACACACTAGATTACATGCAAGATTTGAGTTTGGCGGTGTTAAAAGTTGAGCATTTCCCACTAAAAAGTCAATGGTATATAGCCCGTACAAAAAATAGAAACCAAACAGTATTGGCTGAATTGTTTTATCAGTACATTAAAGAAGAGGGATTAGATATGCTACAGAAAAAAATAGCAGACAAAAAACTGTAAAATTACACTCGAAAGATCAACAGCCCCAGCAAATCACATTATTAAAGAGTTAATTATGATCAACCACGAACCTACCCCAAGCTACATTGCAGACCAAAATCGTTATAAACAAATGGAATACCCACGTTGTGGTCTTAGTGGCTTAAAACTTCCTAAGATATCGCTTGGACTGTGGCAAAATTTTGGTGAAGTTGATGCACAATCAAATGCTACTCTTATTATCCAAAAAGCGTTTGACTTAGGTATTAATCATTTTGATTTAGCAAATAATTATGGTCCTCCCTATGGTGCTGCTGAAACCACCTTTGGGCAGGTTTTTAAACGTAATTTTAAGCAATATCGTGATGAGCTTATTGTATCAAGTAAAGCGGGTTATGATATGTGGGCAGGCCCATTTGGAATTGGTGGTTCACGCAAGTATTTAATATCAAGCTGTGATCAAAGCTTAAAGCGCACTGGCTTGGAATATTTTGATATTTTTTATCACCATTGCCCCGATCCTGATACACCACTTGAAGAAACAATGACTGCGCTTGATCATTTAGTACGCTCGGGCAAGGCGCTTTATGTAGGTATTTCTAATTATCGCCCAGCTGATTGTCTTAAAGCGATTAAAATTCTTAAGCAATTGGGTACGCCTTTGCTCATTCATCAGCCACGCTATAATATGTTTGATCGTTGGATTGAAGATGGTTTAACCGATATTTTATTAGATGAAGGTGTCGGTTCTATGGTGTTTTCGCCGCTTGCTCAAGGGTTGTTAACTGATAAGTATCTTGACGGTATTCCTGCAAACTCGCGTGCAGCGCGTAACGAAATAGTACACTTTAATGCAAATCAAATAACCTCTGAAAAACTATCTAAAGTAAAACAGTTAAATACGCTAGCGCTAAAACGTGGGCAAACCCTAGCGCAAATGGCCATTGCTTGGAATCTTAATAACAAAGCGGTAACGTCATGCTTAGTTGGTGCAAGTAACGCTGCGCAAGTTGAGGTCTCGGTTGATGCCTTACAACAGCAAAACTTTACTAGTGAAGAGTTGCAAATAATTGAAAATATTTTAAGTGTTTAGCTTTAGTATATACCCGTTACCATTCAAAGTGCTCTGAAACATGCATCTTGAATGGTAACGAGTATATTGTTTAATATAAAATGTTGGTACAAGTGATCGCCTAAGCACAATAATTCGTAATGAATTAGCTCTAGATGAGTTTACGTTTTTACATTACGGTTATCATATTATCGTTATCATAATACTTTAAAATACATACATTAAAGAGACCAGAAAAAGTAATGAAGCTATTTATTTTATGCTCGTTGTAGAAAATATTGCTAAGCAGGCAATTTCATTACTGCAAGACTATATTGAACACCTTGGCTATAAGCCCCTTATTCATTTTGAATTGGAGGGGTGTTTTATAAATCCCAATAAAACCAATCCAAATACAGCTTATCCACTAAATTATGCGTTGTTAAATAAACAACTTATTGCTCTCAATATTGATGGGCAAATGATACCAGAATATTGGTCAAACCAATGGGAGTATATCTCTTTATTTAACGGGCAATCGCCGCTAAAAGAAGCGCATAACTTATCACATGCCATTAAAAAAATTCCTTTGTTATTTGCGTCACAAGGCATACAAAAAACCTTAATTAAACCAGTTGTTTGGTCAGGTGATTCAAAGCGGTTAGTTTTGGGCAGTAAGGAAATTTTTACTCACGAACAAAGGTCTGTACATATTCCTAATGCAATACAAATGAACCTTAGCGTGGTTGATAAACAAGGTAGCAACCTTATTCCAACTAGTCAGTTTGGTGAATATTTACAACAATCATTTTTACATTCTAGCTTGGCGTGTTGCTTGTTATATCTGCCAGAAGAAGAAGCCTTCGAACGATTAAAATTAAAAGATAAATACGGTTTATCTCAAGAGTTATGTTCTCCTAATGATATTTCTGGTGGTCATCAAGGTAGTATCGCCCTCTATAAAAAAGTGGGTAAACATAATCAACCAATGGGAGAAGAGCCCTTATTATTTGATCATAACAACAAAGTATTATATTCAACATTCGATTGGCAAAAAACAGCACGGGTAGAGCATCGTTTGGGTGCTTCAAGCGTTTATTATAACGCTTACGCTAATGTGGTTTTTGGTTTGCTCAATATTGTTGAGGCGCTAGAAATGCATTTAAATATTACGCCTATCGCCAATAATAATCATGCAGAGTTTACCCATATGTTGCCACAATCTTTACACGACACAACAACACAAAAGGGCGCTATTAGTTTGTTTAGCCAAAGTACTTGGTTGTCTCATTCGTTAAATAAAATTGAAATGAAAGTGAACAAAATCTTTCCGAGTACGTATAAGGTTGCTGAACCAATAGGCGACAAACTAAAATTGTCAATTATTCAAACGTATCAACAATCCATCATAACTTAACTGCCTTAATCAATTTAATCACTATAAGCCACTTTATGAACACGACCTTACCTCAATTAAAAACACCTTTACTTAATGGTTCTTGTATTAACAGCAAACGAGAAGAACTTAAGCAGTATTTCAAAAATACTTGGCAAACGTATGAATCGTTATTTTCGTTAATTAATAAAGATATGGCTTACTTTTTAAAACCCGAGCCTTTAAGGCACCCACTTATTTTTTACTATGGGCATACCGCCACATTTTTCATTAATAAGCTTATTTTAGGTAAATATATTGATAAACGAATTGATAAGCGTATTGAATCGGTATGCGCTGTTGGTGTTGATGAAATGAGTTGGGACGACTTAAATACCGATAATTATCATTGGCCTACAGTCGATGAAGTTAAAGATTATAGAGCTTCGGTATATTTGTTAATGCTAAACCTTATTGAAACAATGGATTTAACACTGCCTATTTCAAAAGACTCGTTAGCATGGATTGTATTAATGGGCTGTGAGCACGAACGTATTCACCTTGAAACATCCTCTGTTATTATGAGAATGCTACCTTTAGAGCATTTAACCCCATCAACCGATTGGGCAGCTTGCGAAAGCTCTAATAATGCACCAATAAATAAGCTATTGTCAGTTAAAGGCCAAACGCTTAGTTTAGGTAAAAAAAATGATGATCATACGTATGGTTGGGATAATGAATATGGTGAATTGTTAGTTAAAGTAGATAACTTTAGTGCTTCAAAATTTTTAGTGACTAACCAAGAATTTCTTAGCTTTGTTGAAACAGGCGGATATCAAAAGAAACATTATTGGACCGAGGAAGGTCAACACTGGTTATTATTTAAAAAACCTTGCATGCCTGTTTTTTGGTTTAAAAAAGGTGAGCAATATTTTCAGCGCAACTTAGCTTCTACAATGCCTTTACCGCTTAATTGGCCGGTAGAGGTTAATTACTTAGAGGCAAAAGCTTTTTGTCAGTGGAAAAGTAAGCAAACATCTACTTATATAAAATTACCTAATGAAGCCCAATGGTATTGCTTGCGCGAACAACTTGCTGGCGATGTGCTTGAATGCAATGAGGTGCCGGCTAATATTAATTTATCGTCTTTTGCTTCTTCTTGCCCCGTCGATTACTTTGCGGATAAAAATTTTGCTAATAAAAATACCGCTGAAAACCCTTTCAACGATATTGTTGGAAATGTTTGGCAATGGACAGAAACAGCTATTGATGGCTACAACGGATTTAAAGTACATCCGCTATATGATGATTTTTCAACCCCAACGTTTGACGGAAAACATAACTTAATAAAAGGTGGTTCGTGGATTTCAACGGGTAACGAAACTATAAAATCTTCTCGTTATGCCTTTAGGCGGCATTTTTTTCAGCATGCTGGTTTTAGGTATATTGAAACTGAAAATAACGATCTTACTACCTCCGAGGTTAATCCTTACGAATCCGATAGCGCGGTATGTCAGCAGCTTGAAAGTCATTACGGTAGCAATTATTTTAATTGCGCAAACTATCCTAAAACGTTAGCCGAATTTGTTACTAATACACTTAATGAGTACGCTAAAAACAATTCATTACAGCTTAATAAATGCCTAGATTTAGGTTGTAGTGTTGGACGAACCGCTTTTGAACTTTCTGCTATATTCAAACAAGTAGATGCCATTGATTTTTCTGCTCGATTTATTCAACATGGTGTGCAATTACAAAACGAAAAAAATGTCCGTTATACGTTAAAAAACCAAGGTGATCTGGTTAGTTACAAAGAAATTTCGTTAGCGAACCTGCCGATAAAAGCATGTTTAGATAATATTCATTTTAGCCAAGGTGATGCCACTAATTTAAAAGCAAAGTACTCGCAGTACGATGTTGTTTTAGCACAAAATATTTTAGAAAATAGTTATGACCCTGAATTGTTTTTTTCAACTATTCATCAACGGATAAATGAAAAAGGCTTTTTAGTGGTAACGTCTAATTATAATGTTAGCGAAACGATAACCGCCAAAAATAAATGGCTTGGTGGGCTTAAAATAAATGGTGAAAATGTAACCGGTATTGATGGGCTAACTGAGCGATTAGCCGTCAATTTTGAACTGGTTAGTACTCAAGATATTCCACGGGTACTGGTTAACGCTGAGAGAGAATATTTGGTGTCGAATATTGAATGTACCATTTGGCGCAAAAGATAAGCTGGCAAATAATACCAATAGAAATAATACCATCGTAGGTTTAACTGAGCAGTTTTACATCGTAATGTTAAATTAAAACCTTTAAGTGAGTGTTTTAGGTACCTGATTCAATTAACAGTGAATGTGTTATATGATCAGGTATCTTCATTGGCACATATTTTAAGGGTGATTTTTGCAATTATTATCAAATTTAAAGCAGTTTTTTGGTTTTGATGCTTTTCGAGAAGGGCAAGAGCAAACCATAAGGCAGATAATTGAAGGGCAATCGTCACTGGCTATATTTCCTACCGGCTCGGGTAAATCACTTTGTTATCAGTTAAGTGCATTGCATTTACCGCATCTAACGCTAGTTGTATCGCCCTTACTAGCTTTAATAAAAGATCAGTTAGCTTTTTTAGCAGTTAACAATATACCTGCAGCAAGTATTGATTCTTCACTTAGCCCCGAGCAACATCAGCAAGTTATACAAAATGTTAAAGCCGGAAAGATTAAAATATTAATGGTATCGGTAGAGCGTTTTAAAAACGAACGGTTTAGGCATTTTATCTCGTCGTTTGCTATTTCACAGCTAGTGGTTGATGAAGCCCATTGTATCTCAGAGTGGGGTCATAACTTTCGACCTGATTATTTAAAGCTGCCTGCTTATAAAAATGAATTAAATATTCCCCAAGTTCTTTTACTTACCGCTACGGCAACGGCAAAAGTAAAAAAAGATATGGCGGCTAAATTCGCTATTCAACCACAACATATCGTGCAAACTGGCTTTTATCGCGCTAACTTAAATTTAGCGGTAGTGCCCGTTGCTCAGCAGCATAAAAACCAAGAACTTCTTAATACCATTAACCAGCAAAACGGCTGCGGTATTGTGTATGTTACTTTGCAGCAAACTGCTGAAGTGGTAGCGCAATACCTGCAACAACAAGGCGTTAATGCTCATGCCTATCATGCCGGCTTTGCTGATGAAAAAAAGCAAGACATTCAACAGCGCTTTATGAGTGGTAATATTCCCGTAATGGTCGCCACCATCGCTTTTGGTATGGGGATTGATAAATCAGACATTCGTTTTATCGTGCATTACGACTTACCTAAATCTATTGAAAACTATAGCCAAGAAATAGGAAGAGCAGGGCGAGACGGGCAACAATCAAATTGTATTACCTTAGCTAATTTAGACAGTTTACATACTCTTGAAAACTTTGTTTATGGCGACACACCTACGTTAAATAGCATTGATCTACTGCTCGAAAGTATTAAAAAAGAAAGTCAGCACAATCAATGGGAAGTGCAAATAACAGGCCTTTCTAACGACACTAATATTCGTCAACTACCGTTAAAAACCTTACTCGTACAATTAGAACTAATGGAAATATTAACGCCTAAACATGTTTACTTTGCTGAATTTAAATATAAGTTTTTAGCGAAAGAAAATGAAATTTTAGCCATGTTTGAAGGAGAACGAAAAACCTTCTTACAAGCCATTTTTGCTAACACACAGTTTAAAAAAATATGGGGAGAACCAGACTTTCTCTCGCTAAAACAGCAATATCAATGTGATCGTTCTCGTGGAGTAACCGCTTTAGATTATTTACACGAGAAAAAATTAATAGAACTACAAACAAAAGGCATGACTGAAGTTTATCAAGTTAACACCGAAAAACTGCACTCTGAAAACCTAGCACAGCAAATTTTTACCTATTTTACGGAAAAAGAGCAAAGCGAAATTAATCGTATAGCCACATTAATTCGATTTTTTGAATTAGACCGTTGTTTAAGTAAAAATTTATCGCTGTATTTTGACGACAAACAAAGCCTTGAAAACTGTAATCATTGCTCTGTGTGTTTAGGGAAAATCGCAAAATTACAATATTCATCAACACCACAGTGGTTAGATGATAAAACTATAAAAGATGCTTGTGTACAGTTAACCGAGCATTTAAAAGCTGCTGGTATACTTGATTTACCGATCAGTATTTATTGTCAATTTTTAGTGGGGTTAACCGTTCCTATGTTTATTAAACATAAAGTGAAAAAGCTGTCAGGCTTTGCCCTGTGTGAAGCGTTGAAATATGGAGAAGTGAAAGTAAAAATACAAGCGCTGATGGAGGATTAGGTGAAAATTGACTTAGAGGTAATCTCAGTATTTAAAAGCTCAATAACTGTTTTGGTGGTGATGAAACAAATCCACGTTTACTATTATAAATAAAGTTAAAAGCGTTCTCGTTATCTTAAAACATAGCCTTACCCTTAGCCATGGTTAAAGCATAGATAAATAAACTTTTAAAACATAAACCCCACTATTTAAACAATTAACCAGTGGGATTTATGTTTTTAATTAGCTCAATCTACAACAGCTAATACATCAAGTCATTAGTGAGTATGACCACAACCGCCTTCACCGTGAACATGGCCGTGAGTTAGCTCGTCTTCCGTTGCATCTCTTACTTCTAACACTTCAACTTCAAATTTTAGCTCAATGCCTGCTAACGGGTGGTTTCCGTCAACGGTGATTGTATCATCTGTCATATCTACTACTATCACGGTTTGCTCGCCGTCATCGGTTGTTGCACGTAATTGAGCTCCTACTGCAAGATCTTCAATCTCAGCAAACATTTCTTTTGGCACTGTTTGCACGTAATCATCAAAACGCTCGCCATAACCCTGTTCTGGTTGAACGGTTACTTCAAATTTATCTCCTACTTCATGTCCTTCTAAGGCAGTTTCTAATCCAGGAATTAAGTAACCTGTACCATGAATAATAGAGAGTGGTTCGTGATCGTACGAGCTATCAATTAATGTATCTTCAGTATTAGACACAGCGTAATGAATAATAGCGACTTTGTTTGCAGTAATTTTCATAATAATGTCTGATTAATCAGTCCACAGTAGTTAAAGAATAAGGTAAAGGTTGTAACAATAAGTTGGCATTTTCGGTATTTTTAATACGAAGTACCGTGCTTTCATCAGTGTCACTTGCTAAAACTGCTTGTAAGTAACACTCGCCATTATCAGCGTTATAATGCGCCAATACTTCTCCTGCTTTTCGCCAATTTTCGCCAAGTTGTTTTTCAATAATCGTGGTGTTAGTTATTGCACTTTCGGTTTGGCCTTTAAGGCTATATAAAGCACGTTTGTTTTTGCCAAGATATTGCATTCTGGCAACAGTTTCTTGCCCTAAATAGCAGCCTTTGGTAAAGCTAATGGCATTAACAGCTTGTAAGTTTAACATTTGGGGGACGTAAGCTGAAATTGCCGTATTATTTAAGGTTGGAAACCCTTCTGTAATTTCCAATAAGTTCCAAACCTTGTGTGAATATATTGTACTAGATGTTTTATTAACAAAGTTATGAGTAAAGTCGTCAATCTTTTCAGGTTCATCTATAACCAAGTATCTTGGTATTTCTCCCTCAATATAAGCGAGTGTGGTTGATTCATAAGTATTAACCGGCGAGTCTTTACATGGTAGTGTGGTGAAAAATTGGCTCAACGTTGCTTTGGCTTCATGCCCACAAATAGCTAAGTAAGCTAAATCTTCAAGCGCTTCAATGTTTACTTTAGCAAATACACCAAACTTTTTTAGTTCGGCTAAAGAGGAAGCTAAAGTCGCTTTGGGTTGTATTAATATATTGGCATTATTGCGCATAATTAAACGAAATACCGAAAACACTTTACCTTTTGCATCACAATGTGAGCCGTTAGTTAAGCTATTTTCGTTAACGTTATTAACATCGCATGTTACTTGACCTTGTAAGTATTTATTTTGTTCTTCGCCCAACAATGAAATAGCAGCTAAATCATCAAGTGCAATGGCAAAAACATTAGGGAGTTGTTCAAAGGTAGGTAAAGATTGTTCTATTTGTAGCGTCATTAGCGGCATCATTTTTCATGAAACATGACTCTATAAGTGAGGACAATAAAAAAAAATACAAGCTTATACGAGTTAAATTGTTAGAATAGTGCCTATCTTATTATTTACTTGGTGTAGCATGACTTTAATTGATAATAAACCTAGGCTGCGATGGGCTTGTCGTCGTGGTATGTTAGAGCTTGATGTTTTATTATTACCTTTTGTAGATGAAGCCTATGACGATCTTTCAAGAGATAATAAAGCCATTTTTGAACGTTTACTAGTCTGCCAAGATCCTGAATTGTTTGCTTGGTTTATGGGGCATGAAAAATGTGAAGACAGCGAAATTGACGCCTTGGTCCAACTTATACTCAAACGCAAACGAATTAAGTTTTAACGTAAAAGTTTATTCAACGCCTATGCCTCGAATACTCTTAGTTTCGACGGTTTATTTGCTTGGGGTGATATTAACCAGTGTTGCGTTATTTGAGCAAAACTCTACGTTAGTTCAGTTTTTTGCTGTAATTGCACTAACTTTGTTGGTGGTAACACTTTATCTAAGTAAGAGTTTTAACTATTGTTTAGATAAAAGGTTGAACAATAACCAGAGTAACAATGTAAATAATAATACTCCTGATGCGCTTTATTCTGCTGGGCGACACAAGCAACATTTTTTAAAAGAAATAACTTTACTGCCTGATGCGTTGGTCGAGCTAGATAAAAAACAATACCAATTACATTTAAATAGCCGAGTAGGCTTATTAGGTTGTTGGTTATGTTTAACATCGCAACACAATCAAAAAGCTAAGAGTAAAATCAAAATAAGAACCCAAACACACTTTATTTACAAAAATAGTGTTTCTAAAGTTCATTACGCGCAACTGTGTCGAGTGATTAAGCGTAATGCTTTTCAAGATGATTAGGCACTTTAATTTAAAATTATAGCTAACAATTAATACTCAATTTTTATAACGGGCTAGGTGTTAAAATTGTGGTTTTAATTTCATTACTCAATTCTGGATAATCCAAGGTGTAGTGTAGACCTCGGCTTTCTTTACGTTCCATTGCGCATTTAATGATTAGCTCAGCAACTAACACCAAATTACGTAGCTCTAATAAGTTATTGCTAACTCTAAAATTTTGGTAGTATTCATCAATTTCACGTTGTAGTAGTTCAACTCGGTGCAAAGCGCGTTCTAAGCGCTTAGTGGTTCTAACAATTCCTACATAATCCCACATAAATAATCGCAGTTCATGCCAATTATGTTGAATAACCACTTCTTCGTCTGAATCGGTTACGCGGCTGTCATCCCAAACGGGTAAAGGTAAATATTTTACTTTTTTCTTTAGGTTTTTCTCAATATCTTCTGCCGCCGCTTTAGCAAATACTAAACATTCGAGTAAAGAATTACTCGCCATTCTATTAGCTCCATGAAGCCCAGTGTAGGCAACTTCACCTATAGCGTATAGGTTTTGTAGGTCGGTTTTACCTTTTTTATCAATCATTACACCGCCGCAGGTGTAGTGCGCCGCAGGTACAATAGGGATAGGTTGCTTAGTAATATCAATGCCCAGTTCAAGCGTTTTTTGATAAATAGTAGGAAAGTGCTGTTTAATAAAATCTTCGGGTTTATGGCTAATATCTAAATACATACAATCAGCACCTAAACGCTTCATTTCAAAGTCAATGGCGCGAGCAACAATGTCTCTGGGAGCTAATTCGGCTCTTTCATCAAAGCTTGGCATAAAGCGGCTTCCATCAGGACGGCGTAATAATGCACCTTCACCACGTAAAGCCTCAGTAAGTAAAAATGTTCCTGCCTCAGCATGAAATAAACACGTGGGATGAAATTGATTAAACTCCATATTCGCCACTCTACAACCTGCACGCCACGCCATGGCAATTCCGTCACCGCTAGCTACATCAGGATTTGAGGTGTATTGATAAACCTTACTTGCTCCACCGGTTGCTAAAATAATTTTTTGCGAAAATATACTTTCAACTTTTTCGGTATTTCTGTTCCAAATATAAGCGCCAATGCATTCATTGTTATCAACATTTTGGTTTTTATCGTGAGAGTTAATATTTTTTTTAGTGATCAGGTCTATGGCATTGTAACGTTCAAATAAACGTATTCTATTATTACTTTTAACTTGCTCAACTAAAGTGGTTTGAATAGCTTTACCGGTAGCATCGGCTGAATGTAAAATTCTGCGATGGCTATGACCCCCTTCACGCGTGAGGTGATATTTTACTTCTTCGCCTACATCACCCGTTGGCGCTTCTTTATCAAAATTTACCCCTTGATTAATTAGCCATTCCATACAAGTTTTTGCATTTTCAGCGGTATATCGTACTATCGCTTCGTCGCATAGTCCTGCACCAGCTGCTAATGTGTCAGCTACATGCGAATCAATGCTATCGTTTTCATCAAACACAGCAGCAACACCACCTTGCGCGTAATAAGTAGAACCTGCGTTTACTAATGATTTACTGAGTACAACAACATCAGCATTTTTAGATAAATGTAAAGCAAGTGTTAAACCAGCGGCACCACTTCCTATAATTAATACGTCACAATTGTGTTGTTTATTCATAAAATTTTAATATTGATGTACTATATGAGGTAAGATATTAACTTTTATTCAATCTCTAGAACAGTAAAAATAAAGGCTTATAGCGCTATTTTTTAATTTATTGTTACATTTTTATTATTTTTTCGAACTTTTTCATATTAGCGCAGTCCTAATTAGTGCGTTTGTTATGAGCCATATGTTAGAAAAGTTAAGTATTATTTAAAGGATAGGGCTCAAATGGGTGCACAAAACGTTGACCAACAACTGGTTGAACGAGTACAAGGCGGTGATAAAAATGCCTATAATTTGCTGGTAACAAAATACCAACATAAAGTTGCAAATTTAGTTTCCCGTTATGTAAAAAATCAAAGCGATGTGCCAGATATTGTTCAAGAAGCATTTGTTAAAGCTTACCGTGCATTACCTAATTTTAGAGGTGATAGCGCGTTTTATACTTGGCTTTATCGAATTGCCGTAAACTGTGCTAAAAATCACTTAGTGGCAACGGGGCGTAAACCCCCAGGTTCAGATATTGAAATTGATGATGCAGAGATTTATGATAGTGGCGATGCTCTAAGAGAAAACGCATCACCTGAAAAATTATTACTAACAAACGAAATTAAAAAAGTTTTATTTAATACCATTGAACAGTTACCTGAAGATTTACGCACAGCAATAAATTTAAGGGAACTAGAAGGTTTAAGTTACGAAGAAATTGCCGTAATTATGGAATGCCCTGTTGGTACGGTTCGTTCTAGAATATTTAGAGCACGTGATGCTGTAGATAAAAAAATACGACCATTACTTCAAAGCTAAGTAACTAGTTTAGTTACTTAGCTAATTTTAAGGTGTATGTATGAGTGAAAAAAAGTTTGAGACAGTTTCATCTTGTGTTGATGATGTAATTATCCATGATGAGTCTATTGATGAAATAATCAAAGATAAGGAATTGTCTGATACTTGGGGACGTTATCAATTGATGGGCGACATCATGAGAAACGATGTGCCGCAAACATTGCAACTAGATTTGTCTGCAAAAATTGCAGCAGCTATTGACGATGAGCCAACTGTATTAGCCCCTAAAAATACCGCTAAAAGTGAAAGTTCATTCAAAGCGCGTATTATTAATTTTGTTAAACCTCTAGGGCAAGTGGCTATTGCAGCCTCAGCGGCGGGTTTAATGGTATTAGGTGTGCAACAGAATAATGTTTCGCAAACTAACGACATAGCGCCAATGCAAAATATTCAAACTAATCCATTAATTGGTATTGCAGAGCCGGTTAGTTTTAATTACCAACAGCCAACGCAAATGTCGAAAAAGCAGGCTTACATTCAACAACAACGCCGTTTACAAGCGCTATTGTTTGATCACAAACAACAAATTAAGCTAACGGCAATTAATACCGCTGAAATAAAAAAAGCTAACTCCCCGGTAATTATTCCGCTTAAAGACAAGGTTGAAAACTTGCCTAAATGAGAACATTAATTTGCGTCCTTATGTTGAGTACCAGTTTTTCAGCATTGGCCGCAGAAATAGAGCAAGCATCCTCTTGGCTTAGTGCTTTATCTCAATCGCTAAAAACACGAAACTTTAGTACTTCATTCGTGGTTATTAAAAATAACCACGCTGAACCCTATCATTGGTTTCATGGCGTTGATGAAACAGGAAAAGAACTCGAAATTTTATCTTTGCTTAATGGTCCTCGTCGAGATGTATTAAGAAAAAATAATATAGTTGGTTACATTGAACCTGAATTACCTCCGTATTCTGTAAAAACCTTTCAAATGAGTGGCGGACCTATACCCGCTATTTTTAGTGGTGATATTACAGCTTTAGAAAAGAGTTATAATTTTATTTCTTTAGGAAAAAGCCGAGTATTAGGTCGTTCCGCTCAAATTATTCGTATTGTGTCTAAAGACGATAATCGTTTTGGCTATCGCTTGTGGTTAGATCAAGACTCAAGTATGTTGTTAAAAATGTCGGTGATCACTCGTGAAGGTAATGTACTTGAACAAGTGCAATTTACTCATTTAGAGTTTTCAACTGACTTACCCGAACCCTTAAAAAAATTACAAGCAGCAGATATGCCACCGGTGATTGATGTGCCAGAAAGTACGGTAAATAACGATTTGCACTGGAAAGTAAATTGGTTACCTAATGGGTTTAAAAAAATACGCTCGAACTATCATCGTCTTTCTATCACTAAACAAGCGACTGAGTTTCTATTATTTTCTGATGGCTTAGTTGATGTTTCCGTGTATATCAATAAAAGCTCAGTCAATCATCGTGCGGCTGAGTTTGTTATGAACGGCGCAACTGGGGTGTTTAATCAAGTGGTTAAAGGAATTGAAGTAAGCGTAGTAGGAAAAATCCCTGCCACTACCGCTAAATCTATTGCTGACTCTGTTAGCTTGTTATCTTTTAATAAAAAAAGATAATGGAAGAGTTAGCGACGGTCGTTCGTGTTCAAAACAACTTTATTTCGGTAAGTAGTGAGGTTAAATCTGCCTGTTCAGGTTGTCAGCAAGTTGATAACTGTGGCAGTGGTCAAGTTGCTAAAGCTTTTCCTACTAAAAAGTTGTCGCTGACTTTAGAAAGTGAGTTAGCGCTCAAAGTAGGCGATAAAGTTGTGTTGGGACTGTCTGATGCATGTTTGTTACAAAGTGCTTGGCAAGTGTATTTATTACCTTTATTTGGGTTGATTTTATTTGCCGGTATTTCCCAATACTTTATTGGTAAAGGGCTGTTGCCTCATGAATTACTTGGCGTATTGCTTGCGATGTTAGGTGGATTTTTGGGTTATGTTCTAGCAAAAAAAATACAATCTTCGCCAAAAAATAAAGCTAAATTAACCCCTCAAATTTTACGTGTTAACGCTCAAGTTAGTCCTCTCATTCCCCATCAAACTCCAACGAATAAAAGTTAATTGAGTATAAAGATAGCCCCCGTTCACTAAATTCGTTAAAATCTCGCTATTGTTAAATTTATAATTGTAATACTTGAACCTCCATCTATGAAAAATATCCGAAACTTTTCGATAATCGCCCATATCGACCATGGCAAATCTACCCTTTCTGATCGACTTATCCAGCATTGTGGAGGCTTACAAGAACGTGAAATGGCAGCGCAAGTGCTTGATTCAATGGATATTGAGCGTGAACGCGGTATTACCATAAAAGCGCAAAGTGTTACCTTAGATTATAAAGCTAAAGACGGAGAGATTTATCAACTTAACTTTATTGATACTCCCGGGCATGTTGATTTCTCATATGAAGTGTCTCGATCATTAGCTTCATGTGAAGGTGCTTTATTAGTGGTTGATGCTGGGCAAGGTGTTGAAGCGCAAACGGTTGCTAACTGTTATACGGCTATTGAAATGGATTTAGAAGTTATTCCAATCCTAAATAAAATAGATCTACCGCAAGCCGATCCTGAACGTGTTTCAGAAGAAATTGAAAATATTATTGGTATTGATGCCACTGATGCTGTGCAATGTTCAGCTAAAACAGGTATTGGTATTGAAGGCGTTTTAGAAACGATTGTTGTTAATGTTCCACCACCCGTAGGTGAAAGAGATGCACCATTACAAGCGTTAATTATTGATTCGTGGTTTGATAATTACCAAGGTGTTGTGTCTTTAGTTCGTGTGATGAATGGCGAAGTTAAAAAAGGCGATAAAATGGTGGTTATGTCTACAGGGCAAACCCACCTTATCGACAAAGTTGGTATTTTTACACCTAAACAAAAAGACACAGGCATTCTTAGAACCGGCGAAGTAGGTTTTATTATTGCGGGTATTAAAGAAATTCATGGTGCACCCGTAGGTGATACTATTACTATTTCTAAAAAAGAAGCGGCAACTGCTTTACCTGGCTTTAAAAAAGTTCAGCCACAAGTTTATGCCGGTATATTCCCAATAAGTTCTGAAGAATATGAAAACTTTCGTGACGCTTTAAATAAATTAAGCTTAAATGATGCTTCTTTATTTTTCGAGCCTGAAAATTCATCAGCGTTAGGTTTTGGTTTTAGAATTGGTTTCCTTGGTATGTTACACATGGAAATTGTTCAAGAACGGTTAGAGCGTGAATACAATCTTGATTTAATTACTACTGCGCCAACGGTAAATTATCAAATTGCATGTACTAATGGCGATTTATTATCTATCGATAATCCAAGTGATTTACCGCCTATTAATAATATTGAAGAAATTAGAGAGCCTATAGTTCAGGCAAATATTTTAGTACCACAAGAGCATTTAGGTAATGTAATTACCCTTTGTATTGAAAAGCGTGGCGTACAAAAAGATATTATTTATCATGGTAATCAAGTCGCGGTAACCTACGAATTACCTATGGCAGAAGTGGTAATGGACTTTTTTGATAAGTTAAAATCGACCAGCCGTGGTTATGCATCGTTAGATTATAATTTTGTAAGATTTGAAGCGGCTGACATGGTAAGAGTTGATGTAATGATCAACGGTGATCGTGTTGATGCCTTAGCGATGATCACTCATCGTTCTCACTCAATTTCACGCGGGCGCATGTTGGTTGAAAAACTAAAAGAGCTAATCCATAGACAAATGTTTGATATCGCCATTCAAGCCGCTATTGGTAACAACGTAATTGCTCGTACTACAGTTAAACAATTGCGTAAAAACGTAACAGCAAAATGTTATGGTGGTGATATTTCACGTAAGAAAAAATTATTACAAAAACAAAAAGATGGTAAAAAGCGGATGAAACAGGTAGGTAATGTTGAAATACCGCAAGAAGCATTTTTATCAGTGTTGAAGTTAGATAGCTAATTTCAGTAGAGTGATACCTACAATTATCTAGGACGAAACGGAATACATATGGCAGTTTATTTTTCGATATTTTTAGTCATTATTACATTAATAACCGGGCTAATTTGCTTAATAAATAAGTTTTATTTAGCACCAAAGCGTGAGCTAAAACTTGCACATGCTCAAGCACAATGTGAAGGTGAATTAACACCAGATGCTGTAGCATCTTTACGTGAACCTTCTGGCATAGTTGATACAGCGGTACAAATTTTTCCAATTATTGCCTTTGTATTAATCTTACGCTCATTTTTATATGAACCATTTCAAATACCATCAGGCTCTATGATGCCTACATTACTTGATGGCGATTTTATTTTGGTTAATAAATTTAATTACGGATTAAGAGATCCGGTAGCCCGTAAAAAGTTTGTCGAAATAGGTCTACCTGAACGTGGTGACGTCGTGGTATTTAAATACCCGATAAATCCACAAGTGGATTATATTAAACGGGTTATTGGGTTACCCGGTGACCGTATTATTTATAGAAATAAAGCGTTATATATTAAGCCAGTGTGTAAACCTGCGGATAAAGCCTGTTCTGATTTTGAGCAAGTGGTACAAACATTTAAACCTGAAGATTCGACGCCTGATGGCTCGTATGGTTTAAGCCGCTATAGCTCAGAAATGCCAAACAAAACTCACGACATACTGGTTGATAATGGCATTACCGCACGTACTCAGCAGTATTATAAACAGGCAGGTACGCAACGTGATGAATTTGTTGTACCCAAAGGACAATATTTTGTTATGGGTGATAATCGTGATAACAGTTTAGATGGTCGCTTTTGGGGATTTGTTCCAGAAGAAAATTTAGTCGGTGAAGCGGTCGCAATTTGGATGAGCTTTACCTTTGGTAGAGCGCAAGACAGTATTTTACCAAACTGGATCCCAACGGGAGTAAGGTTTGAGCGTTTAGGTGCAATTAATTGATAAAAAATACCCCTCAAGCGCTTGCTGCATTATCAAAACGCATTGGATATACCTTTAATAACCAAGATTTATTACTACAAGCATTAACTCATCGTAGCGCTAAAGGAATACATAACGAACGTTTAGAGTTTTTAGGAGATTCTATTCTAGGTTTTGTTATTGCAGAAGCCTTATTTAATCAATTTCCTCAGCATGATGAAGGCGATTTAACACGCATGAGATCAAGCCTAGTTAAAGGCGTAACACTTGCAGAAGTAGGTCGTAACTTTGAACTCGGTACACATTTAATTTTAGGTCCCGGAGAACTAAAAAGTGGTGGGCATAAAAGAGAGTCAATACTTGAAGACGTAGTAGAGGCAATTATAGGTGCAGTTTATTTAGATTCAAACCAAGCAACTTGTAAAGCACTGATCCTTAAATGGTTTAATCTTCGCTTATCAAAAATAAAACCGGGTAATGAGCAAAAAGATCCAAAAACCCGTTTACAAGAATATTTACAAGGAAGAAGAATCGATCTTCCTGAATATGATGTATTAGAAATTACGGGCCAATCCCATAACCAACAATTTACCGTTAAATGTACGACGAGTGTTATCAACACTGAAGTTATTACAAAGGGTACTAGCCGCCGAAAAGCTGAACAAGCTGCCGCTCAACAAGTATTGGATTTAATTCAAAAATGACATTAGAAAAACATTGTGGGCTTATCGCTATTGTTGGTCGTCCAAACGTTGGTAAATCAACATTACTTAATAGCCTTTTAGGGCAAAAAATTAGTATAACCTCTAAAAAGCCACAAACGACTCGTCATCGAATATTAGGTATATTAACCGAAGAAAATCGCCAAGCCGTATTAGTTGATACACCCGGTTTGCATACCGATGAAAAGCGCGCTATCAATCGTTTAATGAACAGAGCTGCAAGTAGTTCTATTGCCGAAGTAGAGCTTATTGTGTTTTTAGTTGAAGGCACTCACTGGACGGTAGACGATGAGTTAGTATTAAGTAAAATTAAAAAAAGTGGTGCGCCCTGTGTATTGATCGTAAATAAGATTGATAACGTACAAAATAAAGAAGATTTATTACCGCATTTACAAAAGTTAGGTGCCCAATATAACTTTAAAGATATTATCCCAATCTCTGCGAGTAAAGGCGATAACGTTGATAAAGTTCATGACCTGTGTATGAATGCTTTACCAGCCGGTGATTTTTGGTTTCCCGAGGACTATATTACCGATCGTTCAAGTCGCTTTATGGCGTCAGAGATTATTAGAGAAAAACTGATCCGTTTTACCGGTGATGAACTGCCTTATTCTACAACTGTTGAAATTGAACAGTTCAAGATGGATGAAAAAGGCGTTTATCACATCAATGCCCTTATTCTTGTTGAGCGCGAAACTCAAAAAAGAATGGTTATTGGTAATAAAGGCGCAAGACTAAAAACTATCGGTCAAGAAGCCCGTAGAGATATGGAAGCATTATTTGGGCAACAAGTGTTTTTAGAAACTTGGGTAAAAGTAAAGTCAGGTTGGGCTGATGATGAAAGAGCATTACGTAGCTTAGGCTACGGCGATGATTACTCTGGATAAAATTAACCGAAAAAAAGTTTGATACATGTGAAAATTGACGCAATCGAACAACAAGCCTTTGTGCTACACACGAAACCTTTTAAAGATAATCAGCTTATTGTTAACCTGTTAACCGAGCTAAACGGTAAAGTGTCAGCAATTGTTTATACCGGTAAGACTCAAAAATCTAATAAAAGAGGCTTACTACAGCCTTTTTTACCTTTACAAATTATCCTTAAAGGTAAAGGACAACTCAAATATTTAAGCCGAATTGAAACCAACCAGCGTTCTTACAACCTTAAAGGTAACTACGTTTTTAGCGGTTTTTATTTAAATGAATTATTAGTAAAGTTGTTGGGTGAACATATTGAGTGCCCAGCGCTTTTTTATCAATATAACCAAAGTTTACAGGCGTTAGCGGAGCAAAAATCCATAGAAAAAACCCTCAGAAATTTTGAAATAATATTGCTTGAAGAGCTCGGTCAAAGTTTTGATTTTGGTGAGGTGCTTGAATCGGTATCTGATTTTTTTTACTACATACTTGAGGAAGGTTTTGTACCGGTTACCAGCCAAAAAAAATTACCTAAATATCACCGAGAACATCTTTTAGCGATTGCTCAACAAAATATTGAAGAAGCTCCGGTGCTAAAAAGTTTTAAATTATTAATGCGACAAGTGATTAATCATTTATTAGGTGGGCAAATGCTAAATAGTAGAAAACTTTTTATTAATAATTTAACCTCACATAAGCCAAATAACCCGTAGCTAAAATTTAATAATATAACTAAGAGTACAAAATGAATAATATTTTATTAGGCGTAAATGTCGACCATATCGCCACGTTACGACAAGCCAGAGGTACTAATTTTCCTGATCCAGTTTACGCTGCTACAGTAGCAGAACATGCCGGTGCTGACGGTATTACGGTTCACCTACGTGAAGATAGACGTCATATTCAAGACCGAGATATTTACGTACTTAAGCAAACATTAAATACCCGCATGAATTTAGAAATGGCAGTAACCGATGAAATGCTCGATATTGCTTGTGATGTAAAACCGATATTTTGTTGTTTAGTCCCTGAAAAACGCGAAGAGCTTACCACCGAAGGCGGACTAAATGTTGTCGGACAATTAAAAAAAATTACTCAAGCCGTAAGTCGTTTAGCTGCTGTAGGCACAAAAACAAGTTTGTTTATTGATGCAGACATTAAACAAATAGATGCAGCGCTAACGACTAAAGCGCCTTATATCGAAATTCATACCGGGCAATATGCTGATGCCAAAAATGAAGAAGAACAATTAATTGAATTAGCACGACTAACCAAAGGTATTCAATATGCCCATAGTAAAGGTTTAAAAGTTAATGCAGGGCATGGCTTAAATTATTTTAACGTTAAGCCTATTGCCGCTATTCCTGAAATTATTGAGTTAAATATTGGTCACAGCATTATTGCTCGAGCGGTTATAGATGGTTTAGATAAAGCTGTACGTGATATGAAACGCCTTATGATTGAAGCACGCGGAATAAAATAATGTTCTGGTAAGGCTATAATCTAAGCAAATCAAAGTTTATAAAGCATGTAAACAAACAGGTTTTATAAACTTTTTTAATGTTATATGTATTGGTATAACACATAAACAACAATTAAATAAAAATAATAAATAGTAGAGTTAACTATGTCGGTAATTGGGATCGGAACAGATATTATTGAAATTAACCGAATTATTGTTATGTCTGAGCAAACCCGTAATCGACTTGCTGAACGTGTTTTAACTAAAACAGAATATGAGCTTTATACCAGCACAAAGCAACCAGTACGATATTTAGCAAAGCGTTGGTCGGCTAAAGAGGCTGCTTCTAAGGCGTTGGGTACGGGGATTGCTAAAGGCGTATCTTTTAAACATATTGAAATACAATCGTTAGCCACTGGTCAGCCGGTTTTACAACTTACGGGTAAAGCCTTAGAAGTTGCAACTCAAATAGGGGCATCTCAATGGCACATTACACTCTCCGACGAAGTAAATTATGCAACTGCATTTGTAGTGCTATCTAATTAACCTGAGTTCTAGATAAGCAATATTCTACAATAACACTATTTTAAACGTTCTCGGCGTTACTTTTATGTACTCATTAACCCGTTATTAATAATAAAAGTTGAGTACATAAAAGTGCCTTGATAACGAATAAACTATCATCATTGAGACGTTAACTGAAATCTTATCTAAATTTTATGGGCTTAAAAATTCATTATTCAGAACTCACGTTAACTAACTTGAGCTCGGCTTAATAAATTTTTCTTATATTTAATTGATTATAAAGTTATTATGCAGACTAGATGCATATTTTAATATCGAGTCTACTATAATTAAAAATAAGCGAAGTTAAGTTTATGGGCTTTAGTATTAAATTAAGTTCGAAAATTTGTAACACTTTTATGGTTAAAGTCTATACTTAACAAAGTTGTATTAACATTATGGATAGTGGAGTTGGGTTATGGAAACAAAAAAAAGTACTATTACTGAAAGGCGCAATGTATCACCGGATGTATCTATGTGGTGGTCTAAACTTACATTAGCTCAAAAATTTTCAGCGAGTAGTTTAGGTAAGTTTGGTTATGAATTACAATTTATTCGTAATGTTAATGGTAAGAATGTTGCGGTATTACAATGTAATGGTGGAATAGCTATCATCTCACCCGATGGCGAAATTAATACATCAGCAGATGTAAAGCTTAGAAATTTAAAAGCCTAGAGGCTTATAAATATTTAAAACTAATATCATTTATTGTTTAAAGCTAAGTTTAAGTAACGTATATAAATTTTTTAGGTACGCGCTTTTAAAATTTAGCTATCTCTTCGGTCATTCTATCTATCTGTTAAAAATAACAAATCATAAATATAAATATAAAAAATTTAATAAAATACTTCAATTCTATTAAAACACTTCCTGTTAAAGAAAAATCTCTGCTATTTTATAATTTTACTTAGTGGTAGTTAATTTTTCAGGTATGTTTTGCAGTAATAAACTTTGGTTTTTGTACAAGGTATCATCATTAATGTGTGTCCATTCCCTATAAAATAACGGATATAACTCTGAGTTTTAAAAGTTACTTATGCATGAGTCGCTACACTTAGTGTAGAATTACTACTTTGAATTTATCAATTAAATTGAAGAAACAAAAACACATATTTTCTCTAATGATAGATGTATACCCTTTACCATTCAAAGCGCTCTGAAACATGCATCTTGAATGGTACGGGTATACACATAATTGTTAGCGTTGGATCGATGGCAACTTAATAAAGATAAAATCATGGTAAATTTTTTTAAACCCACCAGAAATAATCAATCTACAGGGCAGGTAATTACGGTAACTATTAATAAACTTGATCACAATGGTACGGGTGTAGGTCGGTTTAAAAACAAGCCTGTTTTTATTGATAATACCTTACCTGAAGAAAAAATATCAGCCAAAATTATTGATGCTAAAGGTAAGTTCTTTAAAGCTGCAATTATTGATATTATTAATGTGAGTAAACAGCGCGTAGAACCTCTTTGTAATCACTTTAAAACGTGTGGCGGTTGCGACTTACAACACCTATTTTTTGGTGAACATTTAACTTTTAAACAAAAAAAGCTGCTTGATCTCTTTTCACGTAATAATATTCATATAAAGTTGCCTTGGCAAAATAGCATAACCAGTGATGCTTGGCATTACCGCAGAAAAGCCCGTATTGGCGTACAGTATAATAAGCATGGCGAACCAGTTATTGGTTTTAGAAAAAAATCGAGTAATCAATTAACCGAATTAAAAACATGTATTGTTTTAGCAGAACCCCTAAAGCCTATTTTTATTGAGCTTAAAAAAATAATAAAATCACTAAGTTTGGATAAGTCTATTGGCCATGTTGAAATAATTTATACTCAACATATCAGTGTTATTATTAGACAGCTTATCCCGTTAAATAACCACGATAAGTGCTTATGGCAAGCTGCTGAAAAATCAAACCAGTGGCAAATATATATTGATGATGGAACAAATATCAGCAAGCTGACTCAAGTTACTTCGCTTTTTTACTGCATTGGTGAAGAGCTTGATAAAAGTAGTGATGGTACTCAGCAAGAAAATGATCATACATTAATAAATACTGAGCAAGATTCAGCGCTAATTTCACCCCAAATCTATCAAACTAATAAAAACAATATAAAACCGATTAACATATATTTTGAACCAAAAGACTTTATACAAGTTAATCATCGTGTTAATAATAAAATGATAGCGCAAGCAATGCGCTGGTTAAATTTACAACCGTGTGATTTTGTATTAGATTTATTTTGTGGTTTAGGTAATTTTAGTTTACCTATTGCCCAACGAGTTAAGCATGTTGTTGGTATTGAAGGGTTACAAGCCATGGTAAATAAAGCCATGTATAACGCCAACATTAATCTCATAACAAATACTGAGTTTTTTCAAGCTGATTTAAATAACCATTGGCGCGATAAACCATGGGCCAATAATAAATATACTAAAGCCTTGTTAGATCCTGCCAGAGCAGGCGCCTATGAAGCAATATCTCAACTTATAACATTAGATATTCCATTAATACTTTATGTAAGTTGTGACCCAGCGACGCTAGCTAAAGACAGTCAATTATTAATACAGCACGGCTACACCCTAGATAAAATAGCTCTAATCGATATGTTTGCTCAAACTAAACATATAGAGACAATGGTGTTGTTTAAAAAGTAGGAATATTATGGTTTCAGTTCGTCTTTCACATCAAACTTCCATGCCAACCTTTACATTGTGGTTATCTTCGCTTGAGCTGAATTCAGCTAAAAATAAAGCCCTCGAAAATTTATGGATAAAGGTAGAACCTTTATTTGATCAGCAAAAAGAATGCTTAATCAAATCTCGTGAAATGGTTGAAATACTCTCCGCTTTAAATCTTGATAAAGACTCGCTATGCGCTGCTTTTTTATGCCCGTTATATGAATATAATTGCATTGAATTGAGTTATATTGAAGAAAATTTTAACCCAGCTATTTATAATTTATGCCATGGCGTTAACCAAATGGACGCCATTAAAGTATTACAAAAAAGACAAAGCAATCAGCTTTCAGGTACCCACATAGACAACGTGCGTAAAATGTTGTTGGCAATGGTTGATGATGTTCGTGCTGTTGTTATTAAATTGTCGGAACGTTTATGCCATTTACGATTGGTTAAGAATCGTGATGAAGAATCTAAAGTATTGGCCGCTAATGAAATTGTTAATATTTATGCACCACTAGCCAATCGTTTAGGTATAGGTCAGTTAAAATGGGAACTAGAAGATTTATCTTTTCGTTATTTGCATCCTCATACCTATAAAAAAATAGCAAAATTACTTGATGAAAAGCGTCTAGATCGTGAACAATATATGGTTGATTTTGTTGAAAAATTATCAACACAACTGCCCTCATTAAATGTTACCGCCAATGTTTTTGGTCGACCTAAACACATCTATAGTATTTGGAAAAAAATGCAGCAAAAGTCTTTAGACTTTGAACAGCTTTTTGACGTAAGAGCGGTCAGAATCATTGTTGATAAACTGCAAGACTGTTACAGCGCATTAGGCGTTGTACATACCAATTGGAAGCATCTTTCTAGCGAGTTTGATGATTATGTAGCTACACCTAAATCAAACGGTTACCAGTCAATTCATACCGTTGTTTTAGGACCAGAAGGTAAGTCAATTGAGATACAAATAAGAACCCAGCAAATGGATGATGATGCCGAATTAGGCGTAGCAGCTCATTGGCGTTATAAAGAAGGTTCAGCCTCTGGAAAAACCACAGGTTTTGACGACAAAATTAGCTGGTTAAGAAAAATCCTACAATGGCAAGAAGACGTAACCGAAAGCGGTGAGTTAATAGACGAGCTAAGAAGCCAAGTTTTTGAAGACCGTATTTATGTATTTACTCCCAGTGGTGAAGTTATTGATTTACCCATTAATTCTACTCCACTAGATTTCGCTTATTATATTCATTCTAATGTTGGGCATACTTGTGTTGGCGCAAAAGTATTTGGTCGTATTGTTCCATTTACTCATAAATTAAAAACGGGTGATCAAGTTGAAATTCTCCGCAATAAAAATGGCACACCAAGTCGAGATTGGTTAAACCCAAACTTACATTATTTACATACTGCTCGGGCACGATCAAAAGTTCAGCACTTTTTTAAATTAGCTGATAAAGATAAAAACATTGCTGCGGGTAAAGAGTTATTAGATGCTGAACTAAACAAAAATAATTTAACACAGGTTGATTTTACTCAAGCATTCGATCGTTTTAATGTAACCAGTGTAGAAGATTTATACGGTGCTATTGGATCAGGCGGTGCACGGTTACATCAGGTAGTAAACTTTTTACTACAAAAAGATCTTGATCTAAAACCTTTTGAAGAGCTAGATCCTCAATCGTTAGTCAAAGAACCTAATTCTTCACAAAAAAACAAATCTGACGCTAACGGCATTACCGTATCAGGTGTTGGTAACTTAATGACTCACATGGCTAAATGTTGTCATCCTGTGCCGGGCGATAACATTTTAGGATTTATTACTCAAGGTAGAGGTATTTCAATTCATCGGTTTGATTGCGACCAACTGGCTAATGCGCTTGACTTACAGCCTGAGCGTGAGATTGAAGTACAATGGGGAGAAGAACAAAAAACAAGTTATCAAGTCACCGTGCAAGTGATAGCAAGTGATAGGCAAGGGCTGGTTCGAGATATTTCAACCATTATCGCTAATGAAAGAGTTAGTATTGTTGGTATGGAAACCTATTCTGATCACATAAAACAAACCACTTCAATGTTTTTAAAACTCGAACTTACCAATAATGAAATACTGGCAAGGCTACTACTTAAATTACAGCAACTTGACGACATTATTGATGCAAAGCGCCTTTAAAAAATTATAAGCTAATACTCAGGAGTAATATGCTAACCGATAACGCCTCAATCGAAAAACTTCGTTGGATTATGTCTGAACTACGCGATCCTGAAACAGGTTGTCCGTGGGATATTAAACAAACCTTTTCATCTATTGTTTCACATACCATTGAAGAGGCTTACGAAGTTGCTGATGCAATCGAACAAGAAGATTATATTGAACTAAAAAAAGAATTAGGCGATTTACTCTTTCAAGTTATTTTTTATAGTCAATTAGGTGAAGAAGATAAACTATTTGGTTTTGATGATGTAGTTGAAGCAGTTTGTGAAAAACTTATTAGACGCCATCCTCATGTATTCTCTGATGCTACTTTAACGTCCGATGCTGAAATTAAAGCCAATTGGGAAAATGAAAAAATAAAAGAGCGTGAGCAAAAAAGTCAACAGCAAATTAATTTACAAGCAGATCAACAACCAAAATCTAAGCCGTTAAGTGTATTAGCTGATATTCCTAAAAATTTACCCGCGCTATCCCAAGCCGCGAAAATACAAAAGCGTTGTTCACATATAGGTTTTGACTGGGATAACGTAGATGACGTGTTTGCTAAAATTGAAGAAGAAGTACAAGAAGTTAAAGCAGAGTTACATTGCAATCCTGAGGCACTATCAGAAGAATTAGGCGATTTATTATTTGCAGTAGTTAACTTATGCCGACATGCCAAACAAGATCCTGAAACAATATTACGTAAAGCTAATAAAAAATTTACAAAACGATTTCAATCGGTGGAGTGTAAAGTAAACCAATCTACTAAAAACTTTACTGACCATAAGTTAATCGAACTAGAGCAATATTGGCAAGAGGTAAAACAGGAAGAGAAACTTAAAAAGAAGCCATAAACATTAGGGTCTGTTGATCTTTCGAGGTTATTTTTACAGCAAGGTGTTTGATATTTAGACAAGGCAGAGTATGTGAAGT
>ENA-ORXU01000761-ORXU01000761.1-marine-metagenome-genome-assembly--contig:-NODE-761-length-33425-cov-7.251859_pt1 | contig 33425 bp, 27 predicted proteins | sample MGYA00237869_ERZ511484 | MGnify/ENA metagenome assembly ERZ511484 | reverse complement strand
TCGCCTCGCGACCGTCGAATCCATCGTACTCGCTCAGATCGAAATTCAATCGGTACTCGCCGCTTTCGACATCGATGGCGAAGCCCTCGACTCGGCCATTGTCGGCGGTCATCGCCTCGCCAAGCATCGTCCAGCCATCCTCGCCCTGACGCTCCAGGGTGACCGGCACCCCGGCGGCACCGGTGCCGCTGGAGATGTCCAGCACATGGGTGGAGATGTCCTCGGCGCTGGCGACGAGCGGCAGCAGGGCGAAGGCTGCGATGGCGGCGGAATGGGTGAGCAGGTTCAAGGGGCGTCTCCTGGGGAGATGGGAATTGGCGGAAGATTCCGCTGAACACAGGGTGCAGGGATTCAATCCGGATCCACTATTGTCGACAGTAATGTGTACATTCTTCGTGATCTCGATGTAGCTTGTGCGGCGGCGGATCGAGGGGGCTCGCTGTCGGATTCCGGCCCAGCGCGTACGCTCCGCCCATGAACGACGAAGCTGCAGCCACCCCGCGTCCCGAGCGCCACGCCCCGACCGAAACGCGCGCCTCGGAGCACGATCGCGCAGCCGCACCGGGGCGCACGGTGGTGCCGGTCGCGGCACTGGCGTTCGCCTTCCTGGTGCTGCGCGTGTTCGCGGTGGCGGGCTACGACTGGAACACCGCCTTCCTGGTCAGCACCACGCTGGGGGTGGATGACGGCTTCACGTTGCTGTTCGGCTCGCTGATGGCCGGCTACCTGGCGCTGGCGGTGGTGCTCGCCATCGTGCTGCCGCTGCTCATCGCCACCTGGCTGTGGTCGAACGACGGACGCCGCTCCGGCATCGTGCTGCCCTGCATTCTCGGCCTGGTGGCCGCCGCCGCGCTGACCGCAAGCTTTGCGCTGTGGTGGCTGCCGATGATCGGTGCCGCCCTGCTCGGCACCTTCGCGCTGATCCAGCGACTACCGGCCGGACACCGTCTGCGCCGCGCGGTGGGCATCGCTATGGCGCGTACCGGCTGGGCCGGGGCCGTGGCATTGCTGCTGGTCGCCGCCCTGACCCCGACCCCGTGGGTACCACTGGAACGCATCGACACCGTGGACGGGCCGATCGAGGGTTACGTGCTCAGCGTGGACTCGGGCTACCTGAACGTGCTCACGCCCGATCAGCGGTTCGTGATCCTGATCAGCGCCGACGTGCGGGCACGCGAGTGAACGAGTGTCGACGGCACGCTCGACCGCCGACGTTCCGCCGACACTCCGTCATCGCTGCGCGTTCGCGGCCCGCCGCCGGCGATCGAAGGTGGCGAAGCGCCACAGGTACAGCCCGACCAGCACCACCACCACCGCGGTGGTGATCGGGTTCAGCCAGACCGATACCTGTTCGTAGCGCGATTCCAGCATCAGCCCCAGACCCGCCAGCAGCGACGTCCAGGCCAGCGTGCCGATGCTGGAGTACAGCACGAAGCGCAGCCGGCCCATGCGGGCCACGCCGGCGGGCACCGAGACCAACGTGCGTACGGTCGGCACCAGCCGGCCGAGCAGCACCGCTGCCGCACCGTGACGCTCGAACCACTCGGTGGCCGCATCGATCTCCTGCGGCAACAGGGTCAGCCAGCGTCCGTGCCGGGCACTGAACCGCCTGAGCCGCTCGACGCCGATCGCGCGACCCGCCTCGTACCACAGGTGCACGCCCGCCACGGAACCCGCACTGCCGGCCAGCACCACGCCGACGAACGACAGTTCACCGCGGGCGGCGGCGAACCCTGCCAGCGGCATGATCAGCTCGGACGGGATCGGCGGGAAGACGTTCTCGGCGAACATCAGCAGGGCCACTCCGAGGTAGCCGGTGTTCGAGACGAGCTGCACGATCAGGTCGAACACGATGAATCTCCTTCCTGCCACGACACGCGACCCACGTTGTACATACGCCCGACTCGTTCGATACTGTCGGCTCACCTTTTGACCGAAGAAAACACCGATGCCGCACGCTCTCGTACCCGCATCCCTGGCGCACGATTTCCAGCGCGACGGCGTGGTCGTGATCCGGGGTCTGTTCGCCGCGCATGTCGAACGCATCCGGGCCGGCATCGAGAACAATCTCGCCTCGCCCGGCAAACACGCGGCCGAGAACCTGCAGGCAGGTCAAAGCGGACGCTTCTTCGACGATTACTGCAACTGGCAGCGCATACCGGAGTTCGAGCGCGTCGCCCGCGATCCGGAAGTCGCCGCAGTGGCCGCAGCGCTCATGAGCTCCACCCGCGTGCAACTGTTCCACGAGCACGTGCTGGTGAAGGAGCCGGGCACCACCAAAGCCACGCCGTGGCACCAGGATGCGCCGTACTACTTCGTGGACGGTCGCCAGAACGTCTCGTTCTGGGCGCCGATGGACCCGGTGGATCAGGCATCGCTGCGCTGTGTCGCAGGCTCGCACCGCTGGGAGCGGCCGGTGCTGCCGACTCGCTGGCTGGCCGAGGACGACTTCTACCCGGATCCGGAACACTACCTGCCCGTGCCCGATCCGGATACCCAGGGCATGGACGTGCGCGAGTGGGCGATGCAACCGGGCGATGCGGTGGCCTTCGCGTTCGCCACCTTGCACGGCGCCCGCGGCAACGAAGGGGGAGCACGCCGTCGCGCCTTTTCGCTACGCCTGCTCGGTGATGATGCGCGCTACGTCGAGCGGCCCGGCCCGACCTCGCCGCCGTTCCCCGGACACGGCATGCGGGCCGGGGAGCGACTGCGCGAGGACTGGTTTCCGGTGGTGCTCGATCAGACGGCCGGACGAGGCTCGCCCGACCGGTAGCCTTCCCGGTGGCCCTCATCGTCCAGCCCGTCGCTGCCCGATACCGTGGTCGCGGCGCGTGAGAAGTTCGTCTCGTCCCCTTCTTCCTCGTCTTCCTCGTGCGGGATGATCAGATTCAGCACGATCGCGATCAATGCCGTGGGCAGCAGCCCGGAGGTCATCAGCACGGTGGCGGTGGTGGGCAGGTGCTGCAGCGCACCGGGCTCCAGTTGCAGGCCGAACCCGATCGACAGGGCGATGGCGAAGATCATCATGTTGCGCCGGTCCCACTTCACGTCGGCCAGCATGCTGACGCCTGCCGAGGCGATCATGCCGAACATCAGGATGACGCCGCCGCCGAGCACCGCGATCGGCATGCTGGAGATGACCGCACCGAACTTCGGCACCAGCCCGCACACGACCAGGAACAGACCACCGATGGTGACCACGTGCCGGCTCATGACGCCGGTCATGGCGATCAGCCCGACGTTCTGGCTGAACGAGGTATTGGGCAGGGCCCCGAACACGCCCGAAACCGCGGTGCCCAGACCGTCCGCCAGCGTGCCGCCACGGATCTCGTCATCGGTGGCTTCGCGGCCGGCGCCGCCCTTGGTGATGCCGGAGATGTCGCCCACCGTCTCGATCGCCGAAATGACGGCCATCAGGCACATGCCGATGATGGCGGCGGCGTTGAACTCGAGGCCGAAGTGCAGCGGATCGGGCGCCGAGAACCAGGAGGCACGGGCGACGGCATCGAAGCTGACCATGCCCAGCGCCCAGGCGACGCCGTAGCCTGCCAGCAGGCCGACCAGCACGGCGGACACCGACAGCATCCCGCGCGCGAAGAACTTCAGCCCCAGCGTGACGACGATGACCACCAGCGCCAGACCCCAGTGCTGCATCGTGCCGTATTCCGGCGTACCGATCAGCGGCACGCCGCCCGCGGCGTACTGGATGCCGACGTTCAGCAGTGCAAGCCCGATCATCAGCACCACCAGCCCGGTGACCAGCGGCGGCAGCCAGTGCCGGATCCGGCCGATGAAGGTGCCGATGAAGAAGTGGAAGATGCCGCCGATGATGATGCCGCCCATCAATGCCGCCATGCCGAACTGGATGGCGATCGGGATCATGATGGGGATGAAGGCGAAGCTGGTGCCCTGCACGATCGGCAGCTTCGCCCCGACCGGGCCCAGTGTGACGGTCTGCAGCAACGTGGCAAGGCCGGCGAACACCATCGACATCTGGATCATGTAGATCATGTCCGAGATGTCGGCGCTGCCGAAGCCGAAGCCTGCGGCACCGGCGACGATGATCGCCGGGGTGACGTTGCTGACGAACATCGCCAGCACGTGCTGGATGCCCAGCGGCGTACCTTTCAGGATGCCGGGAAAGTAGTTCGGGTCGCGCATCTGCGCCGGTGTCATACCAGCTTCTGATCGAGCCATCGGAGGTGCTCCAGGAGAGTGGCGCAAGCGCCGGGGGAACGAATTCGTGCCAGGGTCGCGCCAGGCCTGCGTTGCGCTTCGGCCGGACCGGTGCTACGGCCGCTCGATCAACGCTTCCAGGCGCAGCATCGCGATGCGATCGATCTCGCGCAGCGCGGTGTCGAACTCCGTCTGCGGGTCGTTGTCGATGCGCGCCTGGAACCCTTCCAGGATCGCCTGCTTGCGGCTGCCGCGCACGGCCATGATGAACGGGAAGCCGAAACGCTCCCGGTAGGCGGTGTTCAGTGACTGGAAGCGTTCCAGCTCGTCGGGCGTGCAGCTGTCCAGCCCGGCGCTCGATTGCTCGGTGGTCGACTCGTCGGTCAGGTCGCCGGCAAGGGCTGCGCGCCCGACCAGGTCCGGGTGCGAAAGGATCAGCGCACGCTTCTCCTCGATGTCGGCAACGGCCAGCGTGTCGGCCAGGGCGTCGGCCAGCAGACGCGCTTCGGCGGCACTGTGCAGCACCGCGGCAGGCCCGTGACCGGTGGCCAGCACCGAGGGCAAGCCTCCCCGGGCGAGCGTACGTTCGGCCACCCAGGGGGAATGCTCGTAAACCCCTCCGTAGCGGTTCACGAACGCATCGGCCTCGATGTCGGAAGGCAGTCCTTCACTGGTCTCGCCCATCGTGTGCCTCCGTTCGGAAATTACATTGAACAAGAGTATTGCTCAATTGTCGACACTGTGCAACTATGCAGATCGACAATTTTTGTCGACAATAGCTGGGTGCATTGTTCGGGAGCCCTACCCGGACGCTAATCGACGATGAGGCAAGCCACGACGATGGGACGCTTATCCACTCACGTACTCGACACGTCGCTGGGAAGACCCGGCGCCGGCATTGAACTGCTGGTCGAGCGGATCGACGGCGACAGTCGCCGGCGGGTCGCCAGCGCGGTGACGAACGACGACGGTCGGTGCGATGCCCCCTTGCTGGAGGGTGACGCGCTGATCGCCGGGGAATACGAGATGCGCTTCGCGCTCGGCGCCTATTTCGACCGTACCGGCGTGCCGGCGGCGGACGGCCGGCGCTTCCTGGACACGGTCGTCATCCGCTTCGGCATCGTCGACGCCGGCGAGCACTATCACGTGCCGCTGCTGATCTCCCCCTTCGCCTACTCGACCTACCGGGGTTCCTGATGGAAGGCTACATCGTCGAATGGCTGAGCCTGCTCGGTCGCTGGACCCACCTGGTCACCGGCATCGCCTGGATCGGGGCCTCGTTCTATTTCGTGTGGCTGGACAACCATCTGGAGAAGCCTGCCGAGGAGTCGGCCCGGCAGCGCGGCGTGGGCGGCGAGCTGTGGGCGGTGCACGGCGGCGGCTTCTACAACGCCCAGAAGTACACCAACGGCCTGCCGCAGATGCCCGGCAACCTGCACTGGTTCAAGTGGGAGGCGTACACCACGCTGATCACCGGCGTGTTCCTGCTGGCGCTGCTGTACTGGTACCAGGCCGAGATCTACACCATCGATCCGGGCGTTATGGACCTGTCCAAGCCGGTGGCCATCCTGATCGGCATCGCCACGCTGGTGGTCGGCTGGCTCGGCTACGATGCGCTGTGCCGCTCGAAGCTGGGTCAGAACGAGAATTTGATGGCGGTCATCCTTATCGTCGCCCTGACCGCGATCGCCTACGCGCTGTGCCACGTGTTCAGCGGTCGCGGCGCCTACATGCACTTCGGTGCCATGCTCGGCACCATCATGGTGGCCAACGTGTTCTTCGTGATCATGCCCGGCCAGCGCGCCATGGTGTCCGCCACCGCCGCCGGCGAACAGCCGGACCCGGCGCACGGCATCCGCGCCAAGCAGCGCTCGGTGCACAACACCTACTTCACGCTGCCGGTGCTGTTCGTGATGATCAGCAACCACTACGCGATGCTGTCCGGGCACGCGTACAACTGGCTGCTGCTGATCGCCATGTCGCTGGCCGGTGCGCTGATCCGCGTGCACTTCGTCAAGGCGCACTTCGGCCGTCCGACGCCGATCCCGGCAGGTGCCGCCTTCGTGCTGATCGCGGGCGTCATCTTCGCCGTCGTGCCGAGGCCTGCCGCCCCGCTCGATCCGTCGCTTGCCGCCGTATCGCTGGACCAGGCGCACGCGGTGGTGCTGGAGCGCTGCACCGCCTGCCACGCCGAGGTGCCGAGCCAGGCCGGCTTCTCGGCCGCACCCAAGGGCATCATCCTGGAGACGCCCGAGCAGACCTTGTCGCTGGCCGACACGGTCTACAACCAGACGGTGGTGACCAAGGCGATGCCGATCGGCAACCTCACCGGCATCACCGACGAGGAGCGCGCGCTGATCGATCGCTGGTACCGTGCGGGACCCGGTGCCGAGTGAGTCTCGAGGTGAGCAAGCAGCACGACGACAGCCGCGATATCGTCATCGAACGGCTCGATGCGCAGGCGTTCGCACCGTTCGGTGACGTCATAGCGCTGAAGGGGGAGCCGGACGTGATGATCAACCGCGGACTGTGCGGGCGACACCACGATCTGGCGACGCTGAACTTCGAGGGCCGGGGACTTCACGACGACCCCGACGGCGGGCATGGCGGCGGCCGCGCCGGCATCAGCCTGTTCGACGGCACGCCCTATGCGCTGCCCCACGTGCTCGATCTGGTGGAGCGGCATCCGCTGGGCAGCCAGGCGTTCCTGCCGATGTCGACCGAGCCGTTCCTGGTCATCGTCGCCGAGGACGAGAACGGGCGGCCGGTTCGGCCGCGTGCGTGGATCACGGACGGGCGCCAGGGTGTGAATTACCATCGCGGCACCTGGCACGGCGTGCTGACACCGTTGTCGCGCCCTGCCCTGTTCGCCGTCGTCGATCGGATCGGTCCCGGCGACAACCTGGAGGAGGTGACGCTGGATCCGCCCTGTCGCGTCATCGACCCGTACGGTCTGACACGAGAATCCGCATGAGCCCAGAGCACGGCACGAGCCACGCCTATCCGCGCGACCTGATCGGCTACGGACGCACGCCGCCCGACCCGGCCTGGCCGGACAAGGCGGTCATCGCGCTGCAGATCGTGCTCAACGTCGAGGAAGGCGGCGAGAACAACATCCTGCACGGTGACGCCGCGTCCGAGGCGTTCCTGTCCGAGATCGTCGGCGCGGCCGCCTGGCCGGGTCAACGTCACATGAACATGGAGTCGATCTACGAGTTCGGCTCGCGCGCAGGCTTCTGGCGGCTGCACCGGCTGTTCACCGAACGCGAGCTGCCGATCACGGTGTTCGGCGTGGCGACGGCACTGGCCCGCGTGCCTGATGCGGTGGCCGCGATGAACGAGGCCGACTGGGAGATCGCCACTCACGGGTTGAAGTGGATCGACTACAAGGACTTCACCATCGACGAGGAGCGCGCACAGCTCGACGAGGCGATACGCATCCATGAGTCGGTGACCGGCAGCAAGCCCGTCGGTGCCTACATCGGGCGCACCTCCGGGCACAGCCAGGACCTGGCGGCCGAACGGGATCACCTCGAGTACTCGGCCGACAGCTACGCCGACGAACTGCCCTACTATCGCGACTCGCCGTCCGGTCGGCAACTCATGGTGCCGTACACGATGGATGCGAACGACATGCGCTTCGCGACGCCGCAGGGGTTCAACTGCGGCGATCAATTCGAGCGCTACCTGGTCGACTCGTTCGACACACTGTACGCCGAAGGTCTGGCAGGCTCCGCGAAGATGATGTCGATCGGCCTGCACTCGCGACTGGTCGGGCGGCCGGGGCGCATCGCTTCGCTGGTGCGCTTTCTCGATCACGTTGCCCGGCACGAACGCGTCTGGGTGGCACGCCGCATCGACATCGCACGTCACTGGCGAGCGCATCACGCCGGTTGACGCCGCCTTCGCGGTGAAACGTCTTCGCTGCCTGTTCGGCGTCATCTGCCTCATCGTCGCGACGCTGGCGTGCGGACAGTCCGGCTCGCCGGGCGATGACGGCGAACCGTCGGGCGTCGAGCGGCTGCGTACGCAGATCGAGCTGGTCGAGAACGATCCGGAACTGGACGAAGCGGCTCGCGAGACCCTGCTCGCCAAGCTGAACGCAACGCTTGCGCAGCTGGAGCGTGCCGCGGCGCGCCGTACACGCATCGAGTCGATGGAGCGCGAGGCGGCGGCACGCGAGAAGATCCTGACCGCGCTCGCCACGGCCCTGTCCGATCCCGTGAGCGTGACGCGGTTGGCCGGTCCGGACGCCGGCATCGCAACGCTCGCCACCAACGCGGCCGCCATCGAGGACCGGTTGGTCTCGGCGATCGCGGCCCTGGTGGCCGCGCGGCGTGCGGAGGCACGGTTGAGCGGCCGCGCCCCGCTGATCGCCGAGGAAATCGCCGAGGCGCTGCAGCGCAGCGAGGGCTCGGCCCGCTCGGCATCGGCGGCCGTCACGGCCAGGACCGCCGATGCGGCGCATCGCACGCTGGTCGAGCAAAGCCAGGACCTGATCGAACAGGTGCGCTGGAGCGAGGGGGTGTCCACAGTGGTGGAGCTGCGTCGCGAGCTGGCGACACTGCCCGCGCAGCGCACGATCGCGGCGGCAAGGGCGCTGCTGGAGGCCGAGCGAGTGAAGCGACTGACTCGCGTGCTGGAGCGCCACCAGACCATGCTGGGCAACGCGCGCGTCGGCGCGGCGGCGGCGGACGTGATCGTGGCCGCCGCGGCGGCGGATGCCGCGCTGGCGCTCGATCCCGTCGCGGGCGCCGAACCGGCCCCGAGCGAACGCGCCCGGGCGGCCGGCCCGTCCGCGAACCTGGCGCTGGCCCGGTACCGGCTCGAACTGCTGCGCCAGGAACGCCAGGAAACCCGACGCCTCGCCCGGGCACGCGCCGAGGTGGTCGAACTGCACGGCATGCGCAGCACCATCGACAGCATGAACGCCTCCGGGCTGGCCGCCGACGATCTGGCGGGACTGCTGCGCGAACTGGGCGAGCGCCTGCCCGATCGCCAGATGCTGCTCGAGGAGCAAGAGCGCGCCGCCCGGGCACGAAGCACGCTGCAGGCGGAACGCTTCGGCTGGACCGAGCGCTTGAGCGCCCGCACCGTGGACGATCCGGTCGGGGTGGCGGACTCGCTGATCGGTGGGCGCGACCGGTTGCTCGATGATGTCTCGGAGGAACCACCGGGCATCGGCACGCCGGGTCACGGTGCCGACCAGGCCCGGCTGCTGATCGCCCTGATCGAGGATGCCAATCGCTTGTCGGACCTGCTGACCGAGCAGGAGATCGCGCTGCAGGAGAGCCTCGTCCGGGCACAGAGCATCGAGAGCTTCCTGTCGCGCAGCCTACTCGGGCTGCGTACCGGCGAGTCCGCAGGCCTGGCTTGGCTGCCCCGCCTGCCGGCCGGCGTCGATCGGCTGACGGACGGGGCGGCGTGGCGCGGCATTCTCGACGCCCTGGCCGACAGCGTCACGCGCTTTCCGCTACGCGCGCTGAGCCTGGCAACCATGATCGCCGCCCTGCTGTTCGCACGGCCCTGGCTCAGACGGCGCCTGGGCGAGCTGGCGGCCCGGGTCGGCAAGGTCGGACCCGACCGTCACTGGGTCACGCCGACCGCACTGCTGCTCAGCCTGCCCCGGGCATTGCCGTTGCCGCTGGCGCTCGGCTTCGTCAGCCTGCAGCTGGAGCTCTCCGGCGACCACGGCGACCTGGCACCCGCCCTGGGCGTGGCGCTCGGCAAGATCGCGCCGGTACTGTTCGTGATCCTGCTGGTCCGGGTGTTCGCACGTCACGACGGCCTGCTGCACGCGCACTTCGGCTGGAGCCGGACGGCGGCGCTGGCACTTCGGCGCCACCTGCTGTGGTTCGGCTGGACGGTCCTCACCGCGGGCCTGCTGCTGGTGCTGGCATTCGATGCCAGGAACGGCGATCTGCGGCACGGCATCGGGGTGGCGGCCCTGCTCGCGATGTCCCTGGCTCTCACGCTCTTCGTGCACGTCTGCTTCCAGCCTTCGCGCGGTGTGGTGTCGACGATCAACCCCGATACGCCGACGCCCCGCGTGATGGTCGCGCTGTACCCGCTGCTGCTGCTCGCCCCCATCGCGGTCGGTGCGCTGTCGCTCATGGGCTATTTCGACACCGCGGTCGAGCTGCAGCTGCGCATCGTCGGTTCGCTGCTGCTGGTCATGGCGGTGGTGGTCGTGCACGGGCTGGCGCGCCGCGCCTACCTGGTCGCCCACCGTCGCCTGTCGCTGCTGCGCGTGCGCCGCATGCGCGCAAGGCGCGAACAGGAACGGAGCGCGGGCGCCTCGCAGCCGGTCAGCGGTCAGGCTTCGCCCTCCTCGCTGGACGAGAGCGAGGAAGTCGCACTGGATCTGGCTCGGGTCGAACGGCAGACCCGTCGCATCCTCACCGACATCGCGGCCCTGCTGCTGCTGCTCGGCCTGTGGCTGACCTGGCGCACGCTGCTGCCCGCATTCGATGCCGTGCAGACCGGCTCGAACGGTGCGGCCTCCACCATCGCCCCGGACGGTATCTCCCTGCGAGGTGTCATTCTTGCGTTTTTCCTGATCACGGTCGGACTGATCGCCTCGCGCAACATCCGCGGCATCCTGGAACTGACGGTGTTCGAGCGGCTCAGGCTCGATGCGGGCGCGCGCTACGCGATCGTGGCGATCAGCGGCTACGTGCTGATCGGTGCAAGCCTTGTCGCCGGTCTTTCGCAGCTCGGCGTGGACTGGTCGAAGCTGCAGTGGATCGTGGCGGCCCTCGGGGTGGGACTCGGCTTCGGGCTGCAGGAGATCGTGGCGAACTTCGTCTCCGGCCTGATCATCCTGTTCGAGCGCCCGATCCGCGTCGGCGACGTGGTGACGATCGGCGACCTCACCGGCACCGTCAGCAACATCCGCATCCGGGCGACCACCGTCACCAATTTCGACAACCTGGAGGTGATGCTGCCGAACAAGACGATCATCACCGAGAACGTCACCAACTGGACGCTCAGCGATTCGGTCACGCGCGTCATCTTGTCGGTCGGGGTCGCCTTCGAGGCGGACGTGGACAGGGTACGCACCCTGCTCGAAGGCGCCATCGTCGCCACCGAGCATATTCTCGACGAGCCGGAATGGACCGTGTTCTTCATGCGGCACGGCGAAAACGCGTTGATCTTCGAACTGCGCGTGTTCGTGCCCACGCCCGAGCATCGCCTGCCGGTCACCCATGCGCTGAACGCCCGGCTGACCGCCGCGCTGATCGGCGCCGGCATCGAGATTCCCCATCCGCAACGCAGCGTGACGCTGCGCGAACGGGGAACCGCCTTCACCGCTAGCGCACCGTCAGATGCCTGAAGGCCGCCCCCAGGTCGCCACCGAGCCCCGGAGATACCAGGTCCAGCGAGCGCTCCAGGGCATCCAGGTGCGTCTTCATCGCCAGCCGTGCCGCGTCGGCCTTGCCGGCCACGATGGGTTCCAGCAGCGTCTGGCGAGAGCGTGCCGCGTCGAAGGCGTGCGCGGGACGCTCGTACAATCCGATCGCCAAGGCCGTGCGCACCACCTGACGCTCGAGGGCGTTGCACAGGGGCTGGACGCCGCCGAATCCTGCCAAGGCGATGTGGAACTCGCAGGCGAGCCGTAGCGCCGCACCGCGACGCCCGGCACCGACATGCTCCGACTCGCTGCGCGTCAGTGGGACAAGTGCCTCGATGGAGTCGGACTCCAGATCGCTGGCCTCGATCCGGGCGGCGGTACGCCAGGCCAGCTCGCATTCGATCACCCGCCGCGCCTCGAACAGGGCACGCACTTCATCCGGTGGCGGTTCCGAAACCATGGCCCCTCGATTAGTGCGCATGTCCACCACTCCTTCCAATGCCAACCGCTGCAGCGCATCGCGCACCGTGGAGCGTCCGATGGAGAAGATCTCGGCCAGTGCCAACTCGGTCAGCCGGGCTCCCGGACGCAATCTCTGCGACAGCACCGCATCGAGAATCTGGCGATAGACGAACTCGGGCGTACTGAGTTCGGTCGTCCCCGGCAGCGCCTCCAGACCGAACGCGGACGTGCGCTGCGGATCGTCCGCGTCGCTCTTCATGACACCACGCTTGCCGGCCTTGCCACCCTTGCCCGGTGGAGGCGATGTCTTCACCTCGGATCCAGGCTCATGTGCCGGTTGACATCCTTGTAAAGCAAGTAGCGAAAGCGTCCTGGACCACCGGCATAGCAGGCCTGCGGGCAGAACGCGCGCAGCCACAGGTAATCACCTGCCTCGACCTCGACCCAGTCCTGGTTCAGGCGATAGACCGCCTTGCCCTCCAGCATGTAAAGCCCATGCTCCATCACGTGCGTCTCGGCGAACGGGATCGCGGCACCCGCCGCGAAGCTGACGATGTTCACGTGCATGTCGTGACGCACGTCGGTCGGATCGACGAAGCGTGCGGTTGTCCACGCACCATCGGTATCGGGCATGGCCACAGGTTTCACATCGGCTTCGCACGTGACGAAGCTTGCCGGCACCTCCAAGCCCTCCACTCGCTCGAACCGCTTGCGAAGCCAGTGCAGGCGAGCCGGCACACCACCGGTATTGACCAGTGTCCACCTCGCACCCGGTGCGATCCAGGCATACCCGCCGACCTGCAGCGTGTGCGCCTCACCCTCGATGTCGAGTTCCACCGCGCCATCGACCACGAACAGCACGCCCTGGGCGCCCGCGTCGGGCTCGGGCCGGTCACTGCCGCCACCTGGCTCGATGTCCATCAGGTAGTGCGAAAACGTGGTGGAGAATCCCGACATGGGCCGGGCCAGCACCCAGGCACGAGCATCGTTCCAGTGCGGCAGCAGGCTGGTGACGATATCGGTGAGCACACCGCGCGGGATCACCGCGTAGCTTTCGGTGGTGACCGCGCGCGAAGTCAGAAGCTGATGCTGCGGCGGCAATCCGCCTTGCGGCACGAACAACGTCCTTGCTTGATGATCATCGCTCATTTCGTGACGTCGCTCCTCGAGCAGGGCAGACAGGATGTCTACAAGACCAAATACCGATTGTACGCAATCCCTTCGATCAATCAAATCCTTTCTATGCCCTCGCTCGTCTGCCCCCCTTCTTGTCAGCCTTGGTCTTGTCAGCCTTGGTCTTGTCAGCCGTGGTCTTGTCAGCCTTCTTCTTGTTCCGGCGACTGCTGGATGAGCGTCACGTTGCTCTGCCGCGTTGCATCCTCGATCGACTTGAGCACCAAGTTGGCCTGGTGGTACTGCTCATCGTCCAGCAACGAACCGGCTTCCTCCAGCAGACCCAGACTGTTGCTGATAGGCAGGTAGGCGGTCGCGATGACCGCCTCGACGCCCGCGTCCGACAGTTCCTCCGCAGCGCTCAGCGCCTTGCCCTGTTCCAGATAGACGCTCGCGCGGTCCAATGCCTGGAACGCCTGCTGATCAGCGTCGATATCGATGTACTCCACCACCGTCATGTCGAACGGAACCCAATCCCTTCGCAGCTCCGCATCCTCTCCTTCGCCTTCCACGCTTCGATAGACACGCAGGGCCACGTCGGCAGCCTCGAGACTTTCCCTGGCGAGGGTCGTCAGTTCCGCCCCTTCCTCGGGCAGGCCGTTGAAGATGGCGACACGGGCAGCACGAACCTCCAGCATGGCCTGGGAAGCCTGTTCGGTGGCGTTGTTCAAGGCATTCCTGCCGGCCGTGGACAGGGTGGCCCCGGATGCCGTGGCTTCAGCCGCCGAGGCTCCAGGCATTGATCCGTCCGAAGCCGCCGTGACGACATTCGCGGCGAGCAGGGACCCCGTCAATGCCAAGCTTGCGATACCTGCCTTGACGACGGTGCGTCGCTCTTTCATGTCAGATCTCCATATGGTTGCGTTCGCGCCCATCTTCACCGGTGCCGGAGCTCGCCATGGACCGTCGTCCATTTTTGCGATCCGACCTTGACCGGCCGACTGCCCGAGCGATGCGGTGGCTCCATCCGGGTACCGTCCGTCGCCGACTTCCTCCTGCCATGGGGCCGATGAAGCACGGCATGCCGGGCGGTGGTGCGATCCCGTGCGGCGGCGACCATACGGCCTCAACGTCGCTTCGGCGGCATCAGGTCGGTGATCGTGCCCTCGAACATCTCGGCGGCGAAGTTGATCGTCTCCGACAGGGTCGGGTGCGGATGGATGGTGTGACCCAGATCGGTCGCATCGCAGCCCATTTCGATCGCCAGCGCGGCCTCGGCGATTAGGTCCCCGGCGTGAGGGCCGACGATACCGGCCCCGATGACCCGGTCGTCCGCCTCGTCGAACAGCAGCTTGGTCATGCCCTCGCTACGCCCCATGCTCAACGAGCGCCCCGAGGCGGCCCACGGGAACACGCCCTTGCCGACCTTGATGCCCTGCGCCCTGGCCTCGGTCTCGGTCAGGCCCGCCCAGGCGACTTCCGGATCGGTGTAGGCGACAGAAGGGATCACCCGCGCATCGAACGCGCGCGGGTGCCCGGCGCAGACCTCGGCGGCCACCTTGCCCTCGTGCACCGCCTTGTGGGCGAGCATCGGCTGGCCGACCACGTCGCCGATGGCGAAGATGTGTGCCACGTTGGTGCGCTGCCGGTTGTCGACGGCGATGAAGCCGCGTTCGTCGACGTTCACGCCGGCGTACGCCAGACCGAGCCCGCGGCCGTTCGGGCGTCGACCGACCGCCACCAGCACCTTGTCGAACACGTCGCTGAATTTGCCGTCCGGGCCTTCGAAGTCGACGGTCAGCCCGTCGTCGCCGGCGGTGATGGAGGTCACCTTCGTCCTCAGGTGAATCTTCTCGTACCGATCCTGAATGCGGGTGTGCAGCGGCTTGACCACGTCGCGGTCGGCGCCCGGCATCAGCTGGTCCATGAACTCGACCACGGTGATGCGCGAACCGAGCGCATCGTACACGCAGGCCATCTCCAGCCCGATGATGCCGCCGCCCAGGATCAGCAACCGCTCGGGGATGCCGGCAAGCTCCAGCGCGCCGGTCGAATCCAGCACGCGCGGATCGTCGTGCGGCACGAACGGCAGCGTCACCGGTTCCGAGCCCGCCGCCACGATGCACTGGTCGAAGCTGACCACGGTCGCATCACCCACCGCGTTCGTGACCCGCACCGCGTTCGGCCCGGTGAACTCGCCGGTACCGTGCACCACCTGCAGCTTGCGCCCCTTGGCCAGCCCCTGCAGGCCGCCGGTCAGCTTGCCCACCACGCCGTCCTTCCAGCCACGCAGCTCGTCCAGGTCGATTTCCGGCTTCACGAAGCGCAAGCCGTGCTCGCCCATCTCCTCGTACTCGGTGATGACCTTGGCGGCGTGCAGCAGCGCCTTGGACGGGATGCAGCCCACGTTCAGGCACACCCCGCCCAGACTCTCGTCGCGCTCGATCAGCACCGTCTTCAGGCCGAGATCGGCGGCCCGGAACGCGGCGGTGTAGCCGCCCGGTCCGGAACCGAGCACCAGCACCTCGGCGTGCATTTGCGCAGAATCTTTGGCATCCATCGCTACGCGCCTCAGTGGGACAGTCGGCGAACATCGCCGAGAAGGTGCTTCAACGTGACGCAGAAGCGCGCTGCCAGCGCGCCGTCGATGGCGCGGTGGTCGTAGCTGAGCGACAGCGGCAGCAGGTTGCGCGGCACGAACGCCTCGCCGTCCCAGACCGGCGCCATCGAGGAGCGGGTCAGCCCGAGGATGGCCACCTCGGGCGCGTTCACGATCGGTGTGAACGCCACCCCGCCGATACCGCCGAGCGAGGAGATGGTGAAGGTCGCGCCCTGCATGTCGGCAGGCTTGAGCTTGCCCTCGCGCGCCTGGGCGGACAGCTCGCCGAGCTCCTTCGATATCTCGATCAGCCCCTTGCGATCGGCATTCTTGATGACCGGTACCATCAGCCCGTTGGGCGTGTCGGCGGCGAAGCCGATGTTGTAGTAACGCTTCTTCACCAGCTTGTCGCCATCCGGGTGCAACGACGAGTTGACCTCCCAGTGCGCCTTGAGCGCCGAGACCGCCGCCTTGATCACGAAGCTCAGCAGCGTGACGCGGTAGCCCTCGGTCTTCGCCTGCGCGTCCATCTCGCGCCGGTAGCCGTCCAGCTCGGTGATGTCGGCCAGTTCCTGGTGGGTGACGTGCGGGATGTTGAGCCAGGAGCGGTGCAGGGCCGGCCCGGAGAGCTTCTTGATCCGGGACATCTCCACGTCCTCGACCTCGCCGAACTTGCTGAAGTCGACCGTCGGGCTCGGCGGAATGCCCATGCCGCCGGACGGGGCGCCGGACGGGCCGCCCGCGGCACCGCCGTGCGCCCCGGACGCCGCGGCGCCGGCCTGCACCTGCGACTTGAAGGCGCCACTCAGGTCCTCGCGCAGGATCCGCCCGTTTCGTCCGGATCCGGTCACGCTTCCCAGGTCCACGCCCAGCTGGCGGGCGAAGGCGCGCACCGAAGGCGAGGCGTGCGCCTTCCTGAAGCTGGCCTCGTCGAGCGCGGCGCCACCGGTCGACGGCGAGTCGCTCGGCACCCCCGCCGTCGGGGCCGCCGTTGCACTGTCGTCGGCGACCTTCGCCTGCAGTGCCGTGCCCTCCGGCTCCTGTGCGGGTGCGGCGGCGGACGAGGTAGCCGGCGCGGCCGGCTCGTCGCTGCCCGTCGCCTCGCTCTCGATCATCATGATCAACGACCCTTCCGACACGGTATCGCCTTCGGCGATGCGGATCTCGCGCACCGTGCCGGCCATCGGGCTCGGCACCTCCATGGTCGCCTTGTCGCTCTCCAGTTCGAGCAGCGGGTCCTCCTCGCCGACCGTGTCGCCCACCGCCACCAGGATGCTGATAACCGGTATATCGGCGAAATCGCCGATGTCCGGCACCTTCACTTCGTTCAACGCCATGCTCGTGCTCCCTTCGGATCCGTTGCGGTTCAGACGAGCCGCGGGTTCGGCTTGCTGCCGTCGTTGGTGTACTTGGCCAGCGCCGTCTCCAGCACCGCCTTGTCAACGTGCCCCTCGCGGTAGAGCTCCACCATGGCGGTCGCCGCGATGTGCTTCGCGTCCACCTCGAAGAAGCGGCGCAGGTTGACGCGCGAGTCGGAGCGACCGAAGCCGTCGGTGCCGAGCACGGTGTAGCGCTGGGGCACGAAGGCCCGGATCTGTTCGGCGTAGTTCTTCTGGTAGTCGGTGGCGGCGATGACCGGTCCGGTGGCACGCGCCAGAGCTTGCGTTACGTACGCCACGCGCGGCGTCTCGAACGGATTGAGCCGGTTCCAGCGCAGCGCATCCTGGCCGTCGCGTGCCAGTTCGTTGAGCGAGGTGGCCGACCAGATGTCGCTGGTGACGCCGAAGTCGGCCTCCAGCATTCGTGACGCCTCGATCGCCTGCATCAGGATGGTGCCCGAACCGAGCAGGTTGACGTGCCGCCTGCCCGGGTCCTCGGCACGGCTGAAGCGGTACAGACCGCGCACGATGCCCTCTTCCGCCCCTTCGGGCATGTCCGGGTGCCGGTAGTTCTCGTTCATCAACGTCAGGTAGAAGAACACGTCCTCCTGGTCGACGAACATGCGCTGCAGGCCGTGGTGGACGATCACCGCGACTTCGAACGAGAACGTGGGGTCGTAGCTGATGCAGTTCGGGATGGTGGCGGCGAGGATGTGCGAGTGCCCGTCCTCGTGCTGCAGCCCCTCGCCGTTCAGCGTGGTGCGCCCTGCGGTGCCGCCGAGCATGAAGCCGCGCGCGCGGCTGTCGCCGGCCGCCCAGGCCAGGTCGCCGATGCGCTGGAAGCCGAACATCGAGTAGTAGATGTAGAACGGCACCATCGGCACGCCGTGCACGCTGTAGGAAGTCGCCGCCGCCATCCAGTCGGCCATCGCGCCTGCCTCGTTGATGCCGGCCTGCAGGATCTGCCCGGTGCTGGATTCCTTGTAGAACATCATCTGCTCGGAGTCCTCGGGCGTGTAGTGCTGCCCGAGCGGGTTGTAGATGCCGACGGAACGGAATAGCCCCTCCATGCCGAAGGTGCGACTCTCGTCGGGCACGATCGGCACCACCTGCTTGCCGATGTTCTTGTCGCGCAGCAGCGTGGTGAGGATGCGCACGAAGGCCATCGTGGTGGAGATCTCGCGCTCGCCACTGGAGGCGAGCTGTCCCTTGAAGGCGCCCAGTTCGGGAATGACGAGCCTTGGCGCATCGCGCCACTGGCGCTGCGGAAAGTCACCGCCGAGCGCCTCGCGCCGGCTTGCCAGGTAGGCCTTCTGCTCGTTGTTGAGGCGCACCAGCGGTGCACCGGGTAGATCCTCGTCGCTGACCGGGATGCGGAAGCGATCCCGGAACGCGCGCAGCTGGTCCTCGGCCAGCTTCTTTTGCTGGTGGGTGATGTTCTGGCCTTCACCGGCACTGCCCATGCCGTAGCCCTTGACCGTCTTGATCAGCAGGCAGGTCGGTCGACCGACCGTATCGCTGGCGCGCTTGAACGCGTTGTAGACCTTGTCCGGATCGTGTCCGCCACGGCGCAGTGCCCAGATCTCGTCATCGCTCAGGTCGGCCACCAGCGCGGCGGTCTCCGGGTACTTGCCGAAGAAGTGCTCGCGCACGTAGGCACCGTCCTTGGACTTCAACGTCTGGTAATCACCGTCGACGGTCTCCTCCATCAGCTGGCGCAGCCTGCCCGATTCGTCACGCTCCAGCAGATCGTCCCAGCCCTCGCCCCACAGCAGCTTGATCACGTTCCAGCCCGAGCCGCGGAACTCGCCCTCGAGCTCCTGCACGATCTTGCCGTTGCCGCGCACCGGGCCGTCCAGGCGCTGCAGGTTGCAGTTCACCACGAAGATCAGGTTGTCGAGCTTCTCGCGCGCGGCCAGCGAGATGGCCCCCAGCGACTCCGGCTCGTCCATTTCGCCGTCGCCCAGGAAGCACCACACCTTGCGGTCCTGCATGTCGATGTGACCGCGGTTGTGCATGTACTTCATGAAATGCGCTTGATAGATCGCGCACAACGGTCCCAACCCCATCGATACGGTCGGGAACTGCCAGTAGTCGGGCATCAGCCACGGGTGCGGGTAGGAGGACAGACCCTCGCCGTCGACCTCGGAGCGGAAGTTCTCCATCTGCTCCTGGCTGAAACGTCCTTCCATGAAGCTGCGCGCGTAGATGCCCGGCACCACATGCCCCTGGAAGAACACCAGGTCACCGCTGTGTTCCTCGCTGCGGGCGCGCCAGAAGTGGTTCAGACCGATGTCGTACATGACCGCCGCCGAGGCGAACGAGGCGATGTGCCCGCCGTACTCGGAGCTTTCCTTGTTGCGACCCACCACGGTCGCCATCGCGTTCCAGCGGTTGATGGTGCGGATGCGCCATTCCATCTCGATGTCACCGGGGAAAGGTTCCTGCTGCTCGGCGGGGATGGAGTTCACGTAGGAGGTGGTGGCGGTGAACGGCAGGTCTGCACCGCGTTCGCGGGCCTCCTGCACCGCACGGTCGATCAGGAAATGCGCACGATCGGCACCGTCCTGCTCGATGACGTCGGCGATCGCCTCCGCCCATTCGGCGGTTTCGATCGGATCGATGTCGGACACCGTCTCGCTGGTGGCTTCGGTCATGGCTTCACGGGCTCTGTGGAAAGTCGTTGCAGAACGGGAATCGGCATCACGCGCTCGGCGCACGGTCGAGATTCAGCGACACGACGCCGCCCTGGCCGGACTTGAAGTCGATGGCGTCCATCGCGGCGATCGCTGCCAGGTTGACCAGCCCGCGTACCGTCATCGCCTCGGTGGCGATGTGCACCGGCCGGCGCATGCCCATCAGGATCGGACCGACCGCCACGCCGCGCGCAAGCTCTCGGCTCGCCTTGCAGGTGATGTTGGCGGCATCGAGCGAAGGCATGACCAGCACGTTGGCCACGCCCTCGAACGCGGCACCAGGGAAGGTCCGGTCGCGAATCGACGGTGACAGGGCGGCATCCGCGTGCATCTCGCCATCGACAGCCAAGGCGGGGTGCCCCTGCGCGAGCAGCTCGCGCGCGCGGCGCATCTTCACCGAGCCGGGATGGTTGAGCGAGCCGAAGTTGGAGCTCGACAGCAAGGCCACCCTGGGCACCATGCCGAACCGCTCGGCCAGGCGTGCGGTCATGACGGCGGTCTCGGCCACCTGCTCGGCGCTCGGATCGAGCGTGACATGCGTGTCGGTCATGAACACCGTGCCGGTATCGAGCAGCAGCAGCACCGCCGCCGAACAGTCGCGGATGTTGTCGCGCACCCCGATCACGTGCCGCAGCTGGATCAGGTGCGAGCGGTACGCACCCTCGGCGCCGCACACCAGCGTGTCGGCCCGATCGTCCAGCACCAGCAGGGCGGCCAGCGCGGTGGTCTGGTTCTGCACCACGTTGCGCGCGAACGTGGGCGACACACCGCGCCGGCCCATCACCTGCAGGTACATCTCCACATGGCGATCCAGGTCCGGGTTCGCGCGCGGATCGACGATCTCGAACCCCTCGCCTTCCCGCAGGCGCAAGCCCAGCGCATCGATGCGTGACAGGATAATGGCCCGATCGCCCAGCAGCACCGGATGGCACAGACGGTCATCGACCAGGATCCGGGTGGCGTTGAGCACGCGGTCGCAGGCTCCCTCGGCCAAGACCACGCGCTGCAGGTCGCCGTGCACGCGCTCGAACACCGGCTTCATCACCATGCCCGATCGGAACACGATCTGCGACAGCTTCGCCGTGTAGGCTTCGAAATCCTCGATCGGACGCGTCGCCACGCCGGACTCCATCGCCGCCCGCGCCACCGCCGGCGGGATCTCGATCATCAGTCGCGGATCGAACGGCTTGGGGATCAGGTAGTCGGCCCCGAAGCTGAACGGCTTGCCGCCGTAGGCGGCCGACACCACGTCGCTGGCCTCGCGTCGGGCGATGCCGGCGATCGCGTCCACGCAAGCGGCCTGCATCTGCGCATTGATCTCGCTGGCTCCCACGTCGAGGGCACCGCGGAACAGGAACGGAAAGCACAGCACGTTGTTGACCTGGTTCGGAAAGTCCGAACGCCCGGTGGCCATGATCGCGTCGTCACGCGCCGCGTTCACCACGTCCGGATGAATCTCCGGGTCCGGATTCGCCAGCGCGAGGATGAACGGTCGCGCCGCCATGCGCTTGACCTGCTCGCCACTCATCACGTTCGGTGCCGACAGTCCCAGGAACACGTCCGCATCGTCGATCACGTCGTCCAGCGTGCGCGCGGCGGTATCGCGCGCGAACACCGCCTTGTAGGGGTCCATCTGCTCGCGCCCGATGTAGACCACACCGTCCACGTCGCACACCGTCACGTTGTCACGCTTCAGGCCCATGAACACCAGCAGGTTCAGGCAGGCCAGCGCTGCGGCACCCGCTCCCGAGCAGACCAGCCTCACCTGGTCCAGTCGCTTGTCGGCGACGTGCAAGCCGTTGCGCACCGCCGCCGCGACCACGATCGCGGTACCGTGCTGGTCATCGTGGAATACCGGAATGTTCATGCGCTCGCGCAACCGTCGCTCGATCTCGAAGCACTCCGGTGCCTTCAGATCCTCCAGGTTGATGCCACCGAACGTGGGCTCGAGCAACGCGACGGCGTTGACGAACTCGTCCACGTCGAGCGTGTCGACCTCCAGGTCGAAGCAATCGATGTCGGCGAACTTCTTGAACAGAACCGCCTTGCCCTCCATGACGGGCTTGGAGGCCAAGGCGCCGATGTTGCCCAGCCCCAGCACCGCGGTGCCGTTGGTGATCACGCCGACCAGGTTGGCGCGTGCGGTCAGCGAGGCCGCCTCATTCGCATCGCGCACGATCTCGCGACACGCCGCCGCCACGCCCGGCGAATAGGCCAGTGCCAGATCACGCTGATTCAGCATGTTCTTGGTGGCGCTGATCTGCAGCTTGCCGGGTCTGGGATGGCGGTGGTAGTCGAGCGCCGCCCGATCGAACGGATCGCTCATCAGTGCGACCCCTCGGCGGCGAGCGCGGCGCTGCGCGCATCGTCCTCGCCGCCGGTCCCCGCACCATTGAACAGCACGTTCAGGCCCACCGCGGTGATGGATGCCAGGAGGATGCCCGAGTCGATCAGCGGGTGCAGCGCGTGCGGCATCCACATCTTGAAGTCCGGCGCGACCAGCGGAATCATGCCCATGCCCAGGGAGATGGCCACGACCATGCCGTTGTAGCGGTTGTGCGTGAAGTCCACGGAACCCAGGATGCGTACCCCGGTAGCGGCCACCATGCCGAACATGACAAGACCTGCACCACCGAGCACCGCGACCGGCAGCGCCTCGACCAACGCCCCCATCTTGGGCACCAGCCCCAGCACGATCATGATCGCGCCACCGGCCACGCACACGTAGCGCGAACGTACGCCGGTCACCCCGACCAGGCCGACGTTCTGGCTGAACGAGGTGTAGGGAAAGGTGTTGAACAGGCCGCCGATCAGCGTGCCCAGCCCATCGGTACGCAGGCCCGCGCACAACGTCGGGCGCTCGATCGGCTTGCCGCAGATCTCGCTGAGCGCCAGGAACATCCCGGTCGATTCGATCATCACCACGATCATGACGAGCGTCATGGTCAGCACCATGATCGGATCGAAGATCGGTGTGCCGAAATGGAACGGTGTCACCAGGGCGAACCACTCGGCCGTGCCGACGTGCTCGAAGTGCATCAGGCCCATGGCACCGGCGACCAGCCCGCCGACCAGGATGCCGATCAATACCGATATGTTGGCGAAGAAGCCCTTGGCGAACTTCATCACCAGCACGATCGTCAGCAGCACCAGGGCCGAGATGACCATGTTCTGCGGAGTGGCGTACAGCGGATTGTCGGCCGAGGCCGCCAGCGCCAAGCCATCCGGCATGAGCGGTACGGTGCCGGCTTCGGACATGTCGCGAACTTGCTCCAACCAGCCCTGCTGGGCGGCATCGACGATGCGCGGCGAGGTCGGACCGACCGGCAGGCCGAAGATCCAGTTCACGCCGATACGCATCAGCGTCACGCCGATGACCAGGATGATGGTGCCGGTCACCACCGAGGGAAAGAAGCGCAGCATCCGGCCGATCAACGGGGCGAGCAGCATCGCGATGATGCCCGCCCCGATGATCGCGCCGAAGATCATGCGCGCACCTTCGGGGCCGGGGTTGGCGACACCGATGGCCACCATCGGTCCGACCGAGGCGAAGGTCACCCCCATCATCACCGGCAGTTTCACGCCGAACCAGCGCGTCGCACCGAGCGACTGAATGATGGAGACCAGACCGCACACGAACAGGTCGGCCGAGATCAGGAAGGCGACGTCAGCGGGCGGAAGATTCAGCACGCGCCCCACGATCAACGGCACCGCGATGGCGCCGGCGTACATGACCAGGACGTGCTGCAGGCCGAGCGTGACGAGCTTGCCCGCTGGCAGGCGTTCGTTGACCGAATCGTAGGCAGGATCGAGGGCCGGATCGTGAACCGTGTTCATTGCCGGAGGTGCTCCATGGGATAGGGGCGATGTGTGGGGAAGCCGAAATGTCGTGGCCGGTCAGCCGGGGCCGCACGATCCGCCTGAAAGGAGGACCCGGCAGCCGCGACGCAGCATCACCGTCGATGGACGGAGGGCGACGCGATTCTCCAATTATTGTTCACAATGTCAAGTACAACATGTGTTCTGATTTTTGTGTACAATAATTCGACGCATCGTTGTGCGTTCGCCTAATCCCGTCACGGAGCCCTCGACATGACCGGCCAGAACCCCGTCTTCATCCCCGGCCCGACCAACATGCCGGATCGACTGCGTCATGCGATGGCGGTGCAGACCTCGGACCACCGCGCCCCCGATTTCGTCGAGCTGCTGCGCCCGCTGTTCGCCGATCTCAAGAAGGTGTTCAAGACCGAGACCGGCACCGTCATCACCTTCCCCGCTTCGGGTACCGGTGGCTGGGAAGCGGCGATCACCAACACGCTGTCGGCCGGCGACAAGGTCCTGATCGCGCGCTACGGCATGTTCTCGCACCGCTGGATCGACATGTGTCAGCGCCACGGCCTGGACGTGGACGTGATCGAATGCGAATGGGGCAGCGGCGCGCCGGCCGACCGGTTCGCCGAGCGGCTCGCGGCCGACAAGGATCACGCGATCAAGGCGGTGCTGGTCACGCACAACGAGACCGCCACCGGCGTGGTGTCGGACATCGCCGCCGTGCGTGCCGCGATGGACAAGAGCTCCCACCCGGCCCTGCTGCTGGTGGACTGCGTGTCCTCACTGGCCAGCATGGACTTCCGCATGGACGACTGGGGCGTGGACATCGCGGTATCCGGCAGCCAGAAAGGCTTCATGCTGGCCACCGGCATCGCGATCCTGGGCGTCAGCCAGAAGGCGCTGGCAGCCATGGAGACGGCGACCCTGCCGCGCACCTTCTTCGACTTTCGCGACATGGGCAACGCCAACGCGAAGGGCGGCTTCCCCTACACGCCGCCGTTGCAGCTGCTGCACGGGCTGAGCGAGAGCCTGAAGATGCTGCTCGACGAGGAAGGCCTGGATCAGGTGTTCGCACGCCACCATCGCATCGCCTCCGGCATCCGCGCCGCCATCCAGGCCTGGGGCCTTCAGCTGTGCGCGAAGTCCGAGGACCTGTACTCCGACACGGTCAGCGCGATCTACGTGCCGGACGGCTTCGACAGCGACGCGCTCGTCAACCACATTTACGACACCTACCAGGTCTCGTTCGGCATCGGCCTGGGCGAGATGGCCGGCAAGGCGTTCCGCATCGGCCATCTCGGCTCCATGACCGATGTCATGGCGCTGGCGGGCATCGCCACCGTCGAGATGGCCATGGCCGATCTGGACTATCCGGTCGAACGGGGCGTAGGCTCCATCGCCGCACAGGATTACTATCGACGCACGGCTGCAGAAGCAGCGATGGGGAAAGCCGCCTGATGTCCGACGAGTCGACCAACCTGATCATCCCGACCTGGAGCGATGTCGAGCAGGCGCACGAGCGCATCCGGCCCTATATCCACGAGACGCCGATCCTGACCTCCAGCTACCTGGACGAGCTGACCGGGGCGACGTTGTTCTTCAAGTGCGAGAACTTCCAGAAGGCCGGCGCCTTCAAGGTGCGCGGTGCCTCGAACGCGGTGTTCGGGCTGTCCGAGGAGAAGGCGAAGAAGGGGGTGGCCACCCACTCCTCCGGCAACCATGCGCTGTCGCTGTCGTACGCGGCCGGGCGGCGCGGCATTCCGGTGACCGTGGTCATGCCGCACACCGCGCCCGAGGCGAAGAAGGCGGCGGTGCGCGGCTACGGCGGCACCATCGTGGAGTGCGAACCGTCCACCACCTCGCGAGAAACCACCTTCGCCGAGGTGGTCGCCAGGAGCGGGGCCGACTTCGTGCACCCCTACAACGATCCGCGCGTGATCGCCGGCCAGGCGACCTGTTCGAAGGAGCTGCTGGGCCAGGTCGACGGCCTGGACGCGGTGATCGCGCCGATCGGCGGTGGCGGCATGATCTCGGGCACTTGCCTGACCCTGTCGAACCGGGCACCCGACATCCAGATCTACGCGGCGGAACCGCTGAACGCGGACGATGCCGCCCGCTCGTTCAAGGCCGGCCACATCATCGCCGACGATGCGCCGGACACCATCGCCGACGGGCTCAAGGTGCCGTTGAAGGATCTGACCTGGCACTTCGTGTCGAACCATGTCACCGACATCCTGACCGCCACCGAGCAGGAAATCGTCGATGCCATGAAACTCACCTGGCAACGCATGAAGATCGTCATCGAGCCCAGCTGCGCGGTACCGTTGGCCACCCTCATCAAGAATCGGGACGTCTTCGCAGGCTTGCGGGTCGGCGTCATCATCACCGGGGGCAACGTCGACATGGATCGACTGCCCTGGACACTCTGAACCACTCCAAGCGAGGACAACCCGCATGAACGTCGCAGTCAGCAGGAACGCCGGCCCGTCGCCGGACGATTTCGAGGTCGGGTTCGACATACCGGCCGCCATCGGCATGGACGAGGCCGACATCCAGACACCGTGCCTGGTGCTGGACCTGGACGCGCTGGAGCGCAACATCAAGAAGATGGGCGACTTCGCCAAGTCGGCCGGCATGCGTCATCGCGTGCACGGCAAGATGCACAAGTCGGTCGATGTCGCCTTGCTGCAGGAGAAGCTGGGCGGCAGTTGCGGCGTGTGCTGCCAGAAGGTCAGCGAGGCCGAGGTGTTCGCCCGCGGCGGCATCAAGGACGTGCTGGTGTCCAACCAGGTGCGACAGCCCGAGAAGATCGACCGGCTGGCCCGCCTGCCCAAGCTGGGCGCACGCGCCATCTGCTGCGTGGACGACATCGACAACGTCGCCGACCTGTCGGCCGCGGCCGTCAAGCACGGTACCCAGATCGAGTGCCTGGTCGAGATCGACTGCGGTGCCGGGCGCTGCGGTGTCACCACCACCGAGGCGGTGGTCGAGATCGCCAAGGCGATCGATGCGGCCGACAACCTGAAGTTCGCCGGCCTGCAGGCCTACCAGGGTGCCATGCAGCACATGGACGTCTATGCCGAGCGCCAGGCGAAGACGCAGGTCGCCATCGACATGGTCAAGGATGCGATCGCCGGCTTGAAAAAGGAAGGGCTGGCGTGCGACATCGTCGGCGGCGGCGGCACCGGCTCCTACTATTTCGAGAGCGCCTCGGGCGTGTTCAACGAGCTGCAGTGCGGCTCGTACGCGTTCATGGATGCCGACTACGGCCGCATCCTGGACGAGAACGGCGATCGCATCGACAACGGCGAGTGGGAGAACGCGCTGTTCATCCTGACCTCGGTCATGAGCCACGCCAAGCCCGACAAGGCCATCGTCGATGCCGGCCTGAAGGCGCAGTCGGTGGACAGCGGCCTGCCGACCATCTACGGACGGGACGATGTCGAGTACGTGAAGTGCTCGGACGAGCACGGCGTGGTCGCCGATCCGGAAGGCGTGCTGAAGGTCAACGACAAGCTGAAGCTGGTACCCGGGCACTGCGATCCGACCTGCAACGTGCACGACTGGTACGTCGGCGTGCGCAACGGCAAGGTCGAGACCTTGTGGCCGGTCAGCGCACGCGGTCGAGCATTCTGAGCGTGGCCTCCTCCAGCAATGCCGCACCGGGCAATCCGACGGCGGTCAATGACGGCGCCGGCATCGTCGTCGTCTCCGAGGCCGACTGCGAACGGTTCATCAGCCGGGCCGATGCGTTCACCGCGGTGGAAGCGGTGTTCGCCGCCATGGCCCGCCAGGATGCGTACAACTTCCCGGTCATCCGCGAGGCGATAGGCCATGCCGATGCGCTGTACGGGTTCAAGTCCGGGTTCGACAAGGCCGGGCTCGCCCTGGGCCTGAAATCCGGCGGCTACTGGCCGGGCAACATGGCGCGCGGGCTGACCAACCACCAGTCGACCGTGTTCCTGTTCGACCCGGACACCGGCAGGCTCAAGGCGCTGGTGGGCGGCAACTACCTGACCGCGGTGCGCACCGCGGCCGCCTCCTCGGTCTCGATCGCGCACCTGGCCCGCCAGGATGCCAAGGTGCTCGGCATGGTCGGCGCCGGGCACCAGGCACAGTTCCAGTTGCGTGCCGCGGCAGAGCAGCGCGACTTCGAGCGGGTGGTCGCCTGGAACGCGCATCCGGACATGCTGCCGAAGCTGGCAGCGGTCGCCGAGGAACTGGGGTTGCCGTTCGAGACGGTCACGCAGGAGGATCTGGGCGCGCAGGCCGACGTGATCATCAGCATCACCTCGGCGCACGAGCCGCTGATGATGGCCGACTGGGTCAAGCCCGGCACGCACATCGCGTGCATGGGCACCGACACCGCCGGCAAGCAGGAGATGGATCCCGCGCTGTTCGTGCGCGGCACCGTGTTCACCGACGAGGTCGCGCAGTCGATCTCGCTGGGCGAGGCGCAGCACGCGGTGAAGGCCGGGCTGATCGAGCCCTCCGACATCACCGCGCTGGGCGCGGTGATCAACGGCACGCATGCCGGGCGCGGCTCGGACGAGCAGATCACGCTGTTCGACGGTACCGGCGTGGGGTTGCAGGACCTGGCGGTGGCCGACGTGGCCGCGCGCATGGCGATCGAGCAGGGAGCGCCGACCGTCTCGCTCTGACGGTCGTCTTGCACGAGGGATCGCGCAACGCTCTGTGCGGATCAGGTGGCTCGAGCTATCGCCGGAGCAAGGCTGACCCCGGGCGCCCTGCCCCCACCCTGCCGACACCACGCCGGAGCGCCCGCCGGTCATCATGCTACAGCTCCTCGTCCACGAAGATCACGTGCTGGAAGTGCTGCTGGTCCTCGAAGCTGGCGCCGAGCGAGCCGATCAGCAGTCCGATCGAGGCGAGGAACATCGCCATCTTCAGGAACACGCCCGCGCCGACCGCTTCGGCCTGGACACCGGTCGAGGCCGCCCACTCGGCCACCAGCTCGCCGCCGAACAGCGTGGCACCCGCCAGCAAGGCCAGGCAGAAGATGCCGAACCAGGTGACCAGCAACCCGCACAGCACGATCAGCACCGCGGAGACGCGGGTCACCACCAGCTGCTCGCGCCGTTCGCGGAATCGGCGCATCAGCAACTGCTGACGAGCGACCACGAAGGCGGTCGTGGCGATCAGCACCAGCGCCGCCATGACGATGTTGCGCGACCAGGACAGCGACAGCCCCAGGTCCCAGACCTCGGCGGTCAGGATCAGCACCGCCAGGATCGATACCGCCGCCGCGGTCAGCCGGCTCAATCGCTGGGGGAACTCCCACGGCCGGGCGGCCACCACCGCATCGCGGATCTGTTCCCGGTTGATCCACGCGGCGCGCAGCGTGAAGCGCCAGCGTGGCCCCGGCGCCACGGCCGATTCCTCCAGTCGGGTGTCGGCGATGCCCACGAACGCGGCATCGAGCGCGGCCAGTTCGGCCGCATCGAAGTCCTGCATGTCGTCCAGGTCGGCTGCGCTCTCGGGATGGAACAGCAATCCGTTGCGCTCACCGCTCTCGCCCAGCCCCCCCAGGTGCGCGATCGCGTGCAGCATCAGCGTGGCGAGACGATCGACGAGAATGCTCTCGGAGGGACCTTCATCAGGCTGCGCGCCCGCATCGATCAGGGGAATCACGCGAGCGGTCGACACGATAGCGGCGTCCAGCGGGCGGCTCAGGGCGGCGAACGCGTACGAACGGCGACGCGCGATCAGCTCGTCACCGGTGACCAGCACCGCGTAGTCCCAGCGTTGCAGCGTGCGCACGTCGGCGGCCTGACGCAGCAGTCGACTGGACTCCTCGCGGCCCGACTCGGCGATGTCGCGCTGGCGGAGCGTCGGCACGTTGAACCGGAAATGCCGGAAGCGCACCGCAAGTTCCCGTTGCAACAGCGTGGTGGCCGCCGTCGCGATGCGTCGTTGACGCTCGGGCAACCGACCTGCGAGGATGACGCCGATGTCGATCTCGGGCCGCGGTGCATCGCCGGGAGGCGTCTGGTCGGTCGTGTTCACGCCGGGCAGTCTACTCCGCACCGCTCGCAGGGCCGCGTGGCGGCAACGCCCGGTCCGGGGCTGGATCAATCGAAAGATCATCGCTGGAGGTAGCGGTGCGCCTCGCCGTGCACCATGGTGCGGGCAGGTCGACCCCCGGTCGACCGATGCACCTCGACCACGGCCGCCACGACTTGCGGCAGGGCCCTTAGAGCACCGGGAGGAGATTTCGCATGAGCAAGACACTGACCGCCGACGATCTTGCGGCGACGTTCGATGCGTTCAACCGTCACGATATCGACGCCGTGATGACGCACTTCGCCGACGACTGCGTGTTCTACACGGTGGCCGGCCCCGAGGTGTACGGCGCCAAGATCGAAGGCGCCGCGGCCATCGCCGAGGCGTTTTCCGGTGTCTGGGCCACGATGAGCGATGCTCGCTGGGACCATCACGGCCACTTCGTGCACGGCGATCGCGCGGTCTCGGAATGGACCTTCTCCGGCACCGACGCCCAGGGCCGGCGCATCGAGGCGCAGGGGGCCGATTTGTTCACGCTGCGCGACAACAAGATCGTCGTCAAGCAGGCGTTGCGCAAGCAGCGCCCGGTCGGACAGTAGACGTCATGGCAGCGCTCGACGACACCACCACCAGCGAGGCCGCCCGACCCGGGGGCTGCCGGCCGCGACACTGGCCGAAATCCAGCTACGACCCGCACTACGATCCGGTCGCCGATTCGGGGCCGGGGCACAATCGCGACTATGCGCCGACCTACTGGATCGGCACCGCCGGCCCCCCGCCCGCGGACGACGGCCCGGTCTCCGAGGACTTCGATACCGAGGTCGCGATCATCGGTTCGGGCTATACCGGGCTGTCGTGCGCGATGCACCTGGCCCGCGATCACGGCATCCAGGCGACCGTGCTCGAGGCGAACACCGTGGCCTGGGGCTGCTCCACGCGTAACGGTGGACAGGCGCAGATCTCCTCGGGCCGGCTGAAGCGTTCCGATTGGATCTCCCGCTGGGGTGTCGATGTCGCCCGGCGCATGCACGACGAGGTGGTCGAGGCGTTCGACATCTTCCGCGGCCTGATCGCCGAGGACGAGGTGGATTGCGATCCGCAGGAAGGCGGACACTTCTACATCGCGCACAAGCCGGGTGCCATGCCGCGCCTGGAGAAGGAGTGCGCCCTGCTCAACGACACGTTCGGCTACCGCGCCCGCATGCTGAGCCGCGACGAGCTGCACGAGCAGCACGTGCGCGATCAGGAAAGCTGCGGCGCCATGTGGGAGCCTGACGGCACCAGCATCCATGCCGCCAGGCTTGCCTTCGGCTACCTGAAACTGGCCCGCAAGTTCGGCGCGAAAGTGCATCCGGCAAGCCCGGTACTCGGTTGGGAGACGGTCAACGGCGTGCACCACCTGATCACGCCGGGCGGCGTGGTGCGGGCGAAATCGGTCGCACTGGCCACCGCCGGCTACACGCCCCCGGGCCTGAACCACCTGACCCGCCACCGCCTGATGCCGATCCTGTCGAACTCGATCGTCACGCGTCCGCTGGAGGACGACGAGAAGGCGGCCTGCGGGTTCCAGACCGGCTCGCCGCTGACCGACACGCGCACGCTGCGTCACTACTACCGCTACCTGCCCGACGGTTGCGTGCAGATCGGCAGCCGTAGTGCGGTCACCGGACAGGATGCCGAGAACCCCAAGCACCTGGCGCTGCTGCGAGCCGGGCTCGCCCGCAAGTTCCCCGCGCTGGAGGGCATCGACCTGGACTACTCCTGGTGGGGCTGGGTCGATGTCAGCCACGACATGATGCCGCGCATCTTCTGTCCCGATCCGGGGCGAAGCGTCTTCTACGCGATGGGCTACGGCGGCAACGGCGTCATGTACTCCGCCCAGGCCGGGCGGCGCATGGCGCAACTGGTGGCCGGCGAGGAATCCCCCGCGTTCGACCTGCCCATCTTCACCTCGCCGCTGCCCAGCCACGGCGTGCTGACGCCGTTCCGGCGCATCGGGCAGCGCGCGATGTATCACTGGTACGCGTTCAACGACGAGAAGCGGGGCCAGAAGGGACGCGTTTCCGCCACCGCGCCTTCAGAACCGGCAGCCTAGACGGGAGACCACGTGTCCAGCCTCACCCTCGCTCGCCCGCTCGATCGCCTGTCGGAATTCGCACGCGTCAACATCAAGGGCTTCCTGACCGCCCTGATCGTCGCCGTCACCGCGCAGTTCCTGGCCGAACACTACGCGGTGCCGGCGATGCTGATGGCGCTGCTGCTGGGCATCGCCTTCCACTTTCTCGCCGAGGAGGGCCCGTGCCGCCCGGGCATCGATTTCACCTCCCGCACCGTGCTGCGCCTGGGAGTGGCGCTGCTCGGGGTGCGCATCAGCATCGAGCTGCTGATCGGGCTGGGGCCGGGCTTGATCGCGCTGGTGGTGGCCGGCGTGGTGCTGACGATCGGCGTCGGCTGGCTGGGAGCTCGCCTGCTCGGCCGCGGCTGGCGCCTGGGGCTGCTGACCGGCGGTTCGGTGGCGATCTGCGGCGCATCGGCGGCGATGGCGATCGCCGCGGTGCTGCCGCAGAACGAGCACTCCGAACGCAACCTGCTGTTCACCGTGCTGAGCGTGACGGTGCTGAGCACGGTCGCCATGGTCGCCTATCCGATCATCAGCCAGTTGCTGGCGCTCGATCACCGCGCCAGCGGCGTGTTCCTCGGCGGCACGATCCACGATGTGGCGCAAGTGGTCGGCGCCGGCTTCTCGGTCTCGAACGAGACCGGAGAAGTCGCCACCCTGGTCAAGCTGATCCGCGTGACGATGCTCGCACCGGTGGTGCTGGTGTTCGCGCTGGTGATCCGACTGCGCGGCGAGGCGACGCTGGTCGACGGCAAGCGCCCGCCGCTGATGCCCGGGTTCGTCATCGGCTTCCTGGTGCTGGCGGCCATCAATTCCACCGGTGTGGTGCCCGCCTCGCTGTCCGATGCGCTGAGTGACCTGTCGCGCTGGGCGCTGCTGACCGCCATCGCCGCGGTCGGCATGAAGACCTCGCTGAAAAGCATCCTGGATGTCGGTGGTCAGGCGATCGCGTTGATCGTCTTCGAGACGCTGTTCATCGCCGCCTTCATCCTCGTCGGCATCAAGCTGCTGACCTGAGCCGAGCTGACCTGAGCCGAGCTGACCGGTCCGAGCGGACCGGTCCGAGCGGACCGGTCCGGACCTCCGATCCCGCTCACCGACGTTGCCCACCCGCACACGTTGCCCACCCTCCCGAACGCGCGGAACCCGATGCGATGAACGAACCCGTCACCCCCGTCATTCCCTTCCCCGCCACCATGGAACAGCCGACCCGACGCCGTCTGGCCGACCTGCCGGACCGGGTCGTCGACGGCGATCCGCACCACACCAGCACGATCCGCCACGAGGGGGCGGACGGTGCGCTGCAATGCGGCACCTGGACCAGCACGCCCGGCCGGTGGCGCGCCTTCGGCGAGCGCGACGAGTTCTGCACGATCCTGTCGGGCCGGGTGGCGTTGATCGACAGCGCCGGCACGCGTCAGGCGTTCGGGCCAGGAGACTCGTTCCTGATCCCGAACGGCTTCGAGGGCTTCTGGGAAGTGACCGAGACCGCCACCAAGCACTTCGTGATCCTGCACCGACGCGAGGGGTGAAGCATCGGGCGCCTGTCGACACGAGGACGCACCGGTGACCAGCGCTCGGGGCGATTCGTCGGCGCGATTCGTCGGCGCGATTCGTCGGCGCGGTGGGTCAGCGCCGCGGCCCCACGTGCGCGAACGCGGCGTGCAGATCG
>ENA-ORXU01000760-ORXU01000760.1-marine-metagenome-genome-assembly--contig:-NODE-760-length-33472-cov-4.124959_pt1 | contig 33472 bp, 27 predicted proteins | sample MGYA00237869_ERZ511484 | MGnify/ENA metagenome assembly ERZ511484 | reverse complement strand
GGAGGCGCTGGCGGCGCGATGGGCTTTGGCAAATCGAAGGCCAAGATGCTGACCGAGAAGCAAGGCAAGGTGACGTTCGAGGACGTCGCCGGCATCGACGAAGCGCGCGAAGAGCTGGAAGAAATCGTCGAATTTTTGAAAGACCCCTCGCGCTTTTCCAAGCTCGGCGGCCAGATCCCCAAGGGCGCATTGCTGGTCGGCTCGCCCGGTACCGGTAAGACGCTGCTGGCCCGCGCTATTGCGGGTGAGGCAGGCGTTCCGTTCTTCACCATTTCCGGCTCCGACTTCGTCGAAATGTTTGTCGGTGTCGGTGCAAGCCGTGTGCGCGACATGTTCGAGCAGGCGAAAAAGAACGCCCCGTGCATCGTGTTCATCGACGAAATCGACGCCGTTGGCCGGTCACGTGGTGGCGGTCTGGGCAATTCGAACGACGAGCGCGAGCAGACGCTGAACCAGCTTCTGGTCGAAATGGATGGCTTCGAAGCGAATGAAGGCATCATCATCATCGCCGCGACCAACCGTCCGGACGTTCTGGACCCTGCGCTGCTGCGTCCGGGCCGCTTCGACCGTCAGGTCGTTGTGCCGATCCCCGACATCGATGGCCGCGAGAAGATCCTTGCCGTTCACATGAAGAAGGTGCCGCTGGCGCCCGACGTGAACAGCCGCACGATTGCGCGCGGTACGCCCGGCTTCTCCGGGGCCGACCTTGCCAATCTCGTCAACGAAGCTGCTCTGCTGGCCGCGCGCCGTAACAAGCGGCTGGTGGCGATGCAGGAGTTCGAGGACGCGAAGGACAAGGTCATGATGGGCAGCGAGCGCCGCTCCATGGTCATGACCGACGACGAGAAGAAGATGACCGCTTACCACGAGGCCGGCCACGCGCTCGTCTCGCTGAACGAGCCGGCATCGGACCCTATTCACAAGGCGACGATTATCCCGCGCGGCCGCGCGCTGGGTATGGTCATGCGTCTGCCGGAACGGGACAATTACTCGTATCACCGCGACAAGATGCATGCCGACCTCGCCGTGGCGATGGGTGGCCGTGTGGCCGAGGAAATCATCTTTGGTCACGACAAGGTGTCGAGCGGGGCCTCGTCCGACATCCAGTATGCGACCAATCTGGCTCGCAACATGGTCACCAAATGGGGCATGTCGGACAAGCTCGGCCCGCTTCAGTACGAAGACCAGCAGGAAGGCTATCTCGGCATGAGCGCCAGTCAGCGCACGATGGGCTCCGACGAGACGAACAAGCTGATCGATGCCGAGATCAAGGATCTGGTCGAAGGGGCGCACAAGCGCGCCACTGATTTGCTCAACAAGCACGAAGATCAGCTGCACCTGCTCGCTCAGGCCATGCTGGAATATGAAACGCTGACAGGCGATGAGATCACGGCGCTGATTGAAAACGGCAAGATTGACCGGCCTGACAAGCCAAGTGGCCCCATCGCTGTCGTGCCAACCCATGGCTCTGCCATTCCCAAAGCTGGCAAGCGTTTCGGCGGTGAGGGTGAAGCGCCGCAAGGCGCGTGAAGCACGAACCGCCGCCGCGTCCCTTACGCGACATCGCCCCCATGGCGATGCGCGTGATGGAGGCTGGCGGGCGGTATTTGCTTTGGCTGGGCGCGGCGATGATCGTAATCGCGCCGATTGTCTGGCTCCTCAACCGAGAACGTAGCGACCTTATTCTGGGCAATCTCGCGCTGGCATTCCTGTTTTGGGCGGCAATTCTCGTCGGCTGGCATCTGGTGCTTGTCTTCCTGCGCTGGTGGGTATGGTGGCACGAGGATGAAAGCCACTAAGTCCCGAGCGCGCTAAAACGCGCCGAGCAGGAAGAGCACCTGCAGGAACAGGATGATCACAATCCAGATAAATACGCTGAGGACCAGCAGCCGCCAAAAGGCACTGAAGCGCGATAGCCCATAGGCTCCGCGCAATTGCTTGTAGAGATGGATAGGCGGGATGAACAACAACGGGAGGACAAAGAATGCCTCGTGCGCGCCGGCCTTTGCAACCAAGGACGCTGTAATAAAGAGCAGTGTCACGAAACTGAGTGAATAGGTCACGAAAATCGCGTGATCATAGGCTTTGAAGCGCCGCTTCCATGCAAAGATCACCCATACGAACGGGATTGAAATGGGGATCAGTAACCAGCTGAATTTGTAGGCGTTGGCTTGCAATTTATACAGCATCAGGCCGGGGTTCTCCCGCCACTTCTTGATGATCCCCTCATCCAGGGCCTCGATGCCTGTAAGGCTCACATCAGGGTTATCCTCGAAATCCAGTACGCGAGCCTGTGCAAGGCCATCCAAGGCTTCCTGAGCGGCGTTTGCGTCACGGGTTGCTTGCGTGAACTCTTCGGTCCCTTCCTCGGCCGCCTCGATCCGGGCCTGTGCATCCTCCAGATCGCTCTGTGTCGCATTTTCTACTGTGTCGATTGATCCGCTGATCTCGCTGCCGTCGAGATCCGTCGGCGTTGTCAGGCCGACCATCTGGAACACCGCAAACATCAGGAACACGCCGAACAGGAACAATGCCATCGGCGAAACAAAACGCGCCCGCTCACCGTCAATATAGCGGCGCGTTAGCTTGCCCGGTTTGAACACCAGCATGGGCAATGTGCGCCACAATTTGCCTTCAAAGTGTAACGCCCCGTGCAGCAGATCGTGCAAAAATGCGCCGATGGTCCGGTGCAAATGTCCCTTTTGTCCGCAGGACTGGCAATACGCGCCGCTGAGTTCCGCACCGCAATTCAGGCAGGTTTCGGGCTGATCTGGATGCGGCCTCTTCGCTCCGGAATCGGGCTCCAGAGCGCGCGCGAAAAGCCCGCCTTCGGTCGCTGTGCCAATTCCGTCCAGCAGATCGCTCATTTACACCCCTATGCTCATTTCAAGCACTATAGTGCCGCTACACACAGTGGCAACGCCTTGTGCCGGGCGGTTGTTACATCCACATATCCAGCATGGACCCAAGCCTTAGCCAGATGCAATTTGCCGGCCTTGCCATGATGGCGGGCGCGTTCTTGCTGTTCTTCGCAATCGAGATCGCCGCGCCGCTTCGGCAAGGTGTGCTGTCCAGATCGCGCCGTTGGCTCACCAATCTGGCGCTGTTCGCGATTGACACAGCGGCCGTGCGATTTGCCATTCCACTGGCAATGGTAGGCGCGGCCTTGCTGGCGGTGCAGGAAGGCTGGGGCCTTTTCAACATCGTTGAAGCGCCGTTTTGGCTGGCCTTTATCACCACGCTGCTGGTCCTCGATTTCGCACTCTATTTTCAGCACTGGCTGACACACCGGGTGCCGCTGCTGTGGCGGTTTCACCGCGTGCACCACACAGACCGGGACTTCGATGTGACGACTGCGGCGCGCTTCCACCCGTTCGAGATTGTTATTTCTGCGGCTTATAAGAGCGCTATCGTGATCGCATTGGGCGCGCCCGCATTGGCGGTATTCGTGTTTGAAGTGGGCTTTGCAGTCGCGACCCTGTTTACCCACGCGAATTTTGCGCTCCCCGCACGCTTGGACCGGCTGGCGCGCCAGTTGATTGTGACGCCAGACATGCACCGCATCCACCACTCCGCGCGGGAACTGGAAACGAACAGCAATTACGGCACCACATTATCGCTGTGGGATAAGGCGTTCGGGACATACCGTGCCATGCCGCGCGATCCGCAAGCACAAATGACCATTGGGCTGGAGGAATGGCAGGATGATCTGCCTGCGAACCTAGGTTTTGCCCTGAAGCAGCCTTTCATCCGCGACTAGGCATGGGTGCAGCAGGACCGCAAAAGCAAAGGGCCGCAACCTTTCGGCGCGGCCCCTTGGCTTTTTCGGAAGGCTGGAAGCCTTATCCGTCGTAATCGGCGCCGATCGAAGTCGAGCGCGTTGGCGCAGACGCGGACAGACGCATGGCTTCCGCGGACTGGCTCAGCGAACCAATGTCGTCAGCCTCATCTTCTTCATCGGGAAGAATCGTCTGAAGCGACTGCACGAGCGATTCCTGCAGATGCTTTGGCTTTACAGTTGTCTCAGCGATTTCGCGCAGTGCGACAACCGGGTTTTTGTCCCGGTCACGGTCAATGGTGAGTTCGGCACCGCCGGATACTTCCCGCGCACGCTGAGCGGCAAGCAGGACGAGGTCAAAACGATTTGGGACTTTGTCGACACAATCTTCGACGGTAACGCGCGCCATGGGCACTCCGATAGTCTGGTGTTTTCGGAAAGCGTGCTAATTAGGCGGCAGCGCGGCACACGTCAAGGTTTTCCGCAGGGCGAAGCGTGCTATCAAGCGGGTATGGACATAACCCGATCAGCCGGTGCTGCCACCAATGTGTCCGCCTATCATGACTCGGATCCGTTTACCGCTAAGGCGCACGGCCTGTCCTTTACCTTCTATCCTGCTGGCACGGATCGCCGTGCAGCCTTGCTGGAAATTATAGAGGGCGCGCAGGAAAGCCTGAAAATCGCGTTCTACATCTTTGCACCTGACGGCGTTGGCAAAGCGGTTCGCGATGCTTTGGTGGAGGCGGCGCGGCGCGGCGTTGATGTCACGCTGATTGTAGATGGATTCGGAGCAAGCGTTGATAAGGCGTTTTTCGCCGATCTGAGCGCTGCTGGCGGCACATTCTGCATCTTTCTGGCCAAATGGTCGCGCCGCGCACTGATTCGCAACCATCAGAAGATCGTCATCGCTGATGACCGCGTAGCCATGATGGGCGGCTTCAATGTGGAGGATGATTACTTCGCCTCGCCGCAGGATAATGGCTGGAATGATCTTGGTTTTCGGCTGGAAGGTGACGTGGTTGTGCAAGTCGCGCGCTGGTTTGCTGAGCTGAAGGATTGGGCCGGAAATGAGCACGCCCAATTCCGCGATATTCGCCGCCGGGTGCGCGAATGGGATACTGGCACGGGGCCGGTGCAATTGCTGATCGGCGGGCCGACCAAAGGACTCTCGACTTGGGCAAGCTGCATCCGTGACGATCTGGAGCAGGGTGAAAAGCTAGACATGATGATGGCGTATTTTTCGCCTAATCCAAACCTGCGCCGCTTGATCCGCAAGATCGCGCGCAAAGGGGAAACTCATCTTGTGATGGCGGGAAAAAGTGACAACACCGCGACGATTGCAGCCAGCCGCGCGCTGTATGCAAAGCTTCTGGATGCAGGCACAAAGATATACGAATTCCAGCCGTGCAAGCTGCACACCAAACTACTGGTTCTGGATGATGCGGTCTATATGGGCAGCGCCAATTTCGATATGCGCAGCCTGTACCTGAATCTGGAAATTGTTTTGCGAATAGAGGACGCGGCATTCGCAGAAACGATGCGCAACTTCATTCATGGACATCTGGAAGCAAGTGATGAGATTACGCCCGAAGGTCATGCCCGGCGCGCAAAGCCGTGGACCCGCGCCAAATGGTGGGCGAGCTGGTTCCTGGTGTCAGTATTGGATTACACAGTGACGCGGCGTCTTAACCTAGGGCATTGAGACCTGTCTTCATTGCACGGGAATAGCGTTTTCCGGCAGCTCTGGCTGAGAAGCAAAACCTTTGCTGTCGGCGGCGTTCTTGGCAGCATTGCGGTCTTCAAGCAGCGCCACCAAATCAGCAGACGACATCGGCTCCCCGAACAGATAGCCCTGCACCGAGTCCGCGCCCGCTCGCTTTGCCATCAGCAAATCTACTTCGGTTTCGACACCTTCCAGCAAGCAATGAACGCCAAGGGTATGCGCCATCCCTGCAAGCGAGGACAACATCCTTTCGGTCATGGGGTCGCCTGAGTTGGCCACGAAGGACCGGTCCACTTTGAGCTTTTCAATCGGCAGGGCCCGCAAATAGCTGAAGTTGGAATAGCCGGTGCCAAAGTCATCAAGGGCAATGGTGTAGCCTGCGCTGCACAAACGTCTGAGATTGGCCGACGCCTTTTCAAGGTCCGCCATCATCGCGGTTTCTGTCACTTCAAATTCAACGAGAGCCGTATCTATCTCCCAGTCTTGCGCCATTTGAATGATGTGATCGATGGTCGGATCGGAAATCAAATCATGGCAGGATAGGTTGATCGACAGTGGAATTGCGGCTGGCCACGAATTCATCTGGGTGAAGGCCTTCTCGACGACCTTCAACGTAATCTCGGTAATCAAGCCGCCTTCTTCAGCGATTTTGATGAAACGCTCTGGCCCGATCGCGCCAACCTTCGGACTGCTCCATCTGGCCAGAACTTCAGCACGAGTGATGTCGTGGGATCGCAAATCGACTTGCGGCTGGAACATGAGCTCGATTTCTTTGTCGAGATCGGCCCCGCGCAACGCATCCTCGATTGCATAGTAGGCGGATGCTTGCTCTGCATGTTTCTGGTTGAAGATGACCGCGCGGTTCTTGCCCTGCCGCTTTGCCGTCATCAGGGCGTAGTCCGCCTCGTTAATTTGCGAACGCGCCGATACTGCCAAGTTGATCTTGCGGCAGCCAGCCGATCCCGAGATCTTCACGTTGCGACCGTCAATCACATAGGGCTGGGCCACCAACGCCAGCAATTTGTCGCAGTGCATTTGCACTTCATGCTGCGAATATTGCCTTGTGAGGATAATGTTGAATTCGTCACCGCCCATGCGGCACACATGAGCATTTTCACCAGCGCCCAATTCCAACCGCTTGGACACTTCTTTGAGCAGCCGGTCACCGACCAGATGGCCATGAATATCGTTAACAGCTTTGAAGCCATCCAGATCAACAAGGATGAGCCAGAGATTATCCTGCGCGCTGGATCTTTGTTGATCCGACGTCTCTTCTTGCATCGCTTCTTGTAGGAACCGGAAAAACGCCCGGCGGTTGGGAAGTTTGGTCAGGCTGTCTGACAGGGACTGTCGGCGCAGATCTTCGCCCAGCAGCTTTGCATCCGACAATTGGATTTCCGCCTCGACCTTGGAACCTGCAATGCGCGTGATGGCTTTGCGCAAGAAATAGGCAATCGCCAGCGACGAGATGGCAGTGCCGAATGTCAGGAACAGGTAGATGTCGAACGCGCCTTGATCCAGTCTTGGCATGAACGAAACCAGCGCAAGCATTGCGAAGAAAATGGAAAAGAGCGATTGCCGAAAGCTAATGCTCGCTAGTGCAAAGAGCATTGCCATAATAACGAAATAGGACAGTTTCTCGATTGAGAACTGAATGTCCAATGCATTATAGACATTGCAGACCGCGAGCACATTCATGGCCGTGAGCAGCAGCTCGGTCGGCAAGAGAGGCAGGGGCCTTCGTAGCAGCCACAGGCCAACAATGCCGACGATTGCAGCGGCAGCAGATAGGCTTGCCATCAACACGCGCTCGGTGCCTTCAAAATAGAATAGGTTGGTCGACAGGATGATCGAATAATACAGCGCGAACACAGCAAAATAGCCGCGCAAGATCGGCCGAAAAATCTCTCGGACAATCTCAGCGGACTTTGTTCTCAGTTTTGGCGCAGTGCCGAGCACAGCTCTCATCTTCCCTCAACTCAAGGCGGCACCTTAGTCTGGAGGAATTAAGACCGAGTAAGGGCTGAAATTAAGAATGGGGCACTACGCATAACTGACTAACAGCAAATTCAGGCCAAACTTGAAGCTGCTGGGCTACACCTAGGCGATCATCCAGCTCTTGAGGAAATAGTGGGGCCACATGCTGAGGTTTCTGCAATTCTTTAAGCTCGATTTCGGCGACGCAGAACTGTTGCGGGCGCAGTTTCGCTCATTCTCCGGCCATATTCCGCTTCTGTACGGCATACTCGTATCTAACACCGCAGCGATCACATTCATTTCATTTGATGCCGAACAACCCATCAAGACACTCGTGAGCCCGCTTGCGATATGTGCCATCGTATTTACCCGAGCAATCTGGTGGCTTCGTCAAAAAAATCCGCAGGATATGCCGGATGCTGAAATTTTGGGCCATTTGAAGCGCACATGTATGGTCGCCGTGATTATGACGTTGGCATTCAACGCATGGGTAATCTGGGTCTTTCAGGAAGCTGACTCATATGCCCGGATCAACCTCACCTTTTTTCTGGCATTGAGCCAGATAAGTACCGTATTTTGCCTCATGACCGTGCGCGCCGCCGCAATGCTTGTGGCCTTGGTCGCAACTGTATCGTTCGCATCGTATTTCTCGTGGGTCGATGGCGGCAAGTTCCTACCCCAGACGCTTGTACTCTTTTGCGTCTGCACCGGAATGGTAGTCGTAACCTACAACTTCAACCGCTCTTTTGCCGAGCTTGTTTACTCCCGGCGCGCCTTGCGCAAACGCGCGCTTGAGACCGAAAAGCTGAGCGAGGAAAACCGCCGCATTGCCTTTACTGACCCGCTGACTGGTCTGCCAAATCGCCGCGAGCTTTTTGCGCGGCTTGACCGGATAGAAGGGCGTGAATCTCTCCCGCTCAACAGCCTCGCGGTCGTTTTTATAGATCTCGACGGTTTTAAGGAAATCAACGATCAGCATGGACACAATGCTGGCGATGCGTTGATCCGCGAAGTTAGCGAACGCCTGAATGCGCAGTGTCCCGCGCATGGCATGCTTGCCAGGGTAGGCGGAGATGAGTTCACGGTTGTTCTGGAAACGACAGAAGGGATGGCAAGCGCCCAGTCGCAAGCGCTTTCCATCGCACTTCGTATGCTGGAGGAAATTGCTCTTCCGATGGAAGTTGACAAACATCTCCTCCAGATCAGCGGATCAATCGGGATAGCTGCCAATCTTGAAGACAGTGGCAGCCCACGCGATCTGCTGCGCCGCGCAGATCTGGCGATGTACTACGCCAAGACGCAAGGCAAGGGCCAGATCGCTTTGTATAGTGACGAACTCGATACCGGCCGCCTGTTGCGGCTGGAGATTGAAGAGCAGATCGGGGCGGGATTGGGCCGTGACGAATTTGATGTAGCCTACCAACCGATTGTTGACGCGCAAACCGGCGCTATTGCTGCAGCAGAAGCGCTTTTGCGGTGGCCACGCCGCCCACAAGGCCCGTTGCAGCCTGACGATTTCATTGAAATTGCCGAGGCAACCGGACAGATTCATCCACTAGGGTTGTTCGTCCTTAAACGGGCCTGCAGGGAAATTGGGCCGCTGGAAGATCTTACCCTAAGCGTCAATGTATCGCCTGCCCAATTCCGGCATCCTGCATTCAAGGTGCAGGTTTTCGAGATACTAGAGCAGACCGGGTTCCCGCCTGAACGCCTGCAACTGGAGATCACCGAAAGCTATTTGCTCGCGAACCCTGAACGCGCCGTCCAGACAGTTGCTGCGTGGAAAGCGAAAGGAATATCGCTGGCCCTTGATGACTTTGGCACGGGGTTCACCAGTATCCATTACCTTCAGTCCTATGGCTTCAGCCATATCAAGCTTGATAAAACGATGATCCATGGGCTGGAGCCGGACAACAAGGCAGCGATGCTTGTTTCAGGCGCGATTATGCTGGCCAGCGCGCTGGATATGGAAGTCATCGCAGAGGGTATCGAGACGGAAGCGCAGGCATCAATACTCTGCGAGGCTGGATGCCATCAAATCCAGGGGTACCTTTACGGAAAACCGATGCCTCTTACGGAATTCAGCTCGCACTATCGCCAAAAGGAAAATCATCCCGCGATTTGCGCGTAGTGCGTTTCCGCGACCAATTATTCCGCCAGTCTGGCTTCGGTAGCGACAAGCGTGGCGGAACTCTCGCAATCGTTGGCGTTTGAGCCGCCGAGGATGGCGAAGACCTGAAAGGTTTTCCAGGGCTGAATTCTACTCGAATCCGTAATCGGAATAGTCCTTCATATTGGGCGAGGTGAATTTCGTGAACTCGCTTTGGAAGTGTAGTGGGACGTTGCCGGTGGAGCCGTGGCGCTGTTTGGCGACCATCAGAGTGGCGCGGTTTTTCAGCTCCAAATAACGATCTTCCCAGATGCGATATTTTTCCTGATCGGATTCCGAACTCGTCTCATTCGGCATGTCGGGGCGCGATGCCTCGTGGTAATATTCAGCGCGGAAGATGAACCACACCATGTCGGCGTCCTGCTCAATCGAACCGGATTCGCGCAGGTCGGACAGCATGGGGCGCTTGTCTTCACGCGATTCGACCGCACGGCTGAGCTGTGACAGCGCGATAACCGGCACCTGCAATTCCTTTGCCAGCGTTTTCAGCCCGCGCGAGATTTCCGAAATCTCGTTCACGCGGTTGTCGCTTGCGCGGCCGGAGCCTTGTAGCAATTGCAGGTAATCGACCACGATCAGCCCGATATCATGCCGCCGCTTCAGCCGCCGCGCACGGGTGCGCAGGCCGGAAATGGTCAGCGCGGGCGTATCGTCGATAAACAACTGCAATTCGGAGAGTTTCTGCGCCGCATGGGACAGTTTCTGAAATTCATCGCGGTTAAGCTTGCCCGACCGCAGCGCTTCGGAGGAAACTTCTGCCTGCTCGGCCAGAATACGCGTGGCAAGCTGGTCGGCGCTCATTTCCAAGCTGAAGAAAGCAGCTGGCGCGCCGTAATTGTGCGGGCCGCCATCGCGCTGGAAGTTCATATGTTCTTCCGCGCAATTGAAGGCGATGTTCATGGCAAGCGAGCTTTTGCCCATGCCGGGACGGCCCGCCAGGATGATAAGATCGGAATTGTGCAGCCCAGCGGTCTTGTTGTCGATCAGTTCCAGCCCAGTGGTTTTGCCTGACAGGCCGCCGCCTGAATTCATCGCAGCTTCGACCATGCGGATTGCTTCATGCGATGCACTGCGGAAGCTGGTGCCGGTGTTTTCGCTCACCGCGCCTTCGGCCACTTCAAACAGGCGCGCTTCGGCCCCTTCGATCTGGCGCATGGGTTCCACATCCTGCGACGTGTCCAGCGCGTTCTCCACCAGATCGCGGCCCACGCCAACCAGTTCGCGCAGCAGGGCAAGGTCGTAAATCTGCTGCGCCAGTTCACGCGGAGCAAGCAGGCCCTGACCATCGGCGGTCAATTGCGCGAGATACGCGCTGCCGCCCAATTCCTTCAGACCTTCATCATCCTCAAAATGGGGTTTGAGCGTGACCGGCGTAACGATCATCTGCTTTTCAATGTTGATCTGGATACGGTCGAAGATGCGCTGGTGGACCGGCGCGTAGAAGTGCTTCGGAGCCAATTCAATGGGCAGTTCTTCCAGCACGCGGTTGTCGATCAGCACTGCGCCGATGAAGGCGGCCTCCGCCTCCAGATTGGTAGGCAGTGCCTTGCCAGCGGAGGCGGCATCGCCGGATTTAGAATCGCTGCGGGTAAGAAGAGCTTCGTCTGACATATGCAACTCTAATGCGGGGGCGGAGCCGCGCGAGCAAGATGAAGCTTGCGACATTTTTTCATCAAGGCCTGTGGAAAGCGGGGACGAATTCCAACCTGCTCCTTTTCGCAATTGCAATATACCCCTGCGCTGGGCCAATAGGGCAATGAGATGGAGACGAATTCAGACAATCGGATTGAAGCGATCACGCTGGATGAAGCGACCGTCATTGCACGCAATGATGAGATCGAGAAAGAGCGTGAGATTGCGATGCGCGATCTGGTGGAGGACAATCTGTTCAGTCCGCTGCGCGCAATTGAGAGCGGCCATGCCGGGCCGTGGCACGTCCATCTGGGTATCGTCGAAGGCATGCTGGCGCTGGGCCTGAAGGATCGCGCAGGCGCGGATGCTGGCACAATCGGGCTGGGTCTTGGCCGCCTGCGCCGTGTGGTGCGCGAATATTTCGCCATCTGCGACAGCTATTACAAGGCGCTGCGCCGCACTTCCGCGCAGGAAATCGAGACGATCGATATGGCGCGCAGAGCCATCCATGATCGCGGCACGCGGCAATTGACCGACGCGCTGGAGGGCAAGGTCGATACCGATTTTGAAACCGCACGCCGCTTGTTTACATTAATTTGCGTGCTGCATATCAAAGCTTAAACTACGCCGGATGTAACCGGTCATCTCCGCTAACAAAATTAAGATTGTAGGTCGCGCCCGATGGGCAAGAAGAAGAAATCTGTCTTTCGTTTCTGGATAGAGGCGCTCTTGCTGCTCGCGCTTGTCGGTACAGGCGCGTTTCTGTGGTGGCAGACGAACAATTGGACGCCGCCGCGTGCAGAATTCCCGGTGCAGGGTGTGGCGATGGGCGCTGCGGATGGGCCGGTCGATATTTCTGCTCTGCGCACTGCACGCGCTGACTTTGTCTATCTTGAAGCGAGCAGCGGAGCCGATGGCCGTGACGAGCTGTTTGGCCGCAATCTGGCGGCGCTTGCCGATACGGGAATCATGCACGGTGCCATCCATGCCTATGATCCATGCATCCCGGCGGAGCGGCAGGCGGCCAACTTCGTCACTATCGTTCCGCGCGACCCGGCCATGCTTCCGCCGGCTATCGCGCTCGACAAGCCGGCCAGCGAATGCGGCGATCCTGTGATTGAGGCGGCGCTGGAAAGCGAGCTCACCACATTCATCAATCAGGTAGAAGGCCACGCCGGGCAATCTGTTGTGCTGAAGGTGAGCGAGAGCTTTGAACGCACCTACACCATTGCGTCGCGCATAGAGCGCAATCTGTGGCTGGAAAAAGACTGGCTGCAACCTGACTATGCCGGACGGCCATGGACACTTTGGACGGCCAATGGCCAGCTGAAGAATGCCGCCAACGGGCAAGAAATGCGCTGGGTGGTGGTTCGCCCCTAGGGTTCAAACCACCAACGCGGCGCAATCAGTCCGCCGTGTTCTCCAGCCATTCTACCAGCGCCGCCAGACATTCACGTGCCAGCAGTTTGGATCGTTCCGGGCTCCAGCCCTGTGCGGGATCTGGCCAGTCGGCATTGTCCTTGAACGGCATTTCCAAGGTCATCGCGCAGGCGCCGAAACGCTCCGCCACCTGATTGGTGCTGATCGCCAGATTGGCTTTGCCCGGCGCTGACTTGGGATAGCCCTTTTCGGTTTGGAAATCGGGACAGCGGCGGTCAAGGATCCGCTGATAACGGTACATGCTCTCGCCCTGTTCTTCGGTCCAGGAGGGGATGCCTTCAAAGCCTGCCAAGAACACCGCGGCGATCGCTTCATCGCCATGTACGTCCATCGCGAAATCGACGCCGCTTTCCTCCATGGCACCGCGAATAGCGAGCACTTCAGGAGAGCTGTCTGCACTGGGATTGGCCCATTCACGGTTGAGGTTCACGCCTTCCGCGTTGGTTCGCAGGTGGCCGCGGAAACTGCCGTCCGGATTGCAATTGGGCACAACATGGATGCGGCAAGACGCGCGCAACGCGCGGCCCACAACGTCGGTGGGATCAGTAAGCACTTCCAGCGCGCCTTCCATCCACCATTCTGCCATGCTTTCGCCGGGATGCTGACGGGCGTAGAGCCACACCTGCGTTTCGCCGTCGCCCATTTCGAGGCAATCAATCGCACGGCCATCCAGCGTTTCGCCAAGGCGGCGATAGGCAACGCCTTCCGCACTTGCGGCTTCAGCCACCAGATCATTATGCCGTTCCATCGAATACGGCGCGAAATAGGCGAAATAGGCGATGTCAGACGCGGGTGTGTACCGCACTGTCAGCGTGCCATTGCCATTGTCTGCATCATAGGAACTGTCGGCGCGGCCCCAATAATCGCGGTCTTCCGAAACGCAGGCATCGTATCCGGGCCAGCCTGCAGGATAGGCGCTGTCTTTCAGGCCTTCGATATGCAGCACAAGCTCTCGTCCGGCAGCACCCGCCACGCGAAAATGAAACCACTGGGCAAATTCGCTTTTGCGGTCGCGCGGGATGCGCAGGTGCGCGGTCGCCCTGTCGATGGACACAACTTCTATATTGCCGCTGTCAAAAGCGGCGTCGATAGCGATGTTGGACTGGGTCATTCTACCTCGAAAGTCTCGCCGGAATTGCCGGGAAATTCTGCGAACAGCGCGTCGGCCATGCGCGATGCGGCGGCGGCTTCGCTGCCATAATCGCTATTGCTGGTCGCTGTCATACTGGCGCGGCCTTCCCACAGATTAGCGCCGCCTTCGGGCGATTGGATGGCGACGAACACTTGCCGTTCGATGCGTTCAGCTGGCGGGCCGGAGATCAGGCTGTTGAGGTTGATGCCAACTCCAACGCCCACGCCTCCGTAACGGCCTGTTGAGCCGCCCGCGCCAACGCCGACAGGACTGCGTCGTAGTTCGCCTTCGGCCACGATGGATTCCAGATCGATCAGTGCAATTTGTTCACCTTCGCTTGCGACCACGCGGTATCCAAGCGCTCCTAGCTCCTGCGCCACGGCATCGCGGTAGACTGCAAATTCAAGCGAACCGGGTTCCATCGAAGGCGCGGCGGCAATTTCGATTGTCCCTTGCGCAAGAAAAGTCGGTCCTTCGCCCACGAAGCGGGTCACTTCAACTGGTGAGACATAGGAAGGCGTGGCGCAGCCAGTGGCAAGAGCGCACGCGGCGAGGAGGATTATGGCACGATGTTTCATAGTCGTAGTATGCACCAAAACCGCGGAAGTGCCTAACGCCTTACTAATAAGCGTCATTTCAGCGATTGCTCCGCCACCCAATCATGCTAACCGCTGGCACCCATGAGCGAAAAGAAACCCGTCCTCGTAACCGGCGGCGCCGGTTACATCGGCAGCCATGCTGTCCTTGCCCTTGTTGATGGTGGGTGGCCCGTTGCGGTTATCGACAATCTGACAACTGGCTTCAAATTCGCGATCCCCGATGGGGTCACGCTGTATGAAGGCGATATCGAGGATGGCGAGCTACTCGCGCGTATTTTCGCCGAGCAAGGCACACAAGCAATCATGCATTTCGCAGGCTCCATCGTGGTGCCCGAAAGCGTGGAAGACCCGCTGAAATATTACCATAACAACACGGTGAAAAGCCGTGCGCTGCTGGACGCCGCCGTGAAGGCAGGCATTCCGCACTTCATCTTCAGCTCAACCGCCGCAACCTATGGCGTGCCGGAAGAATCGCCCGTGCGTGAAGACACGCCAAAACAACCGATCAATCCGTATGGTTGGTCGAAGCTGATGACCGAGCAGATGTTGGGTGACACGGCAGCGGCGCATGACATCAATTATTGCGCCTTGCGCTATTTCAATGTCGCAGGCGCCGATCCGCAGGCGCGCAGCGGGCAATCGACGGCCGGCGCCACGCATTTGATCAAGGTCGCGGTTGAGGCGGCATTGGGCAAGCGTGACAGCGTCAGCGTGTTCGGCACCGATTACGATACGCCTGATGGCACCGGCGTGCGCGATTACATCCATGTCAGCGATTTGGCTGCGGCCCACGTTCTGGCGCTGGAAGAGCTTATCGCGCAGCCCAGCACCTCCATGACGATGAATTGCGGCTATGGCCGAGGTTTCTCGGTGCTCGAAGTCCTTGATGCCGTGGACCGTGTGACCAATATGCAGATTAACCGGGTGATGGGTCCGCGCCGCGCTGGCGATCCCGATTCGCTGATTTCCGACCCGAGCCGGATCAAATCGACCTTGCCGTGGCAGCCGCAGAACGCGGACCTTGATGCGATTGTCGGTCATGCGGTCGCGTGGGAGCGGAAGCTGGCCGAAATACGCGGAAACGGTTGACTTCGCCCAGCGCTCACCATATTGGCGCGCCTTGAAATTCCGGCATCGGAGACTATCTCCGGTGCCGATTGTTTTTGCAGGAAAAGACCATGAAGATTCGTAACAGCCTCAAGTCGCTGAAGAACCGCCATCGCGATTGCCGCGTGATCCGTCGTCGTGGGCGCACCTATGTGATCAACAAGACCAACCGCCGCTTCAAGGCCCGCCAAGGCTAAATGTTGCCGTGCCGCGAGTGATTCGCGGTGCCGGTCCCAAAGAAGGCTGGTCTTTTGCAAAGCCCCCGTCACCACGGGGGCTTTTTGCATGTCTGGAGGACCAAGAGTGGAAGGCAGACGCATGACGGCAGTTGTATTCGATGTTGGCCGCGTGCTGGTGCAGTGGGACCTGCGCTGCCTTTTTGCGAAGCTGATTGACGACCCGCAGGAACTGGAATGGTTCGTCACCCATGTCGTCACAGAGGAATGGCATCATCAGCATGATGAAGGCCGCGCGCTGGCTGACATGGTGCCGGAACGGATCGCAGAGTTTCCCAGATACGCAGACCACATCCGCGCCTATGCGACGCGCTTTAACGAAACGGTGCCCGGTCCTGTGCCCGGCACGCATGAACTTGCCCGCCGACTGCATATGAACGGCGTGCCCATATTCGGCCTCACCAATTTCGGCCATGAGTTCTGGGCCACATTCCGCCCCACGCAGCCGATATTTGACCTGTTCACCAATATCGTGGTGTCCGGCACGGAAAAGCTCGCCAAGCCCGATCCGGCGATTTACGCGTTGGCAGAGACGCGCTTTGGCCTGCCGCCGCAGGATTTGTTCTTCATCGACGACAAGCCGGAAAATATCGCTGCCGCCACGGCGCGCGGATGGCAGGGGCATGTCTTCACGGATGCCGCGCGGCTGGAAGAAGACCTGACGCAGCGCGGCTTGCTCTGATGACACAAAAAAGCCCTGGGCACGCATGACGCTAGCCCAGGGCATTGAAGTGCCGCCCAGGATGGAGAGTGAGCGGCGGGATATGGTCGCGGTGCCTAGCCGTTGCAGCGGGCCAGCATGCGTTCGGAGATTGCTTCGCCATTGGCGGTGAAGTTGGCGATTGTGCCGACTTCGCGGCGCAATTCGCTGCACACACGCAGCGGCCGGTCGCCGCTACGCGGTCCGGTGCAGGTGCTGCCTTCACAACGGAACACAACGCCGCCAGCGATGGGAGTCGTCTCGTCGGTGGGCTCTGCCAGTTGAGCGGAGAAATAGCCACTCCCAGATTGCGATGCGGTGGCGCTGGTCAGCGGCGCAGCCAAGGCCCCGGCGGACAGTACAGCGGCGAGGGCGATAGAGACGAAGCCTTGGGCAGTTTTCGGCATGAGTAATGCTCCTAGTGGACAGAAGTGTAAGTTGCGTATAACAACCAGTTGTTGATCGCTACCTAACTAGGTTGGTTTCGATTCGCAACCCTTTTTCGACAATATTTTGGCTTCTGCGTATTTCCCTGTAGGAGATGCGCGGGATAGAGATGTATTTATGGGAATAAGAGAACCGCTACGTGAGCTAGGCTGCGGTCTGCCACATGCATTGGAAGTGATGGGAGAGCGCTGGTCGTTCCTCATACTGCGCGCCGCGTTCAACGGGCTTTACCATTTCGAGGAATTTTCCGGGGAGCTGGGCATTGCCCGCAATATCCTGTCGAACCGCCTTGGTAATCTCGTGCGGCACGGCGTGCTGGAGCGGACTCCGTGTGAGGAAGATCGGCGCAAGGTTGAATACCGCCTGACGGAAAAAGGGCTCGGCCTGCTGCCCGCCATGCTGGCGCTGCGCCAATGGGGTGAAAAATATACCGAAGATTTCGCCGCCGATCTGGTGCTCGTCGATCGCCGCGATGGCCTGCCCGTCGCGCCTATTGGCATCCGCGCACACGATGGCCGCGATCTAAGCTGGGAAGACCTCGGCTGGCAGCAAGCCGACAAGATTGGCGAGCCGGTGGACCGGCACAGCCACCCCTATGTGAAAGAGGGTGCCGAGGAAGGCGATTGCTGCTGACGGGGCGGCAAGACGCGCCTGCGAGAACGCCAGACGGACGCTATATCATCGTGCGTGGCCGATTGTGGCGCGCCAGCAATCCGAACCTGCCGGAAGATAAGCGACAAAGTCTCGTAAATGAACTGATGGATGCGCGGCGCGCAGTGCGCGATGCTAAGGACGATCCCGATGCGATGAAAACCGCGCGCTCGCGGGTGCAAGCTGCCAAGGTTGCACTTGGCGAACGCGGACCTGTCTGGTGGGATGACGACGCGCCGGATTACAATCGCCGGATGGTGAAGAATACGCCCTACGGTTAAGGGCACCTCGGGTTCGTCGTCAGATGAAAGCTTCTGACCAGTCGCGATCCTACAGCATCTGATCAAAGCCGCGACTAGTCTGCCGCAACCAATCGAAGCTCATTCAAGCCCTAGGCGCCTGCCGCCGATAACTCAGCGCCTCGGCAATATGGACGCGGCCCACGTGCTCGGCTCCAGCAAGGTCTGCAATCGTGCGTGCCACGCGCAGCATCCGGACATAGCCGCGTGCGGATAGGCGCATTTTCTCAGCGGCCTGCATCAGCAAAGCGCGGCCTGCTTCATCAGGTGTTGCGAACTCTTCCAACGCCTCTCCGTCAAGCTCTGCATTGGAGCGTACGCCGCGCACCGTCTGGCGGGCCCGCGCAGCAGCAACGCGCGCGGCGACTTCTGCAGACCCTTCCGCAGAAGGCGGCAGGTGCAGGTCGGCAGCGCTTACGGGATCGACATCGACATGCAGATCAATCCGGTCAAGCATCGGTCCGCTGACCTTGCTTTGGTAATCGGCGGCGCATCGCGGTGCGCGGGAACACGCCAGCGCCGGATCACCCAAATGGCCGCAGCGGCACGGGTTCATCGCGGCAATCAACTGCACCCGCGCCGGGTAGGACACATGGGCATTGGCGCGCGCGACATCGACTTTGCCTGTTTCCAGCGGTTGGCGCAGCGAATCGAGCACGGCGCGCTGGAATTCCGGCAATTCATCCAGAAACAACACGCCCAGATGCGCCAGGCTGACTTCGCCCGGCCGCACCCGCAGGCCGCCGCCCGTCAATGCCGCCATGCTGGCTGAATGATGCGGGGCGCGGAAAGGGCGTGCACGGCTGATCTTGCCGCCTTCCAAAGTGCCCGCAACAGACGCGACCATACTCACCTCCAGCGCCTCTGCTGGAGTAAGCGGGGGGAGGATTCCGGGCAGACAGCCCGCCAGCATTGATTTGCCCGCGCCGGGAGGGCCATTCATCAGCAGATTGTGTCCGCCAGCCGCCGCTATTTCCAAAGCGCGCTTGGCGGTTTCCTGCCCCTTCACCTGCCGCATATCCGGCCCATGGTCACACGCTTCGACTTCGCCCGGTTCAGGATCGGGCAGGCGCTGGCTGCCTTTCAGATGGTTTAGTAGACTGGTGAGATCGGGCGCGGCGCACACCCGCACATCGCTTGCCCACCGCGCTTCCGGCCCCTGTGCCTTTGGACACAGCAGGCCCTTGTCCGTTTCGCTGGCATGCAGCGCGGCAAGCAATACGCCGGGGCAGGGCACGATGCGGCCATCCAGCGCCAGTTCGCCCACGGCCACCCATTCGCTGATCGCCTCTGCATCGACCACGCCCATTGCCGCCAGCAAAGCCAGCGCAATCGGTAGATCGTAATGCGACCCTTCCTTGGGCAGATCGGCGGGTGAAAGGTTCACGGTGATACGTTTTGGCGGCAGCGAAAGGCCCATGGCGCTGAGAGCAGATTGCACGCGCTCACGGCTTTCGCCCACGGCCTTGTCCGGCAGACCGACCACGGTGAAGCGCGGCATCCCGGCAGCAAGCTGGCACTGCACCTCCACAGCGCGCGCATCCAGCCCTAGATAGGCAACAGTCGAAACCAGTGAAACCACGCGAAAATCCCCTCGTCTGAACGTGATAGCGGCCCGATCCGCTGTGTCGAGTCACTGACCCGACTCACTAGGCCAAGTGCAGGCGCCAGACCATTATGGTTAAAACGGTAGCAACCGCGTAGTTTCGGATTTCCGAAGGGGCTGACTGTCCATTAACTGGTCATGCGCTCTCGCTTGCCCTTTCTAACCGGCCTTTTGGCACCGCTCACCATGCTCGTATCCGCGCCCGCAATTGCGGACGAATATGAAGTCATTGTGACCGAGGAATGGGTTGAAACCACCGCAGGCCGCTATGTCTCGCCGCAGCAGGCAGCTGCTGAAACCAATGCCATCGCCGCTTTCGGTGCATTCCGGGTGATCGACGAGAGCACAGTTGCCATTGTCGGCATCACCACGGATCGCTCGCCAGCCAATTTCGCCCGCGTGCTCGAAGCCTTTCCGGGCATCAATACGCTGGAATTTGTTGAAGCGCCCGGCACGCATGATGACCGCGCCAACCTGCGCCTGGGCCGGATGATTCGCGAACGCGGCATTGCAACGCGCGCTCCTGAAGGCGGTTCGGTCCGCTCCGGCGCGGTGGAACTGTTCCTTGCCGGTGTTCGCCGCGAGATTGACGCGAACAGCGAATTTGCCGTCCACGGCTGGCTGGATGATCGCGGATTTGGGGCAGAAGACTATCCGATGAGCGCGCCGGAGCATCGCCGCTATCTCGATTACTATGCCGAAATGGGCATGGGCACGGCGGAAGCAGCAGCTTTCTATGCCATGACCAATTCAGTGCCATTCGAAGATGCGCTGTGGCTGACCGGAACCGAGATGCGCGGCTGGGTTGCTGATGCAGAGGATACACAGCTTGCGGCTGAACCAGAAAGCCTCGATAAGGCTGAAGCAGAAACTGCCCCTGAAAGTCTGCAAGAAAGTTCAGCACCGCGTCTTGCATATCTTGACTTGGGGACTGTGCTTCAGTAGGCGCACCACCATTGTGAGGCTGCCACTCGATTGGCGGCCCTTTTTATTCTGTATTCGAGGTATTCGCCATGAAGCGCACATTCCAGCCGAGCAATCTCGTGCGTGCACGCCGCCACGGTTTCTTCGCCCGTAAAGCTACCCCCGGTGGCCGCAACGTGCTGCGCAACCGTCGCCGCAAGGGCCGCAAGAAACTTAGCGCCTGATTTTCTTTTCGCTCCGGCATCCGCCGGAGCGTCCTCGCTAGACGGGCAGGCAAGCTGCCCCCGCTGCGGGCGCGCGTTCGCACTAGCCGCCGCAAGAGCGGCGGATACAGAACTAATTTCTGAAAACCTGTGCTGAAATCGGCTGCGACCAGCAGCCGACAGAGCGCGACTGCGCGGGCCGCAGGTGCCCCGTAGCCCAAGGCGTTGTCGGGCGGAGGGAACAGCACCGAGGACGAAGCCGCGGATGTGGCTGTAATGAGAATAACAATCACAAAATTACACCCTCACTATTCCCCAAACCCGCTGCACTACCTATCTAACACACCATGACCCCGACCATTCTCACCAAGCGCGCGGATTTTCTCGCTGCGAATCGGGGACTGCGTGTTGCGCGGCCCGGTTTCGTGTTGCTGGTCAGGCCAAACAGTGGGCCAAATGGCGGGGAAGGGGTGCGTTTCGGCATCACCGTTACCAAGAAAATCGGCAATGCCGTTGTGCGAAACCGGATGAAGCGACGGTTTCGGGAACTGCTGCGCGCGACATTGCCGCAGCACGGCCTGCCCGATCACGATCATGTGCTGATTGGCCGCGAAGGCGGGGTCGAGCGCGACTTTGCCCAGCTCGGTGAAGAGCTGGAAATCGCGCTCCAGCGCGCTTCCGAAGGCAAAGGCGACCGTGCTCGGCGCCCTCCCCGAGGGAATCGAGGGGCCGGTCGTGGGGGCAATCGCGAGACAAAGTGAAGCATGTCTTCATCTTCATCGCCCGCTTGTGGCAGCTTGGCCCAAGCCGGATTTTGCCCGCCACATGCCGATTCCAACCCACCTGCAGCGCCTATGCGATAGAAGCGCTAAACAAGCATGGCGCAATTCGGGGTGGATGGTTGGCAGCTAAGCGTATACTGCGCTGCCATCCTTGGGGGGGACACGGGCATGACCCGGTGCCATGATGCCCCATAACCGACACTTGCAATAGATAGCCTCGACGGATCAATCACCTTGGACAATCAGCGTAACCTAATCATCGCCGTCGTGCTGAGCGCACTCCTGCTGTTCGGTTGGGACTTTGCGATGCGGACCTTCTATCCAGAAGTGGATGCACCCAGCGAAGTGGCCAGTCGCGAAGACGCGCCATCGGCGCGGGCGGATGGCGTGCCTGATGTCCCCGGTGAGATTGCAACGGATGAAGCTGGTCCGGCTGCTGAGATTCCTGTGATTGACGTGGACACCGCGCTCGCCAGTGCGGACCGCATCATAATCGATGCACCGGAAATTCACGGATCGATCAACCCGATTGGTGCGCGAATTGATGACATTGATCTGAAAACGCATCGCCAGACCGTTGAGACTGACAGCGCAAATATCCGCCTGTTCTCGCCTGCTGGCACTGATCAGCAGCACTTTGCGCAGTTTGGCTGGGTAGGCGAGGGCGTCTCGCTTCCCGGTGCGAATACAGTTTGGCAAGTCGTTGATGGTGACCAGCTGACGCAGGAAACGCCGGTCACGCTTGGCTGGGACAATGGTGCGGGGCTGCAATTTGCTCTGCGCTATGAAATTGACGAGCACTACATGCTCACCATCACGCAAAGCGTCGCCAATGCGGGCGAGGGTACGGTGGCGCTTCGCCCCTATGCTTTCGTCAACCGCACCAGTGAAACTGCAAGTGCGAGCACATGGAACGTCCATTCCGGGCCGATCGCTGCCAATCCTGAAGGCGTGAATTTCGATTGGGATTATGACGAGGTTTCCGAAGAAGGGCCGGTCGCGCTTGGCGGCAATACCGAATGGATCGGGTTTACCGATATCTATTGGATGTCCGCTCTGATCGCAGAAGACGGCCAAAACGCAGACGGAACTTTCCGCGCTGCCGGCGGCACGGATTACCGCGCTGATCTGATATATGATCCGGTCAATGTCGCCGCAGGCGAAACCGTCACGCGCACAACACAGCTTTTTGCCGGGGCCAAGGAAAGCGCCGTGCTGGATATGTATCAGGCACAGGGCGTTGACCGTTTTGGACTTGCCATCGACTGGGGCTGGTTCCGCTGGATTGCCTGGCCGATGTGGCAGGTGCTGATCTTCCTGTTCAATCTGGTCGGCAATTTTGGCCTCGCGATCATCGGCCTGACCTTCATCATCCGGCTGCTGCTGTTCCCTGTGGCGCAAAAGCAGTTCACATCGATGGCGCAGATGCGCGCAGTGCAGCCCAAGATGAAGGCGTTGCAGGAACGATATAAGGACGACAAGCCAGAGCTGCAGCAGCAGATGGCCAAGCTGTATAAGGAAGAGAAGGTCAATCCGCTGGCGGGCTGTCTGCCAATCTTCATTCAGATTCCGATCTTCTTTGCGCTGTATAAGGTGCTGCTGCTGGCCATCGAAATGCGGCATGAGCCGTTTTTCGGCTGGCTGCGCGATCTTTCGGCTCCCGATCCGGCCACCATTCTGAACCTGTTCGGCCTGCTTGATTTTACCCCTCCGGGCTTCCTCGCTATCGGCGTCCTCGCGGTTCTGCTGGGCTTCACCATGTGGCTCCAGTTCAAGCTGAACCCTGCCGCGATGGATCCGATGCAGCAGCAGATCTTCATGATCATGCCATGGGTGCTGATGTTCGTGATGGCACCGTTTGCCGCTGGCCTGCTGCTTTACTGGATCAGCAACAACGTGCTGACGCTGGCGCAGCAGAAATATCTCTACATGCGCAATCCGCAATTGAAGGCGCAGATGGAAAAAGACCGAGAGGAAAAGGCCCGCGCGGCAGAGCGTGAAAAGGCCGAGAAGGCCGTGAAGGCCGAAAAGTCCGAAGGATGACGGAGGAAGAGCAACAGTTGCTGGCCAAGGAAGCGAACCGCCTGTTTTCAGGCCGGGTCGACTTCCTGCTGTCCGCGCCGCAGCTGAAGTTCATTCCTGACCCTGATTTCCCCGAAGTTGCCTTTTGCGGAAGGTCGAATGTCGGGAAAAGCTCGCTGATCAATGCGCTGACCGGGCGCAAGAGCATTGCACGTACATCGGTGACGCCGGGACGCACGCAGGAACTCAATTTCTTTGAAGTGGGCGAGCCTACGCAGTTTCGCATTGTCGACATGCCCGGCTATGGCTTTGCCAAGGCCCCGCTAAAGATCGTTGAGAAATGGCGCAAACTGGTGCGCACCTTTTTGCGTGGGCGCGTGCCCCTGCGGCGCACCATGGTGCTGATCGATAGCCGGCACGGTCTTAAAGACAGTGACCGCGAGATGATGACGATGCTTGATGAGGCTGCCGTCGGCTATCGCTTGGTCCTGACCAAGGCGGATAAGATCAAGGCCAGCGCTTTAGAGAAAGTGACTGCGGATGTCTTGGCGGAGGGGCGCAAGCATCAGGCTGCGTTCCCGCATGTGCACGTCACCAGCGCTGAAAAAGGCATGGGTCTGAATGAGTTGCGCGCAGCGATCCTATTCGACGTTCGTCAGTAACTTCCTGGCGCTCGAATGACCATCGGGGCTGTGTTGTCTCGCGGAGGCGCCGAACCGCCAATCCGTCAAATCTGCGTCAGGCAATAAAAAAGGGTGCCAGAAGCACCCTTTTTAAGATTTTTGTTGGCTGGCTTAGACGTGACGTCCGCCGAAAAGCCAATCCCAGAAACCTCGGCCCATGATCATTCTCCTAGTTAAGACTTAGTAAGAATGGGTTAACCAATGTCATTTGTAAAGTTTAAACCATATTTTTCTGCAGCCGCTTTTCCTTATCTTGATGATAATCAAGCACTTTATTTATCGCGATAGGCCTTGAAATACCAAAACCTTGGGCCACCAGGCATCCCGAATCGCGCAAAGCCGTTAACGTTTGGGCGTCTTCAACCCCTTCTGCGACCACGATGATTCGTAAATCCTTGCCAAGTTGCAGGACACTGCGGACGATCCCGGCTGCCTTGTCATCATTGGTCATAGCCGCGATAAATATGCGATCGATCTTCAGCTCGCCAAATGGCAGCCGCAAAAGCGCTTCGAGGCTGGCGGCACCGACGCCGAAATCATCCATCGATATTTTCGTGCCCAATGCGCGGAGCTCACCCAGAATTTCGGCAGCGCGATCAAGATTGGAGATGCGATAGGTTTCTGTGATTTCCAGCGTCAAGCGGCGCGGTTCAAAGCCCGTCTTGCGCAATACCTCTGATACGAGGTCCACAACGGCATGTTCGTGTACCAGCGTAGCCGAAATATTGACCGCGACAGGAATGCTCAGCCCACGGTCCTCCATGGCGTTGCCCGCTTTGCAGGCTTCTTCAAGAACGAAACGGGTCAAATGGCTCATACGGCCCGCTGTTTCACACTGGCGGATGAAATTGTCTGGCGGGATATGGCCGCGCACAGGATCATTCCAGCGAACCAGAGCTTCAACGCCGACGATTTCGCCGGTCTGCACCATCACCTTCGGCTGGTAAACGAGGTAGATTTCGCCATTGGAAAGCGCCGCATCAATGCGGGCCTGAAGCGAGATATTCCAGATCAGGTCATCATCGGACGTCGTATCGGCAATCGAAATAGGGTCAAATGTCTCATTGGTCTGTTCGGCAACCGCAACTGCCGACGCAAGCCTCCGGCTGACATTGGGACTGGGGGTGATGTCGACACCAAAGGTGATGCCAACATCGACCTGTTGATCACCCACAATCAATGGCGATGAAAACAGCGCGCGAAGCCCTTCAAGGTGTTCATGCAGCAGCGCCGGTTCCTTTTCCGGCATGGTCCAGGCAATCATGTGGCCTTGGCCGAGATAGATCGTAGCGTCCTGTGTCGCCGCCTTTAGCCGGGCAATGATGCGCAACAGATATTCGGAATGCAGTTCCTTCGGCAATGTGCGGCGTACCTGCTCAAACCGGTGGATCTTGGCCACGATGATCGCTGGCACAGTCTCTGCGGCATCGCTGTCACCTTCAAGTGCGGCGAACGTCGGAAGATTGGTGTCCGCATCAATCAAGGCAAAGGAATCTTTCCACACCGACCGCAAACGGAATATCGCATAAACTGCCAGCAACCCCATCGAGCCAGCAAAGCCGACGCGCCAGCCAAGTTGCGCAGTGACCAACATGCCGCCGATTATGGCAAGCACGATGCTGCTATAGGCAAACCGCCGCCATCGCCGGGACCGACATTGCCCAATGGCCAGAACAAGCGCGAAAGTGAGAAATGTAACGAGAGCCCCGCTGACATATCGCGTTCGCCCTGCCTTCAGTGTTTCAGCCGCATAGACATGGATCAGCGTTGGCGAGACATCCGTCAAACCGGGAATGTTGATTGGCCTGCTATCAGTGCGATTTTCACTGCCAATCACAATGGTCTTGCCAGAAAGGTCTATCGGCAAGTTTTCGCCAACCAGCAATTTATGGTGGGAAATGACAGGGATTGTATCAAGCGCGAAGTCATAGCTAATCGGAAACAGCACTCCGGCCCCATCCGAGACGCCAGTCATTTGCGCGGCGAGGTTGGGCAGATCGCTTTCACCGTACCCGACGACATATGGTGCGTCCCAGACATATCCCATGAAGTTGCGGTACAGTTCACCGCCGACCTGCGGCACGCCAGTACCGATTTGAGGGATTGACTGATTGCGAACCGACACTCCGTTTAACCCGGTGCGGACGTCTTGAACGAGATAGGCACTTTGTCCGAAATCGACCAGAGCGGAATTCAAATCCGCATCAATTGCGGGGCTCGTTGGAGTCTCAAAAACGCTGTCGATGTAGATTGCCTTGGCACCGACATCATCCAAGTAGCGAACAAGTTGAGCAAGCTCCACGCGCCTCGAGGAGTATTCGGGATCGGATAGATCCTGTTCGCTGCTTATAAAAACAATGTCGCCAGACGCCTCAGTCTTGACCATTCGGCTTTGCGCTGTCCACAGGACCTGGTCGAACGGGTAGAGCAGCGTCAAAACTGTCAAGACGAGCGAAATCAGCCCGGCCCAGAGCACATGCCTGAACCGTTCGCCACGCTTGGCGCTTTTCCGTCTTGTCGGTTTAGGTCCGACCACTCATCACCCTTGTTAAAACTGCATCACGCATGTCGAGACGTTTGCTCTGACACAGGATGGTTAACAAACGAGAAAGTTACTTTACATTTGCGCCAAGAGGCTAAACTGCGTGAGGGGTGGCGCAGGCAAGTCCGTTCAGTCTCGACACCCTAAGTCTTAACGGCTAACTCACGGCAAAACAGGGAATATGGCGGACATATGAAGCTGATTATCGGCAATAAGAACTATTCCAGCTGGTCGCTTCGCGGCTGGCTTGCAGCCAAGCAAAGCGGGCTGCATTTTGAAGAATTGACCGTCAACATTGACGGTGACGACTGGCAGACAATGAAATCCAGCAAGGGCGAATTTCGTCCATCCGCCGGTAAGGTTCCCATCCTGTGGGATGACGATGTGGTCGTTTGGGATAGCTTGGCGATCATGGATTATCTGGGCGACAAGGTCGGGCGCGACAGGTTCTGGCCAAAGCCGGATGATGCCCGCGGAATGGCCCGTTCGATGGTCGCAGAAATGCATTCGTCCTATCTGTCATTGCGGCGCAATTGCCCGATGAACATCCGCGCCCGCGTCGGTGTGAAACTGGCCGACGAGACAAAGGCTGATATCGTGCGCATCCTTGGCCTGTGGGCAGAGGCGCGCGCGCGTTTTGGCAAAGGCGGCCCTTTTCTGTTTGGCACTTTCAGCGCGGCGGATATCTTTTACGCGCCAATCGTCAGCCGCTTCATAACCTATGGCATCGGCGTGCCCGGTTTTGCGCAGGTCTATATGCAGGCGGTATGGGAACATGACTGGATGCAGCAATGGGTCGAAGCGGCTCTGGCAGAGGAATGGACCATTTCGCAGTTTGAAACGGGCGACAAGCGGAGCGACGGGGCGTGAGCGCAAATCCTTTGGCCAATGCCAAGCATCTGATCGCCTGTGAAAGCGTCACCCCGGCACGCGGGCCGGTGTTTGACATGCTGGAAGACATGCTCAGCCCGATGGGTTTTGCCGTGCATCGTTTCACGCGCGGCGATGGGCCGGAAGGCAGCGATGAGGAAACGGTAGAGAACCTGTTCGCCATACGACAGGGACCGGAGGGCTCTTTGCATTTCAGCTTCGCCGGCCATCTTGATGTTGTGCCTCCGGGCGAAGGCTGGGCCAGCGATGCCTTCGAGCCGCAAGAACGCGGCGACTTACTGCACGGGCGCGGCGCGGTTGATATGAAAGGCTCCATCGCCTGCATGGTGGCAGCGGTGGCCGATATTCCCGCTAATGCCGGCACGATTAGCTTTGTGATTACCGGCGACGAGGAAGGTCCAGCGCTGCACGGCACGCGCGCCTTGATCGACCTGATGCGCGAACGCGGCGACATTCCCGACATGATCCTTGTCGGGGAGCCTACCAGCGTCAATCGGTTGGGCGACATGATGAAGATCGGGCGGCGCGGCTCTGTTAATATCTGGCTGGAAGTGGACGGCACACAGGGCCACGTTGCCTATCCGCACTTGGCCGACAATCCGATGCCCAAAATGGTCGCGATACTGGCAGAGCTGGACGCTCTGGTGCTGGACGAGGGCACCGACTGGTTCCAGCCCAGCAATCTGGAAATCACCGAATTCAATGTGCCCAATAAGGCACACAATGTGATCCCCGGCAAGGCGACAGCGCGCATTTCCATTCGCTTCAACGATCAGCATTCGGGTGCGTCCCTTTCCGCAAAAATCTCCGCCATTGCCGAAAAGCATGGCGGCATGGCGCGGCCCATCATCAGTGGTGAGCCATTCCTGACGCCGCCCGGAGAATTCTCCCAGATCATCGCCGACGCCATCGCGGCGGAAACGGGCGTAGAGACAGAAGCTTCCACCACTGGCGGCACATCGGATGCGCGGTTCCTGAAAGATCTCGCGCCGGTCATCGAATTGGGCTTGGTCAATGCGACCATGCACAAGACAGACGAGGCGGTAGCCATCGCCGACCTGACTACGCTAACCCGCATTTACACCCGCGTGGCAAAAGCTGCGCTAAGCCGGAACTGACACAAGGATAATTCGAGCATGTTGAAAGCCTGGTTCGCAATTCCGCTGTGGCAGCGCGTGATCGCTGCACTTATCCTTGGCGGCATCACCGGCTATATCTGGGGGCCGGGCGCGGAAAGCATCAAGATCATTGGCGATATCTTTATCGACTTTATTAAGATGCTGATCGTCCCGCTGATCTTTTTCAGCGTTGTCTCCGGCATCGCATCGATTGGCACGATCGGCCGATTGGGAAGTGTGGGTTGGCGCGCTATCCTGCTGTTTGTCATAACAGGGCAAGTGGCGGTATGGCTTGGGCTTGCGCTGGGCACGTGGTTCCAGCCCGGCGTGGGGATCGACACCACGGGCCTCCCACTCGCCGAAATAGCCGAAGCTGCGCCGTTTGACTGGCGCGAAATGCTGCGTTCCATGATCCCGGTAAGTCCGGTGGCCGTTATGGCGGACGTGCGGGTATTGCCGCTGATTGTCTTTTCGGTGCTGGTCGGCATTGGCATTCTGCTCGCCCGCAGTGACGAGGAAGAGGATGAAGAGGCAAACCGCAGGGGCGTTATCGCCGCAACTGCGCGCGCCTTTGATGCCGGAGCATTGATCTTCCAGAAAATCACCATGCTGGTAATGGAGCTAACCCCGTTCGGCGTTTTTGCGCTGATCGCCTGGGTGGTTGGCACGCTGGGGCTGGATGCGGTCACCGCGCTCGCCAAGCTGGTGGGGATGAATTACCTCGGATGCCTGCTCATCATCGGGGTGATGTATGTCGGCATCCTCAAATTCATCGCGCGGGTATCTATCATCGGCTTCTTCCGCGGGATGGTGGATGCGATAGCGGTTGCCTATTCCACTGCCAGTTCGTCTGCGACATTGCCCGTTACCCTGCGCTGCACCCAGCGCAATCTGGGTGTAAGCAAGCCGACCTCAAGCTTCGTCGTCTCGCTCGGCTCCACCATCAATATGGACGGCACAGCGATGTATCTGGGCCTCGTGACGCTCTTCGCAGCGCAGATGTTCAATGTGGACTTATCGGTGGCCGATTATCTGATCATCGCCCTACTGGCGACCTTCGGCTCAATCGGGGCTGCTGGCATTCCCGGTGCAGGGCTGGTGATGATGGGCGGCATTTTCGTTGCCGTGCAAGTGCCTTTGGAAGCGATTGCTTTCGTGGCCGGTGTTGACCGCATCATGGACATGATGCGCACTGCAACCAATGTGACCGGCGATGCGACCGTGACCGTGACGACAGCGAGCATGCTGGGAGAAGTCGACAAGGCAGAGCTGGCCAGCGCAGATGATGTTTGAAGGCTGATATTGGGGTGGGAAGCGGCCACACCTCACCGACTTGCGACGGTGCTGTAGCTCGCCGCTTGTACAACCAGGTACGGTTGTTGAGCGGCATGCTAAATGGCATATATTTAAGGCACATTCTCCTATCAGTCGCCTAGCTTTCCAAATAGGCCCGCTCGGTTGCTATCAACCCAATAGACGGCTTTTGGTGCCAGCGTTATTCGTATAGGCCATAACGAGGAAGATGTTCGTCGTGATTGACGAACATCTTCCTATCATCTTCATCAGAAACGTAATGTTACTTTAACACTGCCGGACTGATCAGTCGTCGTCGAGCCGTAAAGCGCATCGTAGCCCAGACCGATTGCCACACTGTCACTCAAATTAACACCAACAGTAGCACCAACTCGTAGGCGGTCTTCATCAGCAACAGTTTGGATGATCTGAAATGCATTGGTCGTTGCGCCTATGGTCGCACCAAACGCCAAGTCCCGATCGCCAAGGACACGTTCATAGGCGGCTTCAACTCCGAAGTTCACAGTGCGTGCAATAGGCGAACCTTCATAGCCGATCCGTGCTCCGACACCCAGAACGCCTTGGTCAAGACGGCCATCGGACAGAACAGTGTTGATCGGCCCGGCTGCGTTCAGGTCATCGTAGCGCGCCAGCGTTCCTTCTGCGGTGATGAACGGTGCCAGATTGAAGCCTCGATCAGCGTCACCAAGCAAATCGACCGCCAGCCTTGCGCGGCCTGAATAGACGTCACCGCTATAGTCATTTGCCGCATTTGAAAAATCTGAACGAGTGTATGCCAACGCAACTTCAGCACGCACCGCGCTGAACGTTCCACCGCCATACATCCCGACTGAGTAACTATCGATATTGGCATCGATGATGGAAGTACTGCGAGCATCGCTGTCGGTATAGCCAAATGCGATCCCGAAGGCTGCATCCTCAGCGGATCCGAATCCGATCGCACGCTCATAGCCCGCAGAGTAGGTTAGCGACTTGGATTCGAGCGGTGTTTGCGCAGTTGCGTCAATGTCGCGTTCTCCATAAGCGAACGAGAACCAGACGCCGGACTGTCCTGCTCCATTCCCTGTCAAGCCAGAGGCATAACCTTGGCTGTCGATCGGGCTGGCTGCACGCATAGCAGCTGTTGACGTTGCTGCGAGAGGCTGTGATCCTGGACGCAACATGGCTAAGAACTGCTGAGCCGCTTGCAACGATGCGCTGGCAACCTGTACGCTTCCCTCATTCGTAATCGCGTTAAACACATCCGGAATGTCAGCTGCATCGGTTAGTACGATGTTGCCAATGGCATCCAACGCGATGTCATCCGCTTGTGCCTGTGCAATCGCATCAAGACCACTCGCTGCACTTAGACTGTTGACATTCGACACGCCAAACCGGTCCAGACCGTCACGAAAGGCGCCGTCAGCAAGGCCCATCGAAATGTTGCTGCCTGACGCAGAAGCCGTCACGAATTCGGAATTGGTGACGGTTAGCATCGAACCATTCTGAAAATCAGCGCCTGCAATATCCATGCTCTGTGAACGAGCACTTGCGCTGCTCTCGACATTGGCATTCGAACCAGATTCGAAAGTCAGGCCGCCACCATTGCCTGATGCGGAGTTGATGTTAGCGGAACCGCCCGATTGAACCGTGATGTTGCCGCCAGTGTTGGACTGCACATTGCCAGCATTACCGCCATTACCGACCATAACCGAGCCACCTTGATCGGCAGAACTGTTCATGGCCGAACCGCCTTCGTTAATGTTCGTCATGCCGCCATCTGATGAAGAGGCATTCGTCACCATGCCGCCGTCATTGATGTTGGTGGTGCCTCCGCTGGAAGAGGTGGAGTTGGAAACCATACCGCCATCATTGACGTTGGTCGTTCCGCCATTGGAGGAGTCGGTGTTCATTGCCGAACCACCGTCGCCCACATTGCTGGTTCCTCCATCGCTGTTGACGGTCATGATTGATCCACCGCTCTGGACATTGGCAGTGGAGCCTGAGCCGGCATTTACGGTCTGCCCTGACTGGTCGTCATTGACGTTGTATGTCGTACCCGATCCCATGTTTGGATCGCCCATCAGGGTATTCTCGTTTGCGTTGACCGTTTCAGCCCCGGCGAATTGAGAAGATGTAAAAGTCTGGCCAGAGTTCAAATTGAGAGTGTCCGTCCCACCGCCCAAATCGGCGAGAACGTCCGGTCCGGTCACAGTGGTCGACGAGTTGATTGTCAGCGTGTCGCTTCCATCGCCAAGGTCAATCACTGGCGATGCTGACGATCCTTCAACTGTTCCGTTTACAATAACAGTGTCATCCCCTGCTCGCAGATCAAGGACAGGATCAGATGATCCGCCAAAGATCACCCCATCGACCGTTACCATCGTGTCAGTCATTCCGCGGTCGAGGACTGCCTGAGCGCCGATTGCATCAATCATCCCGCCAGTCTCGATCGTTATCGTCGCTGATGCGGCTGCCTCGTCGACCAGCACGGCCTGGGATTCAGAAGACGACGTTTCGATAACGCCGCCATCCAGGATTGTGAGACCGCCTCCATCGTTGAGCACGACACCCTGACTTTGAGATGATGAGGCACTAACTGTTCCTCCGAGTTCAATGGTCCCCATTTCGCCAGATACGATTGCCGAGGAATTGCCAGAACTGATCCTGACTTCGCCGCCGCGTTCGACGACAATAACGGCATCTGATCCGGTCGACTCAATCCCATTTGATCCAGACGATTGCGCAGTTACGAAGCCGCCATCCCGGATGGTAATGCTCGCGCCATCACCCTCGGATAAAATCGCAGTTGCGTTCCCGGATGAAGACCGGACATCTCCTGACACGTTTACAGTGGCGTTGTTACCGATCAGCAGGATCGGGTTAGACATGCCCGACGACGTGGTCACGTCGGCGTCGGTCGCAATGTTTACAGTTGAACCATCACCTTCCACGCGGATGGCAGACGAAGTTGAATTACCTGTGGTCACAAGACCACCGCTATTGACGTTAACGGTGCTCGTTGAACCTACTACAATTGCATTGGATTCGCCTCCGCCCGTCCGCACAGTCCCGGACACATCGACTGAGGCCATATCGCCTGCAGTGATCGCATTCGACATTCCACCGGACGTGGTAACCTGTCCGCCCACAGTAATAGTCGCTCCATTACCCACCTCAATACCAGGGGCATTATCGCCTGAAGTGTTAATTGGACGGTTCGATCCGCTGGCGACACTGATCGTTGCGCCATCGCCGAGGAGAATGCCAGCTTGCCCGGTTACAGAAATTCCGCCTGCTGGAGACTCAATGTTCACCGTCACATCGTCGGCTTCGGCATTGATTACGCCGTCGTTATCAAGGTTGTCCGCACAAATGATCGTCTGGCCACTTTCTGGCATGGAAGCATCCGCCATGGCATTCCCATCGACGACGCATTCAGCACTTGCCGGACTGGCGGCAAGCGCAAGGACCAAACAAGAAGTGGTCGCAGCGAGGGACGTGCGGAGGGCGCGAG
>ENA-ORXU01000758-ORXU01000758.1-marine-metagenome-genome-assembly--contig:-NODE-758-length-33500-cov-4.735691_pt1 | contig 33500 bp, 28 predicted proteins | sample MGYA00237869_ERZ511484 | MGnify/ENA metagenome assembly ERZ511484 | reverse complement strand
AATACGACGCCTTGCGTGTGGTTGTTGCACACCCGCGCAAATTATCTTGGAAATAGAGCTGACAGAAATTCCGGCGACAAAGGGACCGGTGTACTTGAAAGCGCGTAATGTAGGTGTTCCTGAGTGTCATAAGCTCCTGATGCTACATGCTTTTGCAATACACCTGCCGACGCACTGCTGTCAGCCGTAAACTGCGGGTGGCACAGCGTTGTTCGGCGGCCAAGTTGGCTTCAGCAATACAATAACCATGATCGTGCGGTTCGAATCCTTCATTATAGCTGCTTTCCTGTATCACTGATCTTGCGTTGCCGAGTCAGTTTGATCACTGCTCATAAGTAAAATACCTATTGATATACTATTACATAACAATTACACTTTTGTTCGTCTCAATTCAAGCAAACAGGCCCCCCGGATGATGAAAGCAGTTTTGCCCGTTGCACTGGCAACGTTAACGACGATTGGCATCAGCCGAGCCGATGTTCCCTCGGTTGCTGTCGATATCGCTCCTGTGCATTCTCTGGTCGCTCAAGTAATGGGTACGCTCGGCAACCCAGCGCTTGTAGTCTCGCCGGGAGCATCGCCCCATGGCTATTCGCTTCGACCGTCAGAGGCGCAAGCTTTGCAAGATGCCAGTATCGTTTTCTGGGTCAGCGCTGGATTGACACCGTGGCTCGCTGACACGATCGTTACGCTCGCGCCAGATGCCACTCGCGTTGAGCTGCTTGAGGTAGATGGCACTATAGAATTGGCTATGCGGGAGGGTGCGCTTTTCGAAGCGCATGAGCATGAAGAGGATGCTGACAAGGATCATGACGGTGCAGAGCACGACGAGGACCATGACGATGAACAGAAAGACGGGCATGACAATGAACACGGCGTTGAACATGACGAAGGTGATGGTGGACGCGATGAACATGCCTCTGGTTCTAGTGATGAGCATGATCATGGCGAACACGACCCCCACGCTTGGCTAGACCCCTCGAATGCAGCTATCTGGTTGGATACTATCGCCGACGAGCTGTCAAAGGCAGATCCGGCTAACTCGGAAATTTATCTGGCCAATGCTGCATCGGGCAAGGCCGAGCTAGAGCAGATGGAAACCGACGTGCAAGATGTCCTGGCACCGGTGCGCGATCGTAAGTTTATCGTCTTCCATGATGCCTATCAATACTTCGAGAACGCGTTCGACTTTCCCGCTTCCGGCGCAATTTCTATCAGTGATGCCTCCAAGCCAAGCCCTGCTCGCATCCAGCAGATCCATGATCGCGTCGCGCAAGCCAATGTTACTTGCGTGTTGGCAGAGCCTCAGTTCAATCCCGATCTGGTCAACACCGTTCTCGATGGAACCGATGCGCAGTCAAGTACGATCGACCCGCTGGGATCTCACCTTGAAATAGGTCCAACTCTGTATCCAACACTATTACGAGAGCTCGCTCAGACAATAGCCGATTGTGTTTGACGAATGAAACTTTACACAAGATCTCAATGAAATAGTGCTTGCTCACTCGAGCAGTAACTCAATCCTCAACGATATCTCTCATGAAAACGATAGTAGCTGGTGCAGTGTTAATGCTGGGGACAAGCGTTGTTGCGCACGCCCATCCCCATGTGTTTGTTAATGCTCAGGCAGGCTTTCAGATCGATGCAGAGCAACGTTTGCAAGCACTGCGAATATCGTGGCGGTACGATGCTTTTACAACGCTATTCCTGTTCGACGCCCTCGATCTGGACAGCGATTCGGACGGGCAGTTGAACGATTCTGATCTTGCAACTGTTGCTGCCGCTGAAACAGATTGGCCAGCGGACTACAACGGCGATGTCAACTTAGCTGTGGCTGGGAAACCATGGCAGCTAAGTCAGCCGCAGAATGCCGCTGCGAATATGATTGATGGAGAAATTATTGTCAGCTTTGATCTGACATTGGTAAGCCCCGCTGATATTTCAGGGCAAAGTGCCAGCCTCAGACTGTACGATCCCGCTTTCTACTACGCTTACTCGGTAACTGTTGATTCAGACAGCCAGAACACGGATGGACCTTGTGAGGTGACAGCAATTCCATTTGAACCCGATGAGGCTGAAGCCGAAACGCTATTGACGCTGGCAACATTGTCGCGGGAAGAAACACCGGATGAGCCGGATATTGGCGCCCGTTTCGCCGATGAAATTCTCCTGACATGCGACTGAGATCACTAATAGGCTTTGGTGCGGTACTGTTTGCTGTGGTCGTGATCAGCATCGGTGTGCCGTGGAAGGATGTGGCTGTCTGGGCAACATCAATGCAGCGGGATTTCCAGAACGCGATGGCCGCATCATTGCAAGCGATTAAGGCCGGAGAGCCTGCCGCCACTTGGTTCCTCTGCCTTGCGACAGCAGCCTACGGGTTTGTACATGCATTGGGACCAGGCCACGGCAAAGTACTTCTGGGAGGTGTAGCCATAGCCAGTGGCGCTACGTTGCGTCGGATGATCATCCTGAGTCTTGCAGCAAGTTTGGCGCAAGCTGTTTTCGCAATATTGTTGATCACTATTATACTGCAAGCCTTCCAGATAGCATCGCGTGATGCCGTAGATTTGGTGGAAAAATGGCTCGCGCCGATCAGTTACATCGCTATCGCAACGATAGGGGCTGCCTTGGTCGTCAGGGGAATCAAGGGACTATACCGCCTACTGTCTATTAACAAGGCTGAGTCTCAACAGAGTGGTTGTGGCCACAACCACGGTGTAAGTCTGTCCGAAGTCAAATCACTGCAATCAAAACGTGACATTGCTGCGCTCATTGGCAGTATCGCCATTCGACCCTGCACAGGTGCACTGTTCTTACTGGTGATAGCGGCTCGATTTGACATCTTTTTTATCGGCGTTCTCGCTACGCTGACAATGGGCCTGGGTACGGCCCTGTTCAATATTCTTGTCGCAGGTTCCGGCGTCGCTGCACGCCGACTAGCCTATGTGGGCAGTGCGGTATCAGGACCTGAACTTCAGAGTATCTCTGCTGGCTTGCACATCGCAGGAGGCTTGCTTGTACTGGGATTGAGTCTTGTGCTGCTGCTACCCGTTATGCTTTGAATGGAGTAGTCCACTAGCGGCCATGCAATTCACTGCAGATCATCGAGGCTGATTTCGATGCTTGGTTGGCGCGGCTCGCTACGATCAGCGATACATTCAAGTAGTCTCTGGTTTCTCTTGCACAATTGCCTTATCTACAACCTCTTGACGATGTGAACGAGCGCGTGTCACGGATTGTAGCCAACTTGCCTATGATCCGCGAAAACCAGTTGCTTTTTGATAGGACACTGTGAACACAAGATCTTCTGCCTGAACAGTTAAATCTGCTTGATCGATTAGCCCATGTTGGCAATACGGGAATGGGCGAACGGGCGGGCGCCCCATCCGGGTGCTTATGGAAAATTAATCGCGTAAAACGCTTCATAATGGTGCGGTCATAGATGCACCTGTAGAGTCACTCTCAGTTCAGGATCTGATTAAATCATTATCCCGATTATTTCATGCATAATCGACAGTGTCGTGCCGCTGATTTTTTACGTGTTTATTGCCTATCAACACAAGGGGTGTCAGCACGCGCTGCTGTGAATCAATTCTGCTAAACATCGGCTTATACAAATCCATGAGAACAAGACAGACATCATTTTTAAAATCGCCATTAAGCGGTCTTCGAGTCATCGCAGCCGTTACCCTCATTACGGTCGCAAGCACAGCCTCCGCTGCGACGAAAGTGCCATTTGCATTAGATTGGAAATTTGAAGGTCCATCTGCAGGTTTCTTCGCCGCTATAGATAACGGACACTTTGCTGCGGCAGACATGGATGTGGCAATATCGCCTGGCCAAGGCTCGCTGGCCGCTATTCCTAAAGTCGCCACCGGTGCGTTCCCTTTCGGTTTTGCAGATATCAATTCCCTGGCTCAATTCCTCGATCAAAACCCGGGGGCACCTGTTGTCGCCGTCATGATGGTTTACGACAAACCCCCCTTTTCAGTCATTGGCAGGAAGTCTCTAGGGGTCAACACCCCCGCTGATCTTGAAGGCCGCATTCTAGGAGCACCGCCTCCGGATGGTGCCTGGGCTCAGTTTCCAGCATTTGCAGAGGCAGCCGGTATCGACATGAGCTTGATCAACATTGAACCCGTTGGATTTCCCACTCGTGAACCCATGCTGGCTGAAGGTAAGGTAGACGCGGTCACTGGATTTTCGTTTTCCTCCTATCTGAACCTCGTACGCCTGGGTGTTCCAGAGGACGACATTTCAGTTATTCTCATGGCAGATCATGGGCTTGAGCTTTACGGTAACGCCATTATTGTCAACACTGACTTCGCTCAAGAAAACCCTGACCACGTCAAGGCTTTCCTCGCAGCAGTAGGTGCCGGCTGGAAGGATGTTATCGCTGACCCCGAGATGGGGGCAAAAGCTGTTGGTGCACGCAACCCTGCTGCTGACATCGAGTTGGAACAAAGGCGACTGGAGCTTGCGATCGATGCGAACGTCGTTACTGATTACACTCAGGCTAATGGCATGGGCGGAATCGATCCAGAGCGAATGAGCAAAGCGCTGGAACAGCTGGCCAAAAACTATGAGTTCAAACAGGCACCAGATGTTTCATTGTATTTTGATGACAGCTACCTTCCTGAGGGTAATTTTCCAGTCAAGTAGACGCTTTACGCTGTACATACCTAGTGATGCACGACGCAGAATAGAGAAGCGTCGTGCATCACTTAGCCGACTGTTTATCCCCTTAGCAGCGACCGACTTGCAATGCAACTTATTCCCGGTAAGCCTCTGATCTCACTTAAGGCTGTAAGCCATACCTTTCATACAGACAGCGGACCACTACCTGTACTAGACGCATTGGATTTATCGGTTCAACGACACAAATTTACAGCAGTTGTTGGACCTTCAGGATGTGGCAAGTCAACACTGACCCGATTAGTAGCGGGTCTGATGGTGCCAGACGAGGGCGAAGTCTGGCTACACGGGAAACAGGTCAAGAGCCCACGCTCCAGTGTAGGCATGGCGTTCCAGAACCCGGTATTACTGGAATGGCGATCCATTCTAAAGAACGTCTTGCTACCGCTGGAAATCGTCTCCCACAACTTGTCGAAACAAGAACAGGAGAAGCGCGCTCGCTACCTGCTGGATCTGGTAGGTCTCAATGGATTCGACGATAAACGCCCGTCTGAGCTTTCAGGCGGCATGCGGCAACGCGCATCCCTTTGTCGCGCTCTTGTGCACAAACCGGACGTGCTGATTCTCGATGAGCCGTTTGGGGCTCTTGATGCGTTCACCCGTGAAGACCTGTGGCAAACCATGCACTCTCTTCGAGAAGAAGAACCGTTCACAGCATTACTGATTACCCACGACTTGCGAGAAAGTATCTTTCTGGCGGACGAGGTCGTGGTCATGTCCGGACGACCTGCGAGATCACAATACTTGCTCACCGTTGACATGCCAGGAAAACGTAGCCTTGAGGACTTGTACACACCCGAAGCGACTGCCATGCTCGCCACACTAAGACAGCAGATTCAGATAGCACAGGGAAGAGCTGCATGAGCATTCGACAGGTTCTGATTCCATTGATAGCGGTAGCAGTCTTTTTGCTGGGGTGGGAGCTTCTTGTGTGGATAAATCAATGGCCCAATTACAAGATGGCCTCACCCAGTGATCTTTGGCCTGCATTCTGGAAGTTCAAGGAACTGTTTTTAGTATACGGCTGGCAAACACTTTGGCGAACCGTGGCAGGGCTAGTACTCGCGATCATTTTCGGCACCTTTATCGGCATGGTTATGGGCTTCTCACGCACCATGCGAGACGCACTCTATCCGCTATTGGTGGGCTTCAATGCCATACCCAAGGCAACCGTTGTCCCTATTATCGCGCTGATTTTCATAGGCCAGAATAATTTGAACACGATTCTCATGGCCTTTATGATTTCATTCTTCCCAATCGCCGTATCAGTATCAGTGGGTCTGAGTACGTTAGAACCAGAGTACCGCGACATCCTGCGATCATTAGGCGCTTCGCGCTTTACAATATTCAGGAAAATTGCATTGCCAAAGACGTTGCCAGAGTTTTTCGGCGCATTAAAAGTTGCTGTCACGCTGGCTTTCATAGGCACGAATCTAGTCGAAATCATCGAACCTCATGGCCAGGGACTTGGACATTTATTCGATAGCGCGAGAATCAATTCCGACTACCCTTTGATGTTTGCCGTTCTCATTGCATTGGCCTTCATGGGTATCGTGCTGTATTACGTGGTGGTGGCATTGGAACGCATCTTTGCCGGATGGGCTGAACGTGCGCCGAGCTAGTGTAGTGTGGCCTGTGACCAGAGCTTTAGGAGGTGGTTTCACAGAGTTCGATTATCAGGTGTTGTCTGATGATCGAACGCGGCAAGGCGCGCTTCGTTTTCTGGATGACAATAGGGAGCCGTTATCAGACCGGACGCCTCCTATTCCACGTTTGGTGGACCTGTCGTACTTACATGGGCTCACGCTACGGTTTGAACGTGATCCTGCTGGAGCTGAAGAAGAGGCTCGGGATCTTGCTCGAATAGCGGGCTCGCTGGGTGGTGCACGTCCAAAAGCAAATCTTGCGGTTTGAATGTGAGTAAATCGCAGGCACTACACTAGGAGCCTGTCCGAGAATAACGATCGAGGCGAGAGTGTGAGATTTTGAGTCAGATTTTCGTGTCAATTGAGGTGAATAGTTGTTCTATTCGCCGAAATTTACGCGGAAATATGGCCAAAAGATCGCGCTGTCGGCCGATCAGATTATTCTCGGACAGGCTCCTAGGGTTAAAGTAACCAAGGGAATTTTGTGATGACCACTCGGCTGCCTTCCGCACCCATTTCAGTCTGGCGACCGATCGCAACCGATACCTTCATGGTTGGCGTGCCGCATTATCCTGAACACGTGGACGAGAGTTACTGGGCGCGTGATGCTGAGCGCATGGCGGCTGCCGGTTTCAATACCGTACGCATGGCCGAGTTTGCCTGGCACTTGATGGAGCCACGTGAAGGGCACTTCGATTTCAGCCTGTTCGATCGGGCCATAGAACTGCTTGGTCAGCACGGTCTGAAAACCATTCTGTGCACGCCAACAGCGACACCACCGCGCTGGCTGACGTTGCACTACCCCGAGGTATTGCGCGTTGACGGCAACGGTCGGTCCATGAGCCATGGATCGCGACAGCATGCTGATACTGCAAGTCCGGTATACCGGCTTCACAGCCAGCGTATTACACGTGCAATGGCCGAGCACTATTGTCAGAACGATCAGGTAACGGGCTGGCAAACCGATAACGAATTCAACACGAGTACGTCCGTGTCTTACTCAGAGGTTGCCCGGCGAGAATTCCAGAAGTATCTGGAGGATCGCTACCAGAGTATCGAGGCGCTGAACGTGGCCTGGGGCGGTAATTTCTGGGCTACTGGCTACGATAATTTCGATCAGATTGTGTTGCCTTTTGAAAATGCACCGGTTGCAGTCAGCCCAGGCCACACACAAGATCATCAGCGATTTCTGGCCTTTGCCACCGCCCGTTTTCAGACAGATCAGGTGGAGATACTGCGTGCTGCGAATCCAGACTGGTTTATCTTCCACAATCTGGGTCAGCAAGAGGCGGTTGATTTTCGCGGACGCTTCTCCGACGATCTGGATTTCGTCGGTTTCGACATCTACCCGATGCTACAGGACGAGATCGGGCGCATCGGCGGGCATGCCGAACACCAGGCACTGCAACTGGACCTGAGCCGCGGGCATACTGGCAACTTCATTGTCCCGGAGCAGCAATCGGGTTTTGGCTCTCAGCCGAACTTCTGCACGATGACACCCGAGCCTGGCGAGATGCGGCGCATGGCCTGGAGTTCGGTGTCACGTGGAGCGGATGGATTGCTATTCTTCCGCTGGCGTCCAGCGCATTTTGGGGCCGAGATTTACTGGATGGGACTCATCGATCACGATGATGTCCCACGGCGTCGCTATAAGGAGGCGCAGCAGTTCGCTGGTGAGATCACCCGTCTGGCAGACAAGCTATTGGGCAGTTCGGTGCGTATGGATGTTGGTATTGCGGGGTCAGACTATGACAATGAGCATGCACATCGCAGTTATCCGATGGGCTTACCGAGCCCGATGGACGATGCCACTCTGTTGCATCGCTATTGCTACCAAGCTGGTATCAGTTGTGGCTTCATCCACCCCGAAGATGACTTGTCGCACCTGAAGGTACTCTACGTGCCGCATTGGTTGATGTGGCTGGATGAGTGGACTGTGCCTGTCGAGGCCTTTGCTCAGGCTGGTGGTACGGTGATCTTCAGTGCCCGTACTGGTTCGCGAGACACGTCCAATCACGTGATCCGTACAGTTGCGCCCGGACAGTCATTATCAGCCCTGGCCGGGGTGCAGGTTGAGGAATTTGGGCGGCTGGCAGGCGTGCAGGCTGATGGGTTGTTTGCACTTGCGGGTCGGTTCGCTAGAGATTCTGCCAGCCCTGCGGTGCCAGCCGAGTCCGCCCGACGACGCTACACGATAAAGATTGGTAACCGCGAAGTGGTGGCTGGGCATATGTACGAGCTGCTCACACCAGCCGCGGGTACCGAGGTGCTTGGTTATTGGTCAAACCGCTTTGCTGAAGGTACTGCCGCAGTAACCTCACGGGCTGTCGGAGAGGGACGCGCGCTGTATGTGGGCACCTATCTGACGGAAGAGATCCTGTCACCATTGTTCGACGGACTCTTGGCCCGCGCTGGTGTGCAGCCACTGATCACTGATCTACCGGCGGGGGTAGAGGTATCGATGCGTAAGAAAACCGATTGCTGCCTGTTATTTATCCTCAACACGACGGAGACACCGGTGGAGCTGCGCACGGTGCCAGCCGGGCACGAGCTGCTAAGCAATGTTGCGGTTAAAGAGGGTCAACTGGCACTGGAAAGCTATGGGTGTGCGGTGATTGAGTTGTCAAGCTCGCACGACTGAATTCTAAGTGAGATCCAGGAAAGATGAGTACAGGGGGGCCGCTTCCGGTACTTGGATGCTGCTATAGAAGCAGCGGAGCGGTTCTGGGTGGGGCCGCCTAGGCCGAAATTTTATGCATTACTAGGGTTCATGCAACACTAGGATTTACGCTTGCACCGCCGGAAAGCAGCAACTGAATGCCCGAGACCGCCAACGCTTGCGGATCCTGCTAAAGCGCGGCGTTAAAAAACCAGCTTTCGTCTGACGCCTGATTATGGAATGATAGCCCTGCTTCCTCCTTCATCAGCTCTTCATGTCACTGCGTAAACAAAAAAATGAGACTAACCGCACACGTCTGCGGCTTGCCAGCTGGCTGGATCGTCACAAGAACGGACCTTCGCATTACCACGCCACGTTGCACTCTATGCTACAAGATGCTGCCGAGGGTCTGAACATACCCGTCAGTGATGTGGCCGAAGCGCTCGTAGCTACACCCCATGCGATTCAGGTTTCTGCGTTCGTTTATGAAGAATGCGTGCTTAAATCCTGGATTGGCTCTGATCAACGACCGATTGATGACTTCATCGCCAGGCAGGTTCGTCGCGAAAGACCCATCGGCCGAAAGTACATCACACAACTGGCCAGAAGCACCATGCGAGTCTGGCAAATCGTCGATGTTCATCCTGGCAAGTGGATTGCTGTACAGCCGTTACGCAATACGCCTGATCAGGAGGACAAGGTTCGACACGTGTATGACGAATTAGCTAGCCAAAGCCTGACGACACATGATTACTTGCTGGGGCGAGTCATTCCGATGCCCGACGGGCGAATCTTTGCGGCATCGTTACTACCGCTTACAAGGGCTCAGGCGGGTTCGCTTCTCGATGCTAAGTCATCCAGTCTTGCGCACAGTGGCTTTGTCACTTGGGCGATGGGTGCCCTATACATGTTTTCCGATGTACCTGATCAGTCACCGGGAGCTGGCAGAGCATCAAATAGCCAGCCCAATACGCCGGACGAAGAGCTGGTAAATCAGCAGGCGCAGGACCAGGCATCTGCCAGCACAGAGCATAATGCTCCACATGATCATGGTCAAACCGCCTCTTCAAAGGCGGAAGCAGTACAGCCACCAGACCGGGGAAAGCTGCTGGATCGCATACGCAAGCTGTTTGCGATGTCGCAAGAAACAGAAGCCTCTCCATATGAAGCCGAGATTGCGCTCAGACGTTGTCAGTCTCTGATGTTGCGCTATGGTATAACCGAGTCCGATCTGCATACCAGTCAGTTCAGTACTGAAACATTCCGGGCCAGTAATCGGGTGCCGATGCATATTCGCTGGCTGGCCAGTGCAATGCGCTCCCTGCATAGTGTTCTGTTTGTGACAGGCGGAGGAGAGGGTCCTGAATTTCGTGGCTTTGAGATTGATGTAAAAGTAGCTATGATGACCATGGAGTATCTGGAAGATGCCATCGAACGATCACTTGCCAGACGGCGCCGTGCCGGCAATTTCCCGGCAGGTAGATCTGCCGCCTACGATTACCGGGTAGCTTTCGCCATGGAAGTGTCTGACAGGATTAATACGCTGGTGGAGGAACGGAAGGCGGCTGAAGCTGCTGCTACTGTTACTGGCACTTCGCTGACAATCCGGAAAATGGAAATCGTGAACCAGGAATGTGGCAAGAATCTTCGGCGTACAAGTCATCAGTACTGGGGTGCCCGAGATGGCGAGGCCGCCGAAGCGGGCCAGGCCGACGGTGCTAAAGTATCCCTTGATCCTCAGGTTGACGCAGCACGCGCAGCATTACTCGAGAATTAGTGGCTTGTCATTCAGGATCAAGCAAGGCCAGCGTTTCTTCGACCGATACTGCGCTTAGGGACGTTTCATCACCACCTTGTGGATTCTCCCTTTGGCAAGTGCCATTCTATTTAAAGGTAACTATTCAGAGTTCTCAATGAGATCTATCCCGAAACGGATATCTTGTTTCAGAATCTCGAGGCGTTGCGCCGTGACCCCCAATGGCCTGAAAACCGGGTTTTGTGGATTGGTGCGCATGGTGGCTTCAGCCCCGCTGGCCACATCGCTCATCCCGCACGCTCTATACCTCTTTCGAGCCGAACATCCAGAAAATAGTAGTGCGCTTGCAAATAGCACTACTGGACACGCTAATCTACATGCTGTTGCACGGTGATGCCAATATTGTTCTGTGAGTTAGACTAGATTCATGAACCACGTAAACGCATCAACATCTCACGCGCACACCCCATCAAAAAATGATCACGCTGATACGCACCAACCAACTGCACACCAATGGGCAACCCGGACTTCCCGTTTAAAATAGGCAAGTTAACGCAAGGTACACCGAGAAACGAGAACATTGCACAGCAAATCGGATCCCCCGTGCTACCCATCAAAGGTGCTTCGGCGACAGCAGAGGGCGTGAGCAGGGCGTCGTATTGCTGAAAGAGTTGGCTAAACCACGTCATTGCTGATTCCCGAATTTGCAAAGCTTCGCGGTACTCTAATATCGATCTGGTTTTCGACGTTTCGAAAATTGCCCTTGCCGGTTCACTGATGGCGTCCCAATGATGATTAATTTCATTGTCCAGGGCTCGTACAATCTCGTAGTCATAAATTGTTTTGTGTGCATCGAGGTAATCACTGAATTCAGCAGGGGCGGCTTTTCGTTCGATTATGCTGTCAAGTTCTGTTAGCAAGCCTTCAAACGCTGTGCTGGCATCTTCGCTATAACGATTACGATAGGGCATGTCGAACCACACTATGGAAGGCACATCGCTTTGTTCATTGTGCAGGTATTCAACAAGGGATGGCCGAGGTTCTCTATAACTGGCGTTGTCTGCAATGTCGTAACCTGATATGGCGTCCGTAAGTGTTGCGATGTCATCCAGATTTTTGGCAAACACGCCAACGTGATCAAGGGTTGTCGATGTTTCTAACGCACCTTCTCTGGAGATTAGGCCGCGTGACGGTTTGAAGCCGAACACACCGCAGAATGAAGCAGGCCTTATGACCGATCCGCCTGTTTGGCTGCCTATGGCAAGTGGGACATGTCCTGCAGCTACAGCAGCGGCTGATCCGCTAGATGACCCGCCAGGACTGTGTTTCGTGTTGTGTGGATTGTGTGTTCGTGATGGATTAAAAAAAGCGAATTCGGTGGTCACCGTTTTGCCCATAACAATGGCGCCAGCAGCTTTGAGTTTTGAAACTACCGTTGAATCTTGTTTGGGTTGTCGTCCCTTGTGAATAGGTGAACCGTGTTCAGTAGGGAAATCGACTGTATCGAAAATGTCTTTAACTCCTACAGGGATCCCCTGCAGTAGACCGCAAGAGTGTTGGGTTCCTGGCCTTGAGTTATCATTTTGAGCATCAGCGGGAGCAGCTGATTGATCACCTGTCTGCGCATCCAGGCGTTTTGCCTGATTCAGTGCAAAAGCAGGATCATAATGCTCCCACGCACCCACTCTACTTTCACTGTCACTGATTTTCTTGTTGTAGTGATGAACTACATTTGCACAAGTCACGCTACCGCTGGCAATGTTAGCAGTCGTTTTCACCACACATTGTTTATCTATACTCACCAGTAATTACCGAGTTAATGGCCTTATCAATTGGCATAGGCGACGGCTGGTAACCAAGTGGTGAGTTCCGGCCAGAAAAAGACGATGGCCAAACCTATCAATTGCAAAATCACAAATGGAATAACGCCTTTATAAATGTGTGCAAGGCTAACGCCGGGCGGGCACACCCCTTTTAAATAAAACAATGCAAAGCCCACTGGAGGTGTCAAGAATGAAGTTTGCAGTGTGACTGCTACAAGTATGGCAAACCACACCACGGACGGATCGGTGACCACACCGAACCCATTGACAGGAAGATCGAGCGACAGTATCACCGGTAGCATCAATGGCATGATGATCAGGGTGATTTCTATCCAGTCGAGCAAAAAGCCTAACAAGAAAATAATAAACAGAATAAACGCAACAATCATATAGGGGTTCTCAAACGAACCGAGTACCAGATTCTCGATAATTTCATCACCACCATAACGACGCAGTATATAAGCGAAGAAGTTTGCTGCAATAAAAATACCGACTATATAACCAGCGGTATTGAGCGTCTGGCGCGATACATCGCGAAAAATTCGCAGGCTTAACCGGCCGCTGAACAGTGCGAGCAAGGTGGCGCCCATTGCACCCAGCCCTGAAGCTTCCGTTGGTGTGGCGAACCCGAAGAAGATCGAACCCAGTACCAGAAGAATAAGCAGCATTGGCGGCACTACCGATAAAACCACCTGTAAAAGAATCTTTGCGGTAACTGTCTCTCGGTTGGCTGGCAGCGGCATGGAGTTAGGGCTGACCAGTCCGTAAATGACGATAAAAGTGATATACAGCGCACCGAGTATTAAACCGGGAATCAAAGCGCCCATAAACAGATCTCCAAGTGAGATGGAGAGCTGATCACTCATGATGACCAACATGATTGACGGTGGTATTAATATACCGAGTGTGCCAGAGGCGGCAATTGTGCCAGTCGCGATAGGTTTGCCGTAGTTCTGTGCCATCATTGCTGGCAAGCCCATCACACCGAGCAACACAACTGATGCACCTATGACACCGGTAGATGCAGCGAGGATAATGCCGATCAGCATCACCGTTAAGGCCAAGCCGCCACGTAATGCGCCAAACAAGACCTGCATTGATCGCATCATTCGTTGAGCCACGCCGGACTGATCCAGCATTAAGCCCATAAAAATAAACATGGGTAGTGCAACCAAAACGGGATTTTTGATAATGCCGCCGAAAAATCGACCAGCATTGACCGCCATTTTTTTATAATTAATTCCGGTGCGTTTGAATTCTATGACTTCGCCGATAGCCTTGCGATGTTCATCAAGTACATGTTCTCCAAGTACTACAAATATTAAGCTCACGCCCACCAGTGAGTACGCCACTGGAATGCCGGCAAACAAAAACACAATAAAAACCAGAAACATGGCCAATACTAGCCACTGATTCAAATCCATAAACTGGCCAAGGAAGGCAAGAATCTCCATCTTATTGCTCCCGACTCTTGCGGCTGAAAAACCAAGTGCCTATGATCAGTGCTAACAGAACTACAAATGCTACGATGGTCGAATACTCCATCAACGGTTCTTTGGAAATTCTGCGCGGTTGAATATCGGGATTGGTCGCTTTTATGTACCAGTAAAATCCGTAGTGCACTAGTCTATCCAATACAAACCAGGCGAATGGGAACGCACCAATCAAGCAATTGGCCCATGTTGGTGTGGTGAACAGCTTTAGGTTGCGCTTCATCATTGACCATGCTGCCAATGCAGCTATGAACATCAAAATCGGAAGGCTGATCTTTAAAAGATACAAGCGATGGAGGCCATTGGGACTGTCTGAGCCTTCTCTCGCTGTCCAAGATGCAAAAGCGTAGTGGCTAAGAATATCGACCATGATCGCTATGAATGGTAGCAATAACCAGCCTAGTGCAAATATCTCCAGCTTGGCTTTCTTGGCCTTTGAGAAATTCTGGTGAAAAATATCGACTCGTACATGGCTATCTGTTGTGATCGCGTACGCAAAGCCTGTGATCATGGCAAAACCATACAGCCACCATTGTCCGTCATCCAGCCAGGCTTGGTTGTGGCCCATCTTGCGCATCACAACCTGCGAGATAATGGCAAACATCAGGATTGGGAAAATCCACGCCACCATATTGGCAATACCCACCACCATACGATCGATTTTGTAGTGTTCTTCTCGGCGTTGCTCACCGGGATCGCTCAATGCAGCAGAAACTTGAGTGTCTGGTGAAGTGTCAGGCATTGTGTTTCTCGCTGTGGGTGGTCGATATTTTATGCAACACTGGGGTATAAAAAGGTGGTCTAGTGACCACCCTCTCTATTTTGCGAAATGAGGTAACGAATCTATTTGCGAGGCAGGTAAATATTGTTAGACCACACTTTGTAACCTTCACGGTACTCGGCTAGGTCGTCCCATGCTTTTTTAAACATGGCGTCTTCCTCAGCCAGTCCTGCTGCAACTTCATTCCAAGTGCTTTCAAACGTTTCAAGCATTTCTGCAGGCCATTGCTTGATAGTTACACCATTGTTTTCGGTGTTATCCACCATGGCTGCATAGTTGGTTGCTTCACCTTCCGCCAGACTGGTTGTGATGTTCGCAAGACAAGCCACTTCGATCTGATTCTTGGCTACATCAGACAAATCTTCGTAGACGTCTTTGTTGATAAGTAGTTCAAACAGTGTCGAAGGTTGGTGCCAGCCTGGAAAGTAGTTGAACTTGGCGATTTTGTAGAATCCGAGATTCGCATCAATTCTAGGCATGGAAAATTCAGTCGCATCAATCGCGCCGCGTTCAAGCGCTGGGAAGATATCACCACCAGCGAGAAGTGATGTGGATACACCAAGCCTTTGCATAACTTCCGCGCCCAGGCCGAAGAAACGCATATTCAGTCCCTTGAGGTCATCAAAGCTGTTGATTTCGTTTTTAAACCAGCCTGACGTTTCAGGAGCGATGATGCCGCAAGGCGTTGCTACAACATCGTAGCCTGCCTCGTCATACATCTCTTGCCACAAGGCTGCGCCATCGTCATATAAAACCCAACCGAGGTACTCGCCAGCTTCTGGTCCAAATGGCACAGCAGCGAACAACGAAGCCGCTGTGATCTTACCTTGCCAATAACCAGATGTTGCAAAAGCTGAATCCACGGAACCGTTTGATACTGCATCCAGGGCTTCAAGGGTAGGTACAAGCTTACCGGGGTCGAAGTGTTCGAATTGAACATCACTTGAAATGCCATTGATTTTTTTAACAAAATCTACCCCGGCTGTGCCGAGAATTGGCAGCGTCTTAGCAAACGACGACGTCATCTCTAACGTATCCTGCGCTTGCACAGGAGCGCAGAGCGCCACACCTGCTGCTCCTAGTAGTACCGACACGAGTTTTTTCTGAGTAAAATGGGTGTTCATGATTTCTCCATTGGAAATTTCAGGACGTTAGTTCGGCCGCGCGCGTTATACCCGAAGAGCAATTAACTCTTATACACACGGACTAACCAACGTCTAAGAGTGTAACAACCAGACGAGCGGCAAACAAAACCTTTATTCCGATCTGCCAGATCAGGATATGCTTGAATACGAGCCTGCGTAATTCAGAACTATAAGGCAGATTTGTCAAATCTCTCCAAAGACGGCGTGCGCCACTATCGCGGTCCGCTAACCGGATATCACACGGATGACGTTTAACCACATCAACAATGCAAGCCAAAGTACCGGTTGCGGAAAGAAAACAGGTAGCAGAATCAGCTTGTTCTGCGAAAATTCCTGTTTCTGAGTCTTGCAACGATTCTGATTTAAATCAAGCACTATTTTGCTATATGCAGAATACAACTGTACACACCCGTATTACTTCAGGCAGGGGTTGCTGGCTACCGACAGGTCGCTGAACTCAGCGCATCTGATGCGCACCTGATACTGATCTTCATCATGCTGCGTAGAATCATCCTGACGGCCTGGTTGTATACGCATTGCAAAACACCTACGGCACAACGAACTGGGCGTGGGGTCTTTGGCAGGCGCATTGCGTCTGGCACGGAATAGGGTGAAAAACGGCACACCTCTAGCGCCAGTTTCATCCACTGGATCAGTCAACACTATGCACCTTGAAAAGCGCCAGATTCTGGACGTGAGCGCCTTTGATCCGAACATGACAGACGGAGAACTTGAGCTATTTTGCGCATCGGTTTTTTACTGGCCGGCATTTGGACCTCACGAATAAGGCCCAGACTACAACCGAGAATCCTGCGCTGCCTGCGGCTCTACCGTTCCGATTACAGTGTGGCAGCTTCGCTCTGGAATGGGAGCTGCTTTCGCCAGGAATCAGTGGCAACGGCGGATGCCTTTCGGCTCGGCAGCAGGAGCGATAATGGGACCGTAGCGGAAAACCATCAACATTGGGATGGGTGGAAAACCGTACCTTATCGCAAGCAGTGCACTTCTGGTTTTGATAGTGGCGCAAGTAAGTGCTATCAAACCTGGTGAGTGTGTAACTACCCTGGGAAATGTAAATTTATGACAACTTCTATACGCATTAAACCCGACTGAACCCTCTACAGTTGTACTTTATTCAGTGTGACAAACGCATGAACGTGATGGGAGATTCTCCTAAATCAGTCACCAAATGGCAGGCAACAAAGTGATCGTCGGTATTCGCAGTAAGCGGTGGCTCTGATTCTGAACACACTGGTTTAGCCACAGGGCAACGACTTGAGAATCGACATCCGGGAGGGGGATTAATTGCATCAGGCGTATCGCCAGGTATTAGAATAGGTGTAAATTTAGAGCGTCGCTCGCGATCAACCGATGGCACTGCGGAGATTAAGGCCGCAGTATATGGATGTTGCGGATTGTTGAACAGGCTTAATCTGTCTGCATATTCCACGATCGTTCCCATGTACATTACCGCAATGCGGTCGCACATGTGTTGCACCACACCAAGATCGTGAGATATAAACAAATAGGTTAAGTTGCGTTCTTTCTGAATTTTTCTTAACAGGTTCAATATTTGCGCTTGTACCGCAACATCCAGTGCTGACACGGGTTCGTCGCAAATGATAAGTTCCGGCTGTGTGGCCATTGCCCGGGCAATACCGATGCGTTGTCGTTGTCCGCCTGAAAATTGATGTGGAAACAGTTTCTTTTGTTCAGGTCGTAGGCCAACGGCCTCGAACAAGTCATCGATAATTTTATTATGGTTCGACTTGTCACTTGCGTTTAGACTTTCAAGTGGTTCGCGAACGATATCCTCAGCCGTTAAGCGCGGGTTTAAGCTGGAGTAGGGATCTTGGAAAATAAACTGAAGTCTGGTACGAGCGGTTCTCAATTCTTCACCTGCTAGTGCAAGAAAATCATGGCCATTCAGATCGACGCTTCCTGCGTGTGTATCGACCAGACGGGCAACGGCTAATGCCGTGGTGGTTTTGCCTGAGCCACTCTCACCAACAAGAGCCAGTGTCTCACCACGTTTAATAATGAATGAGACATCGTCTACGGCTTTAAGCCATTGCTTCTTCGCAAATGGTGTGCCACTTTTCACAGGGAAGCGTACCGTTAAATTGGCAACGTCGAGAAGCGTATCAGTTAGATTATCTTTTGCCATCAGACTTTGTCCGCATGCCAACAGGCAGACACCTGATGATTGTCGAAGTGTTGTTCTACTGGTCTAGCTTGCAGACATTGTTGATCTACTTTGTTGCACCGCGATGCAAACAGGCAAGCGTCTTGGCCGAATTCTGCAAGGCTTGGAACAATGCCTGCAACTTCTGTGAGCTCTAGACGTTCCTCTGTCAGCGTTGCCAATAGGTGCGGCACGCATTCAATCAAGCCCTTTGTGTACGGATGTCGAGGATGATTGAGCACGTGGTCGACTTGGCCTTGCTCAACCATGCGTCCGGCATACATGACAATCATACGTTCAGCAATTTCCGCGACTACACCCATATCGTGGGTAATCATAATAATGGCTGACCCGGTTTGTTCACGAAGGTCTTGAAGCAGATCAAAGATTTGCGCCTGAATTGTGACGTCAAGCGCGGTTGTCGGTTCATCAGCGATAAGAATACGAGGCTTGCAGGCGAGAGCAATAGCTATCATGACTCGTTGTCGTTGGCCACCAGAGAGCTGGTGAGGGTAGCTGCTTGCCCGACGTTTTGGGTCTGGAATACGAACTGCATCGAGGAGTTCAACGCTTGATTGCCACGCCGCTTTCTTGCCTAATTTCTGGTGACGTCTGAGCACTTCAGCTATTTGCTCTCCGATAGTAAAAACCGGATTCAGCGAGGTCATTGGTTCTTGGAATATCATTGATATGTCATTGCCACGAATTTCACGAAGCCGTTCGTCGCAGGCTTTAGTAATATCTTCTCCATCAAAACAAATTGAACCGCTGGCTATACGGCCAATTTTTTCGGGTAGAAGGCCCATAATGCCCAGTGCCGTCATCGATTTGCCGCAGCCAGACTCGCCGACAAAGCTTAAGGTTTCGCCAGCTTGCAATTCAAACGATAAATCGTCGATAACGGGTGCCACACCTGCGCGAGTGTCGAGTTCTATTCGCAGGTTTTTAACTTCTAATAGGGCACTCATTAGCGTTGCCTTAGTTTCGGGTTGAGCGCATCGTTCAGGCCATCACCAACCAGTGATAGACACAACACCGTAATAAAAATGGCGATACCGGGGAAGGTGACGGTATAACTAGCATCGAGTATGTACGGTCGGTTGGAGCCGATGATTTGTCCCCAGCTCACGACATTGGGGTCGGTAAGTCCTAGAAAGCTTAAACCTGCTTCGAATAAAATAGCGGAACCAACCATAAGCGCAGCTTGAACAATAATCGGAGGTAACGCATTCGGCAGAATGACTTTAAACATAAGCTTCGCGTTTTTGCTACCAGATGCACGTGAAGCGGTGACATACTCAAGTTCACGTATGCGCAAAAACTCAGCGCGTGTAATACGTGCAACAGCTGGCCAGCTTACAACGCCTATGGCAATGGTAATTATTGGTAGCGTGGGACCGAACAAAGCAACGATCACCATAGAGAACAATAAGGTTGGCAGCACTTGGAAAAATTCCGTGATGCGCATCAGTACCTCTTCAACCCAGCCGCGAAAAAAGCCAGCCAGCGCGCCAACGGTAACACCGATGAATACGGTCATCAGCGCTGCGGATAACCCAACCAGTAGAGATACTCTGGTGCCGTGTAGGATGCCTGCAAGGATATCTCTGCCAAGATAGTCGGTACCGAATAAAAAGCCTTCCTGCCCTGGGGGTGAGAATGGTGCCCAGACCATATCGAACGGGTCAGTTGTATACACCATTGGACCGATGATGCCTGTGATGACAATGAGTATCAGAACGAACAACGCAACGGTTGCGGCTCGATTCTTAACAAACATGCTTATAGCGTCTGCTGCAGGGTGGCGAGCTTTAATCGTACTGGTTTCTGTTACGCTTGATTTCGCACCGTCGTTTGATGTGTCACTCATTAGAGTCCCCTCACGCGTGGGTCAACAAAACGTAGCGCAAAGTCGGTTAGTAGGTTGCCAACGATGACCACTAACGCTGAGAAGAAAAGGATGCCTAGAATGGTAGGGGTGTCGCGAGCAATAATGCTCTGTAGTGCCAAGGTACCCAGACCTGGCCAGCTGAACACCGTCTCGACCAATACAGCACCTGAGATAACTGCTGAAAACTGTAGGCCAGCTAACGTGATGACAGGAGAGAGTGAATTCTTCAATGCATGCTTATAAATAATCTCACGGTCCGATATTCCTTTGGACTTGGCGGTGCGAATGTAATCAGTCGCGAGTACTTCCATCATGCTGGCACGACACAGCCGTGAATAGAGTGCAATGAATATTGAGGCCAAGGTGATAACTGGCAGAACCATGTGTCGTAAAAGATCGAGAAATTTTGGTATAAAACCACCTTCCACAGTCACGTCAATCATGCCGGCAACGGGGAACAATGGAATCTTCAAACTAAAAGCGATGAGTAATAAGATACCTGTCCAGAAAACCGGGGCGGAGTAGCCAAACAAGGCAAAGAAGGTCACGAAGTGTGATACCCAGCCATCGCGGTTGCGGGCAGAGTACACCCCGAGCATGACACCAATGATCAATGCCAGGATTTGAGCGGTGATAACCAGCAGTAATGTGGCTGGCAGTTTCTCAAATATAAGGCGTGTAACAGGCTGGTTGTAGAAGTATGAATAGCCTAAGTCGAATCGGAATACCTTGCCTACGTAATCGCCAAGCTGTGATATTAAAGGTTGATCTAAACCATAATCTGATCGTATCTGAGCCAGTGTTTCAGCGTCAGCCCCACCCATCGATTGAGAAATCGTGTCAGCAATATCCCCAGGTGCAAGGTGCATCATGGAGAAGTTCAGCACCAGAACAGCTAGCAATAGTAACGCGGCCCACAGCACACGCTGCAATAGAGTATTTAAAAAGTTCATGTTAAATCCAGCAGCGCAACGGTTACAAAGAGGCACAGCTTGCGCAGTAAGTGTGCCCCTTTGCTTTTTTACTGTTAGCCCATTTAAAAGGATGAGCTAACAACATTCTCCTAGCAGATAACCTTTACCCACACTACTCTTTCATGAAAACAAGATCCATTGGCGAGCTAGATGCCCAGATGCCCAGGGGTGGATTGCCAACCTTGTTGTTGTAAACCGTGTGGTATGGAACGGTATTGGTGCTGTACAACGGCAACTCATCAGTAACAATTTTCTGGAACTCGGCGTAGAGTTCGGTGCGCTTGGCCACATCAGTTTCAACACCTGCCATCTCCATTAGCTCATCGACACGATCATTCTTGTAGCTTTGCGTGTTAGACCAGATTACACCGGGTACAATGTTAGAGCTTTGATAGGTGCGGTGAACACCAATGACCGGGTCACCCCAGTTAAAGACGGTATCCCATGTCATATCGAAGTCGTAGTTGCTGATTCTTTTCGCCCAGCTTGGGAAGTCAGGCGATGAGCGTACGACTACATCAACGCCGATTTTTTTCAAAGCCGCTTTTGTATATTCGGCTTTCGGCTTCATCTCAGGCCAACCAAAATCAACATTCAAACTAAACCGCATGTCATCATCACCTCTGGCGTAACCCGCGTCATCGAGTAGTTTGTTGGCTTTGTCTAGATCGATTGCATAGGCTTCAACATCGGCGCTGTACAGTGGGCTGTCTGGGTGAATACCGGTAGAAGCTTCATCGGCAAGGCCAAGATGGATAGCATTCAGGATAAAGTTACGATCTATGGCGTATGCAATCGCTCGACGTACATTAACGTCAGCGGTTTTGCCACTGGCCGTGTTGAAAGCTAACCAGTCTAGCGCACCAATAGCTGCATAGCCTTCGGAAGTTGCCGTTAAAGAGTCGTCTGTTTGCAGGCGTTTAATATCGCGTGCCACTGATTCAAATGTGGACAAATGAATTTCACCATTTTGAAGGCCAATAGCGCGCGCTGATGGATCTTTGATGATGCGCATAACCAGTTTGTCCAGGTATGGGCGACCGTCTATAAAGAAGTCGTCAAATCGTTCAAGGATTACGTGCTCATCGCGTTTAAACTCAACCAGCTTGAACGGGCCAGAGCCAACCACGTTATCTGAATTTTGAGGATGCGCTTTGGGGTCTTGTCCGTCACCATAAACATGCTTTGGAATGATGGGCATGAGCTGAGATGACATGGCTAGCATAAGTGCTGGATGTGGCTTTGACAATTTTAGAATGGCGGTATGTGCGTCGGGGGTTTGTACTTCCGTTACTGGCGCAAACATTGTTTTGAATGGATGGTTTTCCTGAATGGTCTTAACGGAGAATGCGACGTCTTCAGAAGTAATAGGCTCGCCATCGTGAAAAAATGCATTTTTAACAAGCTTCAACGTAACTGATAGACCATCGTCTGCAACCTCCCATGATTCAGCCAGGTACGGCTGTGGCGTCCAATCTTCGTCGTATCTAAGCGGTGCGGCGAACAGTTGAGCGCCGGGCGCACCCGTGGCAGTGCCAGATTGAACGGCGGGGTTCAAGTGCCTGGGTGTTTGTGGTAACGAGAAGACTAAGGTTCCGCCGGACTTTGGTGTTTCATCGGCTAGTACCGATGTAGCAAGCATGGCTGCCGTAGCGGATGCTACTGCCAGTTGTTTGAATAAGGTACGCATGGGTAATCAATTCTCCGTGTGCTATTGCTGTAGATTCATGAGCTGTGTTTACCCTAGTGATGCATAAAATTCCGGCCCAGGCGGCCCCACCCAGGACCGCTTCGCTGCTTCTATAGCAGCATATAAGTACCGGAGGCGGCCTCCGGTACTTATATACAGCTCTATAAGCTTCTGGACTCGCAAATTTTATGCATTACTAGGGTTTAGTGTTCTGTCTTCATCCTTTTGTCCAAATCTTCTGTTCGACTTGGTATGCTGTTCGAGCCCCGAGTATAACACTCGATTACCGCTGTAAAAAGCGCTGAATTTGCCGGTACTGAGGTGGTCTATGACAACGATATATTCAGCAAAGAAAATCATCACGATGAACCCGACTCGTCCCACCGTTTCTCACGTGGCGGTGCGAGACGGTCGTATCGTTGGTGCAGGTTCGCTGACAGAGTTGGCAGGGTTTGGTGATTACACCCTGGATGAGCGATTTACTGACAAGGTACTGATGCCCGGTCTGGTTGAAGGGCATTGCCATACTGTTGAGGGTAAATGGTGGCGCTATGTTTACTGTGGATTCCACGATCGCATGGACCCGCACGGAAAGGTCTGGTCGGGGCTTGCATCTATTGATCAGGTCATTGAACGATTAATGGAGCAGGAGGTCACGCTAGTTGATCCAGCTGAGCCACTCACTGGTTGGGCTATCGACCCTATCTATTATTCAGACAGAAAAATTACCCGACAACAACTTGATCGCGTATCGACTACGCGGCCAATCGGTATTATGCACGCCTCAGGGCATATCATGAGCGTCAATTCCAAAGCGCTAGAGATGGCGGACTACTTACGTACGGGCATTGAGCATGAAGGTGTCCCATTAGGTGACGATGGTTTGCCAACTGGAGAGCTCAAAGGGCCGGATGTGATGCGTCCGGTAGGTCAAAAAGCGGGGTTTTCAGACAACATGCTTGAGTTTGATGAGCCGGGGCTAATCGACTTTGCTCGACTATGTGTTCGAGCTGGTGTGACTACCGCAACAGATCTTGCAGCAGAGCTAAGCGAGGCTACTGTCGATATGGGTATACGTGTCACAGATGCGGATAACTTTCCGGTTCGCATCATGTCGCTTCGATTTCACCACGGTGTCACACCGAATGAATTAATCGAGCATGTAAAAATTCTACGAGAGCAATCGACCGATCGGTTTCGGCTTGGAAAAATCAAAGTGGTCGCTGATGGATCTATACAGGGGTTCTCAGCACGAATGAATTGGCCAGGCTACTTCAACGGCGCGCCCAATGGTCTCTGGTACATAGCGCCAGAGCAAATGCTCGCGATTTACGAAATGGCATTGGAGTTTGATATTCAAGTACATACGCATACCAATGGTGATGAAGCGACCGATCTTGTATTAGAAACGTTAGAGGCGGCGCTAAAAAAGCACCCCACTAATCATCATCGTTTTACTATTCAACATGGACAGCTAATCAATGGCGCGCAGTACCGTCGACTAGCTAAACTCAACATGTGTGTAAATCATTTTGCCAATCATCATTTCTATTGGGGAGACGAGCACTACAACTTAACGGTAGGGCCTGAGCGCGCTGAACGAATGAATGCTTGCAGGACCGCGTTGGACAACGGTGTCCCGTTAGCTATTCATTCCGATGCGCCCATTACACCATTAAGTCCGCTGTTTACTGCTTGGTGTGCGGTCAATCGGATAACTAGTTCGGGCAGAGTGCAGGGTGAGCACGAGAAAATCACTGTTGATGAAGCGCTATATGCAATAACGCTGGGTGCTGCTTACACGCTTGATCTAGATAGAGAAATTGGTTCTATCGAAGCCGGTAAGCATGCTGATTTTGCTGTGTTAGAAGATGACCCTACCGCCGTTGCTGCCGACAAACTCAAAGACGTCAGTGTTTGGGGAACGGTTCAGGCAGGTCGTGTTTTTTCAGCCAGTGATATCTAGATGAGCGCAGCGTTACCTGTAACTATTATTGGTGGTTACCTTGGTAGTGGCAAAACCACGTTGATCAATCATCTGCTACGCCATGCTAATGGTGTGCGATTGGCTGTGCTGATCAACGATTTTGGTGAATTGCCTATTGATGCCGAGCTTATAGAAGGTCAGGAGGGTAATGTTATCAGCTTGAGCGGCGGCTGTATTTGTTGTAGCTATGGTGATGACTTGTCGTATGCTTTGCAACAACTTCTGGAGCAAGAATCGTTACCCGACCATATTTTCATAGAGGCTAGCGGTGTTGCCCTGCCAGGTGCCATAGGTAAATCGTTGTCTTTGCTCCGTGCATTTAAATTGGAAGGCATTGTGGTGTTGGCTGATGCAACCTCGATAGAGACAAGTTCTACGGCGAAATACATTGGCGACACTATTGCGCGGCAACTCAGCGACGCGGATCTCATTGTGTTAAACAAGCTTGACTTATTGTCCAATTTGCAATTAGAGGCCGTTCGGGGCTGGATGGAAGCGCACTATACGCACTCACCGTGGGTAGACTCGGTGTTTAGTACGATTGACCCTGAGGTGTTGTTCGAAATGAAGCGTGATATTAATTTGCATGCAAGTGCAAGTGCAAGTGCAAGTGCAAGTGCGAGTGCAGTTCAGTGCATCAAATCGGACACGACTGCGACAAGTCATCATCACGAAGTAGCTTCGCTGTTCAAGTCAATACGGCTGGATATAAATAAGGCGATTGATGCCGATACGCTAGCTGCCCAGTTGGCTGATAAGCGCTGTGGGTTGGTTAGAGCAAAAGGTTTCGTCCTTCATGCTGATAAGTCGTTAAAAACCATTCAGGTAGTGGGTAGACGTTGGTCTGTAACCGACGCTCCTGACGGGGTAAGCACGGGTTTAGTGTGTATTGCCACTGACGGTAATCTGTCCGAAGCACGCGTTCGCGCCTTTTGTGGTCTGGATAAGTTGGGGCCTGCATAACAACAAAAAGTTACAGAAAGTCAGGTAGGGTAGATGCTAACAAGCTGCACTGACTGCCCGCGCGGATAACCACATCGAACACCCATGCGAATAACGTCGGTATGCTGGAAGCATTAGCCGAGAGAGCTTGCGTGCAACAGTGTCAGATACTGTGCGTGTCCGAATTGTCGAGAATAATGAACAAGGATGTAGCGTCAGCTTCAACGTTGATTACCACCAAGGAGTAAGACCCCTACATCGAAGCCTGCTGCGCCATGGCTACAAAGCACAGAATATGAATGCACAATGGCTCTATGCTTTTGCTTGGACCACCGGGTGAGCCAAGTCAATCGGACTCTTCTGTTAATTATCAGCGTAAGGTCGTTGCACGTTACGACATGAAATATTTGTTGATATCTTAGCGACCTTATGAAGATTATCGCCAGCATCAAGGATCCGATTGTGATTGGCAATATCCTGTGTTAATACCCGTGTATTAGGGCGGGTATATGCCGCTGAATTGATATGATACATGCTCGGTGACGACCTTTCATGGGAATATGCGCCAATTACCCGGTATCAGGGACCAGATGATTATCTGTAGTTACTCTCGGCACTAACGCATGTCACCCATTGGCTGACCTGCGCGATGGCTGAACGAGGTCCTTAAGGAGCCGGCTAAACGACGCAAATGAGCTATCGGGCATGTGCGCTATCATATCGAGAAGGCAAAGACAGCTCTGCCAACTACTCACACTCAAATGCTTTCTCTTCTTGAAGAAAAGTCACCAGAAATAGCAACGCTCTGCAAGCGATATGGTGTGAGTCAACTCGTGCTATTCGGATCTGCTGCACGTCAGTTGGTGACTCGAGTATCCGGATAATCTTTTTTAACGCTTGCCCAACGCTCGGCATTGGCGTGATGAAAGCCGGAGCTGTTGTGTGCGCGCACGTGTTTCGCTGCAATGCGTACAGCAGCTACCCGGCCTGTGGCCAGAGCATCAAATAGCTCGTCGACGCTTAACGTAACCGATTTGACGCCGAGCATGCTCATGATTTGTCCGCCAGCGCCCGGTATGCGCATGCGTAAGCCCTTTAGATCGTCTAAAGAAATGAGACGCTTGCGGAACCAGCCACCCATTTGCATACCGGTATTGCCACCGGTCAACGCCTCGATCCCATGTCGAGCGTACACCTCGTTCGCAAGCGCCATAGCGTTGCCGTCGTGAGTGAAGTACGCAGAGAGCTCCGCGAGGATCATTCCGAAGGGTGCCGCTGAAAGAAACAATGCATCGGGATCGAGATCGGTGTGATAGTCAGACGCAGTATGAGCGATAGCGTACTCACCGGAGCGTGCCGCGTCGAACCCATCCAGTGAGCGGCCGTGTTGCTCAGGAGTGACGATATCAATGCGCAATGCACCGCCGGTTAGCGCATGCACTGTGTCAGCAACCAGACGCACGCTATTGCTTAGTACCGGTAATGCAGACGGCCATGCAGAGTGGAGCTTCAGGATCCGAGTCTCTGAACCTACATACTTCAACGGCTCGGCAGTAGCAGTACTGGGCAACGCAATGAACGGGGCTAGCGCAAATCCACTCAGCAAACGACGCCGGTTCACCGCCACCGGGCACCCCACTGCACGTCGCTCTTTTTCATCCTTCGGTGTTATGGGGATCATACTGCCCTCTGGAGTGACGTCACATTGTCGGGGCTAGAGTGGTCCTCGTCGGCTGAGAGCGTTTGAATCACGACGCAGCCGCCGCCCAGAGTTTTAGAGTGATAGCACGCCACATCGACTACCTTCATCAGTGCTTCAGCTGTTGTGGTCACCGGCTCGAAGCGCACCGCACCGAAGCTACCGGCAACGGGAAAGCTAAAACCCTGGGCATCAAACTGCATTTCTGACAGGAGGGAGCAGGTACCGTCAGCGACGCCCTGAATGGTGTCGCTAGAACAGCGCGGCAGCGACATCGCGAACTCGTCGCCACCGAAGCGTGCTGCGATCCCATAGGGCTTTGCCTGCTCCGCGAGCAGTGTGCTTATTTGTTGTAGTAGTGCATCTCCCGCGGCGTGCCCGGCGGTGTCGTTCACCTGCTTGAAGCCATCGGGACAGATAAAAACAATGCCGTGCGTCGCACCGTCATCCTCGAACGCCCGTTCTAGTTCTCCAACAAAACCGTGACGGTTATACAGAGCAGTCAACTGATTGTGTGTCGCATTATGTCTGAGCTTGGCTGCCAATCTGTGCGTCTCTTCTACCTTAGCCTGCAGTAATCCGTTGGACACCTGCAATTGACAGGCGCTCTTAGCTTTAAAGTGCAGGAGCAACATGAGTAGTGCCAATACCAGTGCTGCGCCGATTCCAAGCGCCATGTAAGCAAGGCGTACATTCCTGATCAGGCGAACGCAAGATGAGTACTGGCGTTGGTGTCACATCTATTAGCGGTGCAAGAGTCACTGGAGGGGAGGGCAACAGGGATTGACTGTCGCTTTCGCTCTGTTGTTCCGCCTGCCGATCTGCCAGCGTTTCCAGTTGTGGCTCAGACATGGCCGACGCTTCGAGCAGCAACGCGAATTGCTCACCACTGAGCTGTGTTTCTATCGGGCCCGCCGTGGCGCTCGCCGGATCAATCCACCAGGGCGGATCGGTGGCAACCGCCCACCACTGATCGAGCCCATCGAGAGCGGCAACCAGATGTTGTGCGTCTTTGGATACAGCCTGCCACACGACCGACAGGGTACGAGCCTGACCTGCTGTCAGTGCCTGCCGTCGGTCGTTGTCGAGAAAACAACGCCCGCTGCTGATCGACAGCTCCAGCATCGCCTGTCCGGTACGCCCGGTGAGCTCGTAGCTTCCGGTGTCGTGCGTCCAGCGTCCTAGGTCGCGTTGCAGACGCGCAGCGCCCAGGGACTCAATGTCCTTGTCGAGTGTGCACGAGAACTAGCTTTAGCGGTGTAGATTGTAGGGGAGGCACGGTCGAGGCTTGCGGTCCAGCGATGCCACCATGTTTCAGCCAAGGCATCTGCACCGTTGCTGGCTGAATACAAAATGGGTGTACCGCCGGGCTGCGTAAGGTTTCGTTGCGTGAAGTTCTCTTGGGTTTGTCGATGTGCCAGCAAGGCTGCAACGGCGTGCTTGCAGTCGAACTCAACCGGACAGGTGCAGTAAGCCTCATCGGGACGCCCGTAATCGTCGATGTAGATCTCTACTTCGTAGGGACGGGATCGGGTTCCCTTTACCTTGGCCAACAGCAAGTTTGTATCAGAATCAAACTCACACTCAATGACTGAACCAGTTCGAAACAGTTCATGCCCGCGTTGCAGTGAGGGCGTATCAAAGAAACTCTCCAGCTCGTTCATAGCGCTTTGACTAGGACGGCCTTATCTACCTTGGTGTCATCAGTTACGCCTCGATCTCCCAATCGATCACGCTGGCATTGTTTTGTCTGCTTACACAGGATCTTAGCCATTTTCTCAATCACTGGTTTTCTTCGTTCATCCATACTGTGAGCCTACCGAAGAATTCGACAGCGTGCAGGCTTACAATCGAGGGCGAAGCCAAGAAAATTGTCGGTCGTTTACGTGTCAATGCCGACTCTTGGCGCTAGCATACAGAACCCGCATGACCTTTGTAGCATATTGCTCACACACCGCCGTTCCTCGCCCGGCCTGAATTCCTCGGGAGTCACAATCCTGCATTTTTGATGGAGCTTACCGCCAACGACTGAAGCCCGATCACCTCTCCAGGGATTGAACACATCTGACAACAGGTAGCACCTCGGTCTTATCGCAAATACAGACCCATTGAAAAAGGGGCAACCCGGAACAGGTGCGACCGCAACCGTTGCAGGAATGGAATGCAACCAGAGGGTATTTGATCGAAGATGATAGAATCACGCACAGCACTAGACTAGGTATGCGATTAAGTCTGCCTGCTTGCCGATTGATTTAAAACGACCGCTTGAACTGATGCCCGCGAAGACTGCTATAGCGCTTTCACCCACAGGGTCACTGTATCTGGTTGCGGGTGAACCTGGCTCTGATGTGCCCGATGAGGTACTCGATCTGCTAAGCGCAAAGCGTAGCACTGAAGCATTGTTTGTGTTGGCCGCCGATAAACAAACCGTACTGCCGCCGGCTTATCGTTATTGGCGTGATTTTGCGGCTGAGTATCTACGTGCGCGGTGCACCTCACCGGGTGATAAGGCCCTACAGAAATTGGACAGCTTGTCAACAGAGCGGGCGCAGGATTTTGTCGGTAACGCAGCGCCTATGCTCGGTGGCGAATACCTGAGCACCGAATTGTTTCAACGAATGTGGGATGAGCTCGACGAGTGGTTATTATCTGAGGTAGCGCGACATAAAAAAGGTTTTCATTCCTTTCTTGAGAAAAAGGCCCCTCAGTGGCACGCCAGTGGCCAGGTGTACTTCCATCTGGCTGAAAATCGCAATGACTCGGACAATCCATTTGCGTTTATGGCAACGTGGCTGCCTCAACAGAACGGTGTACGAACTCGGCATCAGTCCCTTGCAACAGCGCTCACACAGTACGCCTCGAAGGGGCAGCAAAAATTGCTACTGGAATTACTAGAGCCCATCGTACTGGCCAGTAAAAGCAGTAAGCTGATTGACCGACTCGTCACAACCAAAGCCATTTACAATCCGCAAGCATGGGGAGCCAGACAGGCTTATGATTTTTTGCAGCAAGTACCCTTGTTGCAGCAAAGCGGGGTGATTGTCAGACTGCCCGATTGGTGGGCAAAGCGCGTTAAGCCCCAAGTTCAAGCGGTATTAAGCACCTCAAACTCCAGTTCGCTACAAGCTGAGCAGCTATTGCAATTCAACGTGCATGCTGTGCTCGATGGTGATCCGCTTGAACCTGAGGAATGGCAACAGTTGATGCAGAGCGATACTGGATTGATGCTGTTGCGCGGACAGTGGGTTGAGGTTGATCCTGCAAAGCTGAGCGAGGCGATGCAACAGATGGGTGAGCTTGAGGCGTCGGCAGATTCGGATGGACTGAGTTTTTTTGAGGGGATGCGCTTACTGTCGGGTGCAAGTCAAGTCGCCTCAAGTGACGCAATTCAAATTGAACCTGAGTTGTGGCGTTCTGTACAGGCAGACAAGAAATTATCAAAGCTACTTGAGGATATGCACCACCCGGAGGGTTTGCGGAGCGCTTTGCCTGGCTCTACGCTTAAGGCTACGCTTAGGCCTTATCAGCAAGACGGTGTCCGCTGGCTCTGGAAGCTGAACCAGTTAGGGCTGGGGGCGTGCCTGGCTGACGATATGGGTCTGGGAAAAACCATCCAAGTATTGTCTTTACTCTTGTTGTTGAAGAAACGGAGATCAGAATATCCCAGTCTACTGGTGTTGCCTACCTCGTTGCTGGGCAACTGGCATGCTGAGATCATCAAGTTTGCACCGTCCTTGAGTGCCTGTTTTATACACAGCTCTATGACTGATAAAAAACGTATAACTGAGTGGGCGAAGAATGGTTTGCCTGACAAAATTGATGTGGTCTTAACTAGCTATGGTACCTTGTCGAGGCAGGCCTGGCTCCAGGAAAGGCAATGGCAGGTGGTGATACTTGACGAGGCACAAGCTATAAAAAATGCAGGCTCACGACAATCTAAATCCAGTAAATCTTTGCAGGCGAAGCATCGTATTGCTCTTACCGGTACCCCTATCGAAAACAGGCTGTCAGATCTCTGGTCGTTGTTTGACTTTATTAATCCGGGGTTATTAGGCAGCTTTCAGCAGTTCAAAAAATTTAGTAAATCCCTGGAAAACCGTGAAACAGAACCGTACGCACCTTTACGTCGTCTTGTGCAGCCCTACATTCTTCGGCGCCTGAAAACTGATAAAACGGTCATAAGTGATTTACCTGATAAAAGCGAAGTATTAGCGTGGTGTGGAATGACTAAGCCGCAGGCAATGTTGTACCAGAAGAATGTTAATGAGCTGCAACGATTACTTGAAAAAACCAGCGGTATAAAACGAAAAGGATTGGTGTTGAGCTATATCCTGCGCTTCAAACAAATATGCAATCACCCTTCGCAGTTCCTGAACGATGCAGAGTTTGATACAAAAGAGAGCGGCAAATTTCTACGACTGGCAGCAATAGCTGAGGAAATATCGGAGCGGCAGCAGAAGGTGTTGGTTTTTACGCAGTTCAGACAGATGTGTGAGCCATTAGCAGATTTTCTGCGGGGGCTCTTTGGTCAGAAAGGATTGGTTTTACACGGTGGTACGTCAGCGAAGAAACGTCAGCAACTGGTGGCTGAATTTCAATCGGATGATGGCCCTGCATTCTTTGTTTTGTCGCTGAAAGCAGGTGGCACCGGACTGAACCTGACAGCCGCATCGCATGTGATTCACTTTGACCGGTGGTGGAACCCTGCTGTTGAAAATCAGGCTACTGATCGTGCCTTTCGTATTGGCCAAAAGTCTAACGTGCTCGTGCATAAATTCGTTTGCCGAGGCACTATAGAAGAAAAAATCAACGCCGTGCTCGAGGACAAGCGAGCGATGGCAGATGGTGTGCTTAGTGGAGCAAAAGAGCTATCGATCACAGAAATGGATGACGATGCGATACTTGATCTGGTGCGTTTTGATCTGCAACACCCAGCAATAGAGTAGGGCAACAGTATGCGTAATGGTAGATGGCCAAAGTATGTACCTGTGGCACAGCGCAAGGCGAAAGCACAAAAGAAAATCGCGGCGTTAAAGAAAAAGGGTCAGGAAATTTCCCCTGTCGAGATCAAGGGGCGTGTCATAGCCCACACATTCTGGGGGAGGGCATGGTGTGAACATCTGGAAAAGTTCAGCGACTTCTCAAACAGACTTCCGCGCGGCAGAACTTACGTTCGTAATGGATCTGTTTGCCACTTAGGGATCAGTGAAGGGCAGATTAATGCGGTGGTAGCTGGCAGTAAACTCTATAAGATATCGATCAAGATCAAACCGTTGTCGAAGGTAAAGTGGAAAGCCATACAAAGTAAGTGCGCTGGCAGTATCGGTTCGGTGGTGGAGCTCCTGCAAGGACAGTTGAGTGATAGCGTAATGCTCAGCGTTACTGATAAGCAAAACGGAATGTTTCCCAAGCCTTCCGAAATTAATCTGGACTGCAACTGCCCTGATTGGGCTGAGCTGTGTAAACATTTGGCAGCAGTGCTCTATGGCGTTGGTGCCAGACTGGATGACGAGCCTGCACTACTTTTTTTGCTACGCGGCGTTGACCAGCGGGATCTCATAACAAACGATATCGCCGTGGATACCGGTGGTGTCGGGGAAGCTGTCAGTGGTGATTTAGCGGGCATCTTCGGAATCGATTTTGATGATAGCTCTGTCTCAGATCCACTGACGGAGGCCGATAAACACGGTAGTAGAAGCAGCACAGCTAAATCCAAGGCTAAATCCAAGGCTAAATCCAAGGCCAAATCCAAGGCCAAATCCAAGGCCAAATCCAAGGCCAAATCCAAGGCCAAATCCAAGGCTAATTCCAAGGCCAAATCCAAGGCTAATTCCAAGGCTAAATCCAAGGCTAATTCCAAAGCTAATTCCAAAGCTAATTCCAAAGCTAAGTCCAAAGCTAAGTCCAAAGCTAAGTCCAAGGCTAAGTCCAAGGCCAAGGCCAAGTCCAAGTCCAAGTCCAAGTCCAAGTCCAAGGCCATGGCCAAGGCCAAGTCCAAGTCCAAGGCCAAATCCAAGGCCAAATCCAAGTCCAAGTCCAAGTCCAAGTCCAAGTCCAAGGCCAAATCCAAGTCCAAGTCCAAGTCCAAGGCCAAATCCAAGGCTACATCTAAAGCTAAACCCAGATCTAAA
>ENA-ORXU01000754-ORXU01000754.1-marine-metagenome-genome-assembly--contig:-NODE-754-length-33673-cov-13.798220_pt1 | contig 33673 bp, 30 predicted proteins | sample MGYA00237869_ERZ511484 | MGnify/ENA metagenome assembly ERZ511484 | reverse complement strand
CCCGCTACGTCGGATCGAGAACGGCGCAAATCCCGAGCGGCAGCGATATCGCGTTGCGCTTTTCAACGACCTGCTAGTGCAGGTTCGGCTGCGCGCCGGCGCCGCGCTCGTCGATCGGATGACCGGTGCGGAAGCGGTCCAGCCGGTAGCCGGTGGCAACCGGATGGGGCGAGTCGGTGGCGATCAGGTGGGCGTAGCAGTAGCCGGAGCCGGGCGTGGCCTTGAAGCCGCCGTAGCACCAGCCGCCGTTGAAGTACAACCCCGGTATGTCGGTACGATCGATGAACGGCGAGCCGTCCATCGACATGTCCATGATGCCGCCCCAGGAGCGCAGCATCCGGGCGCGCCCGATCATCGGCATCAGCGACATGCCGCCCTCGGCCACATCCTCCACCGTCGGCAGGTTGCCGCGCTGCGCGTAGGAGTTGTAGCCGTCGATGTCGCCGCCGTAGACCAGCCCGCCCTTGTCCGATTGCGAGATGTAGAAGTGCCCGGCGCCATAGGTGATCACCCCGGGCAGCACCGGCTTCAACCCTTCGCTGACGAAGGCCTGCAGCACGTGGCTCTCGATCGGCAGGCGCAGCCCGGCCATCTGCATGACCTGCCCGGAGCTGCCGGCCACGCACACGGCGACCTTGTCGGCGCTGATCGGGCCGCGGCGGGTGTCCACACCGATGCAGCGCCCTGCGCCCGAGGGTGAGGGGTCACGGCGGATGCCGGTCACCTCGCACTGCTGGATGACGTCGACGCCGCGCTGGTCGGCGGCGCGCGCGTAGCCCCAGGCCACCGCGTCGTGGCGCACGGTGCCGGCGCGGCGCTGGTGCAGGCCGCCCTTGATCGGGAAGCGCGCATCGTCGAAGTTGAGGAACGGCGCCAGGCTGCGCACCTGGTCGGCGTCCAGCAGGTCGCCGCCGGCACCGGCCAGGCGCATCGCGTTGCCGCGCCGCGCGTAGGCATCGAACTGGGCGTCCGAATGCGCCAGGTTCAGGATGCCGCGCTGGCTGACCATGGCGTTGTAGTTGATGTCCTGCTCGAGCCCTTCCCACAGCGACAGCGACAGCTCGTAGAACGGTTCGTTGTCGGGCAGCAGGTAGTTGGAGCGGATGATCGTGGTGTTGCGGCCGATGTTGCCGCCACCCAGCCAGCCCTTCTCCAGCACGGCCACGTTGGTGATGCCGTGCACGCTGGCCAGGTACCAGGCGGTGGCCAGGCCATGACCGCCGCCGCCGACGATCACCACATCGTAGTGGCGCTGCGGTTCGGGATCGCGGAACGCGGCCGTCCAGCGCTTGTGGCCGGTCAGGCCTTCCTTGAGAACGTGCCAGGCGGAGTAGCGCATCGGGCGGCGTGTGGCGGGGGCGTGGGCGCGGTGTGGCCTGGGCGTATTGTCGGCGCTCCGGATGCCACTCCTCTTGCCGGATCAGGCGGTAGACTATCTGGAAATGGACATCCTATCGACCCGTCCGACGCGTGTCGGCATCGTGCTGCTCGACGATTTCGCGCTGCTGTCGTTCGCCGCCGCCAGCGAGCCGCTGCGCGTGGCCAACCTGCTGTCGGGGCGAACCCTGTACCGCGTGCGCGTGCTGCCGGTGGCCGGCGCCTCGGCCACCGGTTCGTCCGGGGTGCTGGTACCGGCCGATGCGCAGGTCGGCGAACGGGTCGATTTCGATCTGGTGCTGGTGGTCGCCGGTGGCGATCCCTTCGGGTTCAAGGATGCGCGCCTGGCCCAATGGCTTCGGCACTTGGCCAGGCGCGGGGTCACGCTGGGCGGCGTGTCGGCCGGTCCGGTGGTGCTGGCCGCGGCCGGTCTGATGGATGGCTACCGCATGACGCTGCACTGGCAATACGCCGCCGCGCTGGGTGAGCGCTATCCGGACCTGATCGTCGAGCGCAGCCTCTACGTGATGGATCGGCAGCGCTTCAGCTGCGCCGGGGGCACCGCACCGCTGGACCTGATGCATGCGCTGCTGGTGCGCGACCAGGGCGTGACACTGGCGCGCAAGGTGGCCGACTGGCTGCAACACACCGAGATCCGGCCGCCCGGCGGTGCGCAACGGGCCGGCGTGGTGGCCCGCTACGAGGTGCACCAGCCGCCGCTGATCGAGGCGCTGGCGGCGATGGAGTCGCACCTGGACGATCCGCTGAGCCTGGCCGATCTGGCGCAGATCGCAGGCGTGGGGGTGCGGCACCTGACCCGGCTGTTCGACCAGCGCCTGGGCAGTACGCCGATGGCCTTCTACCGGCAGCTGCGCCTGGAGCAGGGACGCCAGTTGCTGCGCCAATCGGGGCTGTCGATCACTGCGGTGGCGCAGGCGGTCGGCTTCTCGGGTCCGGCTCACTTCGGCAGCGCCTACCGGTCGCACTACGGGCACACCCCGGGCAGCGAACGATCCGTTCAGGGGCCGTTCGACTGACGTCCCGCGTGTGTGTTCGTCAGGCCGACCGACAGTCGGCCAGCCGCTGTGTATGGTTCGTCGGTGGACAGACTTGTGAAGACGCTCGCCCTGATCGGGCTCCTGTGGCTGTGCTGGAGCGCCTACGCGTTCGTCTCGCCCGAGAGCGAGGACGAGCTGCCGCATCGGGTGGCCGCCGGGGAGCGCGGTGACATCGATCTGGTGGACGTGCTCGCTCGCCATCTGCAGGTGCCGGTCACGCAAGGCAACCGGATCGAGCTGTTGAGCAACGGCGACGAGATCTTCCCGCCGATGATCGCGGCGATCGATGGCGCGGACAGCTCGGTGCGCCTGCTCAGCTACGTATGGTGGACCGGCGACATCGCCACGCGCATGGCGCAGCGCCTGGTGGCCGCCGCCGAGCGCGGCGTGGCGGTGCGCCTGATCCTGGACGCCTGGGGCGGGCGCAAGATCGAGCAGGGCCTGCTCGATGACATGGAAGCCGCCGGCGTGCAGCTGGCCTGGTTCCACCCGTTCGACTGGCGCACCCTACGGCGACTCAACCAACGCACCCATCGCAAGATCCTGGTGGTCGATGACGTGGTGGCGTTCGCCGGCGGTGTCGGCATCGCGGCCGAGTGGAGCGGCGATGCGCGCAGCGCCGATGAATGGCGCGACAATCACTTCCGCATCACCGGACCGGCGGTGCGCTACCTGGACGGCTCGTTCGCCGAGAACTGGCTGAACGCCACCGGCGAGCTGCTGCTGGCCGATGAGTTCGACGACGCCTCGGTGACATCCGGTGGCCAGGACAGCGATCGCATCGCGTTGCTGTCGACCTCGCCGCGCGGCGACATCTCACCGATCGCGCTCAGCTATTGGACCGCCCTGACGATGGCTGCCGACAGCGTCGACATTGCAAGCCCGTACTTCGTCCCCGATCGCGCGCTGGCGCAGGCGGTGATCGACACCGCCGAGCGCGGTGTTCGCGTGCGTCTGCTGCTGCCCGGAGACCACAACGACAGCACGCTGGTACGGCTGGCCTCGCGCAGCTACTACCCCGAGCTGCTGCAGGCCGGGGTGCAGATCTACCAGTTCGATCCGACCATGACGCACACCAAGCTGGTGATCACCGATCGGCGCTGGTCGCTGGTGGGCAGCGCCAATTTCGACAATCGCTCGTTCGAGCTGAACGACGAGATCGTGATGCTGCTGGACGCACCGGCGATGACCGAGCGCCTGCAGGAGCGCTACGAGGCGGATCTGGCCCGCGCCACGCGCATCCGTTGGGAGGAGCGCGCCCTGGCCGACCGGATCGTGGACTATGCCGCCCACGCGGTGTTGCTGCTGCGCGAACAGCTGTAGGGGACCCCCTGCAACGCTGCGCGGCGCTGCCGGGTACGCATTTGACCCGGACCGCGACGCACTTTACCCTCAGGGAAATTCGTTTCCCGAGGGTGGCTCCACCGTGACGAAGCGCATCGCGATCATCGGCGCCGGGCCGTCCGGACTGGCTCAGCTACGCGCGTTCCAGAGCGCGGGTGCGCTGGCCCCAAAGGGGCAGCTGGAGGTGGTCTGCTACGAAAAGCAGGACGATTGGGGCGGACTGTGGAACTACACCTGGCGCACCGGCCTGGACGAGTACGGCGAGCCGGTGCACGGCTCGATGTACCGCTACCTGTGGTCGAACGGGCCCAAGGAGGGACTGGAGTTCGCCGACTACTCGTTCGAGCAGCACTTCGGCAAGCAGATCGCCTCCTACCCGCCACGCGAGGTGCTGCTGGACTACATCGTGGGACGGGTCGAGCGCGCCGGGGTGCGCGAGCTGATCCGCTTTCGCACGCCGGTGCGGCAGGTCGAGCGGGACGCCTCGGGGCAGGGTTTCCGGGTGCGCGTGCACGACCTGATCGCCGATGCGGAAAGCGAGCAGCGCTTCGACCACGTGATCGTGGCCAGCGGGCACTTCTCGACACCGAACGTGCCGCGCTTCGAGGGGCTGGAGCGCTTCAACGGTCGGGTGCTGCACGCGCACGACTTTCGCGATGCGGTCGAGTTCAAGGATCGCGACGTGCTGATCGTGGGCACCAGCTACTCGGCCGAGGACATCGGTTCGCAGTGCTGGAAGTACGGTGCCCGCTCGATCACGGTCAGCCACCGGACCGCGCCGATGGGCCACGACTGGCCGGACAACTGGCTCGAGGTGCCACTGCTGCAATCGGTCCAGGGCAACACCTGCACCTTCAAGGATGGCACCGCCCGCGATGTCGACGCCATCATCCTGTGCACCGGCTACCGCCATCACTTCCCGTTCATGGCGCCCGAGCTGCGCCTGAGCACCGCCAACCGGCTGGCCACCGCCGACCTGTACCAGGGCGTGGCCTACGTGCCCGACCCGGCGCTGTTCTACCTGGGCATGCAGGATCAGTGGTACACCTTCAACATGTTCGATGCCCAGGCCTGGTGGGTACGGGACGTGATCCTCGGCCGCATCGCGCTGCCGGACGAGGCGACCATGCGCACCGATGTGGCCGATCGGGTGGCGCGCGAGGATGCGCTCGAGGACGACGACGCGGCCATCCGCTACCAGGGCGACTACATCAAGGAACTGATCGCGCAGACCGACTACCCGAGCTTCGACGTCGATGGCGCCAACGATGCGTTCTTCGCCTGGAAGAAGGACAAGAAGAAGGGCATCATGACGTTCCGCGACAACGCCTACCGATCCGTCATCACCGGCTCGATGGCGCCGGTGCACCACACGCCCTGGCAGCTGGCGATGGACGATTCGAAGGCCGCCTACCTGCGCGATGCCGAGTGAGGCGATCGTGAGCCGGTCGATGCGGCGCGTCGGGACCGGCTGAGGATGCTGGCGTTGGGCTGCGGCCTGCTGGCCGCGTTGCTGTGGGGCTTCCACGACCTGGCGGTGCGCCACATGAGCGCGCGCAGCGACATGGCGGCCGGGCTGCTCGTGGTGCTGCTGGCCGGGGCGGTGTGCCTGTTGCCGTTGCTGGCGCTGCCGGGCGTGGATCTGGCACCGCCCGCCGGCCGGGCCCTGGCCCTGACCGCGGCGGCCGGGCTGTCGTTCGCGGTGGCCGCCTACTGCCTGTGGGGGGCGTTCCGGTACGGCCCGGTGCGCATCGTCTCGCCGATCACCGCCGCCTACCCGGTGGTGTCGCTGGGGCTGGCGATCGCCGCCGGGGCCAGCGTGCCGGCGCTTGCCTGGGTGGCGGTGCTGGGGGTGATCGCCGGGGTGGCGATCGTGGCCTCCGGCGAGCCGGACAGCGCGCAGCCGTTCTCGCTGCCGCGGGTGATCGCCTGGTCGGTGGCAGCGGCCATCGGCTACGCCACCACGTTCGCGCTGGGGCAGGCGGTGATGGTCGATCAGGCGGCGGTGCCGACCTTCCTGATCACCCGGCTGGCGGCGGCGGTGGCGATCGTTGCGCTGATGCTCGTCAATCGACGGGCGAGTTGGCCGCGTGGTCGCGGCCTGTGGTTGCTGGTGCTGACCGGGGCGCTGGACGCGTTCGCGCTGTCGCTGGTGTTCTACGCCGGGCGGCTGCCCGATGCCAGTTACGCCACCGTCACCGCCTCGCTGTTCGGGGTCATCACGATCCTGCTGGCGGCCGCCCTGCTGCGCGAGCGGCTCACCGCCCGCCAATGGGCCGGTGTGGTGGTGTGCTTCGTCGGGGTGGGGGTGCTGGCGCGGGTGGCGGGCTGAGCCGTGGGAAGCTAACCGTCCCGACGCGCCAGCGCCTCCTCGCGCAGCCGGTTCTTCATGACCTTGCCCATGGTGTTGCGCGGCAGTTCGTCGATCAGGTGCAGCGTGCGGGGGCACTTGTAGCGCGCCAGGCGTTCGCCCAGCGCGCCGAGCAAGGCGTCGGCCTCGGTGCCGGGCCGCACCACAGCGAAGCCGACGATCGCCTCGCCCAGGTCGGCGTGCGGCAGTCCGACGATGGCCGACTCCACCACGCCGTCCAGCGCATCGATGACCGTCTCCACCTCCTTGGGGTAGATGTTGTAGCCACCGGAGATCACCAGGTCCTTGTCGCGCCCGACGATCGTGACGTAGCCGTCGGCATCGATGGTGGCCAGGTCGCCGGTGATGAAGAAGCCGTCCTCCAGCAGTTCCTCGGCGGTCTTCTGCGGCATCTTCCAGTAGCCTGCGAACACGTTGGCGCCGCGCACCTGCAAGGTGCCGACCGCGCCGGGTTCGTCGACCGGCTCACCGGCCGCGTCGCGCAGCCGCACCTCGACGCCGGGCAGCGGTGGGCCGACCGTACCGGCGCGTCGCTCGCCCTCGTACGGATTGGAGCAGTTCATGTTGGTCTCGGTCATCCCGTAGCGCTCCAGGATGCGTTGACCGGTGCGCGCCTCGAACTCGGTGTGGGTCGCGGCCAGCAGCGGCGCGCTGCCGGAGACGAACAGGCGCAGCGGCGCGGCCGCCTCGCGCGTGAAGCGCTCGTCGGCCAGCAGCCGGGTGTAGAAGGTCGGTACACCCATCAGCACCGTTGCCTCGGGCAGCGAGGCGATGATCGTGTCCGGATCGAAGGCGGACTGGAACAGCAGGCGTGCCCCCGACATCAGGCCAGTGTGGCCGGCGACGAACAGGCCGTGCGTGTGGAAGATCGGCAGCGCGTGCAGCAGCACGTCGTCGGCGCTGAAGGCCCAGGCCTCCACCAGCGTGAGCGCGTTCGACAGCAAGTTGTGCTGGGTCAGCATCGCACCCTTGGAGCGACCGGTGGTGCCGGAGGTGTACAGGATCGCCGCCAGGTCGGAGGGCTCGCGCGACACGACGGCGGGCTGCTCGGCGTTCGAGCGCTCGGCCGCCCGGGTCGCCAGCGTGCCGTTGCCCTGCGCGTCCAACGTGAAACAGTCGCAGGAGAACGCGCGGCCATCGAGCAGTGCCGCGATTCCTTCACGGGCGTCCGGATCGCACACCACCACGCGCGGCTGGGCGTCGCCGATGAAGTAGTCGAGCTCGGTCAGGGTGTAGCCGGTGTTCAGCGGCAGGAACACGCCTCCGGCGCGCAACACGCCCACGTACAGCGCCAGGGCCTGCCAGCTCTTGCCGACCTGTACGGCCACCCTGTCGCCCGGTGCCACGCCCGCCCCCTGCAGGGTGCCGGCGAAGGCGGTGGCCAGCGCGAGGAACTGCGCGTCCGACACCTGCGTGCCGTCCGGTGTCCGCAGCAGGCGTCCGTCACCGGCGGCCCGTCCGGCAACGATGGCGTCGTACAGGGGATTACCCATGGTTCAGCATGCTCATGTGGCCTTGCGTGAGGCGCCTTGACGGGAGGCGCTGCCGGGGGCGCGACGCTTGCGCGGTTCGAGCAGGGCGGCGACGGTGCCCGAGACGATCACCTCGCCGCGATCGGCGTAACGCTCGTGATTGGACTCGATCGAATCCAGGTCGTAGAGATAGCTGACCATGCTACCGGCCGAGGCCTTGAGCCCCTTGTCGAATCGGTCGGCGTGGGGCAGGACCCGGTCCAGCGAGGCGCCGTTGCCCAGATGGAAGCGGGCCACCGGGTCGATCGGTTGTCCGTCCTCGCGAACCGAACGGGCGAGGTACCGGGCCACCAGGCGGCTCAGCGCCTCGGTCTCCTGCTCGTCGGGTTCGGTTCGCCGACCGGTGGCGATGCGCTTGGCCAGGTCCAGCGTTTCCCGGTCTTCGTCATCCGGCTCGGCCGCGTCGACCCATCGCATCAAGCCGGGCACCGGTGACAGGGTGCGGAACTCGCTCAGCTGCGGCAGCTGCAGGCGCAGCTCGGCCACCACCTGCTTGATCAGGAAGCTGCCGAACGAGATGCCCGCCAGGCCGCGTTGACAGTTGGAGATCGAGTAGAAGATCGCGGTGCCGGCATCGACATCCTTCAGGCGAACGCGCTCCTCGGCCAGCACCTCGCGCACGCTGTCGGGGGTGCCACGCGTCAGCGCCACCTCGACGAAGATCAACGGCTCGTCCGGCATCACCGGGTGAAAGAACGCGAAGCAACGCCGGTCGGACGGCTGCACCCGTTCGCGCAGCGCATCCCAGCTGGAGATCGCGTGCACCGCCTCGTAGGCGATGATCTTCTCCAGCACCTTGGCCGGCGTGTTCCAATCGACCTCGCGCAGTACCAGGAAGCCGGGGTTGAACCAGGAGCGGAACAGGTGACGGAAGTCCACGTCCACGCGCGCCAGCGATGGTACGTCGCGTTGATGCTCGAACAGGCTTTCGCGCATGCCCACCATGGCGTAGGTGCCGCCGGGCACCCGGTTGAGTCGCCGCAGCAATTCCTGTCGTGCGGGTTCGACGCTGTCGGCCAGCCGTTCCAGGTTGGTCGCGTCGGGGGAGCTGGCGTAGTCCCTGGCCGCGCTCTCGCAACGGGCCGGATCGATGTCGTAGCGTTCGGCCAGCAGCGTGAAGAACTCGCGCCGCTGCTCGGCGTCCGCAGCGGCGAAGCGCGCCAGGATGGCGCGCCCCAACAGGTTGCCGGACACCTCGCCGCGTTCGGACAGCAACGCCTGGCACAGCGTCTCGAACGACTCGTGGGCCAGCGGGTCGGCCGCGCCCAGCGTGATCGCCTGGGCGCCGCCGCGCGCGAACACCGAGGCGAGCATGTCCTGCAGGAAGCCGAGTCGACTCATCGGTACGGTCCGTTCAGGCGGTGGGTGTCGCTCAGCTGACCGCCTCGCCCATCAGGTAGTCCGGCAGCCAGGTGGCGATGCCCGGAAACAGGCACAGCAGGACGATGGCCAGCACCATGCAGCCCACGTAGGGCAGCGATCCCAGGAGGATGGTCTTCAGGTCGATGTCCGGTGCGATGCCGTTGATGACGTAGAGGTTCAATCCGACCGGAGGGGATATCAGGCCGATCTCCATGTTGATGGTCAGCACCACGGCGAACCAGTACGGATCGAAGCCTGCCGACAGGATGATCGGCAGCAGGATGGGGGCGGCCATCAGGATGACCGCCACCGGCGGCAGGAAGAAGCCGGCGCCCAGCAGGAACAGGTTGACGAAGCCCATCAGCACCCATCGGTTGACGTCCAGCGCGGCGATGGTGCCGGCCACCTCCTGGGTGATCTGCAGGCTGGACAGCATGTAGGCGAACACGCCGGCGGCGCCGATGATGAACAGGATCATCACGCTTTCGCGGGTCGAATCGCGCAGCACCGCCCACAGCTGCATCGGGCTCCACATCCGGTAGACGATGATCGCCACGACCAGGCACAGCAGGGCGCCGACCGCGGCGGTCTCGGACGGGGTGGCGATGCCGCCGTACAGCGCGTACAGCACACCGGCGATGATCAACAGGAACGGTCCGACCCGCGGCAGGATCGAGAAGCGCTCGGCCCAGGTGTAGCGGGTCGATTCCAGCGCACCGGTCGCGCCTTGCTGGCGCCAGGTGCTGTAGATCGACCAGGCCATGAACAGGCCCATCAGCAGCAGCCCGGGCATCACGCCTGCCAGGAACAGACGGCCGATGGAGGTCTCGGTGGCGATGCCGTACACGATCATCGTCACCGAGGGAGGGATCAGGATGCCGAGCGTGCCGCCGGCGGCGATGGAGCCGGCCGCCACGCTGTCCGGGTAGCCGCGCTTGCGCATCTCGGGGATGCCCATCTTGCCGATGGCGGCGCAGGTGGCGGGCGAGGAGCCGGACATGGCGGCGAACAGCGCGCAGGCGCCCAGGTTGGAGATCACCAGGCCGCCCGGGATGCGGGTCAGCCAGCGGTCCAGCGCCTCGTACAGGTCGGCGCCGGCGCGGGTCGAACTGATCGCCGCGCCCATGATGATGAACATCGGAATCGACAGCAGGGCGAAGCTGTTGAGCTTGCCGAAGAAGATCTCCGGCATCAGCTCCAGCGAGCGCATGCCGTCGAAGATCAACAGGAACAGCGCCGAGACGATCAGCAGGCCGGTGGCGACCGAGGTCCCGGAGAACAGCACCACGAACGTGACCACCGCGATCACGCCGCCCAGCAGCATCGGATCCATCAGTCGCAGATCTCCGTGGTGAACGGCTTGTCGTGTCCGGCGGCCACCGAGAACAGGTCGGCCGCCATCTGCAGCAGGTACAGGCCGAAGCCCAGCGGCAGGGCGAAGTAGGGGATCCAGATCGGCGGGCCCCAGATGGTCTCGCTCTTCCAGCCGCGATCGAACGCGACGTACCAGAGCTCGGCCGAGTAGAACAGCATCACGCCGACCACGCCCATGCCGACCGCGAGCACGATCAGCGCAAGCACCCGACGCACGCCGGGCGGCAGCATCATCGGCAGCAGGTCGACGTTGACGTGGCCGCGCACGCGCTGCACGTAAGGCAGGCCCAGGCAGGTCGCGCCGATCATCATGTACACCACCAGCTCGGTCTGCCAGACCGTCGAGCCGCCCTGCACCGAGCGCACCCAGATCATCTGGCAGGTGATCAGCACCGAAACCAGGATCATCAGCGCGGCGGTGACGCCGCACACGTCGGACAGCTTGTCGATGGCGCGCAACCAGCCCGGACGCGGCCGCGCAGGCGCTTGGCTGCGCGCGCTCACCGGGTCCGGTCCGGTTGCGGGCCTCATTCGACCGACAGCGCCAGGTCGAGCAGCTCCTGCCCGTCCGGCACCTCGTCGACGAAGGCGGCGTACGAGGAGGTCTGTGCGATGTCACGCCAGGCCTGGAAATCCTCGGCGCTCATCTCGGCGATCTCCACACCGGCCTCGCGGAAGGTCTCGGTCGACTTGGCGTCGGCCTTCTTGGCCTCTTCCAGGTAGAACGCCTCGGCGTCGGCCGATGCCTCGAGCAGCGCGGCCTGCTGGGCCTCGTCCAGATCGTCGAACGTGCGCTTGTTCATCAGCAGCGGCTGGTACATGAACCACAGGGCGACGTCGCCTGCCGGGGTGTAGCAGCCGACCTGCTCGTACAGCCGGTAGGACTCGAACGAGGAGGACGAGGTGTTGGCCGCATCCAGCACGCCGGTCTGCATCGCGTTATAGATCTCGGACGAGGCCATCGAGGCGATCGATGCGCCGGCGCCTGCCAGCATCTGCTCGAACGCCTTGCCGGCGGCGCGCACCTGCAGGCCCTTCACGTCATCGGGCGAGGTGATGCAGCGATCCTTGGCAGCGAAGCCGCCGGCCAGGTAGCCGTGCACCAGCACCATCACGTCGTCTTCGGCCAGCTTTTCCTCGATGCGGCCCATGAACTCGGATTCGTTCAGGCGCGCGGCGTGGTCGTGATTCTTGACTAGGCCGGGCATCAGCGTGAGGTTGAATGCCGGCTGCTGCCCACCGGCGTAGGATAGCGGCAGCACCGTCATGTCCAGCTGGCCGCGGCTCAGCGGCTTGTATTGTTCGCGTGGCGGAAACAACGACTTGGACGCAAAGATCGTGATCTCCAGATCGACATCGGCGGCGGCGACCGCGTCGGCCACCCGTTGCGCCACCTGGTGGCGCACGTCCTGGGTCGACCATTGGTGCGACAGGCGCAGCTCGGTGGCCTGGGCGGTACCGACCGATGCCAGGGCCAGCACGGCCGGTAGCAGCAACGTTCGGGGCAGGAGTGAATCGCGGATCATCGGACGTCTCGTCGGTGGGTGTAACGGTTGTATACAATGACATGACGATCGAATGCAACTCGCGGCCCGTCGATGTCATTCGCGAGACCCTGGAGCAGGAGATCCTGCTGGGCGAGATCGTCCCCGGTACCCGGCTGGACGAGCACACGGTGGCCGAGCGGTTCGCGGTATCGCGCACGCCGGTGCGCGAGGCGCTCAACCAGCTGATCGCCACCCGCCTGGTCGAGCGTCGCCCGCATCGCGGCACCTTCGTGCGCGCCTACGATGCGATCGAGTTGCTCGAGCTGTTCGAGCTCATGGGCGAGCTGGAGGCGTCGTGCGGACGCCTGGCAGCCGCGCGCTGCGATGCGCACGACGTGATGCGCCTGGAGGCGCTGGTCGCGCACTGCGAGCGGGCCGCCGACGATCCGGACGCCTACTACCGGGCCAACGAGCTGCTGCACTCGCGCCTGTACGCGCTGTCCGGCAACCGCTTCCTGGAGCGCGAGGCGTCAGGGCTGCACCGTCGCCTGCAGGGCTTTCGCCGTCTGCAGCTGCGACTGCCTCACCGGGTCAAGGATTCGATGGCCGAGCACCGCCGCGTTCTCGAGGCGGTCCGCCTGCGCGATGGCGAGGCGGCGGCCGGCGCGCTGCGCTTTCACGTGGCGATCCAGGGCGAACGCTTCCGTGATCTGCTGGCGCGGCTGCCCGCTGCGCCCGAGTAGGCGTTCGGCGCTCGGCGCTGCACCCACCAGGTGCGCCAGTCGTGACGTAGCGCAGGCCCGGTCGTGCCGGACCCGATCCGTCGAACGCGTACAGCTGTTAGGAGTCGCTGGTGCGCACCGTACCGATCAGGCGAAATCGAACGGGCCATCGGCGGGCCTGTCGGCCAGCTCCTCGACGCGTGATCTACAATGGAATCAGCGGTTTGGCACCCGTGTCGCGTTTCTCGGACTCGTCCGGTGCACGATGTCGGTGCGCGATCTCGACCGATCGCCCGCCGATGGTGCGGCGACCCGGTGCGCTGGCGCCGCTTGCCCCGTGACCGGAATCGCCCCTGCATGAACAGCCGAACGCCCGTCTCGCTCGATGCCTCGCGCGCGCTGCTGCCGGATCAGGTGCGGCTGGACCAGGATCCGCACGCGGTGCGTGGCGGGGGCGAAAAGCGCCTGGAGGTGGCGATCGGGCTGGAGGTGCGCCTGCTGAGGAAGCACCTGTCGATGACGGTGGCCGAGATGGCCGAGCGCAGCGACGTCTCGATCGGCATGCTGTCCAAGATCGAAAACGGCTTGACCTCGCCTTCGCTGACCACGCTGCAGTCGATCTCGCACGCGCTGGGGGTGCCGATCTCGCAGTTGCTCAGGCGCTTCGAGCAGGAACGGCATGCCCACCAGGTCAAGGCCGGCGCGGGCGTGCAGCGCGATCGGCGGGGCACGCGCGCCGGACACCAGTACGCGCTGCTGGGCTACCTGGGCGCGAACCGGGCCGGGGTCATCGTGGAGCCGTACATGATCACGCTGACCGATGCCTCGGACGTGTTCCCGACCTTCCAGCACGACGGGCTGGAGTACCTGTACATGATCGAGGGGGCGGTCGAGTACCGCCACGCCGAGCGCGTCTACCTGATGGAGCCGGGCGATTCCCTGTTCTTCGATGCCGATGCGCCGCACGGGCCCGAACGGCTGGTGGATCTGCCGGCGCGCTACCTGTCGGTGATCAGCTATCCGCAGGGCTCGGAACGCGGTGAAGGATCGGCCGCCGGACCGCGTGACGGACCGCGCGAGGCAGGCGGAATCGATTAGTGGTCCAACTGCTTGATACTGTGAGACCCACAGTATCAAGCAGTTGGACCACTCGTTCCGAAACGTCGTTCGTGGCCCCGAATGCGTCGTTTCGAGTGCGCCGCGGGCCCGTCCGGCTGCGGCATACTGCGCCGGCCACCACGCTGGCCGCGCAGGCAGTTTTTAACGAGATCGATCCGATGACCCATTTCTCCGCGCTGTCGTTGCTCAAGAACGCCGTTTCGGGCAACAGGAAATGGGAACGTCAGTGGCCCGATGCCGCGCCCAAGAAGGCCTACGACGTGATCATCGTCGGCGCCGGCGGTCACGGTCTGGGGGCGGCCTACTACCTGGCCAAGGAGCACGGCATCACCAACGTGGCGGTGATCGAGAAGGGCTGGCTGGGCGGCGGTAACACCGGCCGCAATACCACCATCATCCGCTCCAACTACCTGTACGACGAAAGCTCGCGCCTGTTCGACCACGCGCTCGACCTGTGGGACGGTCTGAGCCAGGAACTCAACTACAACGTGATGTTCTCGCCGCGCGGCTGCCTGATGCTCGCCCACAACGTGCACGACGTGCAGAGCTTCCAGAGGCACGTGCACGCCAACCGCCTGAACGGGGTGGACAACCGCTGGCTGACGCCCCGGCAGGCCAAGGCGTTCTGCCCGCCGTTGAACATCTCCCCCGATGCGCGCTACCCGGTCATGGGCGCCGCGCTGCAGCAACGCGCCGGCACCGCCCGCCACGACGCGGTCGCCTGGGGCTACGCGCGCGCGGCCGCGGCGCGCGGCGTGGACATCATCCAGAACTGCCCGGTCACCGCGATCCGCCGCGGCGCCGACGGGGCGGTCGAGGGGGTGGAGACCGGCAAGGGCTTCATCCGTGCCGACAAGGTCGGCGTGTCGGCCGCCGGGCACACCTCGGTGGTCATGGACACCGCCCAGGTGCGCCTGCCGCTGGAGAGCTATCCGCTGCAGGCGCTGGTCAGCGAACCGATCAAGCCGGTGTTCCCCTGCGTGGTGATGTCGAACGCGGTGCACGCCTACCTGAGCCAGTCCGACAAGGGCGAGCTGGTGATCGGTTCGGGCACCGACCAGTACACCAGCTACTCGCAGCGCGGTGGGCTGCCGCTGATCGAGCACACGCTGGCCGCCATCTGCGAGGTGTTCCCGATCTTCAATCGCATGCGCATGCTCAGGAAGTGGGGAGGTACGGTCGATGTCACCCCCGATCGCTCGGCGATCGTGGGCAAGACCCCGGTCAAGCACCTGTACGTGAACTGCGGCTGGGGCACCGGCGGGTTCAAGGCCACCCCGGGGGCTGCACACACCTTCGCCTGGACCATCGCCCGCGACGATCCGCACCCGATCAACGCACCGTTCACCATCGAGCGCTTCGCCACCGGTCGACTCATCGACGAGGCCGCCGCGGCGGCCGTTGCCCACTGACGCCGGCCTGCGCCCGGGGTACACGACCATGCTGCTGATTCACTGCCCGTACTGCGACAAGACCTTGCCCGAGCTGGAGTTCGCCTACGCCGGCGAGGCGCACATCGACCGCCCGACCGATGCTGCCTCGCTCAGCGACGACGAGTGGCGCGACTACCTGTTCGTGCGCGCCAACGTGCGCGGCCCGCACGCCGAGCGCTGGCGCCACGTGCACGGTTGCTCGCGCTTCTTCAACGCGGTGCGCGACACGGTCAGCGACCGTTTCCTGACCACCTACCGGGCGGGCGAGCCGCGCCCCGACCTGTCCGACTCTGACGAGCAGCACTCGTGAACCCGATGCGCGTCGCCGGTCGCGGCCGGCTCGACCCCGACGCCCCGGTCACCTTCACGTTCGACGGTCGTGCCTATCGCGGCCTGGCAGGCGACACCGTCGCCTCGGCGCTGCTCGCCAACGGCGTGCACCTGATGGGCCGCTCGTTCAAGTACCACCGCCCGCGTGGCGTGGTCAGCGCCGGTTCCGAGGAGCCGAACGCGCTGATCGGCACCCAGCGTCCGGGCGCCGGACGCTTCGAGCCGAACACCCGCGCCACGGTCCAGGAGATCCATGGCGAGCTGAGCACGCGCAGCCAGAATCGCTGGCCGTCGCTGAGCCTGGATGCCGGGGCGATCAACGACGCGCTGTACCCGCTGTTCTCGGCCGGCTTCTACTACAAGACCTTCATGTGGCCGAAGGGCTTCTGGGAGAAGGTGTACGAGCCGTTCATACGGCGCGCCGCAGGCCTTGGCCGTGCGCCCGAGCAGGTGGATCCGGATCACTACGCCTCGCGCTACCGTCACTGCGACGTGCTGATCGTGGGGGCGGGACCTGCCGGACTGGCCGCGGCCCTGAGCGCCGGGCGCAGCGGCTGCGAGGTGGTGCTGGTCGATGAGCACGCCGAGGCCGGCGGCACGTTGCTGTCCGAACCGGATGTGCGCATCGACGGCCAACCGGCCTGGGAGTGGCTGAGCGCTGCGCTGGACAAGCTTGGCGCGATGGCCAACGTGACCGTGATGACGCGCACCGTCGCGATCGGCTACTACCACCAGAACCTGATCGGGTTGTGCCAGAAGCTGACCGATCACCTGGCACGGCCGCCTGCCGATGTGCCGCGCGAGCGGCTGTGGCGGGTGCGTGCCGATCAGGTGGTGCTGGCGCAGGGCGCGATCGAGCGGCCGCTGGTGTTCGACGGCAACGACCGGCCGGGGGTGATGCTGGCAGGCGCGGCGCAGACCTTCCTGAACCGCTTCGGCGTGCGCGTCGGCGAGCGCGTGGTGGTGCTGACCGGGCACGACAGCGCCTGGCGCACCGGGTTCGCCCTGGCCGATGCTGGCAGCCGCGTGCTGGCGATCGTGGACACCCGCGACGCGGTGGACCCGGCGCTGCGCGAGGCGGCGGCGTCCCGCGGCATCGACGTGCGGCTCGGCCACACCGCCACGGGTACCCGCGGACGGCTGCGCATCAGCGCGGTACGCATCGCCGCGGTGCGTGACGGGGTGGTGCAGGAGGGGCGCAGCTTGCATTGCGATGCGCTGCTGATGTCCGGCGGCTGGACGCCGTCGCTGCACCTGTTCTCGCACACCAAGGGCAGCCTGCATTGGGACGAGACCGAGCAGGCCTTCGTGCCGGGCGAGAAGAGCGAGGCCTGCCACATCGCCGGCGCCGGCCGCGGGCTATGGGGCATCGCTCGCGCGCTGGAGGACGGGGCCGGCGCCGGTGCCACGGCGGCGCGCGACGCAGGTTTCGGCCAGGCGGACGGCCAGGCGGACGGCCAGGCGGACGGCCAGGCGGACGGCCAGGCGGACGGTCAGGCGGACGGCCAGGCGGACGGCCAGGCGGACGGTCAGGCGGACGGTCAGGCGGTGCCGGGCACCGACGAGACGCGGCTCGAGCGGGGTGTCACGCATACCGAGCTGCCGACCGATGGCGATCCGGGGCAGGCGCGCGCGTTCGTGGACTACCAGAACGATGTCACCGCCAAGGACATCCGGCTGGCGGTGCGCGAGGGCTTTCGCTCGATCGAGCATGTCAAGCGCTACACCACCAACGGCATGGCCACGGACCAGGGCAAGCTGTCGAACATGAACGGGCTGATGATCGCGGCGGATGCGGTCGGCAAGCCCGCCCCGCAGGTCGGGTTGACCACGTTCCGCCCGCCGTACACGCCGACCACCTTCGGCGCGTTCGCAGGCTATCACCGCGGCGATCACTTCGAAGTCACGCGCCGCACGCCGATCGATGGCTGGGCCGAGCGGGCTGGCGCGGTGTTCGAGCCGGTGGCCCTGTGGCGCCGCGCGCGCTACTTTCCGCGGGGCGAGGAGGACATGGACGCGGCGGTGGCGCGCGAGTGCCGGATCACGCGCGAAGCGGTCGGGATGTTCGACGCCTCCACGCTGGGCAAGATCATCGTCCAGGGGCCGGATGCGGTCGAGTTCATGAACCGCATGTACACCAACGCCTGGACGAAGCTTGCGCCCGGGCGCTGCCGCTACGGGCTGACGCTGGGCGAAGACGGCTACATCATGGACGACGGCGTGATCGGGCGGATGTCGGACGACGTCTTCCACGTCACCACCACCACCGGTGGGGCGGCGCGCGTGCTCAACCTGATGGAGGACTACCTGCAGACCGAGTGGCCGGACCTGTCGGTGTGGCTGACCTCGATCACCGAGCAGTGGGCCACGGTTGCGTTGAACGGCCCGAACGCGCGCGCACTGCTCGAGCCGCTGGTCGAGGGTCTGGACCTCTCGCCCGAGGCGTTCCCGCACATGTCGGTCGCCGATTGCCACGTGGCAGGACTTCCGGCGCGGCTGTTCCGCATCAGCTTCACCGGCGAGGTCGGCTTCGAGATCAACGTGCCGGCGCGCAACGGCCTGCAGCTGTGGGAGGCCCTGTGGGCGGCCGGTCAGGACCATGGCATCGTCGCCTACGGTACCGAGACCATGCACGTGCTGCGTGCCGAGAAGGGCTACATCATCGTCGGTCAGGACACCGACGGCACGGTCACGCCGATGGATGCCGGCATGAGCTGGGCGATCGGCAAGGCCAAGCCGGACTTCGTCGGCAAGCGCTCGCTGACGCGTCCGGACCTGCTCGCCGATGATCGCAAGCAGCTGGTGGGCCTGTTGACCCAGGAGCCCGACACGCTGCTGGAGGAGGGCGCGCAGATCGTCGCCGACCCGGATCAGCCGATCCCGATGACCATGATCGGCCACGTGACCTCGTCCTATCGCAGCGCAACGCTCGGCCACACCATCGCGCTGGCGGTGGTGCAGGGCGGGCACGCGCGCATGGGCGAGACGTTGCACGTGCCGATGCCGCACGGTACCCACGCGGTCACGGTGACCGGCCCGGTCTTCTACGACCCCGATGGTGACAGGCTGAAGCCGTGATGCAGACATCGACTCCCGCCGTGCCGCCCGGACTGCACGCGATGCTCGATCGGCACCGCCTGCCCGGGCCGGTGACGCTGTCGTTCGCGCCGGCCGAGGCGCGCTTCTGCCTGCGCATCGCCGCAGCGAATCGCCGCGTCGCCGCCGAGGCCTTCGGCGTGGAACTGCCGGCCACGATCGGCGCCTGTCAGGTCGATCCGGAACGGGCGCGCAGCGCGGTGTGCCTAGGCCCGGACGAGTGGGTGCTGTACGCCGCCGAGGCCGACGTCACGGCGATCGGCGAGGCCTTCGCCGAGCGCTACGCACGGACGCCGCACAGTCTGGTGGACATCAGCGATCGCGAGATCACGCTGTCGCTCGAAGGCGCCGAGGTGATCACGCTGCTGTGCGTCGGGTGCCCGGCGGACCCGCGCGGCATCGCCGTCGGCGAAGGCCGGCGCACCGTGTTCGACGGGGCCACCGTGGTGCTCAGGCGCGATGCCGAGAACGCGTACCGGATGGATGTGTGGCGCTCGTTCCTGCCTCACGTGTGGGATCTGCTCAACACCGCTAACCGGGAGCTGGCCACCGGCTTCTGAACGGCGCCGGGCGAGGCGTGGACGGTGAACACGCGCACTACCCTGCTGGCGGTCGCCAACGGCGCCGGACTGAACATCCCGTCCGGTTGCACGATCGGGCTGTGCGGTACCTGCAAGGTGCTCGAGACCGCCGGCACGGTGCACATGGTGCACAACGGTGGCATCAGCGACGAGGAGATCGAGGAAGGGTACGTGCTAGCCTGCTGCTCGAACCCGATCGGCACGGTGGAGATCGCCGTGTAGGGGGTTCTCTGCATGATTCAGCTCGTGCAGGGGGCGCTGAATCATGCACCGGCCACCCGGGCGCAACGCTCGTTGAAGATGCGGTAGCGGCCGCGATTCGCCGCTACCATGGTCGGCGGCGCCCGCCACTCGATGCCTTGAGCCGATCGGAATGTCGATACCCATCCATACGCCCGCGATGGCCCATTCTCACCATCGAGTCGAACCGGTGGTCGATCGCGACGCCACCGAGGCGCTGCTGGCCGAGGTGGCCGCCATCGAGGCCGATGGGGAGGCGTCGCTGTTCGAGCGGCGCCAGCGCATGGCCCGCCTGCTGGGCGCGGATCACGACCCGGACACCGGGCTGACCCGCTTCGGTTTCTGGGCACCGGAGGTGTCCGAGGCGCGCATCGGCGCGAACGCGGTCACGCTCGAGCTGTTCACCCCGTTGGAGTCGGTCGACTTCGGTGCCGACCGGGTGGCCGGCAACTTTCACCGCGCGCGACTGCCGCTGCAGCCGGTGGGCGAGTGGTGGTGGGCGGTGGTGGGCAACGTCGCCGCCGGCACCCGCACGCGGGCCGGCTCGCTGTACCGCCTGCGCGCCGTGACCGGCGACGGCACCGAACTGCTGCGCCAGGATCTGGTGGCGCACAGCCTGCCCTGGGGCGCCTTCGCGCCGGCCGAGGTCTACGACATGGTCTCGATGCAGCGCGAGCGCGCCGACCTGGCGCATTTCGCGCGCACCCCCGGCGCCCCGGCCACGATCCTGGAGCTGCACGTGCCCACCGCCACCGCCGGCGGCACCATCGCCGACCTGACCGCGGTGTACCGGCAACTGGGCGGCAAGCTGCGCTCGGGCGAACCGTTGACGGCCGCCGAAGCGGTGTATGCGGGCTACGAGGCCATCCAGCCGTTGCCGGTGGACCCGACCATCGAGCGCCCGGCGGAGCTGGCCACCTTCACCGTCACCGACACGGTGGACGAGCTGGCCGGCATCGTCGGTGTGCTGCTGCGTCGCCCGGACAACCTGAACTGGGGATACGACAACATGGTGGCCTCTTCGTCGGCCACCAACCCTTCGCTGTTGGCCACCCGCCGTCCGCACGAGCTGGTGGAACTGGCCGAGGCGCTGCACGCCATGCCCGAGCCGATGATGCTGATCTTCGATCTGGTCTACGGCCACGCCGACAACCAGTCCGCCGACGTGTTGCCGAATCGCTTCGTGTCCGGGCCCAACATGTACGGGCTGGACCTGAACCACCAGGAGCCGAGCGTGCGTGCCATCCTGCTGGAGATGCAGCGCCGGCGCATGAACACCGGCTGCGACGGGCTGCGCATCGACGGCGCGCAGGACTTCAAGTTCTACAACCCGGCCAGTGGCGAGGTGGAGTACGACGACAACTACCTGCAGTCGATGAGCGATGTGGTGCAGGAGATCGGCGAGCACGCGCGCAAGCCGTGGATGATCTTCGAGGATGGACGCCCCTGGCCGCGCGAGGACTGGCCGACCGCCTCGACCTACCGTGACGTCATCGACAACCAGCCGGACGTCTGGCAATGGGGGCCGCTGATCTTCGCCCACAACACGCCGATGCTCGAAGGCTTCTGGCGCGACAAGTTCTGGCGCGTCGAGCAGATCGCCGCCATCGGCGGGCACTGGATCTCCGGCTGCGGCAACCACGACACGGTGCGCCGCGGCACCCAGATCGATCCGGACGAGCCGTTGAACCGCCATCTGGGCCAGACGCTGCCCGAGATCCTGGACGCCGCCTACGACAACCCCGCCATCGCCGCGATCAGCTGCGCGCTGTTGCCGGGCATCCCGATGGACTTCGTCAACGCCACCACGCGCACCCCGTGGGGTTTCATGCGCACCACCGACGACGTGTACGGACCGAAGATCATCGCCGAGGAGCGCGGTTTCCTTGACTGGCAGGTCAGTGATGCCACCTGGGCGCGCAGCGACACCTTCACGCGCACCCGCCGTCACGGCTTCGACACGCTGGCCGATCTGCGCGACTGCCTGGAACGCCTGAACGAGCTGGTCGAGACGACCGGCTACGACCTGGACGAGATCGCGGTGCACCTGGACGGTCCGGCCGGCATGTTGAACGGCCCGGCCGGGCTGCACCTGCTGGCCTCCGACTTCATGGCCGACATGCACGCGCTGTGCAATGTCGCCCGTGCCTTGCCCGACCTGGATCCGGTGCACTGCGCGTACATGCTGTCGCTGCGCGAGCTGCGCATCGCCGAACGCTGGATGGTGGCCGATTGCCGCGATGGCGACCATGTCGAGATGCTGGACGGCGCGCAGACGGTGTACCGCGGGCACCGCCTCGCACCGGCGGACGACCGGCACGCCGGGCTGAAGGTGGCCACGGTGGCCAACATGGCCGGCAAGCCGTACCAGGCCGCGTTGGCGGATGCGCTGACGCTTCCCCTGGATCCGGCCACCGCGACGGTGCTGCTGTCGCCGGGCGCGCGGCTGGAGGGTGGGCGAGTCAGCCTGCCGGACGGGCAGGCGATCGTGCTGGTGGCGCGCGCGGGCTAGGGCTTCGGGCGCCGCCGTGCGCGGCGCTCTGCAGGACTTTCCAGGGCCGTCCGGCTGGCCGTGATCGCGCTCAGTCGGGGAACGCACCCTCGCTGGTCGCCCGCCCGTCGTCGAACCCTGCCAGGTAATCGATCGCGATGTCACGGAAGTTGTCCAGACCCTTGTAGGTCGCCAGCTCCGGTGGCAATGAGCGCAACACCCGATGCATGCGCGCCGACCACTTCGGCACCGTGGTGAGATCGCGCATCGACAGGAAGTAGCAGCGGATCGGGAACAGGATCGCGTTGGAGCGGGGCAGGCGCCAGAAGCTCTGCAGCTCGATGCGCAGGAACAGCTTGTCGGCCACGTTCTCGGCGGTGATGTGCGTGTTCTCCGGGCCCCAGCGGTGGTAGTTCTCCGGGCTGGTGTCGAGCCGCGGATTCACCGTCATGGTCCAGTTCAGGCGCCGTGCCGGGTTGGCCTGCTGCACGGCCAGCAGGTACTTCAGCGCGCGCTCGAAGATGCCGAGCTCGTGCGCCAGCGGCACCGGGGCATGCCATTCGAAGAAGTTCATGCCGATGTCGAAGTCCAGCGACCAGTCGGCCTGGGTGGTGACCATGCCGGCATCCATCCACAGGTTGCCCTGGCGCTCGTCCAGGACGCAGAAGTCGCCCTGCGCCTGGCGGGTGATGTACTCCAGCGGCCCGTACGGCAGGGTGGTCGCATCGCCGAACGTGAAGCGCTGCTCGATGCCCATCGGGCGATTGATCCAGTGCCAGGCGTTGCCATCGCGACTCAGCGAGAACCATTCGGGGTAGCTGGCCGCCTTGCTGGTCATCAGCAGCTCCAGCGTGTCCCAGCCGGCCAGTTCCATGTGCGGCAGCGACTGGCAGCGCAGCGGATCCTCGTCCAGCACCAGCGCCCGATCGCGCATCTCGGCCACGTAGTGCTCGTCGACATCGATCGGGTGCTCGAACGCGGTGTCGGGCCGCCCGTCGCGGTGCAGCTCCATGTTCACCGCGTACATGTAGCTGTCCTTGTCGAACGGGAACGGCGCACGGCGCACCGTCTGGGGCGAATTGCGGAACGTGAAGTCGTCGCGGAAGGTCTCGTCGCGAAACGGCAGGGCGGTTGCGGGAGTGGCCATCGGTCGGCTATCGGGTGTCGGATCGGTGAAAGGGGGCAGCGTGTGGCACGACGGGGGATCGAGCGGCGAGGGCGACGTGGTCAGCGCTCCAGCACGACGGTGCCGCGACAGCGCGACACGCACGGCATGATCTTCTCGCCGGCGGCACGCTCTTTTTCGTCCAGCCAGTGGTCCGCGTGCAGCAACTCGCCCTCGAGGGACAGCACGCGCGTCTCGCACTGCCCGCAGGCGCCGCCGCGGCACAGGTAGGGCGCCTCCACGCCGGCCGCCTCGATCGCCTCGAGCATCGACTGCTCGGCGCCGACCTCGACGGTCCGGTCGGAGGCTTGCAGCCGCACCGTGAACGGCTCGCCGGGCGGTGCCTTGGCGAAGTGTTCGTAGTGCAGGTGGGCGGCGGGCCAGGCATGCTTGGCCGCCTTGGCCAGCACCGCCTCGATCATCGGCGTCGGGCCGCACACGTACAGATGAGTGCCGGTCGGTTGCGAGCTCAGCAGCCGGTCCAGGTCCATGCGTTCGCCAGCCTCGTCCTCGTAGACGTGCAGGCGCGGGCCGAGCCGGGCGGACAGCTCGTCCAGGTAGGCCCCCAGCGATCGGTTGCGCACCCCGTAATGCAGCTCGCACTCGCCACCGGTCAGCGCCAGCTGCGCGGTCTGCGCCATGAACGGCGTGATGCCGATGCCGCCAGCCAGCATCAGGTGGCGCGGGGCGCGCTGATCGAGCGGGAACAGGTTGGCCGGGGGCGAGATGCGCATCCGGGTGCCCGCCACGACCCCGCGGTGCATGTACAACGAGCCGCCGCGGCCTTGGTCGTCGCGGCGGATGCTGACCTGGTAGTCGCGGGTGTCGAACGGCGAGCTGGACAGTGAATAGGGGGTGCGCCGCCGAAGCGTGCCGTCCTGCATCTCGATCACGATGTGCGAGCCGCCGGAGAACGCCGGCAGCGGCTGCCCGTCGGGGCGGGCGAAGTGGAAGCGCTTGACCAGCGCGTTGAGCTCGACGACATCGGTGACCTCCACGTCGATGCCGGCGTGCAGGCTCATCGGAACACCTCTTCCATCGGTGGATTCTCGCTTGGATCCTCGGCGTTGATGTTGACGCCCTGGAAGGCGGCGTGGCGCCGCGAGTAGTGATCGCGCACCAGCAGCAGCAGGCCGCAGTGCGCGCATTCGACAGGTTGCGTGGTGACCCGTTCGGTGACGCCCTTGCAGTGCACGCACTGCACCCGGCGCGCCAGCGTGCCGCGGTGTTCGGTCTGCATCGCCTGGTAGTCCAGGCCGGCCCGCATGCCGGTCATCATGGCCAGGCCGATCAGGCTCTCCGAGCCTGCCAGGTAGACCTGGGTGCCCATCGACATCCGCTCGAACTGGCGGGCCAGCCGCGGCAGCAGCGCGAACACGCTGGGGCTTTCGTGAAACCGGGCCGCGCCCAACGCCTGCAGTGCCGCGCTCTGATCCGGCTCGCCCGGCACGTAGCAGATCTCGGCCGCATCGGCGAAGCCTGCCGGCGCTGCGGCGAACAGGTCCAGCAGCGCGGCGGCGCCGGCGGCATCGGCGATGCACAGGTGGGCCGCCGCCGCTGTCGGGGCGAGCGTGCCGTAGACCGGTCGGCTGCGGATGGAGGGTTCGATCGTTCCCATGTGGGGTCAGCCCTTGGCGGTGCGCCGTTCCTTGTCCACGTCGTAGAACGGCATGGGGGCGCTCGTCGCCTCGATGGTAGCGTCGGTGTTGCGCACCCGCAGCTTCACGCCCGGGGTGGCGCAATCGACCGGCAGACGGGCGATGGCGACGTTGTGCTCGTTCAGCGGCGAATACATGCCGATGGTGGCGACCCCGACCTGCTCGCCGTCGCGCAGCACCGGCGCACCTTCCTCGGCAGGCTCGGTGCCGTCGAGCTTCAGCCCGTAGATCTTGAACCGCTCGCGTCCCTTCAGCCGGTAGTGCTCCTCGGCACCGCGAAAGCCGGTCTTGCCCTCGGTCACGGTGAAGTCCAGACCCAGCTCCCAGAGCGTGTCGCCGGTGACATCGTCTTCGAACGGGTACATCTCGGAGTTGTCGAACGGGTAGAACAGCAGGTAGCTCTCGGCACGCAGCAGGTCCAGCGTGGTGAAGCGGGTCGGGATGATGCCCATCGGCGCGCCCTCGCTCACCAGCGTGTCCCAGATGTGCGGTGCATCCTGTCCGCGGCAGAAGATCTCGTAGCCACGCTCGCCGGTGTAGCCGGTGCGCGAGATCGTCACCGGGTGGCCGAACAGCCGGGTCGGCATGTGGGCGAAGTAGTTGAGGTGGCGGATCCCTTCGACGTGCTTCTCGAGAAAGTCCACTGCCAGCGGCCCCTGCAGCGAGATGTCGTGCAGGTTGTCGTCGAAACGGATCGACACGTCACGGCCCATGGCCGCCCGGGTCAGCTGCTCGTGCCCTTCGCCGGAGCCGTGCACCACCATGAAGCTGTTGGCGCCGGTGCGGTAGATCACGCAGTCATCGATGAACTTGCCGGCATCGTTGAGCATGCAGGCGTACGAGGCGCGCCCGGGGCTGATGCGCTCTACATCGCGGGTGGTGGCGCGGTCGATCACGTGCGAGGCGTGCGGGCCGACCACGTGCACCTTCTTCAGGCCCGAGACATCCATGAAGCCGGCCTGGGTTCGGATGGCCAGGTATTCCTCGGTCTGATCCTTGTCGTAGGACCAGGCGGTGCCCATGCCGCTCCAGTCCTCGAGCTCGGAGCCCAGGGCGCGGTGTCGATCGCCCAGGGTGGAGAAGCGCCAGCTGGCAGTCATGCGGATGTCCTCGGGTCGGTGTCGGTCGAGAGTCGATGGCGGATCAGGTCCCGACGCTCGGGACGCTGCCCGTGATCAATCGCGGTGGTCGAGCTCGGCGCGCCGGTAGGCGTGGCGCTCGTGCACGATGCCCAGGACCAGCGCCAGCGCGCAAAGTCCGATCGAGACGAACAGCCACAGCGGTTCGGAGGTGCCGGCGCCGGTGTAGTAGACGCCTTCGACCTCGTTCCAGCTCGCTTCGGGAAGGGGTGAACCCATGTCGTGTCTCCGGTTGTCGGTTCGTCCGCCCCTGGACGGATCAGGGGCAGGTCAGGCGGCAGGTCAGCGGATGGATCAGCGGGCGTAGCCGCCGGCGGGACGCCCACCGACGCCTGCGGTGAAGGAGGAATCGCCGCCTTCACCGATGAAGCCCTCCGGGTAGGCGATGGCCGGCACCTTGGTCTTGTCCAGGCCCGCGATCTCGGCGGCGCGCGGCACCCGCAGCAGGCCCATCATGCGCAGCAGCAGCGACAGCACGTAGCCGGGCACGAACCCGCAGGCGGCCATCACCGCCACCCCGACCGCCTGACCGACGATGCTGATGGTGGCCACCGAGCCGGCGTCGCCCTGGAAGGCCGGGTAGCCGGCGGCGAACAGGCCGGCCGCCATGACCCCCCACACCCCGATCACCCCGTGCACCGTGACCGCACCGACCGCATCGTCGATGCCGATGCGTTCCAGGAAGCGGGCGGCGACCGGCATGAAGGCGGCGCCGGCGAAGCCGATCGCGAACGCCATCGGTGGCCAGTACAGGTCCAGGCCGGCGGCGCAGGAGATGATCCCGGCCAGCGCGCCGGACATCATCCAGAAGGGATCCCGGGTAGTCATCCAGGCACCGATGATGCCGCCGGCAAAGCCCATCAGGATGTTGAACGCCAGCGCCGACAGCGTCACCGGGGTGCCGTAGATCGAGGTGAACTCGGTCGCCGACCAGGACCAGGCCTCGCCCGGCACGATCACGCAGGCCATCAGGAAGCCCCAGAAGCCTGCGATGATGGTCATCAGGCCGACCAGCGTCATCGGCATGCTGTGCCCGGCCAGGTGGTTGGCGCTGCCATCGGGGTTGTACTTGCCGATGCGCGGGCCGAGGTTGATCAGCACGCCCAGCGCGAAGAAGCCGGCGACCATGTGCACCACGCCAGCCGCGCCGAAGTCGTGATACCCCCACTCCTGCACCAGCCAGCCATCGGCGTGCCACCCCCAGGCGGCGGCGAACACCCAGGCGAACGTGCCGAGTACGAGCGCCAGCAGGATGAAGGCGAACAGCCGGATGCGCTCGATGACCGCCCCCGACATGATCGAGGCGGTGGTGGCGGCGAACAGCGTGAAGGCACCCCAGAACACGCCGGTGGCGTTGTCGGCCAGGTTCGGGCCCATGACCTCGCCGACCGGGTTGGCCGCAGCCACCGCGTAGTCCCAGCCGCTGATCTCGAAGAAGCCGGTCGACATCGAGAAGCCGGTCGGGAACGCCCAGTAGACGAACCAGCCGGCGTAGAAGAACGCCGGTACCAGGAACGCGAACGCCAGGATGTTCTTGATGCCCGAGGCCAGCACGTTCTTCTGGCGTGAGGCACCCATCTCGTAGGCCAGGAAGCCGACGTGGATCAGCACCATCAGCGGGATGGTGAGGTAGTAGTAGGTCTCGGCGAACACGGTGTTGGTCGCCCCTCCGGCCACGGCGGCCAGATCGGCGCTCAGGGTGGCGACCTGTTCGGTCAGCGCGGCAATCTCGTCTTCCACGGGCAGGTACCTCCGGTAGTGATCGGGTGGTCGAACCGTTCAGCGAGCCATCGTCACGTCTTGTTCGACGATGTCAGCAGTCGAGCGTGTTGTCGCGTTCCCACGGGGTCAGGCTACGCGAGAACTTGTTCCAGTCGTCGTGCTTGAGCTTCAGGTAGGCGCTGCTGAACTCCTCGCCCAGCGCCGTCTTCAGGCGGTCGTCGGCTTCGTAGTGACGCAACGCGTCAAGCAGGTTCAGCGGCAGCTGCTTGGCATCGGCGGCGGTGTGCGCCTGGGTGTACATGTCGATGTCCAGCCGTTCGCCCGGTGAGATCGAACGCTCGACGCCATCCATTCCGGCGGCCAGGATGACCGCCATCAGCAGATAGGGATTGGCCGCACCGTCCGGCAGGCGCAGCTCGATGCGCCCCTCGTCCGGGATGCGGATCATGTGGGTGCGGTTGTTGCCGCCGAAGGTGATCGAGCTGGGCGACCAGGTAGCGCCCGACAGGGTGGGGGCTGCATTGATGCGCTTGTAGGAGTTGACCGTGGGGTTGGTGATCGCCGCCAGGGCCTCGCCGTGCTCGAGCAGCCCGCCGATGAAGTGGTAGGCCTCCCCGGACAGGCCCAGCTCACCGTCGTCGTGGGCGAAACGATTCGTCTTGCCGTCGTTTTCCCATACCGAGACGTGAACGTGGCAGCCATTGCCGGTCAGGTGCGAGAACGGCTTGGGCATGAAGGTGGCGCGCAGGCCGTGGTTCTCGGCGATCGACTTGACCATGAACTTGAAGAAGCACAGCTGGTCGGCGGTGGTCAGTGCATCGTTGAAGTCCCAGTTGATCTCGAACTGGCCGTTGGCATCCTCGTGATCGTTCTGGTAGGGGCCCCAGCCCAGCTCGGTCATGGTGGAGCAGATGTCGGCGATGACGTCGTAGCGGCGCATCACCGCCGACTGGTCGTAGCAGGGCTTTTCCTGGGTATCGCGTGGATCGGAGATCTCGGATCCGTCGGCGCTGATCAGGTGGAATTCGGGTTCCACGCCTGCCTTCATCAGCATGCCCCTGTCGGCCGATTCGGCCATCAGGCGCTTGAGCACGTTGCGCGGCGCCTGGGCGACCGGCTCGTCGTTCATCCAGCAGTCCCCGGCCACCCAGGCCACCTCCGGCTTCCAGGGCAGCTGGATCACCGTCGCGGGGTCGGGCTTGACGAACATGTCCGGGTGCGCCGGGTTGAAGTCCAGCCAGGCGGCGAAACCTGCAAAGCCTGCGCCGGACTTCTGCATGCCCGAGGCGGCCGCGGCCGGCACCAGCTTGGCGCGCTGGGTGCCGAACAGGTCGGTGAAGTTGAACAGGAAGTACTTGATGCCACGCTCCTGGGCGTAGGCGTGCAGGTCCTGGGTCATGGGCGGGCGGTACCTCCAGCAACGGTTGGGCGGACGCCGGTGCGATGCCATCGCGGTGTGGACGATGCCGGCGGGGTCGCGCTTGTCAATGCACAGCCTAGCCGATCGGGGTTCCCGGCACCCAGTCGGTACCGGCCAGCGGCACGCGCGCCATGGCGGCCGCCTCCACCGTCAGCGCGCACAGGTCCTCGGGTTCCAGGTTGTGCACGTGATTCTTGCCGCAGGCGCGGGCGATGGTCTGCGCCTCCAGCGTCATCACGCCCAGATAGTTGGCCAGGTGACGACCCGCCACCTCCGGGTCCAGCCGGGCGGCCAGCTGCGGATCCTGGGTGGTGATGCCGGCAGGATCGCGGCCCTCGTGCCAGGCATCGTAGGCACCGGCGGTGGTGCCCAGCGCGTTGTACTCGGCCTCGTAGCGCGGATCGTTGTCGCCCATGGCGATCAGGGCGCCTGAACCGATCGAGACCGCATCCGCGCCCAATGCCAGTGCCTTGGCCACGTCGGCGCCGTTGCGGATGCCGCCGGAGACGATCAGCTGCACCTTGCGATGCATGTCCAGCTCCTGCAGCGCCTGTACCGCCGGTCGGATGCAGGCAAGCGTCGGCTGGCCGACATGCTCGATGAACACGTTCTGGGTGGCGGCGGTGCCGCCCTGCATGCCGTCCACGACGATCACGTCGGCGCCCGACTTCACCGCCAGCGCGGTGTCGTAATAGGGGCGCGAACCCCCGACCTTGACGAAGATCGGCTTTTCCCAGTTGGTGATCTCGCGCAACTCCAGGATCTTGATCTCCAGGTCGTCCGGGCCGGTCCAGTCGGGGTGGCGGCAGGCCGAGCGCTGGTCGATGCCCTGCGGCAGCGAGCGCATGCGCGCCACCCGTTCGTTGATCTTCTGGCCGAGCAGCATGCCACCGCCTCCCGGCTTCGCGCCTTGGCCGACCACCACCTCGATGGCATCGGCGCGGCGCAGGTCGACCGGATTCATACCGTAGCGACTGGGCAGGTACTGGTACACCAGCAGCTTGGAATGGCCGCGCTCCTCGTCGGTCATGCCGCCATCGCCGGTGGTGGTCGAGGTGCCGGCGGCGTTGGCGCCGCGCCCCAGCGCCTCCTTGGCCTGTCCGGACAGCGAGCCGAAGCTCATGCCGGCGATGGTGATCGGGATCTTCAGCTGCAGCGGCTTGGAGGCGAAGCGCCCGCCCAGTGTCACCTCGGTGCCGCAGCGTTCCCGGTAGCCCTCCAACGGGTAGCGCGAAATCGAGGCGCCCAGGAACAGCAGGTCGTCGAAGTGCGGCAGCACCCGCTTCGCGCCGGCGCCACGGATGTCGTAGATGCCGGTGCTGGCCGCCCGGCGGATCTCCGACATCGTGTAGTCGTCGAAGGTGGCCGATGCCCGGGGGGCCGCCCGCGTGGGGCCCGCGGCCCGGTGCGGCAGGCCCTCGTCGCTCGGATGATCCATCAGTAGTCGGCCGCCTTGTCGATGTCGAAGTGGTAGAGCTTGCGAGCCGAGCCGTAACGTCGGAACTCGGCCGGATCGGCGTCGATGTCGGCGCGCCGCAGCAGTTCGGCAAGCGTTGCCCGATGTTCATCGCTCATCGGCTTCTCGATGCAATCCGCACCCAGGCTCTCGACGCTGCCACGCACGTACAGCTTCGCTTCGTAGATCGAATCGCCGAGTGCCTCGCCGGCGTCGCCGCAGATCACCAGGTGGCCCAGCTGCGCCATGAAGCCAGACATGTGCCCCACCGATCCGCCCACCACGATGTCGATGCCCTTCATCGAGATGCCGCAGCGCGACGAGGCGTCGCCCTCGATGACCAGCAGCCCGCCGTGGCCGGTGGCGCCGGCCGACTGGCTGGCGTTGCCCTTCACGCGCACCAGCCCGCTCATCATGTTCTCGGCCACGCCCACGCCGGCGTGACCGTGCACGGTGACTTCGGCATGCTGGTTCATGCCGGCGCAGTAGAAGCCGACGTGCCCCTGGATGTCGACCGCCAGCGCCTGGTCCAGCCCGCAGGCGATCGCGTGCTGGCCGAGCGGGTGGGTGACGCTCCAGTGCGTCCGGTTGCCACCGTCGACGGCCTGGGCGCAGGCCTGGTGCAGCGTGCGGTTCACCTCGCGCAGCCCCTGCGCCTGCAGGTCGAGCGTGTTGGCCGACGAGGCCGCCCCGCCCGACTCGACCTGCGCGTTCAATGCAGGCCTCCGGCGGCGGCCCGTCGCCTCGCCGGCACCACGGTGGACGGGGGGGCATCGGTGGCCTCGATGTCCAGACCCTGCGCGCCCCAGCTGTACACGGTGGCAGGCTTGGGTTCCCAGATGCGAGCCCGGTCGCTGCCGGGCAGCGTGGCGATGGCGCGGTACTCGGTCGCCATGGCGACCCAGTCATCGGTCTCGGCCAGCACCGCGTGCTTGCAGGCGATCGGGTCGCGCAGTACCGCGAAACCGTCGCGGGTGCCGACGCAGAACGTGAAGAAGCCGTCCAGCTCCTCCAGTGCATCCTGCAACGCTTGCTTCAACGGCACGCCGTTGCGCAGCTTCCAGGTCAGGTAGGCGGCGGCCACCTCGCTGTCGTTCTCGCTGCCGAAGGTGACGCCCTTGCGCTTGAGCTGTTCGCGCAGCCGGTTGTGATTGGACAGCGACCCGTTGTGCACGAGGCACAGGTCGGCGCCGGTGGCGAACGGGTGCGAGCCTGCGGTGGTGACCGCACTCTCGGTGGCCATGCGGGTGTGGCCGATCATGTGCTGCCCGGCGGCGCCCTCCAGATCGAAGCGGCGGTACACCGCTTCGGGCAGGCCGGTCTCCTTGTAGATCTCCACGCTCTGTCCGCTGCCGACCAGCCGCACCGCCGGCGCGTGCTCGGCCAGCCAGTGCCGCACCTGCGTCTCGTCCGAGTCGGTGATCAGCAGGGCGGTGGTGTCGCGTTGCGTCACGCTTGCCTGGCCACGCAGCGCATCGGCCAATGCCTGTGTCAGCGAATCCCAGTCGTGCGCCGGATCATCGTGCGCCAGCGAGAACTTGGTCTCGTGATCGGCCACCGGATCGCGGTAGATCGCCACGCCGGCCGAGTCCGGGCCGCGGCTGGTCATCTCGACCAGCATCGGCTTGAACAGCGCGCCGAGCTGGGCGTGCAGCGCCTCGTTCTTCAGGAACAGCCCGACGATTCCGCACATCGCGTCCGTCAACCCGGTTGAAAAGTGTTCCGGACCGTATCACCGGCGAAGTCAGGTTTCAACAGGTGAATGTCTCTTTCCCCGAGTGAATTTCTTCTCGCCTTTCTCGGCGAAGTGGCGGTAGTATTTGCGAACGCGTCGCACGACACCCGTGATATGTGGTGCGCCCTCGTGTCGGCCATGCCGCTCACCCGCAGGAGACCATTCGATGTCCGCTACCCGTCATACCGCACCCCATGCCGTGCGTCCGCTCGCGCTGGCCGTCGCGCTGATCGCCACTGGCGCCAGCACGCAGGCCGTGGCTCAGGACTCGGACGATCCGATCATCATTCCGGTGCACAACTGGAACTCGCAGATCGTCATGTCGAACGTGGTGGGACAGATCTTCGAGGAGATGGGCAACGCGGTCGAGTACGTCTCCACCGACAGCCAGGCCGTCTACGAGGCGGTCAGGAACGGTGATGTCACGTTGGAGATGGAGGTCTGGGAAGGCGCGTTCGGCGCCTCGTTCGACGCCGCCATGCAGAAGGGCGGCATCGTCGATGCCGGAGACCATGACGCGGTCACCCGCGAGGACTGGTGGTATCCGGACTACGTGACCGAGCTGTGTCCGGGCCTGCCCGATTGGGAAGCGCTGAACGGCTGTTCGGCCATGTTCGCCACCCCCGAGACCGGCGACAGCGGCCGGTTCCTGGGCGGACCGGTCGACTGGCTGAAGCATGACCAGGAGCGCGTCGATGCGCTGGGCATGGACTTCACCGTGGTCAACGCCGGATCCGCCAGCGCCCTGTGGGCGGAGCTGGCCGCGGCCAAGAAGCGCAACGAGCCGATCGTGCTGTTCAACTGGACGCCGAACTTCATCGAGGCGGTCTACCCGGGCGCCTTCATCGAGTTCCCCGAATACCAGACCGGCTGCAACGAGGATCCGGCACTGGGACCGAACCCGGATGCCACCTACGACTGCGCCAATCCGCCCAACGGCTACCTGAAGAAGGCCGCCTGGGAGGGCATGGAGGAGAAGTGGCCGAACGCGTTCCAGACGCTGACGCAGATCTCGTTCACCAACCCGCAGATCGCCGAGATGGCGAAGCTGGTCGACGTGGACGAGCTGGAGCCCGAAGAGGCCGCCACCGAATGGCTGGATGCCAACGAGGACGTCTGGCAGGCCTGGATCAACTAGGGAAGCTCTGCAGATGCCGACGAACTACAAGCCTTTCGTGGGCACGTCAGCATGAGAGGCCGCATTGGCTGCCGTGCGACACGCAATCGACTGATTTCCAGTCGATCTTGTCCGGAGCGGACGCTTTCTCCCTGTTCTGCGCGTTCATCAGGCGCACCTCCCCTGCGAAGGCGTCATCCGGTTTCTGAGCATGTACAGGTTCGCCAACGCAAAGGCTGTGTGGGCGCGCGACAGGTTCTTCGCAATGCCTCGGTAGCGCACCTTCGTGAAGCCCCACAGGTGCTTGACCACCCGGAAGGCATGCTCGCCTCGTGCTCTGGAAC
>ENA-ORXU01000753-ORXU01000753.1-marine-metagenome-genome-assembly--contig:-NODE-753-length-33680-cov-460.193346_pt1 | contig 33680 bp, 21 predicted proteins | sample MGYA00237869_ERZ511484 | MGnify/ENA metagenome assembly ERZ511484 | reverse complement strand
CTGGATGTTCTCCAACAAAGTAATCGGACAAATTTCGCCAAATGAACTTATCATAATTAGTTTGACTTACTACTAAGTAGTCAATCAAGTATAATTTGTTATTTACCAGAATGGTAAATATTTAAATATAAATTATTAGCAATAAATATTTTACCTAAGTAGTGGGACAAAAATAGGTTTAGTGAAAGAAATTAAATAACATGTGCGTTCGGGACAGGCTGTAGCTAAAGCTATGTGCGGCTTTCAAAAAATCCTTAGACAAAAAAAATACTTCGCATTATGGGACATCTTATTTAATTTCTTTTACTAAATCTTCCTTATCCCGAATCAAGTACGGGACAGGCTGTAGCTCGGCTATGCGCGTCAAATTTAGCCAAACATATAAAAAAAATAACGGCTTCATTTGGGGTAGATTATTTTCTTCCTCTTCCCTTATCAGTCGGGGGTCGGGCTATCCGGCACGCTCTCTTTTCGGCTAAGCCGAGATTCATTCTGACAATATCTCCTATCCCTTACGCTTGTCCCGACGCGTGACGAGGCAAAAAATAAGTAAGGGAAGACGAAAAAAATTTGTCTAATTCCCCGATACTGAATTGCCTAAAAAAATGCGTAATTTTTTATTTAGAATATTTTTTTGAAAACCATTAACAATTCCGTATCATTAGCTCAACTTTATTGCAAAAAAAAGGTTAAATCCATACGAGAATGCTATTTTTCAAGTCATTTTTTTCAAAATTTTTCAAAAAAAAAACCTCAATAAGTAAACCTGCTATGATTAATCTAATATTATTTGGACCTCCGGGAAGCGGAAAAGGAACACAAGCAGCCAAATTGGTAGAAAAATATAATTTACTCCACATCTCTACAGGCGATTTATTTCGCAGCGAAATTGGTAATAAAACAGCACTTGGCTTAAAAGCCAAAAGCTACATCAAAAAAGGCGCACTCGTCCCCGATGAGGTGACAATTGGTATGCTCAAAAAGAAAGTTGAAGCAAACCCCGATGTCAAGGGCTATATTTTTGATGGTTTTCCACGCACTATACCACAAGCAGAAGCATTAGATGCTATGCTAATGGCTAATTCACAAGAGATTACATCACTCGTAGCACTCAATGTAGATGATGAAGAAATCGTTACGCGACTACTTCATCGCGCCAAAACATCAGGGCGCAGCGACGATGCCGATGAAAGCATCATTCGCAATCGCCTCAAGGTCTATAAAGAAACCACCGCAATCGTTGCCGGACATTATGACAAAAAAGATAAAACACAGACCGTGAATGGCGTAGGAACTGTCGAAGAAGTATTTCAACGATTAACCGAGGTTATTGACGGTGCATTGGTTGCCTGATAGCTGCCCGTAACACAGACATTCTTGTCTGTACTTCGTCGCATTCTCAAAATATTTTATGTTCTTTTTGAAAAAAGTCTATTGCATTGGTAGCTGGTTTATTTTACTGGCTATCAATGCTTTTTTTATCAATACAACAGCCGCACAATGCAGGTACAGCCCAAAAACTAAGCAAACCCAAACACGTTCACAAATGCTTGTTGGTGGCTACGGTGTTTCGGAAACACTCTCCGTAAAAGCTCGCAAATCGGATGATACAATTTCGCTCGACCTACATTTTGAAACGACCGAAGCTGCTTTTTCAATACAAAAAGACGCGACACTCACACTTCTATTGGTGAACGGGGAAACGGTAGTTTTGCGCGCTTATGAAATGCTGCATTCGGATGCGTACATGACGTGCTGTGATAAGGTATGGCTAATGGAAGTCGCCTATTTAATCCCGAAAAAAGACTATACGTTACTTGCCGAAAATAGTATTAGCAAAATTCATCTTGAATTGGATAATCGACTAAAAGCATTTGATTTGAAACCTAAGAAACGAGGGAAAATTAGTCGTTTGATACGATGCTTTGTAAGTTCTCAGTGAATGAATGAATTTTGAATGAATGAATCATTTTTATTGAAGCTCTTTTTTTAATGTTTGTTCCAATCAAAAATCATAAAACCCCTTAATTTGATTCACTCATTCACTCATTGAGAATTTACAAAAAAATACTTAAAGACCCATAATTCGTTGAAAGCGAATTGGTTATTAAACTTAAAATTCTCTACTTCGATACTCTCGACGAAATACCGTTATTTGCTTGCCAAAGTATTTTATCTTCTCCTGTTATATCGCCATCCATATTGAAATCGGTGGGCAAATATTGTCCAAATATTCCATTATCGATAGTCCATTCTGATTTATCTGTACCATTAATATCATAACTTATAATATCGCTTGTTTGTGAGCCATCGGCGGCATACATCATCCAAGTATTTGCGTCTGTTTGCTTTTGACCAAAGCTGGTTGGGTCGCGATACGAATCTGCAACGCGGAAGTCATGCACCAAGGCACGTCCTGAAATAGCGACCATATTTGGCGACATGATACCGATGTGATTGCGATGTTCGACAAGGATATAGAGGGGCGATGGCGCACTGGTGGTCAGTACGCAATCTTCGACAAATTGTACTGTTCCATCTTCTAAAAGTAGTGCTGCTGTCGCTTTTATTTCGGTCGCTTTTGTGGTGCCTGTACGGAAGGATACGAGTACCCAATCTACCATATCGGATCTATAATCGGCATCGGTGAAAGCTGCGCCTTCAGTTCCCGAATAATTCCAGGGAGCTGCCGTGTAGGGCTGTCCTGTTTGTGTGGAGGCACTCTGTCCGGGGAGTATTTTTCGGAGTGTATTGAGGTCTGTACGCATGTTTGCTCCATTGTCGTACGCGCCTTCGAGCCAGAGATATAATTCGATATGCAGACAGGTTGGTATTATATTGATATGTACCATGCCTTCAGAGCAGGCTTGTGGTGTACCATCGTCGCAGACGCGATAAGTAAATGAATCAAGACCGATGAAACCGGCATTGGGGAAGTAAAAATACGTTCCATCATTTTGCAATATCACATCGCCATTTTGAGGAAATACGATAGGAGTTGTCGTTTGGGTCAATAAATCGCCTTCGATGTCGCTGTCATTTGTCAATAAATTTCCGGTGGCTACGCTATCGTTGGTTATTGCGATGCTGTCTATTCCGATAATCGGTGCATCATTGATGTATACGACGTTGATGGTTACATCAGCAGTAGTGCAAAAGGTAGGTTGACCGTCATTACAGATTTGATAGGTAAAATTGTCTGTACCCGAAAATTCAGGATTGGGTATATACGAGAAATCGCCATTTGCATTGAGAATCAAACTACCATTAGAAACATCATTCAGCGGCATAATATCTACTATCAAATTATTTCCGTAAGGGTCGCTATCATTATTCAAAACATTGTCTAATAATACATCGTCTTCATCTATTTGATAAAAATCAAAAGTAGCATCCGGTGGCGCACTACATATTTCTACGTTTACATTTTGCTGAATGGTGTCGGCACAATGCTGGTATTCGATGACCAGTTCTACGGTGAATGTACCTGTGATATTCCAATAGGTTGAGGCATCGGAATCGATGAATAAAGCCGGATTTCCTTGCTGAAATGACCATTTATAGGTAGTGTTTGGAACGTTTATATTTGGGAAAAATGGAATCGGTGTCAAATAGCAGACTGTAGCCGGAACAACGATGCCATTGGTCGGGCAAGCCTGTTGTTTGACTGCCAATGTGAACCAATCGTCGTCCTCAAATTCGACACCATTGAACGTGATAGTATCGCCGCTTATTTCAGCTCCTTGAAAGTGTGTACGGGCATTTGAAAAATCGCCGTCATCGCTATCAATGAGTATAGCAAAATCATTCAAATTACTTATATCCAAGCCCAATCCGGTGGTGACGAAACTTACGTTGACTTTGCCAACATCGCCCGTTTCGGTGATGCGCCATATACGTTCAAGGCGTTCGATTGTAGTGCTTGGCACTTGGGCTGTTGTTGTTATTGTAGGGGTTCCGTCATGCCCCCACACGAGGTAGTTTCCTTGATTTAAGCCATTGGTCGTTTCCATTGCTACGATAGCTCCTGTTTCTACATTCATAGACCCGCGTTGGAGTAGACATTGAGTTAAACTCATACCAATTCCCGCGATATTATTAGGATAATTATCATGTCGAAAAAACAAATGATTGCCTACGGGAATAGTAATTCCATATTTTATCGCAAGGTAAGATTCTACGACATGTCGCTCATCTTCGGTCAGTATTTTATTATAAATAATTAGCTCCGCCAAATCGCCTTTCCAGTGATTAGAAGTTTCATTATCGCCGCCATTTCCGTCAAATTCCTGTCCCAAGGAAGCGCGGTCTGCGCCCGAACTATTCATATTGGTCGTCCATGGTACAGCTTTCGTACTGTTGATGTAGCCCTCTGCCCGAATATCTGGCGTGATATTGCAGGATATAATAGTTTTTTTATTTAAATAATTGTCGGAAGAAAGAGATGCTACATCGTCATCGTATATGAGTTCTCCGATTGGTCTATGTCCAAATTTGATACGATTATCTCCTGCAAAATTCGTGGATAGATAGTAACCGTTGTCGGTATCTGCTTTAGGCGCGATGACCGCAAAAAATGTAGTTTCGCCCGAAAGTACACCTGCAAGATTATTGATTTTCATCCAATCATCAACGCCATCGAATCTCGCCCCTGGATGTCCATTGATTATATTTTCATAAAAAGTTGGAGCATCAAGAAAAAAGGATTGTGAAGCATCATTTCCCATTACACTTTGGTCTTTCCATTCCGTAACGGGATTGCCATCAGAGGCAGGTGAACTTAAAAATTTGACACCTGTTCCCGCCATCAGCCAGAGTTTTAGATTGATAAATGGCTCGCCCGGTGCGCATACAATTTCGTTGCTACTACCGGGCGTCCTTACACCTTGTAGTGCCATCCAATTCACAGGGTTTGCATTGTCTGAAATGGGATTGATAACGGAAAGCGAAGCACCAAAACCATCTGCGCCTGTGGGCCAGGGGCTACTATCGGCATAGGCTACCGAATCTATCAAACAAGAAGCCGCAGAGTATAAAAACAACCTATCTTTATCGTCATTTAATTCAAGTGCAGGCACAGATATAAAATTGCTGATTGCAGGAAAGCGACTGCTAAAAAGTGCGACATCTTTTACGAGTAATAAAAATCCATTCGGCGCGATAATAGTCCCCTGCGGAATCGTATAGGCATTGTTTTGATAATGCAATTTCCAACCCGAAATATTTCCTATAAATGAGGACATATTATACAATTCCAACCAATCGCCCGAATTGTCGAAGGTGTTTGGGTTGTAATTAATTTCGTTGATGATGATTTCCACTAATCCTGCTGTGCAGGGGTCATCAATATTATTTGGGGCGGCAGGTGTACCATTTGGCGCATTGCCTTGTGTAGAAGGCACCCAGCTACCGGCAAGGTCATTATTGTATGTAGGCGAAATGAGGGATAAGGTCGGACCGGTCTTATTGGGTTCAGTGACCCAGGGCGGCGTGCTATCATAATCTACTACATCTATAAGGCAGCGATGTTCATCGAAAAGTCCAACGATTTCTCCATTGCTATTCATCCCCAGACCGAGGTTTCCCGAATAATCCGTTATGGAAGGAAATACATTTTGGAAAGTTAGCGCATTTCTGACGAGGACATGAAATCCGCCTGCCGGAATAGTTATTTCATCGGGTACTGTATAAAAATTATTATTATCATGAAATTCCCAACCGGAAATATCAATATCATTGGCTGTCGCATTATGCAATTCTACCCAATCATCAGCAAAAGGCGAAATGGGTGATTTATAATTTATTTCATTGATAATGACTGAATTAGCAATATTGCAGGTACTAAATGAATTGAGACTTCCGGGCGTACCGCCATAATTGCCAGATGCCGACCAATTCATTCCCTCTGCATTGTCGAGCGTCGGCAAAAGTAGCGATAAGGTCGGTCCTTGACCAGCAGAAGTACTGGGCCAGGCATCGCCTACGCCATAATTCAGCCCATCTATGGGGCAGCCAGATTGGTCGAGTAGAGCAATCATATCGCCTGTACCACTAAAACCTAATCCGGTAGGTCCGACTACATTGACGTCTGGATGTGCGGCTTTGAAGAGCGTTGTATCTTTTGCAAAAACCAAGTATTCGCCAGCGGCGATTATCGTACCTGTGGGGATAACGTAGGTAGAATCCGAATCCACGATTGACCAGCCACTAAGGTCATAAGAAAGCGGCGAATTATTATACAATTCTACCCAATCATTGGCATTAAGTGCCAAAAATTCTTCGGTGTATTTGTAATTAATTTCATTGATAAGCACCTCAAAAGTAGAAATTGAGCATTGAAGGGTATTTTCAGCACGTGGCGTACCGCACTCGTTTTGCGAATGCAACCAACTGACTGATAGAGCATTATCAAAATTAGGATTGATCAATTCGAGTGAATATCCATATCCGTCAGCCAGTGTATCCCAAGTCATTACATCATTATACAGTACGCTATCAATAAGATTGTCAAAGGGGTCGGATAATTTGATGTATTCGCCATCATTACTCAGTTTTCCGGCATAATCACCATCAGGGTTGAAGCCATATTTCTCAAAGAAAGCAGTACTATCACGAGCGATCACCAGAAAGCCATCGGGCGTGATATAAGCATTTTTATCAAACTTAAAACGAACACCTGCGGTAAATTTTACATCGGAAAGATAAATAGTATCTGTACCCGTGTTTTTTATTTCGATAAATTCGTGATTTTCTCCATCATTTTCCAATAATGAATCTGCGGGGTGATAGTGTATTTCATTAATCACAAGTGGTGAATAATCTTGCGGAAAGTAAAATAGAACGGGGCAGGCTGCACTCCATTCTGAATTGAGTAATACCCGTGCGCACACCTCAACCACGTTACCGGGCAGTACAAAGGGCGCAGTATACTGTTGTGCCGAAGCCGATACGCCGCCGCCCGAAGCACGAGGGTCTGTACCATCGGTGGTATAGTAAACTGTACCTTGATTATTGGGGTTGAGTAAGGTCAGTTGGAAGCCCGAAAAAACGGCTCCGCCAAACTGACTATAAACGGGTGGGTCGAAATTGGGATAGTATTCCTCCTCAATCAATTCATTGAGTACAAAACTGCTTCGATTCGGAAAGTAATCATTCAAATACCAATCAACGTTATTGAGCCAGTCGGCTTGGCTATCGCCCCAACGCGCAGTTTCCGCAATGACGCCTTTACGCATTTCAGTGACGCGGTATTGGAATCGCTCTAAGGTTTTTTGAGTGGTCAATGCGCCATCTCGAAAAAAGTGTTTATAAATCCTATCGCGCATAATTATTTCAAAATCAGGATTTTGCATAACTATCGAAATATTAAATCCGGCACTAAACGTGAGTTGTGGGTCGTCCGTAGCATTGAGCAATGTGCGGTCTAAATCCCAGGGGAAAAATTGAAACTTTTCGCCTGCGGTGCGCTTTCGAGCCATACACCAGTTGTTTTGAGGCCAATCTGTATTGCCTTGATACCAAGAAAGGAGGTGATAATCCATGTAGTTTTCTATATCTACATCTTCTGCAAAACCTACGAAATCATTGTCGGCTAATTTGGTTTGTGCCGCATACCATGCCACATTTGTGCCTTCGGCTACTACACCATTTTTTATAACGTCGTATTCTTCTTTTCCCCCCCCCCGATATGCTTCCTGAAAACTTTCATCGGGAATTTCATGGACATGGTACATACCACTATATTCGCCATTTACGTATACGTGCATGTAGTTGCCATGTGGTGCATTCCATCCCATAGCCGATTGGGTGTCGTAGCCCCAGCGATTCCGTAAAAATACGGTTGGTCCGATTTGCCACCAATTGCTATTGACGATATTGTCTTGCGAGCCATACCTGATATTTATTTTATCAAATTCATTGCTTGTAAAATCGCTGTAAGGCGTCTCCGAAAAGAGGTCGTATTCCAATTTTTTCGGTCCGTATTGACTTTTAAAATACAACCGCATAGTTTTTTTTTGGTATATGTTTGCCTGTCCACCATTTGTATACCGAATACCAACATTGATTTGATGATTTTTAGCCTTATCAGGGTACAAAAACTCAACAGAAGCTCGTACAGGATCATCAGAATTTATCACAGAATTTGTGACAATAGATATAGTTGGAATATCCAATAAAGATTCGGTTAATTCTTGATTTGTGGCGGCATCAAGGACTTCATCGGGAAAAATATAGGAGTGTGTGACAATTTCGGAGGTATCTGTAGATGTGTACGCAATCGCTCGCACAAGTGTAGTCGTCTCCATAAAAATAGGCAGTGTGTATGTTATTCCATTGCTGGCATTGGGCTCCGAGCCGTCTAGTGTGTAGCTAATTGTTGCCCCCAATTCATCCGTTTGCAGATAAACAAACAAAGACGAATCAAAAAGCCCCCTAACTGTGCTAAAATAAACATTATCAATGGGCTGTGCATTTACGGTTTGGGTAATAACACACAATATCCATAAGATGTAAATCTTACTATTCATCTGTTTCGTATTTGTCTTAGTGAAGCAAGTTTACTACTTTCGATTCCATTGTTCACTTCCAATTATTTTCGTTAGAATTAACCAATAATAAGAAGGGATATTTGTCTAATAAAAGCAATACATAAAATATTATATTTTGAGACAGGACTGTTTTACCTTTTTTTTAAAATAGAGTGGACAAAAATAAGGAATAGTTTTAGGGCTGGCTATCGGCAAAAAAATCATTGAAAAACACGGCGGAGAGATATGCGTAGAATCCGAACTCGGAAAAGGGGCTGCATTTTATTTCGTCATCCGAAAATAGTTTTTTTAATGGATAATGGATAATTTTCGCGTAGCGAAAATTATCCATTATCCACTATACATTATATTATTGATTATCTATTTCTGATTGTAGGTTGCTCAACTCGTTGATAAGCGTCTGTAAATCTTGGTTTTTCTGCTCTATTTCCATCAACAAAGTATTCACCGCTTCATGGTCTTCGGGCGTCATTTCGTCTTTATACGCATTTTCGAGTTGCTGCTGCATCGTCGCCATATCACCGACAAACTTCTGCAATTCATTTCCTTTTTCCTCCAATTGTAATTGAAGATTACTTGTCACTGTTTTTGGTTTAGCCCCTTGCGTAGATTCGCCGCCAAATGACACCATAAACGGAATATTGAATTCAAACTCAATCTCAATTGGCTCATTAAATCCGCCGTTTTTCGAGATACGCGCACCGATAGTCTGATCCAAATCAGTATCTACACTTACGCCCTTTGGTGCAAAAATCAGCAGAGAAATCGCCTCTTGAATCACCTTACCACCCATCACGATCTCATTATTCAAGCCAGGCATTTTGATAATCAACTCGCCGTTGCTTGTACCCGTCATTACCTCGTAACGACCTATTTGCAGCAGACTTTCCAATATCTCCGCACCTACTCCATCTTGATGTTGCACGTCTACCAATATCCGCAACTTATCGCCGTCCCACTCCTTCACTGCCGCAGGTATATCTACATTCACCAAAACTGTAGAACTCCCTTCTACGTTTACCATTTTCAAATAAGATGTTTCTTCCTGGGCTATCGCAATGTGCGTCATAAATACGCAACAAAATAACATAAATATATTTTTCATGTTCGTTAAAGAATTAAAAATTTAGTCTGTCATTTGCCGGTCCGCTGTTTTAACATAAAATATTTTTGCGTATCAACGCAGACTACGGACTAAGTACACCGTCCAAAAAGTTTCTTCACTTTTTGAAGTATTTCTTTTGAAATGACTCTTCCCCAAAAACTCCTTAAATACAGTAAGTATTCGCGCCATTTTTGGGTCGATTCATTTCAAAATAAACGTCCAAAAATGCAAAGAAACTTTCTGGACGGTGTACTAATACACTGTTTCACAAATTTATTTACTTTTTTGAGTATTTCTTTTAAAATGACTCTTCACCAAAAAATCCTTAAATACAGTGAGTATTCGCGTCATTTTTGATTCGATTCATTTCAAAATAAACGTCAAAAAATGTAAATAAATTTATAAAACAGTGTACCAAGCATCAGGAACAAAATAAATGTACATTCTCAACTTGTTCTTTTTCCTTTACACTTTACCAAATTTTCCTTAAATACAGTGAGTGTTCGCGTCAAATTTGGTTCGTCTAAAGAAAAAATAACGACGCGAAGAATGAACATTTATTTAATTCCTGATACTAAGTATCAGGAACAAAATAAATGTACATTCTCGACTTGTTCTTTTTCCTTTACACTTCACCAAATTTTCCTTAAATACAGTGAGTATTTAAGGAAAATTTGGTTCTTCTAAAGAAAAAATAACGACGCGAAGAATGAACATTTATTTAATTCCTGATACTAATAGACTTTATTCCAAAATAATTTGTAAGCAGCTAAGTAACGATAAAACAATAACTTCAGATTTTGACTTGTTCTTTTCTCCTTTTTCTTCGTTGTGAAAATCTTTGCGTAGCTTGGCTATGCGCGGTTTTCATGCCTCGAAAAAGAAAAAAATAACGGCGTCAAAAAACTTAATTTATTTATGCCTCGTTCCTAAATTGTCTTTTTCCGCTACTCTTCATCTATTTCTCTTCCCGTACCGCAGGGTATGCGACTCGAAATGAGCTTCGATTAGCGAAAAAATCCTAATTTTCATACAATACAACTTATTTTAGAATAAAGTCTAATAAATTGCAGACAATAAATAGTTATAAAAATGATTGATACTTCGAATTAACCGAAAATCATACCAACTTAAACAATGTGACAATGTCATAATGATGAAATGCTATGGGTGGGTAAAACATTAGGGGGCAGTTATATGTATTCTCGCCAATGAGATGCGTTAGCATCGGCACCGTTTGTAGCAAAGTCTAAACAACAAGCTATTAAGGTACTACCGTACCTTAAAAACTAACATTAAAATTCCCCTAATATTTTACACACTCAAATGCTATAATCTCGCATCATCGTAGTCAGTCAAGTTAAGGGAACACGAAAAAAATAATCTACCCGTTTGAATTGCTCTTTTCCCTATGTGTCTCCTCAAATTTTCCTTAAATACAGGGAGTATTCGCGTCAAATTTGAGAAAACACATAGAAAAAATAGCTGCGTCAATTCGGGTAGATTATTTTCTTCGTGTTCCCTAATACTGCCGGGTATCGTTAGATTTCCAAAATGCAAGGCAAGTTTTAGCATTACATTTCCCTATTTCTTCATCCGTGAATGGACTAATTTTCATCACTCAAAAAAATACCCCTTACATTTTGAAATTGTAAGGGGTATTTTTTCATTCCACCAAAATATCAAAACACAAGAAAAAACATTTGGTGTTCCCAAACAAAATTTGAACTTGTGTTTGACACCTGAACTTTTCAGCTTACAATTTCACAGCGGTATCATAGGTCACTGTGATAATGTCGCCTGCGCCATCTGTTGCGGTATATTTTCCTGATTCGTTTGTACCGATTTTGAAGATGCGTCTATCGACTTCTGCTGTACCTCTTACACGAAGCGGTTTTTTATTGACTACTTCGAATGGTGTTTCGATGACTTGTTTCGCGCCTCTCATTTTGAGGGTCATTTCTGCTACGTATCCGTCGCCGCTTTTTCTGACATTGGAAATATTGGCGGTAGCCGTTCGGTATTCCTCAACATTGAAATAATCCCACGCTTTGAGGTGATTGGCGAGTTTTTCACTTTTTTCATTGACCGAAGCCAAGTCGATAACCAAGTCTGCATCAAGTGATTCGATTTCGCGTCCCATATCGACTCTCGAAAAGTTCCATGAAGCGAATCCGCCGTCGGCAGCATAATGCTGATTTGCAGCTTTCCACGATATTTTGCCTGGTGTAGTAGCTGGATTGATGACAAATGGAGCAGCAGTTTCCATAACTTCTTCGCCTGTGTCTATGGCGTCAGCAGTTTTTTTAGAGGCATCGCAGCCGATAAGCATTACGAGCGCGAAAAGCGCGAATACGTTGAATAATGATTTCATAATAAATTTAATTAAATAGTTGATTAGGTGATTGGTTGACTGGTTAATTAGGTGATTAGGTGGCTGGTTGATTAGTGAATTTCGCTTTGCGAAATTAGATACTAATTCATCTATCACCTAATTCACTAATTCACCAAAAGAAATTTCATGTAAAATTGTAAATTATCTTTTGCAGGCGAAGGACCGTCTGGTCCTGCTACCTTGAATACACTGTAAAGGGGCAGTTGAAAAGTGGTGCTGACTTGAAGGCATACCTTACCGTCGGCGTTGATGATGGGTTCGATTTGTGCGGGTACGTTGAGCGGTGTTTCGATGCCGAGCATGGTGAAAATGCCTTTTGCCATAAATTCGCTGGTCTTTCCTACTTGTAGTGGGGCGTTGTTTTTCGCTTCTATTTCGTCAAAGGTAAAGGTAGAATTGGGAAACAAACCCATTTTGAGCATTTTATTTTGAACTTCGTTGTCCAAATCATCTAAGCCCATCGTGATGTCCGAAATTTCGACTTCAAAACTTCCTTTCGCGCCCGCAAGTGTTCCGTTTTCGCCCAAATTAAATACTCCCGAAAGTGCTTTTGCTTCGCCCGAATAATTATCTAAAGGCGGTAAAAAGCTGAATATCAATATCGGTTGATTTTTATTTTTCGGTGCCTCTACCGTCCACTTTTGTCCAATTTTCGCGCTTTCGTTTTCTGTACTGACTTTAACTTCTGGTTTTTTCGGTAAATCTAAGCCCAAATCTTTCCAGCTTTTGACGGCAATATCATCAGAAATGAACGCTAAAGCATCACCATTTTCTAGATTTTTCATCTGGCGTTCGATTTCTGTTTCAATCAATTTTCCGGCTTCCGCAAATACCCTATCTCGATTACGCCAACTGCCCGATACCAAGCCGGTATCAAATTTTTGGAAAACAGGTTTTACGCAATTATATTGTGAAAAAATCTCTGCCGAAACGGTCAAACGACCTTTATATAGGTAAGGATATAAGTTGAAATAGAAACTCCGTGTAGTGCGCGTCTGCTCAAATTTGGGCATCAAAACGAAATCTGTCATGCCTTTCGCCACGCTTGCTTTAGCATTTTTGATAAAGTTGGCTTGGTCAAATCCCTTTGGCACATCGCCCGTTACTTCGGTGAGTTTGATGGGTGCGGTGACGGCTGTGCGTCCGCTTTTTGAGACTAAAATATTTTTCTTGGTATTGTCGGTCGCGCCCTGATGCGCGAGTCGTGCTGTACGCACAAAGTTTTTGATACGCGATGTTTTTTTGTAGCGACCATAATAAAACGAACGCCCTTCTGCATTCTGAAAAACAATGCTTGGCGTGTAGGTCACCTCTTGCGGCGCGCCTTCTACAATATCCATGATTTTTAATTCTACCTCAATTTCCTTCGCCAATTTTTTGAGGGCATCCAAATCATCAGTATTCAAAATCGGTGATTTGGAATTGGTAAAAACAATGACTTGCTCCTTGCTTGCCCACTGCATACCTTCTTCGTATGTACCTGTGTACGAGTTGGTTTCGGGGTTTTGCCCTACGTTTCCTAATAAAAAAAATATCGGTAGTATGTATTTTAAAAACATCTATTTACGCTCTAATTTTGTCTAATAATTCGTTTAATTTTTGGGCTTCTTTTCTGGTCAGTTTGGATACTTTTGCTTGAACACTTCCAACTGTTAGGTCGCCGATTTGATTGATGAGTGATTGTCCTTTTTCGGAAATCATAATATCCATTGCACGTCTATCACATTCACAAATCATCTTTTTTGCAAAGCCTTTTTTTTCTAAGCGCACGACAATTCGCCCTACATCTGAGCCTCTGTCCAACATCCGCGAGCGAATATCTTTGATAGAAATCGGCTTCCCTTGCTGCCCACGTAAAATTCGGAGGACATTATACTGATTGACTGTCAAATCGTATTGAGCAAAAAACTGTTTTTCCTGATATAACATCTCAAATACAGTGTGCAGCAGATTTAAATGTGCTTTTTGATATTCGCTTTTGAAACCCCGCATTTTGAGTTGTTGTTCTAAGCTCATGGACACAAAAGTATAAGTTTAAACCTCCAAATACAAGTTTAAACTTGTATTTTTGTTTTAATTAACAAAAAAAATTATCTCACTCCTTTTCAAGGGAACTTGTTGCATTGGAGTGTTTCTTTTCTCTAAGTTTTGGACTAACATTTGCTCGTTACTTATTTGCGCTATATATTTGTTAGGTTTTGAAATTTCGGTGGTGTTCGACAAAAATAGGGTGAGCAATTATACGCGAGTCGCAAGGCGAATTTCCTTGTTGAACGTGGATATTTGAGTATTAAAACACCCATTTTTCATAAAAATATTCGCCTTGCGACTATACCCTATTTTACTCGAACACCTCTGAAATTTCTCAAGTAAGGGAAGAGGAAGAAAATAATCTACCCCAAATGAAGAAGTTATTTTTTTCATATGTTTGGCTAAATTTGACGCGCATAGCCGAGCTACGTAAGTGAAAGAAATTAAATAAATTGTTCCATAATGGGGCAAGGTATTTATTTTCTTTCACTAAGGAAAATTTAGTGAAATATATGAGAAAAAGAACGATTCAGACGGGTAGATTATTTTTTTCGTCTTCCCTAATTTTAAACATGAAAAAATCAATACTTTTTGTTTTGTGTACTGTATTTGCTATCAGTGCATTTGCACAGAAAAATACCGTTCATATCACTTATACGACCAATGTAAAAGTGGATGGTTGGGGCTTGCTCGGCAATATCGAAACCGAAGAACCCGAACACCAAGAACCCAACCTTGACAAGCCCGATGCCGGCACTATTTTCAAGACGCAAGTTGATAAAATCGGTAAAAAGACGACCGAAACATACCGTGAGCGAATCCGTGATTACTATGTGGGCGACAGCCTCATTCGTATGGATAGAAACAGCAATAAAATGTCCGACGATGAGTTTGTTTTGATTGCGCCGACGGCGAAAAAAATGATGACCTATTACACTTCATACGATGATAAACCGACCTACACAGAAGCGCAACTTTTCAATCAATTTGTGGATTCGACATTAGTATTTCAAGTGGATACTTTTTTGAAGGATAAAAAAAATATTCTTGGTTACAGTTGTTATAAAATTGAAATTATTCGAGGGAAGAAAAACGCTGATAAGGAATTGATTGTGGAGAAAAAATATGAAATGTACGTGACAGATGAATTGCCCCTATCGGCAAATGTCGTCACGGGAATGTGGCAATTACCATTGAATATTTGCGCCCTGGAAATCAGAGAAAGTACGCCCGAAAATCCAACGACATTCATACTCACACAAGCCACCGAAATCAAGAAGAAACAAAAAAACGACTTACTGAATTTACCAAAAAAATACAAAAACGCTAAGAAGAAAAGTTATTTCTAATGAGTTGTTGTGTTGACAGACCGAGGGTGTGATGAAGTTTTTGCTTCGCAAAAAAAGAAAATATCCACGTCAACCCGTCGAAAGCATTCCTTCTTTCATGGCGTACATCGACACGATGATATTTTCCACTTCGACCAAATCTAATACATAATGAATCAGCACCAAAGCCACAACGATAAGTTGGGCGCGTTGGGTGGGAAGTTTATCAATTTTTAGGCGTTTTTCTAAATTTTCACTGACAATTTTTTTATAAATCGGATAAAAATCTTTAGCTTGAAGTGTAGCATGTAGTGGATGCGTTTTGTTCTTGACCAACATGGCTTCTAAGACATCAAAAGTCCCAGAAGCACCTACGAGTGCATCCACCTGATATGTGCCTAAAGCTGTTTTTAGCGGAGCTAATGTAATATCCAAAAACTGTCGAATATTCGCGGTTTCCTGTGGTGTGATGGGTTCGTTTTTATGAAAATCATTGTATAAAACCGCCACGCCTACGGGGAAACTCTGCGCCCAAAAGACGGTTTCATTATTTGCGACAATAAACTCCACACTTCCGCCGCCGATGTCCATTATCAGTATTGGTTTTTCGTTCATTGGAACAGCCAATCGCACACCTTTTGTAATCAGTTGCGCCTCCTCATCTCCACCGATAACTTCCACATTAATATTCGTTTCTGCTTTGATAGCCGCGCGAAATTCTGCGCTATTTTCGGCACGTCGCAAGGCAGCCGTTCCGAAGGCACGAACGTCTGTAACCTTATGTTTATCAAGGGCTTCACGGTATTCTCGCATAGCAATAAGTCCACGTTCAAATGCGCCTGCACCGATACGCTTGATGCCATCTTCGGCGAGTTGAGTGAAGATACGTTTGCGGTAAATTTCCTTTAAATGCCCCGTTCCGCTTGCTTCTACAATCAGCAAATGAAAGGTATTCGTTCCCAAATCAATGACCGCCTTTCTATTCTGGTTTAATTCATTCATTATTATCGCATTGACGCATTATCGCATTATAGCATTCCCAATTCATTCATTCAAAATTCACTCACTCATTCATTAAAAAGGTACGTCTTCGAAGTCATCATTCATACGAGATGGGCGCGTGATGATGTTGGCTGCGGGGCTTGCCATATCGTCATTCGAGGTCGGGAAGGCATCAAAACCATCGCCCCAATCGCTGAATTTTGCTGTTTCGCCCGTAAAGCGTAAATCGACTGTGCCGAGTGCGCCGTTACGGTGTTTGGCGATGATGACTTCGGCTTTTCCTTTGAGCGAATTACCTTCTTCATCTTCCATAATCTGGTAGTATTCAGGACGATAGATGAAAGTGACCATATCCGCATCCTGCTCGATTGCACCTGAGTTATGGATTATAAAATCGTTGGCAACGAAATTATGGTGGTCAGCAATGTGGAGGTCGTAGGTCATTTCTTTACCGATGTGCGTAATGGATTTTATTTTATCCCATTTGATGTCGCCTTGTCGTGCATCTTGTTTGGGTGGTGCTAAAATTGTGCTGGAATTTGAGCTTTTTTCCACTTCCCAACCCCTTCCAAAGGGGGAGATTTCTCGCTCTGCGAGAAACTTCTCGCGTATGTGTCCCCCTTTGGAGGGGGCGCAGGGGGTGGAAAAAAGTTTAGTCTCAACTTTCGGCTTGACCGCCACAAAATCCCCAACTTTCATATCAACCAATTGCTGCCAACCCAATACGGTAAAAAACGGGTGATTTAAGCTCGCAGTAATTTTATTACCGGATTGGGTGATGACTTCATACACTTCCTTTTCGCCTGTCTCCCAAACATCTAAACATTCCGCTTCTTGTAATTTATAAGCGTCATCCAAAGCCAATACATTAAATCCTTTTTGACCTATCAACTCATCTACACGCTTGTATTCGCCTGTATCTGCGATGTAAATTTTGGTGTCTCCAACAATACATTCCCTCAAATCCGACAACTGCGGACGCTTCGTTCCCCCACGAGTTTCCACCGCACGACTGAGCTGCGATAGCGCAATCACCGGAATATTCAACTCCTTCGCCAAGCCCTTCAAAGCCCGCGAAATAGAACTAATTTCTTGCTCGCGATTGCCGCCTTTATTGCCATCCATGCTACCCGTCATCAGTTGGAGGTAATCAATCATTACCATCTCTATGTTGTGCTGCATTTTGAGGCGGCGACACTTGGCGCGAAGTTCAAAAATATTAATCGCGGGCGTATCGTCGATAAAAATATTTCTATCACTCATGCGCTCAATCGCCGTATTGAGTTGCTGCCATTCGTAATCTTCGAGTTTGCCGTTTTTGAGTTTTTCACCGTGTATTTCGGTTTCCATCGAAATGAGTCGCTTGACCAATTGAATACTCGACATCTCTAAAGAGAAAAACGCAACGGGTTTGTTGAGAATGGAAGCGTTTGCGGCGAGGGCGAGCGTAAAGGACGTATTATGCGTCACCGTCATATCTTCTAATAAAAACAGTTTATTGCCGTCAATTTCAAAGCCATAATAATCACCAATACCATCATGTTCCAACTGAATACCTGTCACCGTCCAATCTATCAGGCTTGCCCATGCTTTCGCTTTTTTTCGTTCTATTTTAACAGGAATACGGTTAATATCGCCATAAATTCTTAGCCGATAAACCTCTGTTTCAAAGCCAATTGATGCGATACTTGCTTTTTTCTTTTTAAATGACGTTCTAAAGCCTAACGAATCACAAAGAAATTTAATTTGACGGGTCAATGCTTCTCTTTTCTGCACAATTTCATAACCATTTGATTGTACAAGATAATGACCGTCACTGTCAATCAACCCTGCTAAAAGTGCGAGGCGATTTTTCGTAGAATTAATTAAATAATCTTCTGGGATATGTTTGTTATCAATGAGATTTAGTTCGTGTAATTTGACTTTTGGAGATAGCGTCCTCATTTCTACAAAAGTAGAACCTGCAATAGTGTAATTATTACATCTATTTTCGGGTGTTTGTTCACTCAAACGTAAACCCAATTTATCTGCATAACTTTGTAGGTATTCAATAATTTCTTCGTCTTGTGTAGTAATTGTTGATGAAGTCTGAGTTCCATCTCCCAACCATAAACCAATAAAATACGGATGTAAATCAACTTTTTTCTCCTCAAATTCCACCGCTACACGATAGCCCTTATAATTCGACTGAAATTTATTTGATTTTGAAATATAATCTTTTACAGAAATGTTTAAAACTGCGCCTTTTGTGTGTCCGCCCCATCTACGGCTGCGTTTGAGCGATAAGATATGACTTTCATTAACCCGATAATCAATGCCTTTATTTTGGCGTACCCAGTACATATCTTCGCGTCCTCGTGCCAATGACAAGACAGTACGCGGCGTAGAATCATCGCCCATCAGCAAATCGCCGACTACTATATCTTCCACATTCTTCAACGTACCATCGTGCATTACAATTTTAGTACCTTTTCCGAGACATTTACCCATACCCGGACGCGCCGCAACTATCACTAAATCAGAGGGTTGCCAGCCCGAAGTCATGCGGTCTAAATCCACAAAACCAGTTGGCACTCCGGTGACCCCTTCGCCTTGTTTGGAGGCTTCTTCGACTTGCTTGACCGCCTGCCCCAAGAGCGAACTCATACTCGAATAGGAGCGACTCAGGTTTTTTTCGGTAATTTCATATAGTGCTTTTTGGGCTTTATCTATTTTATCAAAAACATCTATTGTATCATCAAACCCATCTTTAGTTATTTCTGCACCGACTCGTATCAATTCTCTTTCGAGAAATTTCTGTGCCACCAATCGCCCATGATATTCCAAATTGGCAGACGATGCTACGCGGTTAGTAAGTTCAACGAGGTAGTAGGGACCACCGACTATTTCAAGTTCGCTCGACTTTTTTAATTCCTCCGAAACGGTCAGTAAATCAATGGGTTGTGTACGTTCAAAAAGGCGTATCATTGCCTTATAAATCAACTGATGTGCGTTCACATAAAAGCTCTCGGGGCGTAAGGTTTCAATCACGGTCATCAAAGCATCTTTGCTTAACATAATCGCGCCCAAAACCGCTTCTTCTAATGCAGGAGCTTGTGGTGGCAGTTTGCCAAACATATAGTCCGACATGCCCGCCTCTCGCTTTTTTTGAGCGCGTGGATTGGGGATTTTATTTTTGATAGATTCTTTAAAATCAGGCATACTTCGTGATTCGTTAACTCGTTTATTCGTGATTCGTTTCGTATTAAAATGTGGTTCTGCTGGGACTTGGAATTTGTGATTTTCTTTAAAATGGGGAACGAAGTTAAGTTTAAATTTATGAAAAATAGAATTTGCTTTTTTTATTGAAAATGCTTGCTTGTTAGTGTGTTGTGAATTTGTGTGGAAAAGATGTGGAGATTTTTTTTATTTGAAAATAGACTTCTATTTTTTTACTTGATTTAAATGTAAATTAAAGCATAAAGTAATTGTAAGCGTGTGTTTTACGATTTATATATTTTTTTAATTTGAAATTAAATACGTTTTAGTGTTTTTTAATTATGAATAAAAAAATATGGTTAAAAAGTAAGTTATAATTTTATTATTATAAATTATACTAACACAGATATTACTACCTCTCTGTCATTCTGAAGTACAGGTAAGAGTGCCTGTGCTACGAAAATATCACGGGTTTATTAAAATCACCTACATGATACAAAATAATCAAATTATTTCATTTTTACAAACAAAAAAGTGTAAATTAACTTTATTTTTGACGAAAACGAACATCAAAAGGCGATTTAGGGCGTAGTTTATCTCGCCATTTGAAACCTTCTAAGCGGAGTGCGGCGTGGTTGGCTTGTTGCATCGGGGTGATATTGGCGTTAGGTTGGTCGTAAAATTTGATTTGGTCCACTTCATTATCACCGAAGTAAATCAACATATCATTGCAGGTCGTTTTGTTGACACCGATATAGGCATTATTGTCGTCTTTGGCATAATAAATCGTCTCGCCATTGGTGCGTACATCCATGAGACGTACTTCGTTGCTGTCGAATTTGACGTAGATATTTTTCCCTTTGATTTGATTGTAAAATTGGTCGTCCGTTTCGTTAATAATGAAGGCATTTCCCGTCAAATCAATCTTATGTATTTCGTCATTTTTTTGAAAAATAACGATCGTATCTGCCGAAAATTGGCTCGTATCTGACCACACGATAGGTTTTTCAAAGAAACGAAAGGTAGAATCTACCGTGCTATATTCCAACAAACCACTGACCGCCTGAAGGTCGCTTTTGTAGATCCGAGCGTTCTTTTTGGCAATCAAAATGCGCCCATCTGCCACCGAATCCGGTTTGATAGAACTCAAAGTATCTGCCGCCAAATAGAGCGTATCGCCATCCACGAGGGTACGCATGAGGGGGCGTCCGGTGGCGTAGAGGTAGTTGGTGCTATCGTTGTAAGTAGCATATTTAGATTCGAGGATAATATCGTCTTTGTGGTTGATTATCAAGACTTTGCCAGTTGCGGTGGCGGTGCTTTGATTGCCGTATTCGAGTTGGTCTGCCCAGATGGATTGCGTCGAATCTATCATAACAACCCTACCCCACGCGATGCCTGCTCCGACTTTCTCGCCGTATTGCAGACTGTCCGCCCAGATGTCGCGCTCGCGGCTTTGGATGACTACATCGCCCCACGCTTTCAGTGAGTCCAATTCTTCGTAATAATCAAGGCTATCTGCCCAAATGACTTGTATGGAATCGGCAATTCTGACATTATTGCGAAACTGCGAAATCTTGCGCTCCGAATCGTAGTAAGCATCGCCCGATTCTACGGTACGATTTTCGTCTTGAAAGTTAGTTTTTCCTTCAAAATAAACTTCGTCTTTATCACCGTCGTAAATAATTTTATCGGAAGTCGCGTATTGATTTTCGCCTTTATATTTGACGTTTTGTTCAAATTCGGCGTAGTTTTCTGCGGAGTTATAAAAACCTGCTTCGCAATAGATTTGCTTGTCGTCGGTCACGATGTTGGTGGGTCCGTGAAAGTAGGAAATTTGCTTTTCGGTGTCGTAGTGCAGCGTATCAGCCGTTAGCGTAAAATTGGAATCGACGACTTCGACATTGCCTTTAAAATAGGCTTGTTTGGTCGCGGTATGGTAGTAGCCGTGTGTGCTTTTTAGGTTGATATTGTCGCCTTCGAGGGTCGCGCCTGTGTGGTATTCGCCGATTTCTGTATCGAGGTTATAGTCCAATTTATCGGTGAATAGTTTTTGCTTTCCGTCCGATAAAACGACCTCGTCTATCAGCGTCGCTTTGCGCGTGTCTGCATTATAATTCAGTCGATTGGCATAAATCGTGGTGGTATCTTGCTCTATCACAACATTGCCATAAGCTCTGACATTCTGTTCCACTACGACCATGCTATCGGCATACATCATCGTTCCTTTTTGATTCAAAACGACATTGCCGACCAATTGTTTTTGTGTCTCTACGTCGGTTTTGATGTATTCTACAGAATCGGAATTTTCGATTTTGATGCGTTGTTTGGTGGTGTCGAGCGGTGGGGGTTCGGGGATGCCGATTTGGGCGGAGATTAATATGGGATTAATGATTGAAAATAAAAATAAACCTATAAGGTTTTTGAAAACCTTATAGGTTTGGTTGTGCGTATGTTTTGTCATTTTTTTTGTTAGAAATAATCCTAAATCAAATTTAAATCAGGTTTTTTTCAACAGCAAATTCAAGTCCAATTCAAAGTCCACTGCCACATCTTCACCAGAGAGTTTTCTGTCGAATCCTTTTACTATATCAGAAGTTCCATTATCTCTGTAAATGTAGGTCGTTTTATTTTTCGGGTCAATGAGCCACGCGAGACGTGTACCATTTTCCATCCATTCTTGTATCATATCCTGTAATTGTTTGAGGCTATAATTTTTTGAACGAACTTCTATGATAAAATCCGGGGCAATGGGTAAAAATTCATCTTTTTGTTCTTCGGTAATTGTGTTCCAACGTTCCTGACTTGTCCAACTCGCACTAAACGCACGAACTGCGCCATTCGACAATTGAAAACCTGTGGAAGAACCGCATGATACACCAATACTTGTTTTTCTTTGCCAATTTCTAAGTTCTACCGCGACTTCCAATTTACAATGTGCTACATAAGGAGAAAGCGGTGGCATGATGATGATGTTTCCATACTTATCGCGTTCGATTCGTATTTTTTTATTCACCATACAAAAATGCGTAAACTCCTCGTCTGACATTCCCTGTATCGGCAACTTTATATTAATCAAAGATGTAGATTTTGTCATAATTATACATTTTTGATGATGAAAAAAATCAGGGCAGTTCCAATAATGGTGCTAATTCCAACTCCAAACTGGGCATCACACCTTCACCGGAAAGCGTCTTGTCAAATCCTTCTACAACATCAATCACCCCATTTTCGCGGTAAATATGGGTCGTTTTTTCGTAAGGATTAATGAGCCAAGCCAATCGCACACCATTCTCTATCCATTCCAACATTTTTTCTTTCAAGGTCTTCAAATTACTCGTAGGCGTGACGACTTCCGCAATAAAATCAGGTGGCACATAAATAAATTTGTTATAGTCCTCTCTTGGTACTGTACGCCACCTTTCCGAACTTATCCAATTAGCATTTGCTGTGCGTATTGCTGTATTTTTCAATTCAAAACCTGTACTTGGTCCAAATGAAATGCCCATGCCGTATTTTTTTTCCCAATCCCAAACCGCACCACAAAGTTTCTTTTGACACCAAGCCACCGGAAAGACCAACAAAGGCTTGATAAGGATATTTCGGTCTTTATCCCGTTCAATCATCATATTATCATTCGCTCCGCAAAATTCGTGGAACTCCTCGTCCGTCATGTCGTCTTTGTACTTGCGGATTTGGTACTCAAAATGGTTCATTCCTTCTATGATGAGCATGATTGATAATTTAGCTTTGATTTATCTTTCAAATGTACGAAAAAATCAATCAAAACACAACTTCAAACTCGTCATACACACATACGGGCATATGATATCCTATGTGGTGATTTTTGGTGGTTAGTTTACGGACACACATAATATTAATATAAATTAATAGATGTTAAAATTGCTAAAAAATTTGCTTTATATATGGGGGGGGGTCTATATTTGTAAAAAATAATTTCATGAAATAGCAAAATTTTAAAACAATAATATGCCTAATAAGACCTTAACCGAGCTATGAAACATTAATATAAGAAACGGCCTTATCTATTTTATCTTCGATATTTCAAATTTATTCAAGAATAGGATTTTTGCGCGCTAATCCATTTCAGTGGGCTATCCCGAAAACCACTTTAAAAAGAAGTAGGGTTATTTTTTAAATTTTAATTGATATGAACAAAAAGCTGAAAAAATTAGCACTTCTATTTTGTTTCTTATTCTCTTTTTCATTGGTTCAACAAGCACATGCAACTATCATTGTGGTTTGTAATAATGGAGAGGTTTCCGGCGTTTATTATGATGACGACGGTTGCGGATTTGACGTAGAAACTTATGGATGTTAACCATTGAGTTAACACATTCAACGCGACTACTCAATTTACTTTGGGTAGTCGCATAATTCTTTCAATTTATTTCTTTCAATTACGCTATTATGAAAACTATATTTTCGATACTACTTATTTTCGCAACCCTTACTATGCTTAACGGGCAAAGTATTGAGGTAGAGTATATTTACAAAAAACATACTACGAAAGATGTTGATGCTTCAAATAACCCAATGGTAGATGAGATAAGGTCAATTCGAGCCGATAAATTTGTTTCTTTTACATTACTTCATTCTGAGAGACGTTCAACTTTCGAAAAATCGTCTCCCGAAAAGCAATATAATAATGGAATTAGTGATTTGACATTCACTTATGAGAATGATAAGTATTTTAAAGATTTCAAGAAAAACGAAATTCGCTCGGAACAGCACTTCATAAACGAGTATAAAATAACAGGTGAATTACCTAAATTTGAATGGAATCTAAGCAACGAAACGACTTATGTACTAGGTTATAAATGCTATAAGGCTACAATGTACGATTGTACAGAGGATAGGGAATGGGTAGCTTGGTACACCACAAGTATTCCTATATCAAACGGGCCTCTTCATACAGGAGGATTACCAGGGTTGATATTAAAACTGGAGTTTGGAAATGGCTCAATGTCTATGGTGGCAGAAAATGTTAATTATTTTAGTGATAATTGTTATAAAATAGATGTGCCCGATTATAAGAAAACAATTACCTTATCAGAATTTTGCGAGAAAAAAAGAACAATATTTAGCAATCTAAAGGAACAAGCTCTAAATGGAAACTAAATGAAATACTTCGCTTTATTTTTTCTACTATTTGGTGTATGTATATCAGCTACTGCCCAATTTCGTATATCGGGAGAGCTTAGAGATAGTATCTCACAGGCACCTTTAGAGACTGCAATTATTCAGGTAAAAGAAACAGGTGACAGCCCTATAGTTGCTTTTACGATGACCGATTCTTTGGGGAGATTTAGTGTAGCGCATTCGTTAAGCGAAGGTTTGGTGACGGCAAGTATATTGGGCTATACCGATAAATCAATTCAAATAGATAGCACAACAACAGTGCTCAATTTTGAGCTATCAAATCACGATTTCGACCTCAAAGAAATATCTGTGAAAGCCTACAAATCAGGCTTTATCAGAAACGGAGATACAATTACTTACAAACCCGAAGTGTTTACGAACGAGACAGAAGAAAACCTCAAAGATGTACTGAATCGAATACCCGGGGTCAGCGTAGAAAAAAACGGAAGTATTAGCGTAAACGGCAAACAAGTAGATAAATTGAAACTTGAGGGCGATGACTTTATGAATAGTAGTAGAAATGCTGCCTTACTCGGAATTGCAGCCGATAATATAGAAGATATTGATTATTATATCAATAAAGATGAAAGTTTTGAAGAAGAAACCATATTGGATATACACCTCAAAAAAGATTTTAAGAATAAATGGGCGGGTGAACTCGCAGGCGGTGCAGGAGCTATCAAGGCTTGGAGTCTAACCACAAATATCTATCGAATAGGCGGGCGTAGTAATTTTTTTTCTTCCAATAAATTCAATAACACCGCCAGCAACCCTGTATCTCTTTCCGATTTTTATCGGCTCAACGGAGGAATGTTAAAATACCTGCGTTCGGTAGAAAATCGGCAAATAGAAATTCCTCAAATCATCCAAAATAATCAACAATACAAAGAAAGTCAATTTGGTGTACCAAGTCTCAATTTTAGCCATAAAATTACAGAATACACAAAAATTACAGGCTATTTGATGGGGATTGGAGGCAATGCCTCTGAGGAAATCTCAAGTAGATTGATACAAAATAACGAACTTTCACCTAGCAATGAAGAAAATAGTACCAATAAGCACCGAAGTCTGTTTGGTCAGCTAAAATACGAAACAAACCTAAGCGAAAAATCAGATTTGAGTATAGCCTACACAGGTGCTTACACAGCTGATAGCGAAAACTCTGACGGCTTTGGTCGCACTCAAAACAATCCGGCTATCTCCTTGAATAGCCGCCGTAAAAAGCATCAATTTAGCAACTTTGGACACATACACTATCAAAGCGTACTCAAGGCTCAATTGTGGCTGCAAACTCACATCAGCTTTTTAAATACTCAACAAGAAGCATCCCAAAACATATACAGCAACCAAATTATTCCTTGGTCTATGTATGCTTTAGGAAACGAACGCTCTGAAGCGGATTTAGATAAAAGTATAAAAAGCCAACTGTATATTGGGAAAGTAAACCTCAAAAAAAAATGGACAAATGTAGAACTTAATTCTACCTTAGAATATGCTTCAGATGACACCGATATTCGTTCAAACTTGGCAGATTTATCTAATCACACAGCACGGCATACTCATAAAATAACGCTATCTGAAGCACTGAAATATTCAAAAAAACAGTGGGAAATCAAACTGGGGTTGTCTGCAAATAAATTTTTTATTACCGACCAAAATCCTGCGAATGACAAATTATTGGTCTTTCCAGACATAGGATTAAGTTACCGATTTGATAAAGGCTTCAGAGTCCTCAACATTTCCTACAGTTCAAAACATATATTAAGTCATCTCAATACTCCATACAACTTTCCTTATTTTGAAAATGCAACAACACTCCACACCAATCAAGTTCCAATAGACAATTTTGAGCAAAACCAAGGGTTCTCTCTTCTTTTTTACGATTTAAACATCTTAAAAAACCGTACCACATGGCTTTTTGCAAACTACAGCTTGGGCATAGGTAGTCAGGGAATAAACATAGATAATTTTAGCAACTTTCAACGTGTTGAACAAATCATTAATAACAATAAAAAAGTACTAATTGGTGCTAAATATGAAAAAAAGCTAAACCGCATTCGTTCCTCTTTTTCTTTCAAAATTAATCAAAGTTTTTTGCAGAATCCTACTTACATTGAGGGTATAGCACTAAGACAGAAAATATCAAATACTAATATCAATATTCAATATGCCACACTTCTTAAAAAACCATTTAATATCGAATTTGCCCTTGAATCAAGCCACTTCAACCTAAAAATATTAGATGTCAATCAGAAAAATACTGTCATACAACCTTCATTGAAAATAATATACCAAAAAGGGAAACACAAAATAGAATTTCAAAACACACTACTAAATAGAAAAATTGGTGCGGTACGTGATAATACCTACTATTCAAACTTAAATTTGAGAAGAAAAATCAATGAAAATTGGTTTGTCTTTATAAAAGGAAGGCATTTATTCCAACTCAAAGAAGATATTCAACAATCCATTATCACTAATGAAGCCGACCTCCATGAACAAATTATCTATTACAACACGCCCGGATATATTATTGGAGGAATAAAATACTTATTATAAAAACAGGCGCGTGAAAACCCAAACCAATCACGAAATCATCGCATCAAAAACATACTACGATTTCTATCCAATTCACGGAAAAACGGGTCGCTCAGGTCTTTAATAAAACGTATCGCTTCGCCTGTCGATTTCATTTCCGGTCCGAGATTTTTATCGACATTTGGGAATTTATCGAAAGAGAAAACGGGTACTTTTATCGCGTAGCCATCGAGTTGGTTGATCATTTCAAAATCGGTCAATTTATGCGTACCGAGCATCACTAAAGTTGCTATTTTGAGGTAAGGTTGTTGATAGGCTTTCGCGATGAAAGGCGTGGTACGCGAGCCACGCGGATTGGCTTCGATGACATACACTTTTTCATCTTTTATTGCAAATTGAATATTAATCAATCCCTTGATTTTCAGGGCAAAAGCCAATTCGCGGGTATATCTTTTCATTTGGTCAAGCACATCATCTGAAAGACTGTATGGAGGCAACACCGCCGAGCTATCGCCAGAGTGAATCCCTGCCGGTTCGATGTGTTCCATGATGCCCATGATGTGTACGTTTTCGCCATCACAAATCGCGTCAATTTCGGCTTCTTTGGCACGTTCGAGGAATTGGTCAATCAGGATTTTATTGTCGGGCATGTGCTTGAGGATGCCGAGGACGGAATGTTCCAATTCTTCATCATTAATCACAATCCGCATACGCTGACCGCCCAACACATACGAGGGGCGCACGAGGACGGGATAAGTCACACGATGCGCGATTTCGAGGGCTTCGTCGGCATCGTCTGCTGCGCCATATTCGGGGTAGGGAATGTCGAGTTCTTTGAGCAAATCAGAAAACGCACCTCTATCTTCCGCCAAATCCATCGACTCATAACTTGTGCCGATGATTTTGATGCCTTTTTTGTGAAATTTTTCGGCGAGTTTGAGGGCAGTTTGTCCGCCCAATTGGACGATAACGCCTTCGGGTTGTTCGAGTTCGATGATTTCTTCGATGTGTTCCCAAAAGACGGGTTCAAAATACAATTTGTCTGCCACATCAAAGTCGGTAGAGACGGTTTCGGGGTTACAATTTATCATAATCGCCTCATAACCCGCTTCTTTTATCGCCAACAAACCATGTACGCAACAGTAGTCAAATTCAATGCCTTGCCCAATGCGATTCGGACCGGAACCGAGTACGATTATTTTCTTTTTATCGCTCGGAATACTTTCGTTTTCATCGTCAAATGTCGAATAAAAATAGGGCGTTTGTGCTTCAAATTCAGCGGCGCAAGTATCGACCATTTTATAGGTGCGTGTGATACCGAGTTTCTTACGGTGACGCGTCACTTGCTCCTCTTTGATACGCATGAGCCACGCAATTTGAGCATCCGAATAACCGACTTGTTTGAGTTCTTTTAGAAAATTATAATCCAAATCTTCGGCGACATTGAAGCGAATAATTTGTTCTTCGTACTTCACCAATCGCTTAATCTGTGCAATGTACCAGGGGTCGATATGCGTCAATTTTTGAATCGTGCGGGCAGGCACGCCTAAGCGAAGCGCATCTTTTAAGCGATAAATACGGTCGTCGCTTGCCTGTTCCAATCGCTGCATAATATCGTCGGTGCGTATCCATTCTTTTTTGTCTGCGCCGAGTCCCATGCGTCCGTTTTCTTGCGATTGACAGGCTTTTTGTAAGGCTTCTAAAAAGGTGCGACCAATCGCCATGACTTCTCCGACGGATTTCATTTGTAGTCCTAAACGATGATCAGAACCGTGAAATTTATCGAAATTCCAACGCGGCATTTTGACAATGACATAATCTAATGTCGGTTCAAAATAGGCGGAAGTTGTCTTCGTGATTTGATTTTTTAATTCATCTAAGGTGTAGCCAATCGCTAATTTTGCGGCTATTTTCGCAATCGGATAACCCGTTGCTTTACTTGCCAATGCAGAAGAACGCGATACGCGCGGATTGATTTCTATCGGAATAAGTCGCTCATCATCAGGATTTTGTGCAAATTGAACATTGCAACCGCCGGCAAAATTTCCGAGTGAGCGCATCATTTGCATGGCATCATTTCGCATTTGTTGGTAGCCTCTGTCGGAGAGTGTCATCGCAGGAGCAACGGTGATGCTATCGCCCGTGTGAATGCCCATCGGGTCGAGATTTTCTACCGTACATATAATGACGACATTATCGTTATCATCCCGCAAAAGTTCTAATTCGTATTCTTTCCAACCCAAAACGGCTTTCTCTACGAGCACCTCGTGTGTAGGCGAGGCGTTGAGTGCGCGACGCAGAGCTTCCTCGAAATCTTCTTTGCGATGTACGAAGCCGCCGCCCGTACCACCGAGCGTATAGGAAGGACGCAAAACGAGTGGAAAACCGATTTTTTGTGCGGCTTCAAGTCCCTCTAAAAAGGAATTGGCGATGTGCGAAGGCGCGACTTCCATACCGAGTTTTACGACGTGCTTTTTGAACATTTCGCGGTTTTCGGTCAGTTCGATGGCGTTGATGTCAACGCCAATCATCCGCACGCCGTATTTTTCCCATACGCCGCGTTTGTCGGTTTCGATGGCGAGATTGAGTGCGGTTTGTCCGCCCATCGTGGGTAGTACCGCGTCAATTTGTCGCTCTTCGAGTATGTCGATGATACTCTCCACCGTAAGTGAACGGAGATAAATATGGTCGGCGGTGACGGGATCCGTCATGATGGTCGCAGGGTTGGAATTGATGAGGCTGACCTCAATTCCTTCTTCGCGCAAACTCCGCGCCGCCTGTGTGCCGGAGTAGTCAAATTCGCAAGCCTGACCTATAATAATAGGTCCGCTTCCGATGATTAGTACTGATTTGATTGATGTGTCGAATGGCATGTGTGCTATTTTGGGACAAATATAGGGAATTGAGGTTTTAGATTTGATAAGTGAAAGAAATTAAATAAATTGTTCCTTACGTAGCTCGGCTATGTGCGTCAAATTTAGCCAAATATATAAAAAAATAACTTCTTCATTTGGGGTAGATTATTTTCTTCCTCTTCCCTAAACTGCTCGAAAGTCTAAAACGTATTATTAAAACGACTTTTCGTTCCCCCTATGCCTGTCAACTATATTTTTTGATTTACAATGGATTACAAATTTAATTCATCAGCGACAGGTTTATTTTGAGTAAATATTTGTATCAAAATCGCAATCGTAATTACCAACACACACCCAATCATATTTAGCCATAAATAGGCGATAGTTCCGGTCGAAAAAATAGCGATGACGCTTGCCAAAGCGATTAACGCCGCTATAAATACCGCTTTTTCACCTATCCATTTAAAGAAAAATGCCACGAGAAAAATCCCCAAAATAGTTCCGTAAAAAAGTGAACCTACGATATTTACGGCTTCTATTAAATTATCAAATAAGGATACAGAAGCCGCAAAAATCAATATCAAAATCCCCCAGCCGAGCGTGAATAATTTTGAGGCGAGGAGGTAGTGGGCGTCGTTGCGATTTTGTACTATACCGCGTTTGTAAAAATCAATCGTAGTTGCCGTGGCAAGGGCGTTGAGTTCGGATGCGGTGGTGGACATTGCTGCCGAAAATATGACCGCCAATAGTAAGCCTATCAAGCCATGCGGTAGGTATTTCATGACAAATGAAATGAACACATAATCCGAATCTTTGGACTTGATATTGATACCCGATTTGTCGATGAGGGCGCGAACTTCGGTCTTGATGCGTTTGCCTTCGGCTTCCATATCTAGGAGTCGGGTTTGGGCTTGGTCGATTTGAGTTTCGTTGCCTGTATTCATCACATCAACGAGGTTGATGAGTTGCTGTTTTTTGATGTCAAAAATAGCGTCGTGTGCGGTTTCTAATTCGGAGAATTGAGCGGCGTATTCGGTGTTTTGAATTTGTGTAACCGCAGCTTGATTGAAAAATACTGGCGGTTTTTCGAATTGATAAAAGACGAATATCATTGCCCCCAAAAAGAGTATACAAAACTGCATCGGCACTTTGAATAAACCATTAAACAGCAAGCCTAAACGACTCTCTTTCAATGATTTGCCCGACAAATAACGCTGTACTTGCGATTGGTCTGTACCGAAATAGGAAAGGAATAAAAAGGTACTTCCGAAGATACCCGTCCAGATATTATATTTATTGTTCCAGTCGAACTCGAAGTTGACAACTTCGAGTTTACCCGTTTTTCCCGCTACGCGGACGGCATCATTGAAGGAGATATTTTGCGGTAGCAAATTTAATAAAATAAAGAAGGCGATAACCATGCCTACGAGTATGATAATCATCTGTTGTTTTTGGGTCTGACTGACGGCATCCGTACCACCGACGAGGGTATAAAATATGACCAATCCGCCCATTATTACTATCGTCACATTCAAGCTCCAACCCATGATCGACGATAAAATAATCGCCGGCGCGTACACCGTAATCGCCGCCGCCAATCCGCGCGATAGTAAGAATAAACCCGCCGTTAACATTCGCGTAGCGACACCAAATCGCGTTTCCAAAAATTCATAAGCGGTATAGACTTTGAGTCGATAAAATACGGGAATAAAAAACGCCGCAAGGATGACCATTGCTATCGGCATTCCGAAATAGAATTGAGCAAAACCCATGCCTTCTTCAAAGGCTTGTCCGGGCGTAGAAAGGAAGGTAATCGCGCTCGCTTGAGTGGCAATAATGGAAAGTCCAATGGTGTACCATTTGAGGTCGCGCTTGCCGAGTAGGTAGTCTTCTGTGGTGCGGATGCCATGCGTTTTCCATACGCCGTAGCCGATGATGTAGGCGAGCGTGCCGCCGAGGATGAGCCAGTCTAATGTGTTCATATGTAGCACAGGCTTCCAGCCTGTAAGTTTTGAGTAACACAGGCTTCCAGCCTGCACTCGCGTTAGTGCAGGTAGTACGCGAGTGCAGGCTGGAAGCCTGTGTTACTTTACGTATTTCCCAAAATCAGGGTGAATATAATTATATTTGTATTCTGACCAATGCGGTGCAATACCAATTTTGACGGGGTTATTTAACACGTAGTTAATCTTTTCTCCCAAATCCTCTCTATTTCGAATCACTCTATCAAAGCTTTCTTCTTGCCAAAAACGACCTTCACGACCAAGTACTTTATTAGCTTCATTTCCAGAGTAACTTTTCAACGAATGCGTAACCTTTCTAATTGACTGTTTTAATTGATAGAAGATAAAATGCACATGATTCGACATCACTGTAGAGCAAATAACTTTATATCGTTCATTGTCAAAGTATTTTAAAGCATCTACCCATATTTGAGCAACATTATTATCTTTCAGCCAATGCGGACCTGTTTTATTATTGTCTAACAAGTCATCAAATTTACCAAAATATAAATCACGAGACTGTCGGAGTGTTTTTTTTAGTTCTTCGTCAGATAAACCCTGTTCTTCGAGATGTTTTTGATATAACTCACGTTCTTCTTTCAGTGATAATACAATTTCTTTGGGCAGACTTCCGTGCAGTCGGGCAGTAACAAATAAAACAGCATTGTCAGGTTGCCAATGTGGTAAATTTCGTCTGTAAAATTCTTTTTTCATAAATCTAAAGTAACACAGGCTTCCAGCCTGAACTCGCGTTGGAGAGAGATTTGCGAAGTAACACAGGCTTCCAGCCTGTTCACGTTGAAGGAGGTAGTACGCGAGTTCAGGCTGGAAGCCCGTGTTACTTATAAATTTTCGTAAACCAATAAAATAACATAATCACCACTACATGGACGGTGAGGACGAAGATGTAAAATTGTCGCCAAGAACGGAAAATGGGGGGTGGTTGTTCGTTTTGCATGGTTTAAAGGTAAGGAAAAATCATAAAACTTTTGAACAAAAGTAACACAGGCTTCCAGCCTGTTCGCGTTAGAGGAGGTTTACGCGAGTTCAGGCTGGAAGCCCGTGTTACTTATAAATTTTCGTAAACCAATAAAATAACATAATCACCACTACATGGACGGTGAGGACGAAGATGTAAAATTGTCGCCAAGAACGGAAAATGGGGGGTGGTTGTTCGTTTTGCATGGTTTAAAGGTAAGGAAAAATCATAAAACTTTTGAACAAAAGTAACACAGGCTTCCAGCCTGTTCGCGTTAGAGGAGGTTTACGCGAGTTCAGGCTGGAAGCCCGTGTTACTTCATAGCGACTTTACAAATTTTCAGCTTTTTACCGTATTTTTCAAAGTCAAATACTTTTCATTTTCCAAGAAGTCACTTTTCACATTAATCTCTTTAATTTCCCGTTCAAACTGCTCAATAAAACTCGCTAAGTAGTGGGACAAAAATAGGCTTACAATTTTGACGTGGTTATTTTTTCGATAGTTTTTCTTACAAAAACCGCGCATAGCCAACGT